>Ga0076062_110_pt1 | contig 32697 bp, 45 predicted proteins | sample RifGroB1_FD_68177 | JGI IMG/M metagenome (GOLD analysis project Ga0076062, IMG submission 68177) | Parcubacteria bacterium GW2011_GWB1_56_8
GACCTGAAGCTCCTTGGCGGTTTTTTCCTTCTTTGCCTGCGCTGCCTTGGCGATAGCGACGGCCTTTGAGGGAGTCATTCCTGTCGTGGGCGCCTTGACAGGCAGCACAAGCGGACCGATGGGGACGGAAAGTGGCAGCGTACCAGTAGAGACGTAAGAGTCAATCGAGTTGATCAACTTTACCACCATATCTACAGCCTTCTTGGCGTCAGCCGCGGTCTGCGACGACGAAAGTGCAGCCGACTGCTTCGCCAAAATAACTCTCTGACGCACATCGTCTACCTTACTAGCCAGATCGCCTACTGGCTTGCCAAACAAATCACCGGCAAGCGACGACAACATGCCCGCAGCATTAGAGAACGCAATCCCAGCCAGCTTGAAATTCTTCTTAACTTTAGCTTGGGTAAACCCCTCAAGCAGCATCATCTGTATATTGGCTAAAGACTTAACTATATCGTGCTTTAGCTTTTCAGCGTCGGCTTTCGGCTCTGGGGCTTTGGACGATTTAGGAGCAAGTTTAGACCCGGCCCCCGGGATGGCAGGTTTGAGCGAGAAGCCTGGGACAAATGCAGGACCAATCCCCAATCCCCCAAAACTCTGCGCGGTCGTATTGCGCGTTTGGCTCCACGAGCCAGGGTCAACGCTCAGCGCGGGCTCATGATAGGCCGGCCGCGTCGAAAACGTCATGTCGATCAAGCCAGTATCGGGTGTGTTGAACCATTGTTTTTTCATGACCTATTCCTCCTCCAACCATGAAGTTTTGCCCTCCGAGTTGACCACCCACCCAGGGGGCGGAAGCCGGTCGGGATCCCATGTGGCCCTGTACAAGTCGGTCCCGGTCAAGTGGGACCAGGACAAATCGGCCCCGTACAAGTTGACTCCACGCAAGTCGGCCCCGCGCAAGTCGGCGCCGTGCAATTTGACTCCACGCAGGTCGGCGTGGTACAAGTATGCCTCGCTCAAGTCGGCGTAGTGCAATTCGGCCCCGCGCAACTTGGCCTCGCGCAAGTTGGCCTCGCGCAAGTCGGCCCCGGTCAAGTCGGCCCCGCGCAAATTGGCCTTGCGCAAGTCGGCCCTGACTAAGTCGGCCCCGCGTAAGTCGGCCTCGATCAAGTTGGCCCCGAACAATTTCTTCTTCTTGCCTTTGCGAATCGCCTCGATTAATTGTGCTTCGGTCATTTTATGCCTTCCTTCGACCCACCAGAAACAAGACTGCGCCAAGTGCAAGAGCGCCACCGCCCGTCCAATAGACCCATTTCGGCGTTTGCGTGACCACTTGACCCGATGCTGCCGCAAGCTTCGCAAACCCTTCGCATTCGGTAAAAGGCTTCCCCGCCTTCATGCACTCCGCAAACGACATTGCGTATGTACCAGCTTCAAGTGCGGACTTCTTCGCGGCTTCCTTCTCGGCCGTTTGGGTGACGACCTCCTGCTGTTTTTGTGTGATAACTTCTTCTTGCTGCTTGATGACAGCTTCTTTCTCAGCTTGAATCTTTGCTGCTTCTTTCTGCTGGAACTTGATCGCGTCTTGGTAGACATGGCCATAGAAGTTCACATGGTCCACCGCACTGTTCCCCGCATCAAGCATCTGGACGACCGCTTGCTTTCGCTCCTCCGCGGGTTGGCCCCCACACCCCGGCGCCATCCCGCCTTTCGCGTCCTTCACGAAAGTATAGAAACGATCTTTCGCGATGGCGTATGCTTGCTTCGCCTTGATCTTGGCAAGATCAAGTTTTTGCTGTGCTGCCGCAAATTTGTTTGCCTGAAGCAGCCCCAGCATGGACTCGCTGCCCTTGCTCAAGAGATCCCGTACCTCTTTGGCGAGCATCTTGATCTTCGTGATTTGGGCCTGATCGTACCATCCCCATTCTGCCGCAGAGGAACACATGCCGTATGGCATTGCTGGGCCGAAGTTGCTGACTTTAGAGGGCGGCGGAACAACCGGAACCTCATCCAAAATTGGCTGGGGAACATCCTCGAAGATCCAGGACTTGCCCTGACCTATCGAAGACTTCCATCCCCCGAGGCCGTAGCCAACTCGGTCGTTGCCGACACGCTCCTGGCCCGAACCCGTCACGAAGGCGCCAAGACCCTGAAGTCCAGGCTCCCATGACTGAACCATCTTGTAGGCTGTATGCAGGCGAATCTGCGTCTTTGGATGCTTAATTTCGGTGCTCACTACGCCAACATAGACCGAGTGCATGACACTTGAAGGCGCCCCGGCTTGATTAAGCGCCTGATAGGCGGCGACCATATGCTTGTGTGCGCCAGACCAATTACCCTTAAGGAACTTAGAAATCGCAAGTCCAATCTGGCTGAGGGTAAAGCCCTTGGCGCTCGGTACAACTGGGCCAAGAGCTTCCTGCCAAGGCGTCGCCCCGAACCCTGTATACCCGATTTCGATGTATTGAGCGTTTCTCATGGTGTCCTCACCGTAAAACTATTTGATTCGTTCCGTCAAGCATCTACCGTCGCAACAGCCGCAAGGCAGTCCACGTAGCGACTCCGACGGCAATGCCTTGAAGTCCAGGATGGAGAGTATTCCACGTATCTATAGCCTTGTCCCACAGCCCAACGTCAGGCACGGCAATCGGTGCAACGACCGAAGGGGCTGGCCCCATAGGCGCAGAAGCCTGAGCGGGAATCCCAGGAATCGGGGCGACCGTTTCTCCTTCACCCGCCTGCTGCGCCCACATATCTGCGGCGGCATCGGCAAAGCCATCAAGGGCGGTCGATGAAGACACCCACTTCGTCGCCACCTTTAGGGCGGCCTTAATCTTGGCAAGGCCCGCACGCGAAAACCGAGGTTGGCCGGAAACCATCCCGGCAGCGTCATGAAGCGGTGCAACGACCCACCCCGGAGCAGCCAAAAGATTCTTGCCAATCTTGTATGCTTGCCCCAAAAACACAGCGGCAAATGTTGGATTCTTCCCTTGATAAATCGAGAGAGCAAGTTGGAGACGCTGAATCATTACGGACTTAAGCGTCGCAACAGGCGTAGTAGAATCCCACGGAAAGTCCTGGCTCGGCGCCCCATAGTAAGCATACGCAGGCGGGCCAACGCCAAGCCCTAGTCCATAAGGACTCCCCGGATTGCCGACCCGGTTCTGGCCCGCCAGTATCGCTCCAAGTCGTGAAGAAGCTAGAGACATAAGATCACCGCGGCTTTCCGACAAAACATCTGTCGCAGATATGCTTCGTTTGGTTGCCTTGGGCCGTCCTTACGCAGCGAGAGCACGACCACGTACGTGGTGGGCGGCTACCACCGTGACGGCGAGGAAACCCAAGACCGCCCAGCGATGGTTTTATGTAAGACACAACCGCCTGCTTCGCCTTGATCCACATCACCATGAAATGATTCGCAGTAGCTTTCTTCGCCTTCGCGGCAAAAGCGGCATCAACTGCTTGCATGATAAGCTTCACGACAGCGACCGGCATCCCAGCGGACGATGCTTGAATTGCCGCCGCTTGCAAAACCGCAATGACCGTTGACCACTTAGCGTAAGAAGCATTGCATGAGGCAATATTCAGCGCCATGAATACCCATTGAGGTGTCGGCTGCGGAGCCGTAGGGCTCATGCACTCTTTTTTAATCTTGACGGCTGATTCGGCCCCAGAAGCTGACGGGACGCTCATCGCCCCGAACCCCATAAATGTCTGACTCATGACGTCACCTTCTTTCGTCGCGAAGTCTTGACCGGCTCCGCCTCGATAGGCTCAAAAACAGGCTCGGGCGTCGCTCGCGCTGCCCGGCTCGCTCCCGCCGCCGCCCTAAACGCTGGCCCAATCGGGCCTACGACCTTGGACCACGCCCACACAGCTAAAGCCCCAATCCCGACAACCTTCACGACCGTCGGAATCGCGTCCCAAACACCACCGATAATGCCACCACCCGTCGAAAAGATTTTGCTTGTCGTGGCTTTAAACGCTTCAGTGATTCCACCTTCGGTTGTCGCTTTTGGGATATTCCGCCATTGTTCTTCCGTGACGAAATCCCCCAGACCAGAGCGACGACCGACGTCGATCACGCCGCCTGTAGACGGGTCCAGCACCCATCGAGGGTCACGACCAGACGGCGACACAAAGAAGGCCGGTCGCCAAGCGTCTTTGGCCTGCGGCTCCTGCCCGAGCCCATAAGCTACCGCTGCGGATCGCTCGCCAGGCCGATACCAGGAATTTGTGTCGGGCCAAGAGCTATAGACTTGTGCGCTGGGGATGACGGAAACGCCCGGAGCGACAACGGGGTACTTAACGCTCGACGACATCGACGGCATCATGTTGAACGGAACGGTGCCGAGCCCTTTGAGCTTCTTCTTCCACGTTGGGCCATATTTTCCTTTAGGCATATTAGGCTCCTGCCTCTACACGGACGTATCGCGAAGCCTTCCGCCGCTTCCAGAGCCACACCCCAATCGCCGCTGCCGCGCCAACGACCCCGCCCAATACCCAACCGCCATACGTGCGCCACCAAAGCTCGCTCCGCGCCATGGCATATTCTTCAACGTTAAGATACTTGAGCATTGGATTAGCTAGCTTTACGGTCGTCGTGCCACCTGGACCTTTGACGACTTTCGATACATTTTCAGCATACAATCCAGCTTTTTGCTTTGCTGTCAGGTATTGCAATCCGCGTCCGTAATCGGCATCGTTCGTTGGAGCGCCAACAAGATACATTTGAAGAGCATTGGAGGCCGTAACGTCCGAAAATGGCACAAAAGCAATATTCGCCAACATGTCCCTCCATGTTGACTTGGCGTTCTTGACTACAGCAACAAGTAGCGCGATTAACTCTGCATTCTTCTGCGCACCCGGAGGAGCGTCAATAAGCGTCACGGCAGCGTAGGGCGCTAGTCGCTTTTGATCGAATGGCGATAAATCGGCTACGCTCAACCCGTTTGCGGAGAGAACGCTCGCCACGATGGTCCCTGGGCCAACAGCAGAAGTGGCCGCGCCTGTAACGTCATCCCACCAACCTTGCAGCGGCTTTGAGGTACACATACCACAAGTACCCGTACCGCTCACGCCCGTAGACGGGATCCGGGGCAGTTCTTCCGGGTTCTCGGGCCACGGGAAATACGCCCCAGGTCGCCGGGGGTCGGGATTGTATAGATCGTTCATGCTAACATGACGAACATCGCGAGGCACGTTATTTACCCCCCTTAACAAACGAATAGACCACAAGCGCGGCCCCGATCCCACCGACTCCGAGCAGCGTCCAGAACAGCCACTTCGGGAGGCCGCCTTCGTCGGGCGGGAGCGCGGGCTGTAGTAAGTTCTGGGCCTGGGTCGTGAGGCTCATAGCCGTTGAAGACTTCGGCTTCCCAGGCTTCTTCGCCGTAACCACCTCGGGCTCAAACGATATTTGGAGCTTCGCTTGCGTTTTTGCAATTCTATCCTTAAGCTCAAGGCGATCCGACCAGCCAAGCTTGGCGTATGCGCGATCCAGATCGGCTTGGTTATACGGCGACCCTCCAAGCGCATTATAGGCTGCCGCAGCGGCAGGCGGATCGAGCACCAGCATTTTGCCAAGTTCCTCAAACAACAACGACCCCAGATCGCCAAGGCCCTCTAGGCCAGTCGAACTTTCCGGCGGTCTTTCGTAGGGGGCAAACTGCGTGCCCCAGGCTTGCGAATACTGCCCGTACCCAACAGGTTGCCATGTTTGGCCGATCCGCGATAGAAATTCGCTTCGGTGCTCAAAGCTAAGATTCGACAACCCACGGTGATAGGCGTAATTGTCATAAATCTCTCCCGTAAGAGCCCTGCGAAGGGCTTCCGCCGCCGTTGGGTCTTCAACGTACATCTGCTGTAATCGATCCTCAAACCCCTCGTTGCCCAGCTTCCACGGGGACAATTTTTTGACTTGCATCGTCGCAGGCGAGTAGTAGATCCCCAGCCCCTCAGTCGCACTGTGCGGCTGGCGTTTCGCCGACATCGCGCGATCAAAGGACTGAACTTGTAGCGGGCTGGCTAGTCCAAAATTTTTCATGACTTATCGCTGCGCCCCTTCGTCAAATCCAGCTTCAAGAGGCAGCTCTCGAACCTGTAGCGTAACCGTTACAAGAGCGTCATGGAACACAAACACTTCATGAGCTGGCGGTAGCAAAAATTCCGCAACGTCCGCAAGCGGATTGCCCGAGTAGAGCCACGATAGCGTCGGGCCTTCACGGTTGACAGACAAACTCACGGTAGCAATCGGCGACCCAGGAACAGAACGCACATACAGGTATCGAGAAATAGTGGAAATGTTCTTCGCTAAACTTACCGTGGCATTCACCGGAATAGGCACGGTACGGTTCTGCCCGGATACGACGGCCCACAACCGAACAAGGTCTAGCGACGCGCCCTTACGAATGGCACTGATGTCCGCGCCGATCTTTCGGGCATCGGGGCCTTTCGGTAGGACGATCTTCGGAGGCGACGGTGGTAGTGTACGAGCCATAAGCTATTAGAGCTTGATGCTTTCTCCAAGTAGAGTCAACACGATGCGAACCGTATCGTCACTTGCTGGCATCGTGATGCCTGCCCAGTTTGCCGTGTTGACACGCAAAATCATTGCAAGCGACGTACTCGGTTCAGCAATGTAAATCGCATGTTCGCCAAGAGATTGGGGGGACTTCCAGCCAGTCTCGTTGGCGAATTGCTGCATGGTCCAGTCCGAATCGAATACGAGTCGCTGGCTTGCTCCGTCCTGCAAGTTAACTCGGACAAGAGACAAATTGCTCACGTTGAAAGGCGCTTGCGCTCCAAAGGCTGCTGTCGTTACCGTTGTGTATGGAGGGACGTTCGCCGACATACCAATCTTACGAATGACGAACCGCTCGTCGCTCCATGTGCGAATAGGATCTGATTGCGTTACAACTGAGCCATCATCGGGATCGAGATCCGCCCGAAAGACAAGCGCCTGCCAAAGTTTTTCCGCCGGGCGAAGCCGACGAATGGAGTCGGTGTAAGCCCGGTGGGCCATCGTCTGCCGTCGCGCCCATTCGCCAAACGACTCGACGACGGCCGTCCCCTGCTGCAAAAATGCTTGTAGTGCGTCCATTACACCCTCACGATGTTGCCACGTAGCTCCACGATAATCGTGCAGTCTACGTTAACGTCAAGTGCCTGACCCGTCTGCACGGTCAACATAGGCTGAATTTCCGCTCCTGGCTGTGCAGCATAGAATACGTCGCCATCATCGCCAAACTCTACTGCATCGTTGGAGATTGCGCTCCCCGCAGCCGTCGTGTAGCCGCCGAAGAACTGCGATAGCACAAGATTACTACGGAAGAAGTTTCTGCTGCTGCCGCCTTCTGTGAAGTTCAATTCAAGCATGTTTGCGATAATTGGGCCAAGACCCGATTCGCCAACGTCTTGAGAGACAAATACATTCATTTTACGAATCAAGAGAATCTGTCCGCTACGAACTCGCTGTGAAGCAGCTTGAGTGATCGTGCCGTTGGTAATGTCGATCAAAAACGTCATCGCATCCCAAAACGTCTCACCCACTTCAAGCGTTCGCAAACTATCGACATATGCTCGATGAGGATATGCTAACGCAGATAGATACATTGCGAAACTTGATAGAGCGTCTAGTCCGCGAGAGAGCAATCCCATAACGCCAGAAGGAGTCGGGCCGGTTGGCATCGGAATCGGCATTCCGGGCGGCGTTCTGGAATACCCCGCCGGAGGGCCGTAACCTTGCTGTGGAACGCTAGGCGTCTCGGCCTGAGACATAGGCCCCTGTGGCTGATATTGCATTTGTGTGCTTGGCGGCATAAGGGATACCTCTGAGGAGCCCACTTCGGGAGAAGAGCTTACTTCGGGAGATTCGTATTGTCTACGCGCAGCGATGTATCGCCGCGGAGCAGCCCGTTCTGGAGTAAATACAGTTTGCTGAACGGCTAGCGGGCGAGGAATAGCAACGCTTTGAGGCAATCTGACAGTCGGACCACGAGAAACCACCAAAGGTCGGGCGATCACGCGAGGGCGAGCGATAACTAGCGTCTCCGCCTGTCTCGGCTGAACGCGAGCCTGGGGCTTAAGACCGACGGACGCCGGGGCTTGTGGAAATGCTGGGAAGCTCACCGACGGCTGAACGCGAGCCTGGGGCTTAAGACCGACGGACGCCGGGGCTTGTGGAAAACTCGGGAAGCCCTCTTCAGGAGCCACGAACTTTGGAATCGAGAAGGGCACGCTCGGCATGCCGCTACCGCTACGACCAGGAGTCTCCTCAGATGTAACTACTGACACGGGGAACACCATCTTTGTCGAAAAAGGCTGCAAAGTCTTGGCGCCCTTAGCGATCTTCTGCGCCGTCATTAGCGGAACGAGACGCGGATCGACATCTTGTTCCGACTCGGAAACGAAAACTGTAGAAGGACTTAGATTGACCGAAAAGGGATCCGCCTGAAGTCCATCAGCTACTTCGCGATATCCGGCCACAGCGCGGCTCCCCTTGGTGTGGGATTGGGGTCCGGGGCGCTAACACCTCGGACCCCAATCCGATCTTGCACCTACGCGGTGTTAGCGCGTACCCGGCGACTTGATGTCGCCGTGAAGGAACAGCTTCACGAGGACGGGCATGTCACGAGCCGTGCCCGCGCCGTCGTCCGTCTGAAGGACAACGGCTTCCTGCGACGCAAACGCGGCACCAAACACCGTGTTGCCGGTCAGCCACTGACGGCGGTCGAAGCGAAGCGTAGCTTCACAGTCGTACTCGTCCGTGAGAAGCTGCGGAACCTTCAGCCAGAGAGCCGCCGCGGTGGACGGAACACCATTGGTGACAAGGCTTTCCGTGCCAAGCACGGTGTTGGCCTGTCCACCTGCCGAACCGGCCAGACCGTAGCCCGACTGGTACTTGATAAGCGGACCTTCCGAGATGGTCTGACCGTTCACCTTGATGACGAGCGAGCAGTTCTCGTAGATCAGCTTGAAGTCTTCCTGGGCGATAAGGATCGCGCCGACCGCGTGGGGGATGTATGCCCCAATACGCCGAACGATCATGGCCTCCTGGGCGTTGAGGCGCCGGGGGGTCTTGAAGTTCGTGTCGAGTAGATCCTTGCCGTTGATGTCGCGGAAGAATTCTGCGGTCGTACCCGCGGGCACGTTACCAGATGTCGGGTCGTTGTTGACCGCAATGGTATCGTACTTGTCGTCCTCGCGGGTTTGACCGATAAAAACTTCCTTGCCTGTATTCGGGTCCAAAAACCAACCCGGTTTGCCTGGAATGGGCTGAATCATGACTTTACCCTCTCAACGGCGGCTCTGTCGTTGAGCCGCCAAAAGTAGCCCCATTCTGGTTTGCCGGATTCCCTCGATTGGAGCTTTAGTCTCGGGACCGGATACTTAGCTTCTACGAAATCCAGGAGCCAATACCGCTTTGCTGCGCTTCGGCGATACTCACCTGCCCAAGCCCGCTCATCGCGTACCCAGGATCCGAGTCAACAACGGTGGCACCGAGCGGCTGATCGACTACCGTCGCGTTGAGCCCTAGAAAGCTGGACTCGGGGAGCGCATACGCATTGTCGTGCCCGGCAAACCCGCCTAGATCCTCGTACGACTCGACCGGGACGTTGCCTCGATAGCCCTCAAGAGTAAGCGGCTTGTCAAGCAACTTCTGAATCAGGAACGCGGCGGAAACGCCTGCCAGCCCGGCGGTAAACGCCGTAGCGAATTCCTTGTTCCACTGCATGAGGGCGCGTCCGCCAACAAGGGCCACCGCAGCCCCGATTGCAGGCTTGAATGCCCAGTGCCACGTAGACGGGACGTAAGGGAACCCGTAGACGCCCGCGAGCACGCCAACCGCGCCGCCGCCCGCCGACATCCCAAGATCCTTAAGCTGATCCTTGGTGACAACCTTGTCGAGCCAACCAAGGCCATCGCCCCAGGAGCCCATGTCCCGGTAGTGTCGCATGCGCCCGAGACCGGAGTCCCGATAACGCCGTGAATGAACGCGACCCAGCCCGCCGTAATCGCCGAGGCTGGGAAGTCTGCTGTATCGACCTGCCATGTGATGATCTCCTATGAGTTCCCGAGCTGGGTTTGAACCAAGCTACTTGACGCGAACGGCGCGTCCGCCCTTACCGTACTTGCAACCCTTCTTGAGCTTTCCGGTTTTCTTGTTGATGCATCCACCCTTCTTGCGAGCCATATGTGTCTCTCCTGTGGTTAGTTATAGAGTCGTGTCCTGGTACTACTTGCGCTTTACGCGAACGGCGCGTCCACCCTTGATCGTGCAGCCCTTCTTGAGACGACCATTCGCCTTGCGGCAACCAGTGCTCTTCTTAGCCATATCTACACCCCTTCAAGTCATTTGCCGGAGAGCACAGTTGCTTCCGGGCGGGACATCCCCGCGACAAGAGCAACTATCGCTCACTTCCCAAATTCTTGGCTAGCGTCATGGGGCGCTATAGCCGCTAATGTACGCTATAGCCGCTAATAGCCATTACGAGCGATTTTTTTCTTGACAGGTTGGCCAAACCGTCGCTACCCTTTCGCTCAGAACGAAAAGGAATCGAAGAATGACTCAACCGCAAGTAGACAATCATCCGAGCAGAGAGATTGACGACGATCAACTCGTAAGTCTGAACAAAGTTGCGGAATTGATGGATTGTAATCCGACGAAAATCAGACGACTAGCGAGGGAGGGCGTGATCCCGGGAGCGTTTGTCCCGCCGGGAACCCGCGGCTGGCGATTTAACGAGAAGGCCGTGAGGGCGTGGATTCGGAGCGGAAAGTAGCAAAGCGGACTACTTGGCCAGACACCAGTCTACTGGCGGAAGATCGCCAACGATCAACTCGGGAACGCGGTCCTGCTTGGGGCCGTATAGAGCGAAGAGATCGCCACGTCTTGCCGTAATGTCCTCCATCCTATGTCCATACCTATTCACACTACGATACAGGCGATCCTGAGTTTCTGCGTCCGTCTCGGATAATTCGTTCCAAAAAACATCATCATTTGGCGAACCTCCTGCCAGCATATGCTCGGCCCAACGGCAGAAGAAGTCTTTTGCCTTCTTGCTCACTTTTCCTTGAGACCAAGTAAAGTCTCTCATGTCGTTGCCCCGCTCACGAACTAGGTTCTGCACATAAACCATGCGTCGCGCTAGATGGTCCTCTGAAAGTTGCTCAAGAGATAACGACTCGCAACCCAGCTTGCCTTGTTCGGGGACTGTATTCGACGAGAAGTACACGAATCTTCGCTCTCCAGGCGTTTCAACGATCAAATAAAATCGCCTTTGGAGTTGATCGTATTCGGCGGGTCTCGGAAAATCTTCCCTCAGCCAACCCATTTGGGACGCCTTGTTCGTGGTCTCCCAAGTGACAGTGCGCTTACAACCGAAATCGTTGATCCACCAACTTTGTAAAGCAATACGGCCATTGTCGGCAATAAAGGCAAAGGATTTCATCTTAGGCCTCCGCTAATGGTAACCACCGTGCTAATGTCCAAGCAAAAATTCGGCATAGTCAAACGCAATTGCGGTTATATCTCGTTCGGTATAATAACTACCACCAGGCAAAACGAACCTACGGCCACTAGGCCAATCCTCAACAGTCGCGCCAGCGGCAACAGCCTCTTCAATAAACAAATAACGAGGCATAAACCTACCAGAAAAACCCTGGGTCTTCACCAGAGCGGACTCAACTCTTGATGCCTTAAGTTGCGACATGCTACTTACAAAATGATGTAAATTTAACTGAATCGCGGATATTCGTTCAGCTTCTTCGTTTGCTTTCTGCCGCACTGCTAGCCGATAGGCGACGTTTGCTTCGTCTCGTCGGATCTCCGATTCTAGTTCGGACTCTCGGATGATCATCGAAAAACGCTCACCCTCGGTAGCTATAAACACTCGGCCACCATCAACTCTCTCGACCCAGCGACGACCTACTGGACTCATCCAGTCTCTTACTTTCATCTCAATTCTCCTTTCTCGGACGCCATTACAGCAAATCGAAATCGCGCTTCGCGACGATCATGCTCGCTGGCGGTTCCCAACCCGCAGGCTTGCTAACCGAGCCGTCAAGAGCGACCCACTTTTTCACTGGCCCCATCGGGGGGAACCCAACTAGATTGTAGATGTGACTCCAGTCCTCTGCGTCATCAGTCTTAATGACGCGCGCACGAAGACTATTGAACCCAGCCCAAGCAAGTAGAGTCGCAATTAGTATAACTGCGTCATCGCAATCTCCAGCTTTCTGCGTCCACGTAACCATTGGATGCTGAAATTGATCTATCCCGGCTGCATCACGAGTGTAGCGTACTTGCTTGCGAAAGGCATCGAAAATAGCTTTTGCCTCACTCTCACTATCTTTTTCTGGTGAACACCAATTCTCACCGCATTTACGAGTCAAAATCTTCGCAGCGATTTCGCGCAATCTTGGATCGCGGCGGCCCTTCGTGACCATCTCTTTAACGTGCTTCAGTCGCTCGTCAAGAGAATGACCAACATCGTATACTTTCATGACGCGGCCTAGCTCTGGAGAAGCAGCTAGATGACCGGAAAATGGCTCTTCACCGTTGTCACCAGTAATCGCCTTCTTGATCGTCCGAACTCCAGCGATCAAGAGCCCAGTCCCAACAACACCCGTTAGAATGTCGAATTTTTTAGCCATGAACGCAGCATGGCATAGCTGATTTATGCGCGCAATAGGGTCATGTACGCTACGCTCGCCACGCCTGCCGCACAGCGCAGGCCAGCACGTCGGCGCAGAGGGGGAGGGGGTGGCCACGGCCGTTGCCGTAGCCGTTGCCGTCGCCGTTGCCGTCGCCCCAGCCGTTGCCGTTGCCGTAGCCGTCGCCGCCGCCGTAGCCGTCGCCACAGCCGTCGCCCCAGCCGTCGCCACAGCCGTTGCCACAGCCGTTGCCGTAGCCCCAGCCGTCGCCCCGCTCCGAGTCTGGCAACCACAGGCCGCAACGCCAGCAGTATGCCTCGTCGGGGTCGATGGCGCGCAGGATCATACTGGCCTCGCGGCCTGCCTCACGGCGCAGGCGAGCGGGTCGTCGCAGAAGGGGAGGGGGCCGCCGTTGCCGTTGCCGTAGCCGTTGCCGCCGTTGCCGTGGCCGTTGCCCCAGCCGTTGCCATAGTAGCTGCCATAGCCGTAGCCGTAGCCGTCGCCGTAGCCGCTGCCTCGGCTGTTGCCGCTGCCGTAGCCGTCGCCGCTGCCGTTGACGTTGCTGTCGCCTTGCCGCGAATCCGGCAGTCGCACGCCGCAGCGCCAGCAGTGGGCTTGCTCAGGGTCGATGGCATGGGCGATCATACTGGGCTCTGCGCCTGCCTACACGCGCAGGCGAGCGTGTCGCCGCAGAGGGGGAGGGGGCCGCCACGGCCGTCGCCGTAGCCGTCGCCCCTGCCGTCGCCGTAGCCGTAGCCGTCGCCGTAGCCGTAGACGTAGCCGTCGCCGTAGCCGTCGCCGTAGCCACAGCCGTCGCCGTCGCCACAGCCGTTGCCGTCGCCGTTGCCGTAGACGTAGCCGTTGCCATTGCCGTAGCCGTTGCCGCCGCCGCTGCCGTAGCCGTTGCCGCTGTTGCTGCCCGAACCCAGCAGCCACACGCCGCATCGCCAGCAGTAGGCTTCGTCGGGGTCGATGGCGTGGGCGATCATACTAGGCTCGCGACCTGCCTTGCGGCGCAGGCGAGTGCGTCTTTGCAATGCATCACCGGCATAACGTTCTTACTCGGCCAATTCCAACCGAGACAATACACATAGCAAATTCCACACCCACAACGATCACATTCGTGCAACATGCTCGCAATCATCGTTCGGCCACATGAACCACATTTAATTGGCTTGTATTCTTCAGCTAGATCACGAATCCATGAGTACGTCCTGTCATCTGCAATTTCTGGCAATGTTTTCGCCATAAAGCCCTTCTTCTTCGTCTAATCGCGTAAACAAGAGAATCACCACACATTACACGTCGCCTACCAGGATGACTATTGGTATACTCAATTTTGGCACAAGATGCACATAACTTAACTAAACAACACATACACACAACTATTCACCTGCAAGAACGGCAGCAAACAACACAGGTCTTCTAGCGGCAAAACATTATCCACCGACTCGACTGGCGATCTTGGCCTGTTGGATCGCGCAGGCAAGCGGATCGGGGCAGAGGGGGAGGGGGGCGCCCCAGCCGTCGCCGTGGCCGTAGCCCCAGCCCCAGCCGTTGCCCCAGCCGTCGCCGTGGCCGTTGCCGTCGCTGTAGCCGTCGCCAAAGCCAAAGCCGAAGCCGTTGCCATTGCCGTAGCCGTAGCCGCCGCCCCACTCCGAGTCCGGCAGCCACACGCCGCAGCGCCAGCAGTGGGCGGCCTCGGGGCCGGGAACCTTGTCGGCGCGTGCCCAGCGAAACGCCGTGACGTAGGCGATGCCTTGGCGTCTAGCCCACTCGGTGAGGCGAATCATCACTGAGTCCCAAGATAGCCATTGGCTATGCGATTTTCACCCCCCCATCGCAAAACCTCAATACTCCCGTCGCTGCCTCGACGACGCTTTGATCGTGCGCCACAAATAATATTTGATGAAATCCGCCAAGTTCACGCGCCTTATGCAGCATATTGACATATCTGTGTGCATTGTCTACGTCAAGAGCGCCTGCGTTCTCATCACGAAACAGCGTCTCCCACTTGACCGGCAGTTTCTGCGAAGCGAATATCGACAACGCAAGCCGCAAAGCTTCATCGATCACAACTTGCTCACCCCCTGAATAACTCGCGAGGTCACCGTCGCGAGCCCTCAATCCGTCATGCACTCGCACGGAAAAATCTTCTTTCATGCCTCCAGTTTTCTTGTCTTTCTGCGTCGAAATCTCAATCGTAAACCGCGAACCGTAACACGACTCAAGAAGTTGATTTGCGATGCCGCTTACCGTTGGTCCAGAAGCATCAAATTCGTAAGCTTGCACCCCATCGGGACCAAGTGCTTGTGCGAGTAGGTCTAGTGCTGGCTTGTCGCGAAGCCTCGCTTCGAGTTCGGCAAGATTCGCTTCAAGTAACTTTACTCTTTCCTGGGAAGACCGAATTCTCGCTGTGGCATCAGCATGTGCGGATACGGCTAAATCGTAAGCACGCTCTTTACCTTCTAAAGCTACACGAACTGCCTCGACGTCGGAATTTCTACTCGCTGGCCTTTCGGGCAACTCTCTTTTGAGCGCAATCGCCCGGACCTTCAGGGTGTCGTACTCACCCTGGATCGCCTCTAGCTTCGCGGCAGCAGCCTGGATCGCAGCGTCTTCGCGCAACCATCGCTCGCGTTCGCTCGTAGCTTGACGAAGCGCGGCGGCGATAGGCTTGGCGTCGATCTTGGGAGGCAGGGGGGCCTTGCGCGCAACGATCTCTTCGCGTTTCGCCTCTTGCTCTTTGATCTTGATGCGCATCTGCGGCAACGCATCGCGAGAGGCAACCGCGTCCCGGATGAATTGGCAGGAAGCGAAGATGCCCGTTCCGTGGCAGGGTAAACCCTGTAGGCGTTCTGCCGATTTCTCGGCCGCACAGGCTTTCTGCACCAAAAGCTCGGTGGCGGAACGCGCAGCGTCTTCCGCTCGAACGACTTCCTGCCCTTCGCGAACCGCCTCTTGGTATTCACGCTCGGCAGCTAAAGCGACATCGTGTTCGACGTGCAGGTCGGCTACGCTTGGGCATGGGCCGGGGCTAGCTTTGGCCGCCGCAGCCGTAGCGTCGAGCGTCTGCCGCAGCGCCTTGCCCCGCATGCAAAGACGGTCGTACTCATCCCACTGCTGGAGATCCAAGAGCAATCGCGATGCGACGGCCCAAGCGTCTCGTGCAACATCGCGATCCGCAAACGCTTCGTCTACGGCCTTCACGGCAAGGCGTTCCCGAGCCTGCGCCGCAGGAAGATCCTGGCTTTCGAGGCACAGGCGCTCTGCCCGGAGATGGGCGGCGTCGGAGCCGCTTGCGTCGAGAAGCTTAGATCGATCTCGGGACTTCTCGTGCAGCAATTGCAGGCGATCCAGACCAAGGTAATAACGGAAAATCTCTTTGCGCTGTGAGATTGCAAGTTGCGAAAACCGACCTACGCCTCCTTGCATGCCGTAAATGCTGACGTAAACGGCTTCCTTGGGGCCAAGCGTGCGCTCAACCCACTCGTCGTAATCACGAACTTTGCCGGTTACAAGTGATACTCCGCACTTCTTGGCCGTCGCAGTAGTATTGCTTTTGCCGTCTAGCCTAATTTCTACTTCATATGGTTCACTGGCTAGATCGAAAGTCAAGCCGATCCGACCGCCCGGATGAACGGCCGACGACAAAGCACTGGAACCACGCTCGGGTGCTTCGCGGTAAAAGGCCATAGGGCAGCATGCCGACATTACCGTAGTTTTACCCGCGCCGTTGGGACCAGCAAGAGCAAATACACCAAGCCCAAGAGCGGAAAAATCTATCTCCAAGTCCTCAAATCGAGTAACCCTACTAAGCATTAACTTGCCAAGTCGCATGAACCGACACCTCCATTGGCCTGCCTGCACGCGCAGGCGAGCGCGTCGTCGCAGAGGGGGAGGGGGGTGCCAAAGCCGTAGCCGCGACCGTTGCCACCGCCGTAGCCGCGACCGTTGCCACCGCCGTAGCCGCGACCGTTGCCACCGCCGTAGCCATAGCCCCAGCCGTAGCCGTCGCCGCTGTTGCCGCTGCCGCCGCCCCAGCCGCCGCCCCAGCCGTCGCCGTCGCCGTAGCCGTCGCCGTAGCCGTAGCCGTCGCCGTGGCCGTGTCAGGCAACCACTTGCCGCAACGCCAGCAGTGGGCTTGCTCAGGGTCGATGGCGTTGGCAATCATGTTGGCCTCTGCGCCTGCCTGCACGCGCAGGCGAGCGAGTCGTCCATTCACCTCTTGTTGGCAGCTTCCGTCGCTTGAAGTACTGCCATTCTTAGTGGATCTGCATCCCGTCATTGGCAACGTTCTTTAGCGTACGTTCAACCTTATCTGCGTCGTACTTCACAAAGTCAATCCCGTTCGTAAGCATCGCCTCCACATGCGAACATCCTCCGCAACGCAGAAAAACGATCATACACTTATCGCCATTTATCACAAGCGTCGTCGAGCGCGTCATCTTTTTGTAAATATGCTCGCAACGTCGCTCCGATCTGCCGACTCGACGGATCCGCACAATATCTACAACGATCCAAACAAAAAACCCGCAAAGCATGGCAATATCAAGTACAATTATCATTGTCGCTTTCCCATCCCCCTCTCAACCGAATCCCAGTCACCATCAAGCGACTCAAGCACTTGCGATTTTTGATACCCAAGAGTTTGGGCCAATCCAACTAGCACTCTAGCTAACGCGACAAACACCATCGCAACATCATCACGGCCCTTATCCTTGATATGCGGCTCCAAATACTTGCTAATATCCGTAATTAGAGCACGAAAACTATCGTTAAATGTTGGCTTTGACATGATTGGTCTCTCCATTGTCGAGCCACGGGAATGTAAGTATTACTTATTCCTCACCTAAAGTTACTTTTGCCGCCAACACTGCAAGAGTAAGCGCGTCTACCTCTTTAACGATCACGCCTGCACCTACGTCGTAAGGCTTTGGTGACCACTGAGCGTTGTCAATAAGTTTCTCGCCCAAGCGCAAAATTGTGTTCAATGCATCATCAAGATACGGGTACGGCTTCGGCGGCGGCTTTGACAAATAACACTTACGTAAAACTCCAAGTAGCGTTCGCTCAGCTTTCTCTGCCCGCTTCGCTTCACTTGGCGATAGATACTCGTTCCATGTTTTACGAAATATCGAAAATACGCCAAGACTTGCATCGCGAGCTGTGTGTACGGCAATACACAAGTTAGTCGCTTGCTCCGGCGTTAGAATGAGCATGTAGGCAGCGGGCTTATTCGTATTAGCCTCCAGATTGAACTACGCTCTGCTTCTAAACCACTTCAACGCATCAGCCATGCTGCCTTCGCCGCTCATGCCACCAGCTTCATACGAAGACGGCGCATACGCCCCTTCAACGGCATCATAATACATCGAGTGATTGCCTTCTTCCGTCTCGTAGAGATACGACTTAATGCCTGACGCTTCAAGCAAATCTTGATATTTAGCGGCAAGCGGCGTGTCAATTGCTAAAGTGACTCCAGGGATACGATTGGTCATAAGGCGCTTTAGGATCTCGGGGAACCAACCTTTACCCTCATTAAGATGTTCTGGCGCATACAAGGCTCCCCTACCCGTGGTCTTATAGGCTAGCAGCGTAACTCGTAGCCGCTGGGCTCTTGCTTCGTCGAAGATGTGAACCGCCTCGTCAACGGGTACGACGCCTTCAACGAGTTGCACGGAATATCTTGGGGGACCACCAGGATGGACCTCCCGGTTTTTGAAGCTAACAAGAACTTCGCCCAGACGCCTCACCTCTTTTTCTGTTTGAACGCTAAAGGCAAAAGAACCACACAAACTAAGAATCTCAGCCACATTCTCGCCATTCAGCCACGAAAAAGATCGTGTCGTAAAATTCGGGACAATCCCAACTTCACGGCACTTATGAAGAATATTGACGAAATCAGGATGCTCTGTTGGCTCGCCCCCACCGACCGCAACTTCAAAAACCTCCGCTTTAGCTAGTTCTTCGATAGCGTTATACAATATAGCTACATCTGCATGACGACCTGTTTTCGTCGATCCTTGATAGCAGAAAGCGCACCCAAACCCGCAGTAGTCTGTGATTTTGATATCTACCAGCTCAGGGGCCTCTGATGGATACTCGCTGAACTTCGGGCCATCCAACCCAAGGCTCAGACGAACTTTCGCCCCGTTCGCCCGCTGAAATAGCGCCCAGTTCTCGCCACTCTTCCGAGCGACGAGTCCGACGGAATCCCAACGGGCCTCCCCCGGAAGAGGGAGCGGTGCCGGTCGTGAATACTGGCTGTACTCTAATGGATGGGGCATCCCGCCGTTGTCGTTGCCCCCAAGGACAATAACGTCAGGACGCTGGAAAAATGCAATAAGTTCTCTTGCGAATCCCACATGAAGCGACTTGCCATCAAATGCCCTCGGGAGAGTTATCAACGATTGGTGGTCGATGTGACCACTCAGAACACTAACTTCGTCTACCCCGAAAAGCTCACGAAGAATGGCGTCAGACATGGCCTTGTCCCCACCGGCCTCGTGAATCGCCTGCTCGATCATGATCGCAACATAGGCCGTCTTGCTCTTCTTGGAGGCAGCAGTAAAATTCTGCCAACCAAATTCGTTACCACCTACGAACTTGTCGCGAATTGGCTTACCGCTCCAAAAAATTATTGAGTGAGTCGAGCTGCTATTGTTGGCGAACCCAAGTCTGATCTTCATATGGCCGTTCCTCATTTCGCCGTTGGATTGCCTCTGGCGGCATTCATCGCGTCTAGCAATCGCTTTTGTACCCAGTCCTGAGCATACTTGTATACTTTTTCAAGAGACTCACTCTTGACTCGCGCAGGCAAAGTAAGCTTCACGTCAATACGATGAAACTCAAACTTCTCCATCTGAATCGTCACGCCTTCACCGTACTCCACTTCAGCGAGACTGGCGTCAGGCGTAACAGGAAGAGCCTCTGGCGACTTGACTATTTCGCTTATTGGGCCAGCAGTGACCGCAGTCTCAACTCCGTTAGACTTTTTGGACATCGTAACTTCTGCTTTGCCGTTCATGCGCTAACTCTCCTGTTTGGTTTGCAAAGTTCGCAAAAAGGAATCTGCCGACCGTCTGCGTCGCCTCTACCGTCGCCCGGTGAACATCTACCGTCGCGATTGTTCATCCACGGAACACCAACTCCGCCACCGCGGCCATCCCCGCAGCCGCCATCGCCATCGTTATTAACGTAGTCAATGTAGAACCTAGTTTTAAAACCGTGATCGTCGCCAAGACATAGGCCACAGCCCCAGCAATATGCCGCTTCCTTTCGGATGAAACGGCCGTGGTGCGTCGAAAGATCAAGATCCAGGGTAGACTCAATACTCCGCATCAGACTAATTCTCCTCTATGCTAGTTAGAAGTTCAAGCGACCTAGACAGCGTATTTGCGTCGGGCAACGGCTCGCACCGGCTCGCATACTCTTTGATCTTGTCAGCAATCGTTTTCGCCGACGAGACTTCGCCCGCACCATCGCGAGTACGAGCTGGGCGATTCACTCGCAACTCAATGCTAACGCTTTTGGCTCCAGACTTAGAGGCAAGAGCGTCAGCATAAGCCTTCGCGGCTTCTAGCGCCTCTGGCGTGGCCCTAACGACAATCTTTAGGTGCCCACTCGTTACGAGCGAAACGACTGCATCGAGGTTGGCCCCATCGATCTCGACTGCAACGCGCTCGATGCCTGGAACCACATGGTGTTCCGCCTTGCCGTCATCCCAAGACCACCAGCCGCGATTTCTGCTCTCGCCAAATTCGTTCTGCATCAACGAACCGCCGTAACGAGCGTCCGCAAGCCCGGAAATGCTCTGTGGCTCATGGTAATGCCCAAAAAAGCATGCACGCGCATTCACGAAAGCCGACGCCGGAATCACGGGATCCGCCGTGGCTAAAGCGGGCTGGCCCAACTTGACGCTAGACCCTTCAACCGCAAGATGCGAAAGCACGAATCGAGTCGCGGACATAGGCACGTCCAAAACCTGTGCGTATCTAGCTCTTACTCCGTCGGCCCAATTTTCCGTCCTGACGGTAGTTCGATCCAGCCACGGCAGCACAGCAAGAGAACACTCCGACGACAATGTAACCCCCGTGCAGTCCACATAATAATACATCTTATGCGTAGAACTAACATGATTAAGAAAATCCCAATCGCCAAGATAATCATGATTGCCACGGCAGATATGCACAGGAGCGGCTCTTGCTAACTCCAAGAAAAATTTCACTAGACTATTGCGCTCTGCTGGCGTAGCCCTGTGAGGAACGCTAAATCCAGTTAAGTCGCCGCCAACTAGTACAACGTCAGGGTGAAAATTAGCTATTTCCAGTGCGGCTCGATCAAGCACAAAAACTTGCTCGCTCAAACGCGGCTCATGGGCGTGAATATCCGTCACAAATGCGATCTTCATGGTTGCCTCCGAGTCTGTCTCGCGGCGCAAACAAGCGAATCGGCACATCGAAATGGCTTGAACCTGTAATCCGCATGTTTTTCGGTGCATATGTCTTCCTCCATCCCATCTATGCTCTCAAGCCAAAACGTCAACAGTACGAAGTTGCAGTAATTGCAGGGAAAATCACATTCGCAAGAACGCCTATTCTGCATAGACTACTTCACCGTTGCGGCCTGCTGGATCGCGCAAGCGAGCGCGTCGTCGCAGAGGGGGAGGGGGGCGCCCCAGCCGTCGCCATGGCCGTAGCCGCAGCCGTTGCCCCAGCCGTCGCCGTGGCCGTCGCCGTCGCTGTAGCCGTGGCCGTTGCCCCAGCCGTTGCCGACGCCATAGCCGTTGTCGTTGCCGTTGCCGTGGCCCCACTCCGAGTCCGGCAGCCACTTGCCGCAGCGCCAGCAGTAGGCGCGCTCAGGGTCGATGGCTTGGGCGATCATGCTGGGCTCACGGCTTGCCTGCACGCGCAGGCGAGCACCTCGTCACCGCTCGACATGCACATTCCAGCATCTCTTCAGTCGGACAGCGCCATACCGCTACGCACGTCATGCAACATCTTCGCAAAATTCCACAACTCTTACACGGTGTAGCTAGTAATTTCCACCACTGATGAAACTGGTTTCCACATGAATAACAAGTCGCTAACGATTTCGTCCAACCAGCCTCTAGTGTTCGCACATCAACGGTCCCGCGTTTATTTACACTTCGAGGCATATCTGCCTTGACGTTGCTTTACATTGCCACGGCGGCGGAGCAAACTCAGCACATAACCTGCATGCTTCTAGCGGCGCTTTTTCTCCGTCGTCAGCTTGCCAGTCGCCAACAACAACGTATTCGTGCTGGCACTTGGGCTTGACTGGCGTAGTCGAAATCGGGTTGGCTGCTGAATCGGACATTAGCTTTTCTTCACAATATCAAGTCTTTCCTCGTACGCCGCAACGCCTTCTTTCAGCGCATGAACTAGCTCTCTCGGAATCACATTAAACGAATCACTTGTCCATACTGCGCCGTGACGATTCATGGCGAGATCGATCTCTTCGTATAGAGCGGCGACATTAGATTCTAAATCTAGCCTTTGAAAGTTGTCGGTTGCTAGGGCGGCTTCCTCTTCCATCCGGTCCAGTTCGCGCTCGGCAGACTCGGCTCTATCGGCTTCATCCGACAAGTCGTCCTCTAGCTTTCTGACCTTGGACTCTAGGACCAGGCACTTTTCACATTTTGGCATGGGCTAGTCCCTTCTCGTCGAATCGAAGGAGCCACCGAAACCGACGCCAGATATGAGAGGCGAAGTATTATGTGGCGTAATCCACTCAATCGCCAATGCGACCAGCCGCTTCACTTCACGCTCTGGTGTTATTGGTTTGCTAGCTTTACCTAGCCTTTTAGCTCGTTTGCATTTTGCGTCTCTATTGCGTTTTTCGGCCAGCTTACGCGGCGTGAAAACTTCGGGCGCCAATGCGGAATCAATCCTAAATTTACGTTTGCCAGCTTTACTTCTTGGCTTTTTTCTTATCATCGCTAAACCTCCACGACTGGGTAACACGACTCTCCTCCGCAACGTCTTCTGCTTCCTGCTTCTCCAACGGTGTTGCTTGGCGCCGAATGTCCCGCATCGCTTTGCCAAGTGCTTCAACGCTGTGCGGATACAAGAACATCTCACACGGATTATCGCTAAGTTGCGGAATGCTAATCAACGTCGTGCCCATGTAGCTACGCTTCGCTCGATGCTCAATCAACACAAGCCGGGATCCCGTAAAGTAAGAATCATCGCAACTTACAAGGCGAACGTCTTCAGGATATTTCTTGGCCCACCTCTCGACGGCGTACATAAGAGCGTAGCCAGTTTTCTTCCAAGTAGAGGCAATCTTGCCTGTGTAGTCCCTGAACTTGCGATCAAATTCGCGAGCAACCGCGTGAATGTCTCGGTCTCTAGGTGGCTTAGCGAAACGCTGGTTGAGATGCGCCGCCTCGACTGGCGTGGCAAGCCTCTCGACGGATTCGCTGCACCAGCCCAGGCCAGAAGTGCCGTGACAACATCGGAAGCGGACAAGGGTCTCGGCGCCGGTGCCGCTCCAACCGCTGAATCGAAATTTATGCTTATGTTGCTTTGGTTTCGTCGGCATGAGGATCCTCGGATGCGGCAATGGGGTGGGTAGTGTCCGACGCGGGCGCTTTCTTCATCGCTAATTCCTGCGCGTCGTATGCACTTTTTGCTGTTTCCAGAAACGCCTTACGGCGCCACCTAATTGATGCCGCTTGATAACCGGCGATTCTCGCCAGCACGACCGTATGCAGAAAGCTATCATGTAGATTCGACTCAGGCGCTAAATCATGCAACACACGGACTATCGCCTCCGTGGTCTTCTGTATTTCTTCTTTGGTAATCTCAATCGTCGGCATAGTTATTTGCTCCTATTGCTCCCGATGACACCACGCTCTATCCAGTAAGTTTACCGGATTCGCTTTCGTTACTCGCAGAAACACGCGCCGTTGGCCCTCTGGCAATTCCTCCAGCCGTATCTTGCCTTGTCGGACCTGAACCTCAATTCGAGCCATCTGCGCCAAAGCATACGCATCGTAGAGATCCTCCGCTGCACCCCCATAACGGTCAAGGTCTACCCCCCAATACGTCATGACGGCCGTGCGCATCAGGACTTTATCAGCGTCGCCTTCGTCAGTCGCAAACAGTTTTACACTGAACGGATCGTGCAGCCTCAAATAAGTATTACTTCTACGCCACATTTCGAGGCGAAACAAGCCCGCCGTAGCGCCTATTTGGTACGCTTCGTGACCTTTAGCAAACGCAAAGTCTTCCATGGCCACATAGAATGCCGTATCTATGTATTCTCGTCCAACCCGACCGTCGATCCATCCCGATACCGCCCCGTAGAATCTGTTCAGCCAGTCAAGACGCATCAAGCTACGTAAGACAACATCTTTACATTTCATAATTTCTTGCGGGATACAAATTCCCTCAGGAGGTTTGGCGTCCTTCTTTTTGACGCAAAGATACTTAACGCCAAGAAACACACCAGCTTCGTCTAATGCGACAAAACCAGCATGATTGACACTAACGTCAGCGCCAATAGTTATGTAGGACATGGATTTGCTTTCTGTGATTGTCGAGTCGCGCAAACAAGCGCATCGCGACATACACCAAGACCACTAGGCAGTATGTTGATCGCGTATTCGCGTGTGGGCCAACCTGTATAGCACCAAAGTATCAGTTGGCTATGCAGTTGTCAACCCCCGAGCCTGCCTACACGCGCAGGCGAGTGAACCATCGCAGAGGGGAGGGGAGTGGCCGGAATCGCTGCCCTGGCCCCGGCCGAAGCCGTCGCCCCAGCCGTTGCTCCAGCCGTCGCCATCGCCATCGCCGCCGCCGCCGCTATGGCTCTTGCCGTCGCCGTTGCCATAGCCATTGCCATGGCCGAACCCATAGCCGTAGCCGTCGCCGTCGCCGTCGCCGTCGCCGTTGCCGTTGCTACTTGCCGAGCCTGGCAACCGCACGCCGCAGCGCCAGCAGTAGGGCTCTTCGGGGTCGATGGCGTGGGCGATCATGCTGGCACGACAGCCGCTATCGCCAAGCAATCGGAGCAAATCGGCCTCTCCCGACCTTCACCATTCCGTTGCTCGAAACATGATCGATCATGATCACCCCCCGATTCGCGCTTCGCTGGGGGCTGCCGTTGGCCTTGCGACCGCAGGTCTTCCGCCCCCTCCGCGCGCGTTTAATGCCTCCGGCCAACTGGCGGCGGTCTCAAAAGTGACGGAGTAGATCGCCATCGATCCCCAAGATGTCAGTTGGCTATGCAGTGGTCAACCCCATCACCATAGTTCCGAGCAAACTCAACCGAAGCGCTCGGCCCCCTTCCAAGATCGTCGCCTAAGCAAACACTGCAACGCCAGCAATAAGCAGCTTCACGGGCTCTCAGGCTCACCTCGGAACCTCAACCGGAGCTTCGGCCGCCTTGCCGTCCGGCGTCGCCTCGTCGGGCGGCGCCACAACCGCGGGCAGCGTCTTCCCAATAAGCGCCCTGATCTCCTCGCGAATCTTAGCATACAGCGCCGGATCGCTCTCTGCCAGCTTCGCAAACCCAGCACCACCATGCACGGGCAGCGTAGCTCCACCGACACTCACCTGAAGCCAACCCTTCTTGCCTGCGACTGCAACCCCAACAGCTTCCGCCGCCGAAAGGGTGGCCGCTGCCTTGTCCACCCCCTTACCATAGTATAGAGGCCATTTCGCGAGACGCCACGGATCTCCAACTTGATTCTTCGTGATCGTCGCTTCGATCCTCTCTCCAATGGGGCCACCTGAACTAGCGATCTTCTCTTTTGCCCGAAGAAATGCAACAAGCGATGCGTAAAACCGACATGCACGTCCAACGCCGATCTTGTCCTTAGTGATAAACGCCCCAATGTCGGAGCGTACTTGCGAAATTGCCAGCATCACGGCATTGGTTCGCTCCAGTGCTGACACAAACTTGCGCATACACTTTGCGTACGCCAACGACTCTGGCGAAAATCCTTCCGCCTCGTAGTCTCCCTCAAACGTACGTTTCGCCTGTGCGCCATGTAGACTGTCCCAAATGATGAGGATCGGAAACCTCTCTTCGTCTTCTTCGCGAGCTTTGCGAAGTACAACATCTAACATTTCAAATCCCTTCTCAATGTAGCTTGGACGAGCAATAACCATTTGCTCAACGTCTACACCGAGAATTTTTGCGTAGCTTAAATCTAGCTTGCACTCGAAGTCGAGATACACGACGAGTCCATTACGACGTTGCACCTCTGCGGCACACTCCAAGGCGAACGTACTCTTGCCGCTCGCCTCAGCCCCGGCAACCATGACGATCCGGCCTTCCGGTAAGCCCCCGATCCGCGTAGCGACATCGAACGCATCGTTACCAGTGGGCATAACCGAGATCGGCGCCGCGGTCGCTCGAACGTATATGCCAATCGCGGCATCATCAATAAATGATTGCGATAGTTTTTGTGCTCGCGTCTTAGACGACATTATCTCTTGGCCCTCGCGACCGAAACGGCTTGATCTACTTCGGCCTCAAACGCACCAAGAGCATCAAGCTCTGCGTCGGACGGGGGAACGTTAAAGTCGTCTAGTGGGGGCTTTGCAGGGATCGGCTCCTCGGGGGGCGGTACGGGGCGAGAAGGGGGCGCAACGCGCGCAGGCGCTAAGCGGGAGGCAACAGGTGCCGCCGGTGATGGCCCCACGACGCTGCGCGGAGGCGTCGGGACGGGGCGAGACGCAAGGCGAGGAGTCGGCGCGGAGACGGGCTTGGCCGGAGTCGGGGCGGGGATTGGGGCTCGGCAGATCTTAGCGCAAGGGGCCTGGAAGGGACACGCAATGCACGTCGCGTCTTCCTTTTCGTGCCCTCGACCGTAACATGCGGGCTGGGCGTCAGTCGCTATCGTCGATGTCGCTGCGGCCTCGACGCCAGTAAGCCATGCGTGGATCTCATCGGGTCCGCGCACGAACGCTGCAATCAGCCGATGCAAATCGCAAACCCCGCCCACCTTCTGTGCCTCGGCGAGCGCATACCGTTGGGGCTTCGGCAACGCCAAGGGAGCTTGGATACTCGAAACGTCCCACTCGGCCCTGTAGTCCACCCACTCGTACGTCCCACGACGGGCCTTGCTACTAACGAATCGCACAAGCCACGCACGCGCCGGATCCGTCGGATCGACCCCGCCCGTGTTCGCGAATAGATCCTCGATCTGATGACCGAGATTGGCATTAACCGACAGCGGGCGCGGCTTGCGCTCGGCTTCGGGAAGCGGGACCACGCCTTCTGGCGAGTACGTGGCCCACGGGATAACGGAAAGGAAGAATCGAAGAGAGCAGCGCATGCTCTTGAGCTTCTTTGGCGAAATCATGGCGGTCTCTTCGGGCGACAAAGCCTCCAAGTATCGACACACTGGACAGTCGCAGTTAGCACTTAGAACCAGTGGCTCGCTACGCTGCTGCAAATACGATTGAGTGGCGTCGGCCCACAAGCCAAGATTCTCTGGCCCCAAGCACATCGCGGCCTTGTTGTCCGCCCCTAGGTCGTAATGCGAGGCCGTCTGAATCAGCGGGATGCCCCCCATGGCTAGGGTCGGGGGACAAATGACGACTACCGTCGTCCCGCTAGGGATCTTCCAGAGATCCCCGTCGCCCTTCTTGAACCCGCCAGTCTCCTGCGGACGCTGTGCCTTGGCCCTATTCCAAGCAGCAAAGTCGATTGGCATTTAGCAAGCCTCCAGAGTTACGTTTATCTAATTTTCAAAAGGGAATGTCGTCTTCCGCAATCGGCGCTTCAGGCGGGGCGCCAGCGGAAACGGTTGCGGTAGCCAGCACCGCAGGAGCAACCTTAGCTGCGGCAACAGCGTCATGACTACCTAGAAACTGCACGCTGTGCGCAACGATTTCCGTCGTATTCCGCTTATTGCCGTCCCGGTCGGTCCAGTCTCGATACTGAATGCGGCCGTCAACGCCGACAAGTCTACCCTTCCTTAGATAGTCGCGGCAAAACTCGGCTTGCCTCCCGAACGCAACGATCCGATGCCACTCGGTCTTCTCCGCGCCGGAGGCATCCTTTGCCCCGTCGTTGGTCGCTACGTTGAAATTAGCGACCATCGCCCCGCTCGCGGTCATTCTGACTTCGGGGTCCGAACCGGCATGTCCAACGATAACTGCTTTGTTGATCGATCCCAAGGCGCCCTCCAGAGCACGTAACGCTAGTTATGCGAGCAAAGCAACTTTAGCAAGATTAGCTTTAGTCTGCACTAAAAACGATTTCACCTTAAGAGCCTCCAGATACGCCCGTAAGTATTGCACGTCCGCCTCCATCTTGGCAAGCGCATTCTTTCGTTCCAAAAAGCCATTATCGGACTCAACTTCAGCCGACATAACGTACTCTGGCTTCTTGTTACCCCCTGGCTGTGCCGCTAATTCCGCCAAGTTCTTCATCTTGCAGGCTCGCCAATGGCGATACTCGGCGTCAAGGCGGCCTTGCTTTTCGACGGCCTCGGCGAGCAACTGGGCTAAAAGCCCCATCATTGATGCTACCCCCGACGTCTCCACGTCAAGATCTACGCTCAATGCGAGACTTTCCTCGCTTACGTGTATATCTATCAAGCGACCCGCCACCTCTCGAACGAACCACCGGCCCATAGAGCACCTCTACGTTAAAGTTAATTCACCGTTGCACAGAACAGCCATGTCGCCTTGCTTCTTGACTCTCATCCTCTCAATCGTATTGCCAGGGACCAGTCCGGTAACGCCTTCGTCGTTGATCCTAGATCTAAACGCAAATATTGGCAACACCCCGTTGCGCCCAAGTAGCATAATTCTGACATAGGGCGAACCGCTCTTCTTGGACATCTTACGCTCCAAGCGGATCACGACGCCGCCGATAGCTTTGGGCTTGGAACCGTCGCTGGGGATCCCCGCCCACACCTCGTCTAACTTCGCGGGCGACGTGCTCGGGGGATTGGCGAGTTTGGCGAACAGATTATTGGCAGGAGCCCCAAACTGTGCATCGACCGCGAGGGTAGAGCGGCCGTCCACTCGCCACATCATGTCGATATACGTTCTTCCGGGGCCACAAAGTCTAACAATCGCAAGCGCAAAACCACCTGTAGACCCTACAGCATTCATGGACGCCGCAAGCGCCTCTGGGTCTAGGCGCGCGACGATCTCTCCTCCCCCTGGAGCGGTCAACGACACCCTTGCGCTCTTGCTCCCATCACCGCCAGCAAAAATTTTCACGGCCGAGACCCGCCCGAACACAATCGCCGACAGAAGCCCGTCACGGGGCTCGTCTGGCGTAATAATGACCCGCCGCACGGTGGCTCTAACTTTCGCCTCTACCTCCTCGAACGCACCTGTAAACAGCGGATAGACCTGTTCCGCCACAACAGCTAGCTCGCCCGACGAAAAATCTCCAATAGCCCCTGGACGGGTAACTACCGGCATCCATCGACGTTTTGACCGTAGCCCCCGCCAAATAATTTGCGAGTTAGCCGACAGCAACCTAGTATGCGAAAAAATAGAGCGAAAAGCAGTTGCTTGCGACAGCGACGCAAACACGCGAGCGGTCACCCGTGAGCCCTGCGTTCTAGTGGCAAAATCCCTCAAGTCACTATACGGACCCAAGCTAGCAATCTGCGCAGCGGGAACCTCTCCCACCCACTTAATGCTATCTAGTGCGCCAACAATCTCATAGTCGCCCACGGCACTAGGGCGAACGGCAAATCGACCTTGCGACGCGATGACGTCTGGCGGGACAATGGGAACGGCTAACCGCTGGGCATCGCCCACAAGGCGGCGCTGTGCTTCGGGATCGTCCTCGCTTGCCAAGGCCGCAGCAAAGAAGTGCGCAGAATGGTGAGTCTTCAGCCACATTAGCCGGGCGGCGAGATCAGCGTATGCGGTCGCATGGGATTTATTGAAGGCGTATTGCGCAAAGCCACTAAGTAGATCAAACAGCTCCAAGGCGCCCTCGTGAGCCATGCCTCCACACTTTTTGGCCCCCTCGGTAAACTTGGAAAATTCGTCGGACAAACCGATCTTTTTCGCCATCTTGTAGCGAAATTCATCTGCCTCCGCGGGGGTATACCCCGCGACGCGCTTGGCGATTTCAACAACTTGCTCCTGATAGATAACCACGCCCTCTGTCGAGGACGTAATCTCTCGATACGCTAGGTGATCGGGGTCTTTGCTTGCGCTAGACGCGGCGCGCCCCATCGCCCTCTCGATAAATAGCCGTCCGAACCCCGCACGAGCTGGGCCGGGCCGATTGAGGGCGGCGATGGCGGCAACATCCGAGAACCGGCGAAACGTGAACCCCCTACAAAGTTCACGAGCACTGGACGTATCGAATTGGAAAATACCCGTAAACTTTTGGGCCGAAAACCCGTCAAGCATAGACGGATCTTCGCGATCAAATTCGCCCTCCGATGCCCCAGACCGCTCCATGGCTTCGCGCAGTACCGTAAGCGTTTTGAGTCCGAGAACGTCAAGCTTCACGAGCCCCATGGCCTCAGAAGCGTGCCAATCAAATGCCACCACTGGAACGCGCGTCTTGCCCTGTCCGCGCGTCTCCAAGGGAACGAGATCCGAAAGGGGCGCCGACGATGCAACCACGCCCGCCGCGTGCTGCCCCACGTCGCGAATCTGCCCCTCTAGGCGTAAGGCAACGCTGCATGCCTCGGGATGACGAGCCCTAAACGCCTTCCCGACCTCGGTCCTGGCAAGCGCATCCCGTAGCGAGCCTTCCTGCTTCTCCTCTTCCTCAATAGCCTCCACGATCATGTTGGCCACGGGAGTCACCTCACTATCGAGAACGCCAAATACCTTTGCAACATCACGCAAAGCACGTCTACCAGCTAGTGTGTTTGATGTCGAAATGCGAGAAACGCGATCTTCGCCGTAGGTCTCTCGTAAGTGGCTGACGACTTCTTCTCGACGGATAGCTTCAAAATCTAAATCTATATCTGGCAACTTCGTGACACGAGCTGGACTAAGAAATCGATCAAATGATAATCCATGCTCAATAGGATCTAGTTGTGTGATCCCAAGCAAATACGACACGAGCGAACCAGCGGCGCTGCCACGTCCGGGGCTCATCATGATCCCCTGGCCCCTGGCCCAACTCACCACCTCTTCGACCATCAAAAAATACTTGGCGAAACCTCTACCGCAAATTGTCTTTAGCTCGTGATTCAGTCTATCAGTATACTCACTTTTGCTAAACCCAATTTTGCGCTTAATTCTGCTCTTCCATCCCTCCTGACATTGATGTTTCAACCAACTTTCATGCGACTTTTCCGCAGGCGGCAAAGGCGGTGCGGCCAGATACACCCCCGGCTTGGTCGGTTGTAGCCTTGCCGAGCAGGAGTCAGCCAAAGCTAGCGTGTTGTCCAGCGCAGCGTTAATGGTAGGCGAATCTAGCTGTGGTAGCCATTGGGCGAACGCCCTAAACATTTCTTCACGCGACCGCAACCAGTATTCGGGAGTGTCAAATACATGTTTCGGCGCGGAGAGCTTACTTTGCGTCTTGACGCACAGGAAGACCTTTTGCGCTAATGCGTCTTCAATATGTGGATAATGAGCGTCTTGTGTAGCGATCAACGGCAAGCTGTACTGCTTTGCCCAACGAACAAGAACGTCAGGCACACCCTCAGTGCCCGGTGGAACATGCGGCATGATCTCGACGTAGAATCTACCTGAAAAAATCTCGCTAAGACGTTGCAGCCTTCGCTCGGCCTCGACGAAGTTGCCATCTCGTAGTGGTTTCGCAACAACACCAGATACGCAGCCAGTAGAGGCCGCAATGCCCTCGGCATACTCGGCAAGCAACTTCATGTCGATCCGTGGCTTACCGTAGAAGCCCTTCGTCCACGAGATAGACGTCAGTTTGAATAGGTTCTGCAACCCAAGATCGCTCAGCGCCCACAGCGTAATGTGGTCCCTGTCACTACGCTTGGCGTCCTCAGCCGCGAATGCGCGCTTGCGATCTTCAGGTGACGAGTGATCCAACTTGATCTGCTTACGCTCTTCGTCGGTCAAGCCTTTGCGATCTATGTCGTCGCAAAGATACGCTTCGAGACCTGGAATTAGCTTAATCTCATGCTTCGTGCATGCTTCATGCGCTTCATATAGACCACGCAAACTGCCATGATCCGTAAACGCAATCGCGTTATGGCCCATTACTTTCGCTTTAGCGACAAATTCCTCATGTCGCCCAACGCCATCGTAGGCGCTAGCATGCGTGTGCGTGTGAACGTGTGCAAAATTAGCGGTCACAAGCCATCCTGTGAATCCGTCTCACGACGTAGGCTTCGAGCAACGGCAATCACGCAAACACTCAAAGCACAAAGGAGGCGAAGCGAATGGGCTCGTCCCGTTGCCGTCCCGTGAGCCACACATCCCAGCGCCAAACCCAACTAAATAATCGTAACTGTAGCCATGGTTAAAGTTGTAGCTATCTTTTCTGCCATCACCACAAAAAACGCCACAATGCAAATCGTAGTCGTCATAACTCTGCCGAAAATCCGGCAGCCGAGTGCCGCAACGCCAGCAGTAGGCGGCGTCGGGGTCGATGGCGTAGGTGCTCATACTGGCCTCACGGCCTGCCTGCACGCGCAGGCCAGCAAGTCGTCGCAGAGGGGGAGGGGGCCATCACGGCGACCATTGCCCGACCAGCCACCCGCCTTCCAACTACAACCGTCACCGTTCCGCCCGCCGTAATTTACGTTGCCGTCACCACACAGACCGACAATCGCCTCACCATTATGCACGTCGATGGGTTCTTCGACGTACCCAAAAAGTAAGAATGGACGGCCAACACTCAATAATCCGCCACAGCGCCAGCAATAATCTTGCTCTTGCTCGATCATCGCCATCGCCTCGCAGGTACGGGAGACTTAGGCAACAAGCTCAAGCATACCTTGACAAGCTCTGGCCTCTTGTCGCCCAACGTATCCACGATCCAGCGCATGTAGCCTCGACCAGCAGCCGTGGTAGCCATCCCCTCTAGGGTTTGATCCTTATACTTCCCAAACAGCAATCTATGCGTTCTCGTTTCCGGCTCGGCCCGGAATCCGCGGGCAATATCTACGTCTAGCGAAGACTTGCTAGCCCT
>Ga0076062_104_pt1 | contig 30833 bp, 31 predicted proteins | sample RifGroB1_FD_68177 | JGI IMG/M metagenome (GOLD analysis project Ga0076062, IMG submission 68177) | Parcubacteria bacterium GW2011_GWB1_56_8
ACTTACACGGGGGACACTCGGGTAAGCTCTTGGATGCTCTGAAAAAGTTTCCTAATCTAGGGCAGCTCTTTGGCGGCAAAATAATTGCCGGCGACTCGGCTGGAGCCAACGTATTAACAGCTGCTTTCTACAGTCAGAAGATCGGAGTATCTGAAGGATTTGGCTTGGTGCCCATTAAGATAATCTCTCACTACCGGGAAGAAAACAAAGATAAACTCAATGAGGTAAGGCCAGAATTAGATACATTATTTCTCCCAGAATACCATTTCAAGGTATTTTATAGCGACACCTCCCACCGAAAAGTAGACAGGTCATGAAAAAATCAATTTTAGTCACCGGCATTGCTGGTTCCGGCAAATCTACGGTTTGCAGGGAATTAAACAAGCTGGGGTATAGGGCGCATGACATCGAAGACATAAGAGGTTTGTTCAGAATGCTTGATGAAAAAACCAGCAAGGTTTTCAAAGGATATAATAATGACCACCTTGGAAAAGTTAGAAGGGGAAGGTGGATTTGCAATATAAAGAGGCTGCAAAAATTTATTAAAAGCGAGAACAACCCCCTGGTTTTTTATTGCGGAACTGCTTCTAATATGGACGAGGTTATTCCTCTCTTCGACTTGGTTGTATTACTGAAATCAAGCCCTAAGGTTCTCCGGCAAAGACTGTCTTCGCGTAAGCCCGGCAATTTCGGTAGAACAAAAGAGGTTCAGGATTGGATATTAAGCTGGAAAGATCGGTCGGAAAAAACGAAGGGGAAAATGGGCGCAATTGTTATTGACGCAGATGGACGTCCGAAAGAGGTGGCGAAGAATATAATAAAAATCGCGACCGCTAAAAATTAGGCGAATAGGTTTATGGAAAATATCATATCGGGATCCGACTTCATTGCCTACTTAAAAACCCTGAATCCGGAGGATTGGGACGAAAAAGCCACTGAAAAGTGGACGGTGAAAGATGTTGTGGCGCATATGGTTGGCTGGGAAAAGGAAGATGCCCAGATCATCGGATCAATTTGGAAAAGCAAGAAAGCACCCTGGTTTTATGAGACGAACGATTATGATGATTTTAACAAAAAATCTGTTGAGCATTACAAAGATTACACCCCCAGTCAGTTGATAGGAGAATGGGAGAAATGGCGCAGGGCAGTCGAGAAAGAGATAAGCCGTATTGGAGAAGACAAAATGAAGGCTCGCCCCGACCTATTCGGATGGCTTTTTAAAAAAAGAGACGACGACCATTACAATCATCATTACAGGCAGATTAGAAAAACAGTGTCCTCCAAAAATGGTTCGACCCGACGATAATACTCGGGGCAGAGGCAGCCCGACTCACCACAGGCTAGGCGAATAGATCCGGTTTCCTTATTCGCTTATTCGCGCGAATAAGCGAATAGTAGAAAGTTGATTTGGCGGCTTGACTTTCGGTATATTTGCTGTATAGTTATTTATGGCGTATTTGAGAGGAGGGGCAGGTGAAGAAAACCTATTTGGTTCTTGGCGCGGCTGGTTCGATCGGGAAAGCGGTCGCACGCCGATTGTGCGGCGACGGCCATCATGTGTTCGCATCGGTTAGGAATGGTCAGCGCAGGGCAATGGGCGAACTCGCGGACATGGGCGCGAAGGTCGAAGTGATCGACGACGTGAGCGACCCGGCAGCGCTCAGCAAGCTCGGAGGCGCGTACGCCCTCACGGAACCAGTGTATTTCGACGGCATTGTTTACGCCGTGGGGCATTGTCCGCCGGGTGGCTTTCCGGAGGCGATCCAGCACCCGCTCGCCAAGCTGCCTCTCGAGGACTACCTTCGGGAGATCAACATGCACCAGGTGGGTGCACTGAACACCTTCCAGTGGATGTGGTCGCTCGTAGCGCCAGGCGGATGTTTCGTGTTCATCTCGTCGGCGGTCACGCGCCTCAAGGGCGCTTTCCCGCCGTTCCTCCAGGCGCACTATCACGCGAGCGTGATCAGCGCACTGGACTGGCTCATCGAGGGTATGCGGCACGATCCCGTGATGGCCGGCATGGGGATCAAGATCCACCGTCTCGCCCCGATCGCGGTCAACACCCCGTTCCACACGGGGGGACCGAGGCCGCCGAAGCTCCTCGAAGTCGAGGACGTCGTGCGCGAAGTGCTCGCGGCCCTCGCGAGCGAGGAAACGGTTGACAAGGAGATCGCGTAGTCACGGGCCCGGGCTGGCGTCTCTTCGGAGATGCCCCCGGGCCCTGTTTATTTTTATGATCTTTTGGTAGAATGACCGCGACACAACTTATGAACAATACTACCCAGGGTACGATCGCGATATTTGCGGCACTGCTGGTTCTGTTCTCCGCGATGATCGACCCCAAAACATCCATGATCATTGCCGTAGTCGCGCTCTTTGGACTCGGCGTATATAATTTCGCGAAGCGATAACATGCGGCTCGGCACGGCGACGAGAAACAGTGAGGTGTGCGTGCCGCAGCCGGACAGGGTAGAATAACGCTATGTCTAAGATCGGTCCGGAATATTTGTTCCCGCAGGACAAGGAAAGCGGCTACCTGCGCCAGGTCCGCGACGCGTTCGCGCACGCCGTGGAGCACGGCACGCCGGAAGAGGCGGGGCGCGCGTGGGACAATTATCGCCGCGCGCTCGATGAAATGCCCCTGGAGCGCCGCGGGGCCAGAGCTCTGCCGGAAGAGAAGAAGCTCATAGAAGAAGCCGAGCGGCTTACCCGCAAGGCGCAGGCGCGGGGCATAGACCTGCCGCCCTCGGATTTTTTGAAACGCTGGGCAGAGATGCTTTCTCGCGGAGAAAAGGACTTGGACGAGCCAGGGGGCGAGGCGAGCCCGCCCGGCGGCGAGATGGCGGATCTTGAAAAAGAAGCAGCAGAGCTTATGAGGAAAGAGAGCCAGCCAAAAGGAGATTGACGTGCGTCCACATGGATAAAGGCGGAGAAATCGTGTAAGCTGAAGTCTATATGTCTCCCAAGAGCAGTCCGGCGCAGAAAGAGCGGCAGCTGCGGAAAGGCATTGTGTCCACTCCTTTTACTTTGAGCATCGTGTCGTTCCATACCGCGGTGCATGTCGTGAGCGTATCAAAGCTTTGGTACCAGACGCGGCCGTGGATCGATATCCCCATCCATATATGGGGCGGCATAACGATCACGATCGTTTTTTTCTGGCTTTTTGACCGGCCGCTGTTCCATTCCGGCTTCAGGCCGAGCCGCGGAGTCGTTGCACTGTTCGCGATCAGCTTTGTCGCGCTCGTAGGTGTTGGCTGGGAATTCATAGAGTTTTTGTATGACGCGTTCCTTGCGTACCCGTACCACCTTCAGGCCGCGCAGCTCGGCCTTGCCGACACGCTGGCGGACCTGCTGAATGACCTTATGGGTGGCGGCATAGCGGTCGCGGCGATGTATTTTTTGCCGAAGACGCGCAGGGCGCTTTCGTTCGCTCACGCGCATCCCATAGGAGAGTAGTCGGTGCGGGAATATGACGGGTCGGCGCTCACGCGCCGCGCTTGACTTCTTCTAGGGCAATGGTTTCATAAAAGGAGAACAAAGGAGGCATCTGATGCTGACTCAACTCCGGCGTTTGGTGGATTGGAGCGACCTGCCAGACGGTTACGGCGAACACGGCGAACTTCTGCCCCAGCCGCGCCTGATCTGCTGGACCGAGGTCGCCTGGATCATCGCTATCGCCCTCGTCATCGTCATCGCCTTTGCCGTTTAGTTCGTAAACGGCAAGGCCCCTCGCTACTGGAGCCCGAGCCACTATGGCCGGGCTTCATTCGTCTTGTAGCGAAAAAAGCGCTGTAGCGCTTTTGTATTTTACTCGCGCCTACTTACTACTTTCTACTCGCTACTTACTATTTCAAGAGCATCCCCCTGACGCGTTCCCGCACTGGAGACAGGTGAGGCAGGTTCCGGTGCGCACCATCATGCCGCCGCAGTTTCGGCAGACCGTATCCGCCGGCGTGAAGCCGTTCCCGTTCTTCAGTATTTTCGGTTTCTCGACTTCGGGAAGTTCCGCGTCCGGCATATATGGGGCGGCGCTTCCTTCTTCGTCGTGCGTGGTACCGGTCATGCCGAACTCCGCGAGGTCTTCGGGCGCGAGGAGGCGGAGCGCCAGGTAGCGGAAAATGTAGTCCACGATAGAGGTCGCGATGCGCACCTGCGGGTTTTCGGTGAAGCCCGACGGCTCAAAGCGGGCGTAGATGAATTTCCGCGCGAGGTCTTTGAACGGCACGCCGTACTGGAGCGCCATGGAAATGGAGATCGCGAACGCGTCGAGGAGTCCCGCGAGCGTCGAGCCCTGCTTCGCCATGCGGATGAACACCTCGGCGAGCCCGTCGCCCTCATACATGCTGTACGTCAAATATCCTTCGTGGCCCGCGATCGAGAACTTGTGCGTCTCGGAGATCCGCGTGCGGGGGAGGCGTCTGCGCGGAGAGGGCGGCGGCGGCCCGGTCGGCTCCTCTTTTTTCTCTTTGCCGTGCGAGGTCTGGAGCGGCTGGGTGGCTTTTGAGCCGTCGCGGTAGACCGCGAAGGCCTTGATGCCGAGCTTCCACGCCATAAGGTATGAATCAAAGATCTCTTCGGCGGTCGTCTCGTTCGGCATATTGAACGTCTTGGAGATCGCGCCGGAGATGAACGGCTGGACCGCGGCGACGAGCTTTACGTGCCCCTGCCACGAGATGGAACGCGTGCCTTCCTTGGGCTTGATCGCGCAGTCAAAGACCGCGAGGTGTTCGTCCTTCGCGTGCGGCGCGCCTTCGATCGTGCCGTGTTCGGCGATCCAATCCGTGATCTCATGGATCTGCTTCTCGCGGTAGCCAAGGTTCCTCAACGCGTTCGGTACTTCGCTGTTCACGATCTTCATCCATCCGCCGCCCACGAGCTGTTTCATCGTGACGAGCGAAAAGCCCGGCTCGACGCCCGTGGTGTCGCAATCCATCATAAAAGAAATGGTGCCGGTCGGGGCGATCACCGTCACCTGCGAGTTCCGGAAGCCGTGTTCTTCCCCGAGCGCGAACGCCTCTTCCCACACGGTTTTTGCCTCTTGCGCAAGCGTTTTGTCGTTTACCAGGCGGTCGTCAATGATATCCCGGGCTGCGGCGCCGTGCTTGGCGATCACGCGGAGCATGGGCTCGCGGTTCGCCGCATATCCCGCAAACGGCCCCATTTTGCCCGCGATGACCGCAGAGTACCGGTACGCTTCGCCTGCGAGGAGGGAAGAGAGCGACGCGGCCCATGCACGGCCTCCGTCCGAGTCGTAAGGGAGACCCTTGGACATGAGGAGCGCGCCGAGGTTCGCGTAGCCCAAGCCCAGTTCGCGGAAGTCGTGCGCGTTCTTCGCGATCTTTTCCGTGGGGTAGCTCGAGCCGTCCACGATGATCTCTTGCGCGAGAATGAGGATGTCCACCGCGTGCGTGAACTCTTTTGTCATGAACGTCCCGTCCTCGCGGAGGAATTTCAAGAGGTTCACCGAGGCGAGGTTGCAGGCGGAATCATCGAGGTGCATATATTCGGAGCAGGGATTCGACGCGTTGATGCGGCCGGAGGCGGGACAGGTGTGCCAGTCGTTTATGGTCGTATCGAACTGCACGCCCGGGTCGCCGCACTCCCACGCCGCTTTCGCGATCTCGTAGAGCATGTCGCGCGCCTGGTATTTGTTCGCAACAGAGCCGTCTACAATGAATTTCGTTTCCCACGCGCCGTTCGCTTCGACCGCCTTCATGAAGTCGTCGGTGATGCGCACGGAGTTGTTCGCGTTCTGGAACTGGATGGAGGTCCACGCTTCGTTGTTCAGGTCCGCCATGTCGTATCCCGCAGCCGCAAGCGCGCGCACCTTGCTCTCTTCGTCCGCCTTGGAGCGGGTGAAGTCCATTACGTCCGGGTGGTCGATGTTCAAGATCACCATCTTCGCCGCGCGCCGCGTGGTGCCGCCCGACTTGACCATGCCCGCGACCGAATCTGCGCCGCGCATGAACGAGACAGGGCCCGACGCGTAGCCGCCGCCAGAAAGATTTTCGCGAAGCGAGCGGAGACGCGAGAGGTTGACGCCCGCTCCGGACCCTCCTTTGAAGATCATCGCTTCGTTCCGTATCCATTCCATGATGGAGCGCATATCGTCCTCGACGGAGAGAATGAAACACGCCGAGCACTGTGGCTTTTCGACCGCGCCCACATTGAACCAGACCGGAGAATTGAACGAGGCCTTTTGATAGACGAGGAGGTGCGTGAGCTCGTCCTCGAATATTTGCGCCTCATCCGCGTCCTTGAAGTATCCGAACGTCTCGCCCCAGCCGCGGATGATTTTCGTGACGCGCGAGATCATCTGCTTCACGCTCCGCTCGCGCTGCGGAGAGGTGAGTTTGCCGCGGAAATATTTCGCGGCGGTGATGTTTACTGCGTGCGCCGACCAAAAATCCGGGAATTCGACATCCCGCTGCTCAAAAACCTTTTTTTCGCCGCTTCCCACGACCGCATCCCGCGAGACCCACGTGATCTCGTCGAACGGATGAATATTCGGCTTCGTAAAAAGCCGCCGGGCGAGCCCGTGCGGCCGTGCTGCGCTCTTCGCGCGGCGGAGCGTTGCGTTCTGCGGCTCGTGTGCGGCGTTTCGGGTCTTGTTCGTCATGGGAAAAACTTTTTTTCGCGGCGCGTGCGGCTTGGTTATCGGATGTCTCAATTCTACACGGTACGCGCAAGGAAAGTTATCCCCAGAACACCGCAACAAAACACTTCTCAAAAAAATTTTCAACTTTCGTTGCGTTCGAGCCGTCCAGGACGCGCCCCTCGGCGAATTGCAGCTCGTTTTGCGTCACCTCGGCGTCGTTTTGTCGAAATTTTTTTCAAAACAAACAATGCGCGGCCGGGTTTTTAGAAAAACAAGCGCGTTTTTCTCCCGCGAGGCCGCGGGACCCGGCGGTCGCGCCCAAAAATCACCCCCGCTTTCCTTATTAATAGTAATTTCCTACAATAAGGTGAATTGCAGGCTGTGCGATAACGAAAACGCGGGGCATGGAACAGGCAGTAAACGAGGAATCGGGCCTTCGGAGGGGCGCAGCAGGCGTCCCGTTCCTTATTGCGGTCGGCATCACGCTTGCGCTTGGCGCGGGCGTGGTGTTCGGGCGGGCGAGTATGGGCCAGGACGGGAACATTTTCGGCCAAACCGCTTCTTTGGTCTCGCAGACGCTCGGCGACATATTCTATCCGGAAAAAGAGGTGCCGGATTTTGAGATCGACTTGCGCGAAGAGGCAAGCGCGGGTCAGGACGTTCTCGAAACATCTCTTGCGGGTGATTCGTCGGGCAGCAAAGGCGCCGAAACTTCATCTAAAGATCCGGCCGCAGGGCGAGTTACGGGAAATGTTCTGCAGCCGGCCGCCGCGCGTGCGACCCTAAGCGACGCCTCGGCGACGACAGACATTGCGGTTGCGTCGTCGTCGCCTTCTGCGGGCGCGGCGCGTGCCGTAGCGCCCGCTCCGCAGAACATTCCTGTCGCGTGCGACTTTGCCGCGGGCGGGACGCCGAACCACGCGGTCCTCATAAATGAGATCGCGTGGATGGGGACGCAGACGAGCGCGAGCGACGAGTGGATGGAGCTCAAAAATAATTCCGGAGAGGATCTCGCGCTCGCGGGTTGGCAGCTTATGGACGCGGACGGCGACATAAAAATTTCTTTTGACGAGACCGGCCTCTTCCCCCGCGGAGGATTGTACCTTTTGGAGCGCACCGACGACGGTTCTGTGCCGAACGTCCCTGCGGATAAAATTTATTCCGGATCTCTCTCGAACTCCGGCGCGTGGCTGAAACTTTTTGACAATCACTGCGCGTTCATTGACGAGATCGCCGCAGCGGACGGGTGGCCCGCAGGAGATCGCGCGGCGAGACTCACGCTTGAGCGCGACGTGAGAAGTTTCGGATGGCACTCGAGCGCGATCGCGGGCGGCACGCCGAAGTCGCCGAACGACGACCGGATCCCTGCGGTCGCGTTCGTCCCGCCTCCTGCGCCCGTTCCCGCAAGCGCGCCGCCTCCGCAGGAGCCGCCGCCCGCTTCGTCCGGCCGCGCGCTCATAAGCGAGATCATGGCAGGGAGCGACGCGGGCGCGAGCTACGAGTTCGTCGAGCTTTACAATCCAGGCTCGGGACCGCTCGACCTCACCGGCTGGTCGGTCAAAAAGAAGAGCTTCACCGGCGCAGAGTCGTCGCTCGTGGTCGCGAGCCGGTTTGAGGGGAAAGTCATCCCTGCGCAGCATTATTTTTTGCTCGCGAACGAGGGCGGGTATACTGGTGCGGTTTTGCCCGACGTCGTGTGGCCGTCGTCTTACTCTTTGGCCTACACCAACAACGCCGTTCTCCTCTATGATGCGCAGGGCGCGGTGGTAGAGGAAGTGAATTGGGCAGAGATCCCGAGAAACCAAAGCTACACGCGCGGATCGTGGTCAGAAAGCCAATTTAGCCTTACTGCGAACCCGACACCCGAGAATGCTTCCGGGAATTAAGACAGGAACTCCTCTCATATGTATGAGCGATATTGTCGTTATTCTCCACAATATAAGGAGCGCGCATAACGTAGGGTCTATGTTCAGGACTGCGGATGCCGCGGGAGTAAGAAAGATCTACCTTGCGGGCATTACGCCTGCGCCGGTTGACCGGCTGGGAAGGGTAAGGGAGCCGTTCGCGAAGGTCGCGCTTGGCGCGGAGGGATACGTGGAGTGGGAAAAAGTGCGCGCGGCAGGGCCGCTCCTTGCGGCGCTCAAGCGGGATCACTACAAGATATTCGCGGTCGAGCAGGCGAAGCGTGCCGTGCCGTACTACGCCGCGTCACTTGGCAGGCGGCGCGGCCGCGCCGCGCTCGTCCTGGGGAACGAAGTGCGCGGGCTTCCCGCGCCGGTCTTGAGGCGCGCGGACCGCATCCTGGAGATACCGATGTACGGCAGGAAAGAATCGCTGAACGTTGCGGTGGCGTTCGGCATCGTGCTGTATCACTTGCGGTGCGCGGGCATCGTGCACGGGACGCGCGCACAAAAGCGTTCGTGAGCGCGGCGCGTGATAGGAGAGCTCCTTCGGGATATACTTAAGACAAGCATATGAAGAATCGTTTTGATTCGGTGTTCCTCTTTGTGTTGCTCATGATCGTGGTGTTTGGCTACGCGCTGTTCGGTCCGCGTCTCCGGTTTGGCGGCGGCGGCGGGAGCGCGCCAACGGTCGCGATAAACGGCTACCGTTTCGCGGTGGAGGTCATGGAGTCGCCGCTCAGCCGCAGCCAGGGTCTTTCCGGACGCGCGAGCCTCGGCGAGGGGGCGGGAATGCTTTTTCTCTTTGACACGCCGGGGAAGTACGGATTTTGGATGAAAGATATGAATTTCGCGATCGACATCATCTGGGTGAGCGGCGACCGCATCGTGGGATTTGAGAAAAACGTGCAGCCCGAGCCGGGGCGGCCGTTCTCCGAGCTGCGGATATACGAACCGCCTGAGCCGGTGGACAAGGTGCTCGAGGTCCGCGCCGGCACCGTGGAGCGGTACGGATTCTCCGTAGGCGATGCAATGGTTTTTGCGCGCTAGTCGCGTTCGCTCTATAATAGAAGGCATGAAGCAGGCGCGTGTTGCCATCAACGGGTTCGGGAGGATCGGCAGGTTATTTTTTAGGCAGGCGTTCGGTCGACCTGGCATTGAGATAGTCGCGATAAACGACCTCGGCGATCTTGATAATCTCGCGTATCTCTTGAAGTACGATACGGTCTACGGACGCTACGCCGAGCAGGTGGAGAGCAATTCGAAGAAAGGCGCGCTCAAAGTGAAAGGAAAAGAGGTTAAGGTGTTGCAGGTGAAGGATCCGGCCGGGCTGCCGTGGAGAGACCTCAAGATAGACATTGCGATCGAGGCGACCGGACTTTTTGAATCGTACGAAAAAGCAAACGCGCACCTTACGGCAGGCGCGAAGCGCGTGATCATCACCGCGCCCGCAAAAGACCCGGACGGCGCGGAGGGCAAGACCGTGCTCATGGGCGTAAACGAAGGCGAGCTCAAGTCGGTTCAGCTCACCTCGAACGGCTCGTGCACCACGAACGCCGCTTCGCCGGTCATTCAGATTATGTCGGAGAACCCCGGCATTCAAAAAGCTATATTGAACACCGTGCACGGCTACACCGCGACGCAGAATCTGGTTGACGGCCCCACGCGCGGCTCTGATTTTCGGCGCGGGAGGGCGGCGGCGCAAAACATCATTCCGTCCACGACCGGCGCCGCGATCGCGGTCACGCGCGCGATCCCGGAGCTCGAGGGAAAGTTCGACGGCATGGCGATCCGCGTGCCAATCGCGACCGGTTCCATCGCGGACATCACGTTCCTCGCGAAGCGGAAGGTGACAGCCGAGGAGATCAACGATATTTTCCGAAACGCAGCCGCAGAAAAACGGTGGCAAGGGATTTTGAAGGTCGTGGACGACCAAATAGTTTCTTCCGACATCATTGGCGAGCCCTTCGGAGCGATCGTGGACCTGAATTTCACTCGGGTGATCGACGGGGACCTCGTGAAAGTGCTCTCGTGGTATGACAACGAGGCAGGGTATGTTGCTACGCTCGTGCGGCACGTGCGCGAAGTCGCGCGCCTCCTCTAGGGCCCATATTGTTGCGATATGAAACTGCTCGCCGCGCTCATCCTTCTTAGTGCGTGCGTCATGGTCGTCGCGCCCGCTGTGCGCGCCGAGAACGCATCGGGAACGATATCGGACTCGGAGATCGGCATGCTCCCGGGCTCGCCGTTCTATTTTCTGAAACTTTGGTACGAGCGCGTCCGGCTCTTCTTTACATTCGGGGACGAGAACAAGGCGCAGGCATATTTTCATCTCGCAGAGGTGCGCTTTGCGGAATATCAGAGATTGGTGGCGCAAGGAAAAGACAAGCTCGCGCAGGAGACCATCGGCAGATATGAAAACGACCTCAAGAACGCGCAAGACATTCTCGCGCGTCTCGCCGAGACAGGAGCGGACGTGAAGAACTTGGCGCAGAAGATCCAGGACGCCGCGGCACAACAGGTTATGATAATCCAGCGGAACATAGAGCGGCTCCAGGGGATACGCAGGAGCCTTGAAGAGGCGGCGAAATTCGAGCGCCAGAACCCGTAAGCCGCGCGTTTTTCGCACAGCCGCAGTTCGGTGATATAATCAACCCGTGGTTATTTACTTCGGCGCGGATCATCGCGGATTCAACTTAAAAGAAACACTCAAAGGCCTATTACAGAGCGAGGGGCATCAGGTGGTTGATATGGGGAATTTGAGCTATGACCCGAGCGATGACTATCCCGATTTCGGCGCGGCGGTTGCGGGGAAAGTGAGCGGGGATCCCGCGGGGAGCAGGGGGGTCCTCATCTGCGGCTCCGGGGTGGGCATGGACGTGGTGGCGAACAAATTCCCGCGCGTGCGCGCGACCCTGGGCGTCTCGCTCGATCAGGTGTCGAGCGCGCGGCATGACGACGACGTAAACGTGCTCGTCATCCCCGCGGATTTCGTGGCCGAAGCCGATGCGAAAAAGATGGCGCAGGTGTTTTTGGCGACGCCCTTCGCCGGCGACGAACGGTACCGGCGGCGCATCGAGAAGATCTCCAAGATGGAAAATGAATAAATGGTTACGGTGATCCCGGCGATCAACTGTCCGGATCGCGACCTCGAATGCGTGCGCGAGAAAGTGCGCGTCGCGGAGTCGCTTTTTTCCGATCTGCCTCGCGGGGTTATCCGGGAGGAGGGCTGGGTGCACCTCGACGTTACGGACGCGCGGTTCACGTTCAACAAGACGTGGGGAAACGCGCGCGACTGGAGGGAGCTCGATACCGCCTTGAACCTCGAGGTTCATCTCATGGTAGAGGAGCCGGAGAAGATCATTGAGGACTGGCTCCGCGCGGGTGCGCGGCGGGTGATCGTCCACTTTGAATCGTTCCACGGCGGGGCGCTCCGGCATCACAAGACGGCGCCGCAGGATATTTTCCGTGTTCTGCTCGAGGCGTGCGCGGCGCATCGCGCGGAACTGATGCTCGCGCTGAATCCGGAGACGCCGCCGGAGAACGCCCTCACGTATTGCGGGGCGGTCAAGGCCATCCAGGTGCTCGCGGTGCACCCCGGGCTCGCGGAGCAGAAATTCATGCCGTTCGTGCTTGAGAAGATAAAATTTTTGCGGCGGCAATTCCCCGATGCTACAATTGAGGTTGACGGCGGCGTGGACGCCGAAATAGGGAAGCGCGCCGTGAAGGCCGGGGCAAACGTTTTGGTCTCGGCATCGTATATTTTTGAGAGCGAGGAACCAACGCGCGCGTATCAGGAATTGAAGCGCATCTGACATGCAGGAATTACACGAGAAAAAACTGAAGTTTTTGGAGGAGATGGCGAACTTCTTGCGGCAGGACGTGATCAAGATGGTTTCGCACGCGGGCTCCGGCCACATCGCGGGGCCGCTTGATATGGCGGACGTGTTCGCGGCTCTCTATTTCCATATCCTCCGCCACGACCCGCGAAAGCCGGACTGGCCGGACCGCGACCGCGTAGTGCTTTCTAACGGTCATATTTGCCCCATTTTGTATGCGGCGCTTGCGCGCGCAGGGTATTTCCCGTTCGAAGAACTGAAGACGCTCCGCGCGCTCGGCACGCGGCTCCAAGGGCATCCGCATCGGGGGTCGCTCCCCGGGACAGAGACGACGTCGGGCCCTTTGGGCTCCGGGCTCTCGCAGGCAGTAGGCATGGCGCTCGCGGCCCGCTTGGACGGGAAAAAGCACCGCATCTATTGTCTCTTGTCCGACGGCGAGCACCAAGAGGGGAATTTGTGGGAGGCCGCGATGTTCGCCGGGAAGAACAAGCTCTCGAACCTCACCGTGATCGTGGACAGGAATAACATTCAGATAGACGGCTTTACCGAAACCATCATGCCGCTCGAGCCGTTCCGCGCGAAGTACGAATCGTTCGGCTGGCACGTGCTGGAGATCGACGGCCACAATTTTGAGGCGATCATTTCGGCCGCCGCCGAAGCGAGGGCGATCTACGAGAAACCGACCGTGATCGTCGCGCACACGATCGCGGGCAGGGGAGTGAGTTTTATGGAGCAGGACTACCTCTGGCACTCAAGGCCGTTCAAGCCCGGGGAGGCGGAGCAGGCCCTGGCCGAACTCCGGACGCTTCAAGGTCGAATCAAGAGCGAACATCAATAATATAGATAAGCGAGTAGTGAGTAGGAAGTAGAGAGTAGAAATAACAAGTCGAAATAATCACCTACAACCATGCAAGACCAATTAAATCAGCCGGTAAAAAGTTCTCCGCGAGACGTGTTCATGTATCTTTTGGCGACAATCGCGCTCTACATAAGCACCGGGAGCGTGATCAATCTTTTGTTCCAGTATATCAATGTGCGGTTTCCAGACCCCTTGAATCCCTACTATGACGCCGGGAATCCGATCCGGTGGGCGCTCGCGCTCCTTATCATTCTCTTCCCAGTGTACTTCTGGGTATCACGCTTCCTTTATAAGGAGCTTGCCTTAAACCCGGGGAAAAGCGAGATAAAGATCCGCAAGTGGCTCCTCTATTTCACGCTTTTCCTGGCCGCGCTGCTTATCATCGGAGACCTCGTGGCGCTCATCTTTAACTTTTTAGAAGGCGAGCTCACCGCGCGGTTCTTCCTTAAGGTGGCAGCCGTGCTGGTTGTGGCGGCTGCGGTGTTCTGGTACTACTTCTACGATCTGCGTAAAACGCCGGGGACGTTTACGACCAAGGCGAAGATATTTGTGCAGGCGGTGATCGCGGTGCTCGCCGCGATCGTAGTCGCGGGCGTGTTCGTTGCGGGTTCGCCCTTCAAACAGCGGCTCGTGCGGTTTGACCAGCAAAAAGTGAACGACTTGCAGAGCGTTCAAAGCCAGATCCTGAATTATTGGATGCAGAAAGAGCGGATGCCCGCGACGCTCGGCGACCTTACGGACAGCATTTCCGGATTTGCGCCGCCGCTTGATCCGCAAACCGGCGCGTCGTACGAATACCGCGTAACGGGCGCGCTTGCATTCGAGCTCTGCGCGACGTTCAATCTTCCTTCTGAAGCCGGCCGGGTCGGTGAATACGCGCGTCCGATGGTACCGGAAGCAGTAAAGGGGCTGGGCGAGAACTGGGACCACGGCGAGGGAAGGGCGTGCTTTACGCGCACGATCGACCCGGAACTGTATCGGCCGTACAGCAAAACAACCCCGAGATAGAAAACCCGTAAATGCTCAATACGAAACTCATCTCAATTATCGCGGCAGTGGTCGTGGTCGCTACGCTCGGCGGGTATATATTCTGGCGGGCGAACCAGCCGCCAATTCCAGCAGGCCCGCCAAGCGGCGTTGACACTTCGTCCTGGCCAACCTACCGCAATGAGCAGTATGGGTTTGAGGTGAAGTATCCAGAAGATTGGTTCAATATTACATTAGAAAATGCGGCAGGAAGTCGTTCATTCGTCGAATTTTCAAATAAAGAACGAACAAGCACAGGATCAGGAGTTATAGTTGTTCAAGTTGTTATAGGAAGCGACCCTGATTTATTTAACGCCTTACGCAATACAAGAGCAGATGAAACCATAGAAAAGAATCTTATATTTTATACCAAGATACGCGATGAAACGGTTGCCGGAAATCCAGCAGTTAGGTATATCGCAGATTACAAAAATGTTCCTGCTGGCGTACTTCCCACCGGGGAAGAAGTCCTGATGCGAAGAGATGGCGCAGTAGTTTATTTTAGGATTTATGGTTATTCACCTCTAATTGTCAAATTTAATCAGAATGTGTTTAACCAAATCCTCTCCACGTTCAAGTTCACTAAATAAATGCTCAATCCTGACGTCAAATTGAATCCAAAGATCTTCTCTGACGACATCGAGCAGAAGCCGACTCGAGCGGGCTTTGGAGACGGTTTGCTTATCGCGGGTGAAGCGGACGAAAACGTAGTGGCGCTGTGCGCGGATCTTACGGAATCCACGTATTCCCATCTTTTCGCCAAAAAATTTCCGGACAGATTTTTCGAGTGCGGCGTGGCAGAGCAGAACATGGCGACGATCGCCGCGGGCTTGGGAGTGTCCGGTAAAATTCCCTTTATTTCTTCCTATGCGACGTTTTCACCTGGCAGGAATTGGGAGCAGATCCGTACGACGATCTCGTATAACGATTCAAACGTAAAGATCGCGGGCCACCACGCGGGCATTTCCGTGGGGCCCGACGGCGCGACGCACCAGGCGGTAGAAGACATCGCGACCATGCGCGTCATGGCGAACATGAGGGTGATCGTGCCGTGCGACGCGATCGAGGCGAGGAAAGCCACGGTCGCCGCGGCAAAACTTTGGGGACCCGTGTATCTGCGGTTCGGCCGTGAAAAGACCCCGGTCATGACGACCGAGGAAACGGCGTTCACCCCTGGCAAAGTAGAGGTGTTTTGGGAATCGGCCTCTTCGACCAGCTCAGGGCGAGTAAAGCCGCAGGTCGTAATCATCGGATGCGGCGGATTGCTCTATAACGCGCTCCTTGCGGCGCGGGAGCTTGAAAAAGAAAAGATCGGGGTCGTGGTGCTGAACAGCCATACGATAAAGCCGCTGGACGAGAAAAAGATCGTTGAGCTTGCGAAGAAGACCGGTGCCGTGGTGACGGTAGAGGAGCACCAGGTCTCGGGCGGCTTGGGCGGAGCAGTTGCCGAGGCGCTTGCGAAACACGCGCCGACACCGATGGAGTTCATCGGCATGCAGGGCGTGTTCGGAGAATCCGGCCCGCCAGCAGAGCTTATTGAAAAGTACGGGATGGGCGTGAAGCATATTGTCGCGGCGGCGAAGAGAGCAATACGGAGAAAGTAGTTAGTAGCTAGGATTTAGGAGTTAGTGTAATGGAAAAGACGAAATCATTTCGAGAGCTGACCGTTTGGCAGAAATCCATGGACCTCGTTCTGAAAATTTATCAACAAACAAACAACTTTCCGCAGGCCGAATCGTACGGGCTCACGAGCCAGATGAGGAGAGCCGCAGTAGCGATTCCGTCCAACATAGCGGAAGGATATGCAAGAAGCCACACGAAAGAGTATGCCCGGTTTATCAGCGTCGCGTTTTCATCCGGGGCAGAATTAGAAACCCAGCTGGAAATTTCCAAGAAACTCAGCTATATAACTGACAGTGAGCATTCCGACGCGGTGGCGCTCTTGGACGAAATTATGAGAATGTTAAATAAACTATCCCAAGTCCTGAGAACTAATTCCTAGTTACTGATTCCTAACTACTAGCTACTAACTCCTATTCCTATGTACGACGTAATCACCATTGGTACGGCGACGCGGGACGTATTTTTGCAAAGCCCGCTGTTTAAGGTTTTAAAAGACCCGAGGCATTTGGAGAAGCTTGGGTTTCCGACTGGCGAGGCGCAGTGTTTCGCGCTGGGCGCGAAGATCGAAATTGGCAAGCCGGAATTTTTGATCGGCGGAGGCGCGGCGAACGCTGCGGTGACTTTCGCGCGGCAGGGATTTCGCGCGGGCGCGTTAGCGGAGATAGGAGCCGATTTTATAGGCGCGGAAATTCTCAAAAAACTTAAAAAAGAAGGCATACATCCGCTCGTGGTGCGGGATCGCAAAAAGAAAGGTACGGCATGGTCCGCGATCCTCCTTTCTCCGGGCGGCGAGCGGACCATTCTGAACTACCGGGGCGCGTCCGAGGATCTGGCCTTGCGCGACCTGCCGTTTGCGAAGCTTAACGCGAAGTGGGCGTACATCGTTCCCGGGAAGATCCCGCTTGCGATCATCATGCGCGCGATCGCGGCGCTCCGGCGCAAAAAGGCGAAGATCGCAATGGACCCTTCAAAGTATTATCTGAATCTCGGCGCGCGGCGCCTGCGCCCGATCCTGCGCGAACTCGACGTGATCACATTGAACCGTGAAGAGGCCGCATACCTGACCGGCGTGCCGTACGGGAACGAGCGGGCGATCTTCAAAAAATTCGATACGCTCGTTAAAGGGATCGCCGTGATGCACGACGGTCCGCGCGGGGTTCTCGTGTCGGACGGGCGCACGATCTATCGCGCCGGGGTCTTTAAGGAAAAGAAGCTTGTGGACAGGACGGGCGCGGGAGACGCATTCGGTTCCGGATTCGTGGCGGGCCTTGCGCGAATTCAAGACATCGGATACGCTATTCGGCTCGGGTCGGCGAACGCGACGTCGGTCGTGGAAGCGATCGGCGCGCAAGCCGGAATACTCACGAAGCGCAGGTTCGAATCGGAGCCGCGCTGGAGACGTCTCGCAATAACCCGGAAGATACTCTAAACCAATGGCGCTTTCTGCTGAGCAAAAACAGGAAAAAGTCGCAAAGATCCTGCGAACCGATAAGCATCTTTTCATCGCCATCGAAGAGCGGCTGAGCGCGCTCACCGGCAAAAAAGGCGTGATCGAGAACGTCCTCGAGGAGAACGAGGAGGTGATCGCGAAGCATCTTGAGGCGCTGGGCCTCCGGAGGGATGCGCGCGCGCGCGCCGTGTATAATTCTTTGATCTCCAAAGTGAAGGCGGACGACTATAAAATGTTTGAGTGTCTGGGGCGGCCGGATTTCCAGGCGGTCGAGCAGTGCCAGAAGATTGCGGAGATCGCGAAGCGGGTGGCGGTTCCGCCCAAAGGATTTTTCCTGAAACTCGACAAGGCAAAGGAACTTTTGCGGAAAAATCCTCCTGCGCAGGTCATGAAATTTCTCGGATACGATTCCGTGGACCGCATGCTCGACAAGGAAGACCTTTTTGAGGTCTACAGCGCGCTCCGGTTCGTGGAGGGCAGCGAGTGGCTGAATGCGGTGTTTTTCAAGCAATACGAGAAGCTCGCGCCCGGCGACTTCGAGGAGCGCGAGGTTCAGGTGAGGGCGCTCGGGCAGGTGTGGGATCAAGCCGCCCAGTCGTTCGCAAGGAAGAAGTGGCACAACATCAGCCACCTCAAGGAAATGGGGGTAGTGTTCATCATCCCCATCACGCTTGGCATTCCTGGTGAGCTGCTGCGCATGGTGAGCTTATTGCTCCACTATCTTCACGAGATCCCGTTCTACTCAGAGATGTTCCGGGCGTCCGCAAAACATCCCCGCACGTTCAGCAGAGACCTCGTCTCGCTTCTTCGCGGGGACGTGCTCCAGGAGCGCCGCGAGGAGAAAGGGAAAAGCACGTGGCTTGTGGTCCAGAGGTATCTTGCGAAGGACGACGAGAATGACTGGCGCCTGTTCGTCCCGCGCATCAACCCGGAAGCGCTGCATTGGTCTCGAGCGGAGACCGACCTTCCGCGAGTCGGCCAGGCGAGCAAGGAGCTTCCCGACGAGCTTATGTTCTGGTCGCGGCTGGGATGGGCTGGAGATTTCTTCCGCGACGAAAGCGGCGTGGACGTGCTCGTGAGCTTCAATCTCGTTGATACCGTTATGTCGCTCGTGAAGCAGCGGGAAATGGTAAAATACCTGTACCATCATCAAGAAGCGCTGTGGAACAAGATCTTCGTCGAATATTTCGGGCGCGAAGAACTTGAGCGATTTTCCAAAAAATATCTCCTGCAAGGATATTTCACGCTCTAGGCCATGCATCCCTCACCTTTCAGAGATAGAGATGGAGAAGCAGGCAGTCTTGATCTCTTGTCATTACGGAGGATGGTTCCGTGCGGATTGCATCGCTTCGGAGTCGCGAAGCGAAAAATCTCTGAAAGGTGAGGGATGAAACTATTACGGGAAACTCTCGCGGAGGCGCAGGAGAAGGGCGGGGCGGTCGGCCATTTTAACATTTCCGACCTCGTCGCACTCAAGGCGATCTTTGAGGCGGCATGGGAACTTAATGTGCCGGTGCTTATCGGTACGTCGGAAGGGGAACGCGACTTCCTCGGGCCGCGGCAGGCGGCGGCGCTCGTCCGCGCGCTCCGAGAAGAGCATCAGTTCCCGATATTCCTGAACGCCGACCACACCCATTCCATGGAAAAGGCGAAGGAGGCGGTTGCGGCCGGATACGACGCGATCCTTTTCGACGGCGCAAAACTAAACTGGGAAGAGAATGTCACCCAAACGAAATTCGTGGTCGAGTACGTAAAATCCGTGAATCCCGACATCCTGGTCGAGGGCGAGATCGGGTATATCGGTTCTTCGTCAGAGCTGCTTAAGGAAATTCCCGCGGGCGCCGCGGTCCGCCCGGAAGACCTTACGACTCCCGAACAGGCGGCCGAATTCGTGAAGAGGACAGGCGTTGACCTACTGGCTCCGGCGGTGGGGAATTTTCACGGCCTCCTCGGAGAAGCGTCGGGGCCGGATGCGGCCGGGAAAAATCTTGACATCGTGCGGATCGCGGCGATCAAGAAGGCGGTGAACGTTCCTCTCGTGCTCCACGGAGGGTCGGGAACCTCGGACGCGGATTTCCGCGAGGCGATCAATGCGGGCGTGAGCATCATCCATATCAACACAGAACTGCGGCTCGCTTGGAGAAAGGGAATGGAACTTGGCCTTCGCAGGAAGCCGGATGAAGTTGCGCCCTATAAGCTCTATTCTTTCCCGCTTGAAGCGATAAAAAAGACGGTGAGCGAGCGTTTGCGGTTGTTCAGCAGCCCGCAGTAAAGCCCCCGCGCGGACTTTGTTAAGAAAGCCGTCCCGCAGGCCGAGCGGGCACGGTGCTCCGCCTTTTGACTTCCGGGAATCGGCGTTCGGTTCGCTCCTGCGGAGAACCGCCGCCTGCATCTCGGCGTCAAAACTCCGATCGCGATCGGAGGCCGAACTTTTGACGCCTCCGATAGCTTCCCGTAAACCAAAATGCGGAGCGAGCGAGCAGGGGGTTGCGGGACGACCACTCTTTTGCTACGCTATGGTGCTATGGAACTGGTCGCCCAAATCAGAGACAAACTCGGAAAAGCGAGCAAGGCCCTTCGGGAGCAGGGCCTCATTCCCGCCGAACTCTATGGGCACGGCGTGAAGAATCTTCATTTAGCGGTCGGCGTCAAAGAGTTCAAAAAAGTTTTTAAAGAGGCCGGCGAGAATACGGTTATCACGCTACGCGTGGACAAAGAGACGCGTCCCGCGCTTATTCACGACGTCGCGCGCGATCGCCTGCACGACGATGTGACACACGTCGATTTTTACGAAGTGCGGATGGACCAGAAGATCACCGCTCACATACCGGTCGAATTCGTGGATGAAGCGCCGGCAGTAAAGAACCTGGGCGGCATACTCAACAAGACGATGACGGAGATAGAAGTGGAGGCGCTGCCCGCGGATCTGCCGCATCGCTTCACGGTTTCTCTGTCGCCGCTTGTTGAATTGAACCAGAGCATCTACGTGAAAGATCTACGGCCGCCGAAGGGCGTGAAGATTCTTGTCGCGCCGGGCACCGTGATGGTGACGGTGACGCCGCCGCTCAAGGAAGAGGTGGTGGAGAAGCCGGCAGAGGTGAGCGAGGTCAAGGTTGAGTCCGAAGAGAAGAAGATCGAGCGCGAGAAAGAAAAAGAGAAAGACAAGGAAAAGGAGAAGCCCGCGGCGTAACTCCGCGCCTATCCCTTCGTTTCCCATAAGGTGGATTCGCGTTATGATATATTGGCGATCGCCATTCTTACTCCCTTATGCGGCTCCTTCGACCAAAATCTCTTCTTGACATCCAGACCTCGCGCGACAGCGTGTATCGCGCGCGCGCGCGGCGGATAAACCTCGACTACCACAGGACGCGCCGGGTGTCCCTTACGGCGTTCTTGAAATTAGCCGCCGTCGGCTGTGCGGTGTGGTTCTTGGTTGTGGGATTGGCTGCGGCGCCTACCATGGTGACGCGGGCGCAGAACGCGGTGAGCGATGAAGAACGAAAATCACTCGAGGATCAGTTGCACACCCTCGAGTCCCAGATCGACCAATACGAGGACCAGATCGTGAGCTACCAAAAACAGGGAGGCACGCTAAAGAACGAGATCTCCAAACTGGACAGCAAGGTCGCCAAGTTGAATCTGCAGATCAAAGCGGTTCAGCTCACGCTTGCGGGGATCGATCAGAAGATCGGCGAGACGCAAACCCAGATCCGTGCCACCGAGGGCAATATCCTTAGCAAACGGGCCGTCCTCTCCGATCTTTTGAAGAGCCTCTACGAGAACGACAATTTGACCCTGGTGGAGATCTTTTTGAAGCATCCCAAGCTGTCCGACTTTTTCAGCGATCTCAACAGCCTCGCGCTTCTGCAGAATAACGTGCGAACGACCATTATCGAGATCAGCAATCTCCGTGATCAGCTGGAAGATCAGAAGGATCAGTTCGCGCTCGCGCGGGCGGACGCCGCGACGCTCCAGGAATACCAAGTGTCCCAGAAGGGCGAGACCAGCCAGCTGAAACAGCAAAAGAACGACCTGCTTGCCGCGACCAAGGGCCAGGAGTCGAAATACCAGTCGCTCCTCAAGCAGACCAAGGAAACCGCCGCGCAGATCCGCAGCAGGATCTTCCAGCTCTTGGGCGGCGGCGAGCTGAGTTTTGAACAGGCCTACCAGTATGCGAAGCTCGCATCTGGCGCGACCGGCGTGCGCGCCGCGCTGATCCTCGCGGTTCTGGACCGCGAGTCGGCGCTCGGCAAGAACGTCGGCAGGTGCAGCTACACGACCGCGATGAGCCCGAAAAACCAGCAGATATTCCTCACGATCGTAGCCGAGCTGAACATTTCTCCGGACGCGGTCACCGTATCGTGCCCGAACGCGGACGGCGTCTACGGCGGCGCGATGGGGCCGGCGCAGTTCATCCCTTCGACCTGGCAACTCTATCGCGATGCGGTGTCGCAGATCACTGGACGCACTCCGGCGTCGCCGTGGAATAACGCCGATGCGTTCGTGGCCACCGCGCTGTACTTAAGGGACGCGGGCGCGGCGAATGCGTCCATCGCGAACGAGCGGAGGGCCGCCGCGCGCTATTATGCGGGAGGGAATTGGCAGAGGTACTTGTGGACGTACGGCGAAGCAGTGATCAGCCGCGCACAGCGGTTCCAGCAGGATATTGATACCATTACGGGGTAGCTTGTACCGCCATGGTCAAAAAAACAATATTCAAAAACGGCCTCCGCGTGATCCTCGTGCCGCAGCCGTCGAGCCTCACCGCGACGGTCCTGGTGCTGGTTGAGGCCGGCTCCGAGTACGAAACACGGAGGATAAACGGCATCTCGCACTTTCTTGAGCACCTCGTGTTCAAGGGCACTACGAAGCGTCCGAAGCCGGGCACGATCTCTGCGGAACTCGACGCCTTGGGCGCGGAATATAACGCGTTCACCGGCCAGGAATACACCGGCTATTGGGCCAAGGCGGAGCGCCACAAGCTTTCACGCATTCTGGAGCTCGTATCCGACCTTTACCTGAATCCTATTTTCCCGGCGGGAGAGATTGAGAAAGAGCGCGGGGTCATCATAGAGGAGATCAATATGTACGAGGATACGCCGATGCGCCGCGTGCAGGAAGATTTCTCCGCGCTGCTCTACGGCAACCAGCCCGCTGGATGGGATATCGCGGGGAGAAAAGAGGTCATAAGAACTCTGCGGCGCGATGATTTCGTCGCTTATCGCGCGAAACACTATGTCGCGCCGGCGACCGTGGTGATCGTCGCAGGGGCGTTCCATCCCGCGCAGACGATGCGGCAGATCAAGGGGCTGTTCGCGCATCTTCCACGCGAGCCCAAGACCGGCAAAGCCAAGACGCGCGAGAGCCAGCGCGGGCCGCAAGTACTCTCCAAATTTAAAGGATCCGATCAGACGCATCTCGTGCTGGGGACGCGCGCGTTCCATATTTTGGATCCCCGGCGGTACGCTTTGCAGGTCTTGACTGATGTCTTGGGAGGTGGAATGAGTTCGCGTCTTTTTACTCGTATTCGTGATCAGCTTGGCGCCGCCTACTATGTGCGCGCTGGCGCCGAACTGTTCTTGGATCACGGCTACACAACGATCTCTGCGGGCGTAGACCACAAAAAGACAGAGAAGGTCATTGAGGCGATGCTGGACGAGCTCCGGCGTCTCCGGAGAGAGCTTGTCCCGCCCGCCGAGCTCAAAAAAGCGAAAGACCACATGGTCGGCAATTTTATGCTCGGCCTGGAAACGTCGGACGAGCTCGCGAGCTATTACGGCGGGCAGGAGATCATTACCCGATCCCTTATCGCTCCAGAGACCCTCATACGGCGGATCCAGGCCGTGCAAGCCAAAGAGATACGTGCTATCGCACGGACGCTTTTCGTGAATTCGAAGCTGAACCTTGCGGTCATCGGCCCCTATAAAAAGCCCCAGGTATTTAAAAAGCTTCTGCGCCTGTAGTCCTTGCTGGCGGCCCGTTTGGCAGGGAAGCGCCTATTGTATCCGCCTGATTTTGTGTGTAATCTGATACTAAATCGTATCGGTTGCAAGATCTCGTATCACCGGCATGGAGAGGAAGACATTGGAAATCTCGTGGGCCAGTTTATGGCGTGTGTTGTTCTTCATCGTACTTGTCGCCCTCATGTTCTGGGGCAAGAGGATCCTCCTCGGCCTGTTTTTGGCGATCGTCATCTCGTCGGGATTGGAGTTCATCGTGAATTTTTTGGAGCGGCGCGGCATCCCGCGGGCGCTCGGGGTGATCATGGTGTTTCTTGCGGGCGCCGTCGGCATCATCCTTACGGTGTACACGATAATCCCGCTCATCATCGTTGATATCAACACCGCGCTCATCACGCTCAGCCAGACGACCGGCGGGACGTGGTGGGGGCCGCTCGTGAATTTCCGTACCGCGCAGTCGGCGAGCACGCTCATCAACCGTATTTCACAGGAATTCTTCTCCGGCGCCTCATCGCCGCTCGGCGTGGTGTCGCACGTGCTCGGCGGCGTCATCCTTTCGTTCTCGATCCTGATCTCCGCGTTCTACTTGAGCCTCACCCGTGACGGAATCGAGCGTTTCATCCGCGCGGTCTTCCCGCCGGACTACGAGGATACGGCCCTGCGCATCTACGCGAACTCATCGAAGCGGATCGGCGACTGGTTCCGCGCGCAGATCGTCTTGAGCTTTGCCATCGCGCTCACCGTGTTCATCGCGCTGTTCCTCCTTAAAGTGAAGTACGCATTTCTGCTCGCGATCCTCGCCGGGTTTTTCGAGCTCGTGCCGTATATGGGGCCTATCCTCTCCGGTTCCGCGGCCGTGCTCTCTGCGTTCACCACGTCCGTTACCCTCGCGCTCTATACGCTGGGCGTCTTCCTGGTGATCCATCAGATCGAAGGCCACTTCCTCGTGCCGGTCATCGTCGGACGTCACGTAGCCCTGCATCCGGTGATCGTGATCATCGCGCTCCTTCTCGGATTCGAGCTCGGGGGGATCCTCGGCATGCTCATCTCGATACCGGCTACCGTGGTGTCGCAGGAAATCCTTGAAGATTGGTCCGGGAAGCGGCGCCGCCGCGAGCCGGTTGGGGCGTAAATGAAAAAGTTCTACATTACGACGTCGCTCCCGTACGTGAACGCGCCGCCCCATATCGGTTTCGCGTTAGAGATCGTTCAGGCGGATATCCTCGCGCGGCATCGCCGCCTTGCGGGCGACGAGGTGGTGTTCAATACCGGCACCGATGAGCACGGACTGAAGGTGTACCGCCAGGCGCTCGCAGAGAAAAAAGACCCGCAGGCGTATGCGGACGAGTATGCGAAGAAGTTCGAATTATTGAAAGATGCCCTGAATTTGAGCTACACCGATTTTATCCGTACGACCGACCCGCGCCATATGAGGGCCGCGCAGGAATTCTGGAGGCGGTGCGAGAAGAGCGGCGACATAGAGAAAAAGGCGTATAAGATAAAATATTGCGTCGGCTGCGAGCTCGAGAAGACCGATTCGGAGCTTACTGACGGCCGCTGCCCCGTTCACCCGAATCTCGCGCTTGAGACCATTGAAGAGGAGAATTACTTTTTCAAGTTCTCGAAATACCAGAAAAAATTGCTGGATTTCTACGACGGGCATCCGGATTTTGTGGTGCCGGACTTCAGATTCAACGAGATCAGGAAATTCGTTGCCGGAGGCGTCAATGATTTCAGCATCTCGCGGCTCAAAGAGAAGATGCCGTGGGGAGTGCCGGTGCCGGGCGACGACTCGCACGTGATGTACGTATGGTTTGACGCGCTGGTGAACTATATCTCGACCCTGGGCTGGCCCGAGGACGAAAAGAAATTCAGAGATTTCTGGCCAGGTGTCCAGGTCGCGGGTAAAGACAACCTCCGCCAACAGACGGCGATGTGGCAGGCGATGCTTATGTCGGCGGGCCTTCCCAACTCGCGGCAGGTTTTCATCCACGGCTTCGTGAATGTCGCGGGCGGGAAAATGTCAAAGAGTGTGGGCAACGTGGTGGACCCTCTCGAGCTCGTCCGTGCCTACGGGACCGATGCCGTGCGTTTTTGGCTCGCGCGGGAAGTGAATCCGTTTGAGGACAGCGATTTTACGCTCGAGAGGTTCAAGGAGAGCTACAATGCGAATCTCGCGAACGGCCTCGGCAATTTCGCAAGCCGCGTAACCGCGCTCGCCGCGGATACGGAATTTGTTCTGTCCAAGCTGGCCGTTTCGAAGGAGGTTGAACAAGCAATTGCGGATAGCCGGGAGGCGTGCCGGAGGAAGCTTGCAGGATTTGCGTTCAACGAAGCCATAACAGCCGTCTTAGAGCTCATCCGCTTCGGGGACGCGTACGTGAACGAGAAAAAACCATGGGAAACAAAGGATGCGGCCGTGATATACGATCTCACAGTCATCTTGGACAATGTAGCCGCGCTTATCGCGCCGTTTTTGCCGAAAACAGCGGAAGCGATCACGAAGTGCATACGCCATACTGACGGCAAGGTTAGCGTGGATAGATGTCCGACGCTTTTCCCGCGCATCGCGTGATATGCGATTCATTGACGCGCATACGCACGTTCAGTTTGCGGCGTTCGACGCCGACAGAGAAGCGGTGGTCCTACGCGCGCTTGAAGCGGGTGTGTGGCTCGTGAACGTCGGCACGCAGAAAGACACGTCGGTCTCCGCGGTCGAGCTCGCGCGGAAATACAAGGAGGGCGTGTATGCGGCGGTCGGCCTGCACCCCGCGCACACCGCAAAGTCGTTCCACGACGCGCAAGAGTTGGGCGGGGGAGAGGCGGCAAAAGGATTCACGAGCCGCGGCGAGGAATTTGACCATACGTATTACAGGGATTTAGCTTCAGATTCCAAAGTGGTTGCGATCGGCGAGTGCGGGCTTGACTATGCCGCTTTTGTTCGCGAGCGCAGCGAGAGATCACAAAAGCGAGCATCCGCCGAAGCCGGAGGCGGATTGACGCAAGAAGAAATTGAACAGCGAAAACAAAAGCAGCGTCAGGCATTTGAGGCGCAGATCCGGCTCGCGCACGAACTCGAAAAACCGCTTATGATCCATTGTCGCGGCGCGTTTGAAGATCTTATCCGACTCCTATCTACTAACTCCAAGTTCCTAGGTCCTAATCCCGGCATCATCCACTTTTTCACCGGAACACTTGACGATGCGAGCAAGCTTCTTGCATTGGGTTTTTCTTTCACGTTCGGCGGCGCGATAACATTCCCGCCTCGACTTGCCGAGCAAGGCCGAGGCGGGAACTATGACGAGGTGATCAGGGCTATTCCGATGGATCGTATTCTCTCCGAGACCGACGCGCCGTATGTCGCGCCTGCGCCGCACCGCGGCAAGCGCAACGAGCCGAGATATGTGATCGAAGTGGTGAGGAAATTAGCGGAATTAAAACAGGTCTCTGTCCAAGCAATGGATGAGCAGATTTTTGAAAACGCGAAACAGGTTTTCCGGATATAGCTTGTTTTAGCCTCGTAAATTCAGTACAATTCGTGCATCATGATGTCTTCGTACGATTTCTCCCGCATCGAGAAAAAGTGGCCCTTCGACAGGCTCAGGGCAAGCCCTTCGATAAACTCAAGGTGAACAGAAAGTATGAAGTATAACTTCCACGATATAGAGCGAAAGTGGCAGAAGGAGTGGCAGAGGCGGAAAGTTTACGAGCCGGACTTAAAAAACTCCAAGCGCCCGTTCTATAACCTCATGATGTTCCCGTACCCTTCAGGAGAAGGGCTGCATGTCGGGAACGTGTACGCGTTCACGGGCTCGGATATTTACGGGAGGTTCAAGCGGATGCAAGGGTATGACGTGTTCGAGCCGATCGGGCTTGACGGGTTCGGGATCCACTCGGAAAACTATGCCTTGAAGATCGGCAAACATCCGATGGAGCAGGCAAAGATCACCGAGAAGCGGTTTTACGAGCAGCTTGGAGCGATCGGTAACGGCTTTGCGTGGGACGAGCGCCTTGAAACGTACGACCCGGAGTACTACAAATGGACGCAGTGGATTTTTACGCGGCTTTTTAAACGCGGGCTTGCGTACCGCAAGAAGCAGGCAGTGAATTGGTGCCCGTCGTGCAAGACCGTGCTCGCGGACGAGCAGGTCATCTCTGGGAAGTGCGAGCGGTGCGGCGCGGTCGTGGTCAAGAAAGAGCTTGAGCAATGGTTTTTCCGCATCACTAAATATGCAGACAAGCTTTTGAGGAATTTAGGGAAACTGGATTGGTCGGAACGCGTGAAAATCGCCCAGCGAAACTGGATAGGCCGGAGCGAGGGCGCGGAGGTCGATTTTGAGGTTAAAACGACGGAAAAACTAAATTATCTTATTCTCCATGGCTATACAGGCTCTCCTCAAGAGAACAAGTATCCCTGGATTAAAAAAGAGCTTGAAAAGAGGGGATATGAAGTAAACATACCGAAACTTCCCAATACCAATGATCCAAGCGAACAAGAGCAAGTTAATTACGTTTTAGAAAATTTCACGCTGGACGAAAACACGGTTCTTTTTGGTCATAGTTTGGGTGCGATTGTTGCTTTGAAGGTCCTTCAAAAAGCAAACACACCCATAGCAAAATTGGTTCTTGGCGCCGCAGCTCTTGATCCCAAATTCTCAAGAGATTCTAAAAGACCTTTTTGGGATAGTTTTAATTGGAACTTCAATTACAAGAAGATAAATGATCTGGTTTCAGACAAGGTTATCATTTCCGACGTCCGTGAGCCCCACAGAGCCAGTTACTTACGATATTTATCAGAAAAATTATCCGCCAGATTAGCAGAAGAAAAGAGTATAAAAAAGCACTTCACGGGGTCAACCGAACCGGCTATATTGAACAATCTTATTCTTTCAATCCGTGTCTTCACCACCCGGCCGGATACTCTGTTCGGCGCGACCTATATGGTTCTTGCACCCGAGCACCCGCTCGTTCAAAGCTTAAGGCCGAGGATCAAGAACTGGCACGAGGTCCAGCGCTATATTAAAAGCGCCGCAGGCAGATCAGAAGAAGAGCGTATTGCCGAAGGGCGAGTCAAAACAGGGATTGAGCTCAAGGGGATACGGGCCGTAAATCCCGCGACCAAAAAGGAGATTCCGGTATGGGTCGCGGATTACGTACTCTCTTCCTACGGCACGGGCGCGATTATGGCGGTTCCGGCGCATGACGAGCGGGATTTCGTATTCGCGAAGAAATATGCGCTGCCGATCGTGCCAGTGATAAAGCCGGTTATTATACGGCAACCTCCGGGCGCGGGTGCGCGAGGGATGGCGGCTGAGGAAACGGTTATCCAGAGCGAATGCTGGGTCGGCAGCGGCGAAATGACGAACTCGGGAAAGTTTGATGGTATGGATTCGGAAAAAGCCCAATGGGCGATCACGAAAGCCGTGGGCGGCGCGCGAAACGTGCAGTACCGTCTCCGCGACTGGCTGATCTCGCGCCAGCGCTACTGGGGCCCGCCCATCCCGATGATCTATTGCGCATCGTGCGCCAAAGCGGGGAAAGGCGAACAAAAAGGAATGCCCGGCTGGTACGCGGTTCCCGAAAAAGACCTGCCCGTAAAGCTTCCGTTCCTCAAGGATTTTCGGCCGCGCGGCAAAGGAAAATCGCCGCTCGCTTCAGTAAAGTCATTCTATGAGGTGAGGTGCCCCTCGTGCGGAAAAAAGGCGAGGCGCGAGACCGACGTGTCGGATACGTTCTTGGATTCCGCGTGGTATTTCCTGCGCTATGCTTCCGTACGCGACAGGCGGCGCGCATGGGATCCTGCGGCGACCCGCGCGTGGCTCCCGGTCAATATGTACATCGGCGGCGCAGAGCACTCGGTCCTCCATCTCCTTTACTCACGGTTCATGGCAATGGCGTTCCACGACATGAAACTTCTCCGCTTTGACGAACCATTTACGCATTTCCGCGCGCACGGGCTCTTGATCAGCGAAGGCGCGAAAATGTCGAAGTCAAAAGGGAACGTGGTGAACCCTGACGAATACATCAAGAAGTTCGGGGCGGACGCCTTGCGGATGTACCTTATGTTCCTCGCGCCGTTCGAGCAGGGCGGCGATTTTCGCGACCAGGGGATCTTGGGGATCACACGGTTTCTGGAGCGCGCGTGGAAGTTCGGACATGTGGTGAGCGCTTCGCCGCGCCCCAAAGACAGCGGGCCGGAAGTTTTTCGTTTGCTGAATCAGACCATCAAGAAAGTCGGGGAGGATATCGAAGCCCTGCGCTATAACACCGCGGTGAGCGCGCTCATGATCCTTTTGAATAAAATAGAAGCGGACCCGCAGCATACGTCGCTGCTTACCTGGAATGACTTCCTCAAGCTCCTTGCGCCGTTTGCGCCGCACATGAGCGAAGAGTTGTGGGGCATATCAGGCGGGAGAGGCAGTATTCATCGCGCGTCATGGCCAAAGCACGACCCCAAAGTGCTCCGCGAGGAAACATTCACGCTCGTCGTCCAGGTAAACGGCAAGATGCGCGATGCGGTCGAGGCGTCCATTGGCATCGGCGAGAAGCAGGCGCGCGAGCTTGCGCTCGGACGCGAGCGAGTACGGACGTTTTTGGGAGGGAGGACGCCGAAGCGGATCGTGTACGTACCCAAACGGCTCGTAAATATTGTAGTATAAGGACGCGCCTCCATGATCCAAAACCCCCTCTATATCGTCGGCTTCGTCTTTATCATCGCGTTCGGCAGCTATCTTTTGCTTACGCGGACCGTTACGCTGCCGAATTTTAACCTTCTGTATTCTACATCGACCACGCGCGTGGGGGTAAGCGTCACCTCGCCGCCCTCGGCCGGGTCGTCGCAGATAAGCTCGCCGCCATCCGGCTCGGGAACGCCGACCTCTCCGCAGATCTCACCCTCCGAAATCCCCAGCGGCTTTACCCTTGAAGATCTTTCTCCGTTCTTCCACAAGGTCCGCATGAACGGCGTGAGCCCCGGCGGGTTGTACAGCTACAGCCAGGTCAATCTTTCGGCGTACGGCCTCTCCGGCGGAGAGGCGGTGGATATCACGGGCTGGCTTTTCAAGGGCAACAGCGGCAGCCAGTACATCCCGCAGGCGGTCGCGCTCTACGATCCTTCGGGGCTCTCCGGCGAGGGCGACATTGTTCTTAAGAACGGCGACATGGTTTCCATTTATTCGACCGTGAGCCCCATCGGCAGGAATCTTCGGCTCAACAAGTGCATCGGTTATCTGGAGAATGCCGCCGCGTTCAATCCGCCGCTCTCTAGGAACTGCCCATACATCAACCGTTCCAGCGTCGGGGGATTCACCGGCAGGTGCCAGGACTACATCATGTCCTTGAGCGGCTCATGCCGTCTTCCAGCTGCGAGCCCACCGATTGCGCAGGACGATTACGCCTGCCGCGCGTTTTTGGATACATTGAATTACAATGGCTGTTACAGTAAGCACGCGAGCGAGCCGGATTTTCTGGATCGTGAATGGCGGGTGTGGACCGGCTCAAAATTCTTGGACGATCGGCACGACCGCGTCCGCCTTCTGGACCGCCAAGGGCTCCTCGTGGACCTGTACGAATACTAG
>Ga0076062_105_pt1 | contig 26791 bp, 25 predicted proteins | sample RifGroB1_FD_68177 | JGI IMG/M metagenome (GOLD analysis project Ga0076062, IMG submission 68177) | Parcubacteria bacterium GW2011_GWB1_56_8
GCGACATTTGCCGAGCTATTGATATGGACAGAAGCTATATGAGCGCGATTGAAGGTGGCAAGGTAAATGTTACTATTGCTATTTTAGAAAAGCTCGCCAATGCGCTTGATGTTTCGGTTGATGAGCTATTGAAATAAAATATGTCTGAAAAAATATGCTAGACGATAAATATCGTTGTAAGTTTTGTAAAAAGTTTCCCGATGATCCTGAATATGTGCGAGGATTAGATGATCGTGGAAACGCAACCCATTACTGCAAGCAAAGTAAATCCGTGGGCTTGGTGCTCGGCATTATTTTTTGGACAATTTTTGCAGCCATTATCTTAGCGGCTATTTGGTAATAAATCATGAAAAAACAAACAATTTTTGAAATCTTGTGGGTAATATTTGCTGTCGTTATACTTGGATTACTGATTTTCGGTCCAGATATTTGGCCAGCTCGATAAACTTTTTGGAACAGAACGAATTATTTTAAAGTTATGAAAAAAGATAGCGATCGCCGTGAATATTATAAATTGTATCATCAATCCAAAATGAATGACCCGGGTTATGCTGGGAAAAGTTACAGAGAAAAAAGACGAGAGATGGCTAGAGAATATGTTAATAGTCGTAAAAATGATCCAGATTATATTAAAAACCAACGCAAATATCTTAAAGTATGGCGAGCTAAAAACAAGGAGCAGATAAGAGATTACAACAAGAACAAAAGAGATAAAACTTATCAGGGAACATTGATAGCTCGCTATTCAGCATTGAAAGCTGCGACAAGAATGAAGGGGTCAGTAACGCCGATAACTTTTGATGAATATAAAAATTTAATAGAATCTTCTTGTTATCTTTGTGGCGATTCTGTAATATCAGTATCTAAATCTGGACACGGTCTAGATAGAATTGATAGCTCCGTAGGATATATTTTAAGTAATTGCCGGCCGTGTTGTGGTATTTGTAATAGAATGAAAAGAGATCTATCAATTGATGAGTTTATTGCCAGAATTAAAAAGATTTTGGAGAACTACAATAAAAACACATGGCATCCGAAGTAGAAAAAGAACAATTTAGACTACAAAAGGAAATACTTTTTACAGCTATTCGCGAGCGGTTTAAAATATTGCCAACCATTAGTGCGCTTGCGGCAACATTGCTTGTCGTAGCAACATTTAATCCTAATTTAATTCTAGTTACTGATTTTGTAAAAATTATTCTGGCCATTCTTTTATTAATTATCCCCATTTCTTTATTTGGATATCTTTGGGAACTTAAAATGGCAGAGGATAAAGCAATAAAATGGTTTGAAAAATATGGTAAGCTAAACGAGAGAAGCTATTTTGAGTCTATTTTGGCATACTTGCCTTGGATTGTTTTTTGCATTTTGTCATTTACGATAATCTCAATAACCGTCCTCATATTTATCAATTAAAATGTTATGAAAAATTGTCCAAAATGTAATTCAGAAAATATAAAGAAAAGTCATTTTATACGAAAAATTGAGGACGGGAGAGATCCGCAAAAACAAGATGACCAAATGGTACATTATTCTTGCCTAAACTGTGGCAATACCAAATCGGTGAAATTTAGCGAGGATGAAGAATAATTTCCTCATTGGCGGCGAAAAAATTTTGGCCTTTCGCGAGGGCGCGGCGGAAGGGGGGTGTGGGGGAAATTCCGCCGCGCCCGAGCGTTCCGCCGGAGCGACGCGGAGGCGGTCAGTTCCGTTCAAAAAAAGTTCGAGCAGAGTTGTATAATTCCACAAACGAAAAACCCCTGCGTTGTGCAGGGGTTTTTCGTCATACCGCCACCAGTTTTATCCGAAACGGCTTGAGGAGCGCGTAGAAATCGTCCTGCTCCAGGGTTTCTTTCTCTATCAGGGTCTTCGCTATCTTTTCCAGCGCTTTTTTGTGCTCGCGGAGGATCTTTTCCGCCACCGCATAAGCGTGTTCAATGAAATTCCGCACCTCGTCGTCGATTTTCGCAGCGATCTTCTCGGAGTAGTTCTTTTCGGTCGCGATCTCGCGGCCCAGGAATATGAGTTCCTCGGTCTTGCCAAAAGTCACGGGCCCCAAGGATTCGCTCATGCCGTAGCGGGTCACAAGCCGCCGCGCAAGGTCGGACGCTTCCTTGAGGTCGTTCGAGGCGCCAGTCGATACGTCGCTGAACGTGAGTTTTTCAGACGCGTATCCGCCCATCATGATTGCGAGGTCGTTTACAAACTGGGTCTTGGTGCGGATGTGCTGGTCCTCGATGGGGAGCTTCATCGTGTAGCCGCCCGCGAACCCGCGGCTGATGATAGAAACCTTATGTATGGGGTCCGCGCCCTTGAGGGTCGCCGCGACCAATGCGTGCCCGCCCTCGTGGTAGGCGGTGATCTCTTTCTCGTGCACCGAGATTGCGCGCGTGCGGCGCTCCGGCCCCAAAAGCACTTTTTCAACCGATTCATAGAGCTCGTCCTGCGCGATGGTCTTTTTGTTCCGGCGCGCGGCGAGGATGGCTGCTTCGTTCATCAGGTTCGCGAGGTCGGCACCGGAGAATCCGGGCGTGCGGATCGCGATCTTCCGAAGGTCGATCTGGTGATTTAGGGCCTTGCCTTTCGCGTGGATCTTGAGGATCGCTTCGCGGTCGTTGATGTCGGGGAGGTCAAGGATCACGCGGCGGTCAAAACGTCCCGGCCGGAGAAGCGCGGGGTCCAGGATGTCCGGCCGGTTCGTGGCCGAGAGCACGATCACGCGCGTGTCGCGGTCGAATCCGTCGAGCTCGACCAGGATCTGGTTCAGGGCCTGCTCGCGTTCGTCGTTCCCGCCGCCCAGGCCCGCGCCGCGCTGGCGCCCCACCGCGTCGATCTCATCGATAAAAAGGATTGCGGGCGCGGCCTTGCGCGCGGTTAGAAACGCGTCCCTGATGCGCGAGGCGCCCACGCCTACGAACATTTCAACGAACTCCGACGCAGATATATGGAAAAAAGGGACGTTTGACTCGCCGGCAGCCGCGCGCGCGAGCAGGGTTTTCCCGGTTCCCGGGAGTCCCACGAGGAGCACGCCGCGCGGGATGCGCGCGCCGAGGTCAAGGAACTTCTTCGGGTTCTTCAGGAAATCAACGATCTCGACGAGTTCTTCTTTGGCTTCCTTAAGGCCCGCTACGTCGCTGAACGTCACCCGTTCTTTGCCGAACGTGGAGAGCCGGATGTTGGAGCGGCCGAAATTGAACGCCTGGTTCACGCCGACGCGCGCCTGCCGGAACATCATCCAGAAAAAGAACCCGATCACGAGAAGCGGGAGAAGGGTGGGGATGAGGATGCTCGCCCAAAAAGCAAGACCGGACTGGTTCTGCACAGACACACCGACTTTTTGGAGCGCCGCGGGGTCTACGCCGAAATTCTTGAGCGTCTCGGTCAGGCTCGCCTCCGTTTCTTTCTGCGCCGCCGCCTTAACGTTGTCCTTGAGCGTGACGTCAAGATCTTCGCCGCTTACCTTGATGTTTATAACCTCGCCCGCGTTGATCTTTTCCGCGAGCTGGTTCAGGCTCAATTTTTCCGGCGCCTTGCCCGTCTCGGCGAAGAGGGAGAAGACGAGCGATATCGCGATGAGCGCGAGAATGGTCCAGAGGAGATTTTTGGAGAAGTTCGTCATGTGCAACTATTGTAGGGAAAATTAGAGGGAGCGTCAACGGCTCCCCGCGCCCCTGCGTTGAAAAAAATCCTTGCCTCCGTATAATGAGGGCGAGTATGGTGGCCTTGGTGTAGCAGCAGCACTACAGTCTGTGGCACTGTCAGCACGGGTGCGAATCCCGTAGGCCACCCACGAACATGGCGAAGTTTTTTAACGCATTACTCGACATCTCGGGGATCGGGCTCGGCGTGTTCTTGGTGTGGCTCGGCGTATGGGCCATGGGGAGCGGCTTCGACGGCCCGCTTATCTGGTACGCGGTCATCGGGCTGGGGGTGTGCGCGTTCCTCATCCACCTGTTCCGCTACTTCGGCCTTGAACAGATCCGGCGGTGGTTCGGGCTATAATACTCTGCCATGCGCGATGCGAAAATGGAAAACCTTATACGGGAAGAAGCGAAGCGCCAGAAGGGGACGCTGAATTTAATTCCTTCGGAGAACATTGTCTCTCCTGCGGTGCTCCGCGCCTTGGGGTCGCCATTGACGAACAAATATTCGGAAGGGTATCCGGGGAAGCGGTATTACGCCGGGAATGCGGTGGTGGACAAGATCGAGTTCCTCGCGCAGGAGCGGGCGCGCAAAGCGTTCCGCCTCGGGAAGCAGTGGCACGTGAACGTGCAGCCGTATTCGGGCTCGCCCGCAAATCTCGCGGTGTATGTCGCGCTGCTCAAGCCCGGCGAAACGATCATGGGGCTCGGGCTTCCGTTCGGCGGGCACCTTACGCACGGCTGGAGAGCGAATATTTCCGGCCAGCTGTATCGCGGAGTGCAATACGGAGTGGGCCGCGACGGACTGCTTGATTACGAGGCGATTCGGAAGCTCGCGCGAAAGGAGCGCCCCCGGATCATTGTCGCGGGCGCAACCGCGTATCCGCGAAAAATTGATTTCCGGAAATTCGGCAGGATCGCGCGTGAGGCGGGCGCGTATTTTTTGGCGGACATCGCCCACGTCGCCGGGCTTATCATCGCGGGCGTGCATCCCACGCCCTTCTCCGCCGGAGGCGGACAGGCCCCCGCCGATATCGTGATGACCACGACGCACAAAACGCTTCGCGGGCCGCGCGGCGCGATCATTTTCGTGAACCGCGACTCCAAGATCGCCGCGCGCCGCAAGATCGACATCGCGCAAGCGATCGACCGGGCCGTGTTCCCCGGGCTTCAGGGCGGGCCGCATGACCACCAGACCGCGGCGATCGCGGTCGCATTGGGCGAGGCGCTCGAGTCCTCGTTTCGGGCGTACGGCCGCGCAGTTGTGAAAAACGCGAGAGCGCTCGCGCACGAGCTTATGCGGCTCGGCTTTACGCTGGTCACGGGCGGCACAGACAACCATCTTATGCTCGTCGACCTTACGGGCGCAGGGCTCTCCGGCCGCGAAGCGCAGGACCGGCTTGAGCGTTCCGGCATCATCGTGAACCGCAACGCGATCCCTTATGATACGCGCGCGCCGTTCGACCCGTCGGGGATCCGCATCGGGACGCCCGCCCTGACCAGCAGGGGAATGAGAGAGCGGGAGATGAAAACAGTTGCGCGGCTTATTTCGGACGTGCTCCAGAAAGGCAAAAACGTGCGCCGCGAAGCAACCGCGCTTGCGAAGAGATTTTGATCGCATGAAGAAAAAAATAGCGCATCTTCGGCGCAGGGATCCGGTATTGCGAAAAGTGATCGACAGGATAAAACTCCGCACGCTCGGCGCGCGCGAAGGGCATTTCAAATCTCTGGTAGAAGCCATTATCAGCCAGCAGCTTTCAGGGAAAGCCGCGGCGACCATTACAAAGCGCTTCAAAGAGCTTTTCCCGCGGAAGTCGTTCCCCGGCCCGCAAGACGTGCTCCGGATGCCTCGGGTAAAGATCAGGAGGGCCGGGCTCTCGGCAATGAAAGTAAGCTTTCTCAAGGATCTCTCTCGGCGGGCTTTGAACAAATCTCTGGACCTTCGGAAGATCGGCCAGTGGAGCGACGAAGAAGTGGTCGCGCATCTGGTGCGTGTGAGGGGCATTGGCCGATGGACCGCGGAAATGTTCCTCATGTTCTCCTTGAGGCGCGACGACGTGTTCTCCTACGGCGACTTGGGGCTCCGGAATGCGATGAAAAAACTTTATGGCTTGAAATCGCACCCTACCGAAGCGCAGGCCGAGAAAATTTCGTCCAAGTGGAAGCCGTATCGCACGTGGGGCAGCCGCTATTTGTGGGCAAGCTTGGGCGAGAAAGACGCATAGCGCATATGGCAATAATTGACGGCAGGAAAATCGCGGGGGAGATCCTTGACGCGTTAAAACTCCGAACCAAGCCGGAGAAATTCTTCGGCGCGGCTTTGGTCGGCGATGACTCCGCGTCGCTAAGTTTTTTACGCCAGAAAGAAAAAGCCGCGAAAGCGCTCGGCATTGACTTCCGGCTGTATAAGCTCGCCGCAGACATGACAACCGATGAATTGCGCCGCAAGATCGGCAGGTTGGCAGGCGCCTCCACCTGCGGCGGATTCATAGTGCAGCTGCCTCTCCCCGGGCATATTAACCGGCGTTATGTCTTGAATGCGGTCCCCGCGCCAAAAGACGTTGACGTGTTGAGCGAGCCGAGCCGCAGAGCATTTGCCGTTGGCAAAAATCCAATACTTCCCCCTGCGGTTGCGGCAGCGGACGAGATCATGCGCAGGCAGGGTAAGCGCCTGTCAGAGCTTTCCGTGGCAGTAATTGGCGCCGGGTTTCTTGTGGGCGGGCCGATTCGCGTCTGGCTCGAGCCGCGTATAAAAAAACTCCACGCGTTCGACGAACATACAGAAAACCTTCAGGACAAGCTTGCAGAAGCGGATTTCGTGATAAGCGGCGCGGGCTCGCCGAAATTGTTTCGCGCGAAACACTTGAAAAAAGGGGCAGTTGTCATAGATTTTGGCTCGGGTCTGCTCGACGGGAGGGTGGCAGGGGATTTTGACCCTGAAGGAAGCGAGGCAAAGGATGTTGCGTATACGCCGACCCCTGGCGGCACCGGCCCGATCCTCGTCGCAAAACTTTTTGAGAATTTCTATACGCTGAATCCGTCGGCTTGACTGAGCGTCGTGCCTGCGGTAAAAACGGCGTAGCTCGCAAAGGAGGATTCGATGCTCAACACAACGCCGCTCAACGCAACGCTGTATGCGACAAAGACGGGCGAAGGAGCGTTCTTGGCCTCGAAAGACGTCGTATTGCCGTTCTCGCCGGTACCGGGCATGGTGTTCCATCTCCCGTTCGGCAGCGGCAATCCCACCACTGATGCGGTTGTCCAAAGCGTGGGGTATGACATTGAAGAGTGCGTCCTGGATGTCAACTTCGAGCCAGACTTCCCTCTGATAGAGGAAGTGGTCAGGGGGAGGGGGTGGCAAGTAGAATTCCTCGAGTGACCCGCCGACTCGGCGAGGAGAAAAGGGGTTCTTGGGCGCAAGATGCTCAAGGCCCCTTCTTGTTTTGCGCCACCGGAAGCCCCGATGTTTAGTCGAGATCCCGACTTCCTTATTCTAGTTCGTAAACTAGTGCGTCGGGAGAATCTCGCGCTGCATCTGCGCAGTATTTTTAGAATACAGCACATATTGATTTTTTGGGCACGTGGGGCATAATAATAGACGGCTCCTCACATTTACATATATAAGGTAGTTCTGCCCCATTGATTGGCGGTGTGCTTGCTCGTTCGTTTGGAGGTGACCGATGGTGAGAATGGCGGTGGATCAGGGTCAGCGTGCCGGATTGGTACCAGTACTTGGCCAAGCAGAGAGGGAGGAACTGAAAGCGGCGCTCGTGGAAAAGCGCGCCGAATGCGATGCGCGACGCAGGAGAGCGCGTTCGCTGTTGCGAACCCCCTTTCGAGCCGCTGATTTGGCGGATCGTGCGGAGTGCGACGCGCACTCGCCCATCCTGGCGTTCGGCGTAAGCAACGGCGCGAGAGTGTGCGCGGCGATCAACGAGGCGCTTGCCCGGATCGACAGTCCCACGTTCGGGATCTGCATGAACTGCGGAGACCCGATCGGCATGCCGCGCCTTCGTGCAGTCCCATGGACAAGGGGCTGCATCGACTGCAAGGATCCAAAAGAGCTGCTGTCATTGGGACGGCAGCGGGGGTATGCAGCGCGCATCACCCTCTAAGGGGCAGTGCCTCGCGCAACCGCGCGAACTCACTCGGGCCGGCGTCCGCAAGGATGCCGGCCCGTTTTTTTATTTCCTTCTCCTTCCGTGGAACGCTTTGTGGATCTCGCGGAGCTCTTTGTTCGTGAGGTGGGTATAGATCTGCGTCGTCCCGATATTCGCGTGTCCCAAAAGCTCCTGCACCGAGCGGAGGTCAGCGCCGTTCATGAGCAGGTCGGTTGCGAACACGTGCCTGAGCTGGTGCGGGTGGATCTTTTTGGGGATGCCGGCTGCGCGCGCGGCGTGCGCCACGAGCCGCTGTACGGCCCGGGGCGTGACGCGGCCGATCAAGACCCCGCCTTTGGACAGGCTCACGAAGAGCGCGGGGTCGGCGTCCGAGCGTTTTTCCAGATAGCTTGCGATCGCTTTTTTGGTGCGCGGAGAAAGGAAGACCACGCGCAGCTTGTCGCCCTTGCCGCGGACAGAGACCTCGCCACGCTCAAGGTCAAGACGGCGGTCAAGCGCGCAGAGCTCGGAGAGCCGCAGGCCGGTCGAGAAGAGCGTCTCAAGGATTGCCCGGTCGCGCGCGCTCCGCAGGCCGTCTCCTTTTGGCGCGGCGAGGAGCCGCTCGAGATCGCCGTAGTCCAAGAGCTCTATTTGCCGGCTCGGAGGCTTCGGCAGCTCTATTTTTTCGGGCGCGAGCACTTTGATGTCACGCTTCGCAAGGTATTTCAGGAAGCCCCGGAGCGCGATCACGTAATATCCCTGTGATACTTTTTTAAGTTCTTTCCGCGCGAGCGCCATGCGGAAGTTCCGCACCAGGGCGTCGGTGATCTCTTGCGGAGAGTTTATGCGCGAGAATGCGAGGAACGCTTTGAGGTAACGTTCGTAGTTCTCGCGCGTTTTTGGCGAGCGGTTCTTTTCGATCTCGAGGTGGTTCAAATAATCCTGGAGCAGAGTTTCGATCTGGGTCACGGAGATATTTTACGACATTTGGCTTTCGGGCGAAAGCATGGGCAAATTTGCGTTTTTAAGCGACTTTCCGTACTATATATCTAATCCATACGGCATATGCTTACGAAGCGCGTGAAGTCAAAATTAATCACCGAGCACCAAGGTCACGGAAAAGACACGGGGTCTGCCCAAGTGCAGATCGCGCTCCTCACGCGTGAGGTCGAGGAGCTCACCCGCCACCTCAAGCAGAACCCCAAGGACGAGCATTCGCGTCGCGGCCTCCTTAAGATGGTGAGCCAGCGCAGGCGGCTACTCGCGTATCTGAAGAAGCGGGAACCCGGCGTTCATGATAAGCTCGTAAAAAAGCTTGAACTCAGGAAATAATGGAAAACGTACCAAGGCGTATGCGGCCGGCAGCGAAGCCAAGCGAGTACTACGTGAATCAGCGCGTCGGCATTTTTATTGACGTCCAAAACCTCTACCACTCGGCAAAGAATCTCTACCACGGCAGGGTGAACTACAGCGAGCTTATCAAATACCTCGTGCGCGGCCGGCAGCTCATTCGGTCGCTCGCCTACGTGGTGAAGAGCGAGACCGCGGAAGGCGAGGCCTCGTTCTTTGAGGCGCTCGAGAAAGCCGGGCTTGAGCTCCGGATGAAAGATCTTCAGATCTACGCGGGCGGAATGAAAAAAGCGGATTGGGACGTGGGGATGGCGGTCGACGCGATTCGCATGGCGTCGTTCCTCGACGTGGTGATCCTCGTGACCGGCGACGGCGACTTCCTCCCCCTCGTTGATTACTTGAAGTGGGGGCAAGGGAGATTTGTCGAGGTCGCCGCGTTCCACAGGAGCGCCTCCGGGAAAATTCAGGAAGCCGCGGACCGATTCATCAACATAGAAGACATCCCGCGGGCCATTATGAGAAAATAGCAGAACTCTGCCGCGCACGGGCGAACGGATGCGGATATACGAAAGCCAGAGAACCGTTTTCGTATGTTCGTAGATGATTCGCGCGGCGCGGCGCAATCGGCATGTCTATTCCACGCAAACAATTTTCTATCGAAGTCGGCGACAAGACGCTCACGTTAGAGACCTCGTCGCTCGCCGAGCAGACGAACGCGTCGGTCGTCGCCAAATACGGCGAGACCGTCGTGCTGGTGACGGTCGTGATGTCGCACCGCGACGCGTCGACTGACTACCTGCCCCTCAAGGTGGACTACGAGGAGAAGTTCTATGCCGCGGGGAAGATCATCGGCAGCAGATTCATTCGGCGTGAAACCAGGCCTTCGGAAGAAGCGATCCTTGCGGGGCGCTTGGTAGACCGGACTATCAGGCCGCTTTTTGACCAGCGGATACGGCGGGAGATCCAGGTGGTGGTGACCGTGCTTGCGTACGACGAGGAGAACGATCCGGAGTTTGTCGGCCTCATGGCCGCGTCAACCGCACTCGGAATATCCGATATCCCGTGGGGCGGGCCCGTAGCAGGCGTGCGCGTCGCACAGATCAACGGCGGCCTCGTTGTGAATCCGGGCAATACTGACCTGCGCAAGCCAGAGCTTGTGTTCGAGACGTTTGTCTCGGGGCTCGCCGGGCATATCAATATGGTTGAATTTTCAGGGAAGGAAGCCGCCGAAGGCGAAGCGCTCAAGGGATTCGAGCGTGCCGGGCAAGAGATCGCGCGCCTCATAGATTTTCAAAAAACGATTATCCAGGAAGTCGGGAAAGAGAAAGCAGAGGTCGCGCGCATCGAGCCCGACCCCGAGCTCACGGAAGCAGTCCGCGCGTTTCTTTCGGAGCGCTTGGAGCCGGCGATGTATGTGGCAGACAAAGCCGAACAGCACCGCCGCATGACGGCGCTTCGGAGGGAGCTCGTCCCGCACCTCGAAGAGCGGTTCGGCGCCGATTCCATGAGGACGAAGATCGGCGCGGCAGAACTTTTATGGGATGAGACGGTCGACGAGCTCGTACACAAGAACATCCTGCTCCATGACAAGCGTCCCGACGGCCGCAGGCTCGACCAAGTCCGCGAGCTCAAAGGAGAAGTCGGGCTGTTCTCGCGCACGCACGGCTCCGCGCTTTTCGTGCGCGGCAACACGCAGGCCCTGGCCGTGACCACGCTCGCGCCTCCGGGCGCCGAGCAGCTCATCGAGACCATGGAGACAACGGGGAAGAGACGTTTCCTCCTCCACTACAACTTTCCGCCGTATTCGGTGGGAGAGATCGGTTCGTTCCGCGGCCCGGGGAGGCGGGAGATCGGGCACGGCGTCTTAGCCGAAAAAGGGCTCCGGCCGCTCATCCCTACGACCGAAGAATTCCCGTATACCATCCGTGTGGTCTCGGAGATCCTGTCCTCAAACGGTTCTTCGTCAATGGCGACCGTGTGCGCCTCGAGTCTATCCCTGATGGATGCGGGCGTACCCCTGAAAAAACCGGCGGCCGGCATTGCGATGGGGCTTATGATCGGCGAGGGCGGGGTCTTCAAGGTTGTCACCGACATCCAGGGGCCGGAAGACCACTACGGCGACATGGATTTCAAAGTGGCGGGTACGGACGAAGGGCTTACCGCGATCCAGCTTGACGTCAAAGTGCAGGGGCTGACCTTCGAGATGATCGAGAAAACGCTTGCGCAGGCCAAGCAGGCCCGTCTCGAGATCCTCACGTTCATGAATACCGTGCTGCCCGCGCCGCGCAAAGAGCTTTCTCGCTACGTGCCGACCATTCTCCAGCTCAAGATCAATCCGCAAAAGATCGGCACCGTGATCGGGCCGGGCGGGAAGATGATCAACGGCTTAATCAAGCGGCTGGAGCTCACCTCGATTGACATCGAAGAAGACGGCAGTGTGTTCGTCTCCGCACCGGACCCGAAGCGGGCAGAAGCGGCGGTTCGCGAGATCCAGCTCCTCACGCGCGAATTTCAAGCGGGAGACATCGTCGAGGGTCCCGTCATAAAAGCGCTGGATTTCGGGGCGATCGTGGACCTTGGCGGAGGACAAGACGGCATGATCCACATTTCAGAGCTCAAGAGCGGCTTTGTAAAAACCGTGGACGAGGTGGTAAAGGTGGGAGATGTGGTGCGGGCGAAAGTGATCCGCGTGGAAGAGGGAGGCAGGATCGGGCTGTCGCTCAAGCAAGCAGGAGAACCCGTTTCATAAAGAACCCGTTCCCCCGCATAGCCCGGCGGGTGCCGTGCGTGTTAGAATGTCCGTAATGGACGAAGCATTTCCGCAGGCTCCTTTTACCCGGGATACATTTCGCACCGATACGCCGCAGCCGCAGAGATCTATTCCGCCTCCTCCCCCAGCCGAAACAGTTGAGGTCTCGATCCGTACCATGGAGACCGATATAGACGCGATATCACGCGGCGGAGGTCTTGCCCAAGGGAATGGCGTGACCTCCACGGTGCATATCGCCAAGCCCGATTCCATGGCAGGGGAAACAACGCCGCCTGTTCCCGGCCTCGACACGGCCTCTCGGAAACGGTCCTTGAGGATCGTATGGACGATCGTGGTCGTCGTGGGCGCCTTCGTCCTCTTTGCTGTCGGCTACTACCTTCTTCCGCTTCTTTTCCCCGTAACGTAGCGCTACTCTTCTTCGCGCTTCGGCTCCGCGTCCAGTTTCTTGATGCTCTGCACGGTTTTCGCTTTAATGGAGTTCAATAATTTTTTGTCTTCACGGAGTTTTTCTCTTACATTGTCAAACCCCGAGCCGAGTTTCTCGCCTTCGAATGTGTAGCTCGCGCCTGATTTTGTTACGACGCCGTAGCGGGCCGCGGCATTCAGCACGTCGGCTTCGTAGGAGATCCCTTTCCCGTACATGATGTCGAATTCCGCGTTCTTGAACGGCGGCGCCACCTTGTTTTTCACGACTTTTGCTTTGACGCGGCTTCCCACGACATCCTCGCCTTTTTTGACTTGCGCGATCCGGCGCACGTCGATGCGCACGGACGCGTAAAACTTGAGCGCTTTTCCGCCGGGGGTGGTCTCGGGGTTGCCGAAAAAGACGCCGATCTGCATGCGGATCTGGTTTATGAAAATAATGAGCGTCTGCGATTTCGCGGCGATCGCGGTGAGCTTGCGCAGCGCCTGCGACATCATCCGCGCCTGGAGCCCGATGAACTGCGCGCCCATCTCGCCCTCGATCTCTGCTTTGGGCGTGAGCGCCGCGACCGAATCCACGACCACCACGGAGATCATATTGGAGCGCACCAGGCTCTCGAGGATGTTCAAGGCCTCTTCGCCGTTATCCGGCTGGGAAATAAGGAGCTCGTTCGTTTTCACGCCTAAGCGGCCCGCATACTCCGGGTCGAGCGCGTGCTCCGCATCAATGAACGCGGCTTTTCCGCCCTGCTTTTGCGCTTGCGCGACGACGTTCAGGGCGAGCGTGGTTTTTCCGCTTCCCTCGGGGCCGAAAATTTCTACGATCCTTCCGCGGGGCAGGCCTCCCACGCCGAGCGCGATGTCCAGCGAAAACGAACCGGTGGGTATGACCGCGACATCCACGCGCCGCGCCTCTCCCAGGGTCATGACCGCGCCTTCGCCGAATTTCTCCTGAAGCGAGGAGAGCAGGTCGCCGAGCTCGTTCTTGCCCTCTTTCTTTTCTTCCTTATCCTTTTTTGGCATAGGCTAATTCTACCGCGGTTTAGAACGGCGAGGAAGTGGAGGCGGGCAGAAGCGGCGGTTCGTAGATCACTTGCCGGATCACGCGCGTTTCCCCGCCCAGGAATTTTTTCGCAGTGACTTCGATGGTGTTCAGTCCGGGCTGGAGCGAAAGGGATTTTTCCCATGCGCCGTCGGGCAGGGTCCGCACAACCTCCTCGTTCACCAAGAGAGAATCGCCTCCGCCGAGCTTTCCCGCGATAACGATGGTCGCGGTCGCGACGCGCGTGATCGCGTCCTTGGGATAGGCGAGCGTAAGCTGGGGCGTGCCGAACACCACAGAGAAGCGGAACCCGATATAGAGGACGGCGAGGAGGGCAATAAGCGCCATCCAGCCGTAGCCGGAGAGCGACTGCAGCGCGAAGCGATTCTTGGGGAGCTCGTCGCCCCGTCCAGAGCGCTGAATCGTACTTTCGTATTCCAGTTCGTGCCACCACGCGTCCGCGTCAAAATCCAGGATGCCCGCCAGCTTCTTGAGGTATCCGCGCACGTACGGCGCCGCAGGGAGATGCGCGAAGCTTCCTTCGCGCAGGCATTCCAGGTGGCGGAACGTGATTCCGGAAAGCTCCGAGAGCTTCTTCAGGTTCAGGTCGCGTTCCCGCAGCCGCTCATCTAAGAACGTTGCAAAGCTTTTGTCGTGAGGCATGGGCGGGGCAGGGGTTCAGGCCTGCCGAATTTTTTCTAAAAATACTTCGCGCGGCTTCGCGCCTTCTCCCGGGCCGATGATGCCCGCTTCTTCCATAAGATCGAGGAGGCGGGCGGCGCGCGCGTATCCTACTTTGAGCCGCCTCTGGAGGAGCGAGGCAGACGCTTTTTTCGCTTCCCCCACCACGCGAATGGCTTCATCATAGAGTTCGTCCCCGTCCCCATCAAGGCCGCCACTGAAATCCTCATACGCCGGCGCCGCGCCGTTTCTTTCCGCAAAATCAACTTCTTCCTCGGCTTCGAAAACAGCCGGGTTGTGCTCGCGGATGAAATCCGCGACCGCGTCGATCTCTTTCTCGGAAATATAGGCGCCCTGGATGCGCCGCGGCTTTGAGAGCTCTGCGGCGGTAAAAAGAAGGTCGCCGCCGCCCAGGAGTTTTTCCGCGCCCGCCATGTCCAAGATCGTGCGCGAGTCGATCTGGCTCGCGACTTGGAGCGCGATGCGGCTCGTGATGTTCGCTTTGATGAGGCCGGTGATGATCTCGACCGACGGCCGTTGCGTCGAGAGCACCAAGTGAAGGCCGGTTGCTCGCGCCATCTGCGCGAGGCGCACGATGGACCCTTCGACCTCGCGGCCGTACGAGGTCATGAGGTCCGCGAGCTCGTCCACGACGATGACGAGAAATGGCAGGGGGTTATCGCGGCCGCCGTTCGCGTTGTAGCTTTTGATGTCCCGACTCCCCGCGGCTTGGAGGAGGTCATAGCGCCGTTCCATTTCCTGGATCGCCCAGCGGAATACGCCGACCGCTTTTTTGCTTTCCGTGATCACCGGGCTCACCAGGTGCGGCAGGTGTTCGTACACAGAGAGCTCGACCCGCTTGGGGTCTATGAGGATGAGCTTCAACGTGCTCGGCGAATGCTTGTAGAGGAGCGACACCAGGAGCGAGTGGATCATGACCGATTTTCCTGATCCGGTCGCGCCCGCGATAAGCAGGTGCGGCATCCGTTCGATGTCGGCGAACGCGGGAGAGCCCGTTACGTCCCTGCCGAGCGCAAATCCGAGCATCCCCGAGCCCTGAAAATCAGGATAGCTCATAAGGTTCCCGAGGCGTACGACCGCGGCGGCGCGATTCGGCACCTCGATCCCCACAAGCGATTTTCCCGGGATGGGCGCTTCAATGCGGATGGGATGCGCGGCCAAGGCAAGGGCAAGGTCCTGATGGAGCGCGGTGATGCGGGTGAGTTTCATTCCCTCTGCGGGCTTTAGGGTGTAGCGGGTGACGGTCGGGCCGATATGCACCTCGCCCATCTCAACGACGATGCCGAAGCTCTCCAGCGTGCGCTTGATGATGTTGGCGTTCGCGCGGAGGTCGCCGGTCGTCGGTTTTTCGGTCGCGGAGACAAGGAGGTCAAGGGGCGGCGGCACATAATCTTGAAATTTTGGAAGCGCGGCCCGCCTTAATTTTTTAAGGAAAGAAGGTTTTGCGGCGGCTCTTTCTGTTGGCTGCGCTCCCTCGTCTTCTTCGGGTGCGTCTGCGTCTTCAGGTTCTTCTGTCTCGCCCCCGTCGAGCGCGGAGGGAGCGACGAGCGGCTCTTCGTCCTCATCCCTCTGTTTCCACGGGAGCGGTATGCGGAGCGGCGAGTTCAGCGTGACGAGGATCGCGATAAGCAGGATGCCTACGACCATTATTGTCGCGGTGGCGGTTCCGAAAGGAAGCGCGAGCGAGCCAAACACAAGGCCGAGCCAGCCGCCTTCGTGAGGGGCCGTAAGGTCAATAAGGCCGAGCACCGAGAGGACCAGGAGCGTTGCGCCGAAAAGCGTGACGCCGATCAATTTTTCGCGCTCCGAGAAAAAGAATACGCCTGCGACCGTAAAGAGGATGAGCGGGAGGATGAAATAGCCCCATCCAAAAAGCGCCGCGAGCAGCTGGTGGAGCGTCATGCCGGCGGGCCCCGCTTTATCAAAGCCCGCGAGCACCAAGAGGATCGCGAGAAAAACAAACAGCGTCGCCCAGATGCTTTTCTTGGTCTCCGGGTGGAGCCGGTGCCTCTCTTCTCTCTCGCGTTCTTCCTCGTCTTTTCTCCCGTTTCGTTTGCGCGCCATTCAACACCATTGTGCTACAAGCGAGGGGAAAGTTCAAATAGAAAAGGAGCGGGAAGGGGCGTATAATGAACGGCAATGCCCGCGCGCTTCAGGGACAAAACACTCATTGTCTTCGATCTCGACGGCACGCTCACGGAGACCAAGTCCAATATGGACCGAGAGACGGCGCGTCTGCTCTGCGGGCTGCTTCGGGACAAGCGCGTCGCGGTGATCGGCGGAGGGGCCTACCAGCAGTTCAGGGCGCAATTTTTAGCCCACCTGCCGTGCCCAAAAGAGCGCTTTAAAAATCTCTTTCTGTTCCCTACGACTTCAACCTCGTTCTATCGTTATGCGCGCGGATGGAGGAAGGTGTACGCGAAACGGTTCTCGCCTCGCGAAAAAAGAGCGATCAAGCATGCATTCAGAGCGGCTCTTCGCGAGATCCGCTACGTCCCTCCCCGGAAAACGTACGGGAAGGTCATCGAAGATCGCGGGGCGCAGATCACCTTCTCGGCCTTGGGGCAGGACGTGGTGAAAATATTGGGCGAGAAGAAGGGCGTCGCGCTGAAGACACAATGGAAAAAGCAACACGCCGCACTCAAACTGAAATTGGCGCAGACGCTTCAAAAACGTCTGCCAGGGTTCGAGGTGAGGGCTTCTGGATTTACATCGATTGACGTGACCCATAAAGGCATTGATAAGGCGTACGGCATCCGCGAGATCGAAAAGCACCTCCGTATCCCGCGCCGAAAAATGCTTTTTGTGGGCGACGCGCTCTTCCCCGGCGGGAACGATTATGCTGCGAGGCGCACCGGCGTGACCTGTGTTTCCGTGTCAGGGCCGAAACAAACCAAAAAGCTTGTCAGATCTTTGCTGTAATTGCTGAAGGGAAGCGTTGACAGGGCTCACTTCTCTCGGTAAGGTGAAAGCAGTTATTTGGCGGATTTTCACACGAGAAAAGAGGTGAAGAGCAATGCCAGTCAAGGACCGGAAAGTCGTGCCGCCTTTCGTCGCGGCGGTAGGACGGCTCAGGGAGCGGATCGCGGCGTTTAAGAGATTGATGCGTAGCCCGCGCGGCGGAGAAGCAAGCGAAATGCTCCTTGAGAGGTCCCGTGAAGTGGAATCTCTGCTTGGCGCGTTGCGGAAGCGCATCCTCGACCCCTCGGGGATATTGCAGAGTCCCGGGCTTCGCGCTGCATTCGGTCAGTGCGTAGATGCTGCCGCGTCCCTGAAGCCGGACCTCGCAGTATTTAATGAGCAGAGCGGAACGCCGGATCGTTTCCTGGCGTGCGTGTACGCGCTGCGCAAACTTCACTCTCTAGTTGAAGAAGTAGAGGAGGCGTGGCGTGGGCAGGCAGATGACCCGGAGGAGGACGGGACAAACAACACAGGCAGCCCCCTTGCGGATATTTCACGGACTTCATAAACAGGAGAGGGGGATGTATGGCGCATATAGCGCAGTGAGCGCCCAAGCGGATGGATCCGTGCGGGCGCTCTCAATTTTCCCCCAAGCTCTTTTGATTGACAACTTCTTCTTTGTCGCGTTAGAGTACTCGTGCATTATCATGCCGGAATTTTTGAACAGTTCATTCGGGCTGAAACTTACCGCCCCGCAGGTGGTCGAAGAGATCATTCGTTTCATGCACGCCGAGCCGGAGCGGCGGTATAAAGTGACGATCGGCACCGATTCGGAGCGCCTCGCGGGCGGCCGCGCGGATTTCGTGACCGCGGTCGTGGTGCACCGCGTGGGGAACGGCGGCCGCTACTTCTGGCGGCGGCTCGAGATGGGGAAATTCCATACGCTCCGCGACCGCATTATTAAGGAAGTGCTCATCTCCCTCGAGCTTTCCAAGGAAATTCTTCTGGAGCTCAAGAACAGCGCGCTTGCAGGCACCGGGGAGCCGGTTCTGAAATGGGATTTTGAAATTCACGCCGACGTAGGCGAGCGGGGGCCCACCCGAGCCATGATCCAGGAAGTGGTGGGGATGATCCGCGCGAACAATTTTGAAGCCATCACGAAGCCGGGGAGCTATGCCGCGTCGAACGTGGCAGACCGGCACGTATAGCGGTATGGACACCCTGGTGTTTGATATCGAGACGCAAAATTTTTTTACCGACCCAGGCGTTGGCTGGGATAATTTCGAAGCGCTCAAAATTTCCGCAGTAGGCGTGTACTCGTACGCGAAGGACGAGTACGCGTGCTTTGAAGAGTCGGAGATCGAGAAGCTCGCCGATCTTTTCCGCGCGAGCCGGCTCCTTGTCGGCTTCAGCATCAACCGGTACGACGTGCCGGTGCTCAACTGCTATTTTGCGAAACTAGGAGCGCCGCTGCGCCTTGATCTTCTTGAGAAGGACCGCGTTGACCTATTGGAAGAGATTGAGGTCGCGACAGGCGGACGCATAAGCCTCCACAAGGTCTCCGAGGCCAATCTTGGCGCAGGAAAAGAGCGGACAGGCGCAGAAGCGATCGCGCTCTGGAGAGAGGGGAAGATCGAAGAGCTCAAGCAGTACTGCCTGAGGGACGTCGAGCTCACGAAACAGCTCTACGACCTCTCTCGCGACCGCGGCTATCTCTTTGTGCCTAATCAGCGGACCGGAGAGCTGGTCAGGGCCCATTTTCAAGGCAGCGGATCTGGCCTCACGAGAAAACGGCACGATGCGAAACACACGCGTTTATTTTGACTACGCCGCCTCGACCCCTGTCGATCCGCGAGTCGAGCGTGAAATGCAGCCGTACTTTACGGCGCGCTTCGGCAACCCCGGGTCGCTTCATTCCTTCGGGCAGGCGGCCATATTAGCACTTGACCGGTCTCGGGAGGTGGCCGCCAGGGCTGTCGGCGCCGGGTTCCGCGAGGTCGTGTTTACGGGTTCGGCAACCGAGGCGAACAATATGGCGCTCCGCGGGGCCCTCGGGGCGTTTCAGAATGAACGGCCGGAATGTTTAAGGCCCCGCATAGTGGTTTCCGCGATCGAGCACGAATCGATCCTTGAGACCGCGGCAGATCTTGCCCGTGCGGGAGCAGAGGTGGTGTGCGTGCCGGTCGACGGCGAGGGCGTGGTTGACCTCGGGAAGCTTGCCGCGGCGCTTCACGAGCAGACCGCGGTCGTATCCGTGATGTACGCGAACAACGAGATCGGCACTGTTCAGCCGCTCCTTAAGGTGCGACGGGCCGTCGAAGAGGCGCGTCGCGGCCGGAAATATCCGCTCCTCCACACTGACGCAGCCCAAGCATTTCAGTTCTTGGACTGCGCGGCGGATCGGCTGGGAGTGGATATGATGACGCTCTCGGCGCATAAGATCTATGGGCCGAAAGGGGTGGGGGCGCTCTATATTCGCAACCACACCCCCTTTCTTCCCGCGACGACCGGCGGGGGCCAGGAATTCGGGTGGAGGTCAGGCACGGAAAACGTGCCGCTTATTGCCGGATTTGCAAAAGCGGTCGAGCTTGCCCTGCGCGTGCGCGTGCGCGAATGCAAACGGCAGAGCGGTCTCAAGAAGTATTTTTGGGAAAGACTCCGGAAAATATGCCCTTTCGTGAAACAAAATGGTCCACCCCCGCGTATATATAAGGTAGGCGGCGGTTCCCCGCCTGAAGGATTAGCGTGCGTACCGAGCATTCTCAGCGTTTCATTCATGGGCTACGATGCGGCAACGCTTCTTCAAGAATTCGACCTCCGAGGGCTTGCCGCAGGAGCAGGGTCAGCGTGCCGCGCGCGGCAGGCGCAGCCCTCGCACGTGCTCCGCGCGCTCGGGGCGCCGGATGAGCGCGTGCGGGGCGCCATCCGATTCAGCTTTGGCCGTCCCACGTCGCGCCGCGAGATTGACAGCGCGCTCGCGATTATTAAAATGGCACTGAAGGACGCGTCGCATAAAACATGAAACTGCAGTTTAATAAAAAAACCTTTTTCGCGGCTGCAGGTGGAATGTTTTGCCTCGTCTTTCTCGGCGCATGGATCGCGCCGACGGTTGCACGGGCAAATCCGATAGGGGACTTCCTGAAAAATTTTATTGCGCCGTTCGCCCCGCAGGCGGCGACCTCTTCTCTCGCGTCTCCGCAGGCCGAGGTATCGCTCTATCAACCGGCGCTGGATTATGAAAAAGCGGTGGTGGCGGCAGTAAAAAAGGCCTCTCCTGCCGTCGTATCCATCACGATCTCAAAGAACGTACCCATCATCGAACAGTGTCCTTATAACCCTTTTCCCGATCTCTCGCCTGAATTTCGGCGGTTCTTCGGGGACAGCGATTTCCCGCAGTTTTACGCGCCGTGCGAGCGGGGGAGCGAGCTTCGGGAGGTGGGAGGAGGGAGCGGTTTCATTATTTCTTCTGACGGCCTGATCCTTACGAACAAGCATGTCGTGCTCGATAAACAGGCGTCGTATACGGTCTTTACCAACGACGGAAAGAAATATGAGGCAAAAGTCCTTGCGCGGGATCCGAGCCAAGACCTCGCGGTCTTAAAGGTGGATGCGACGGGGTTTCCCACGGTTGACCTCGGCGACTCCGACAGCCTGGAGCTTGGCCAAACCGCGATCGCCATAGGGAACGCCCTGGGAGAGTTCCGCAACACCGTATCGGTCGGCGTGATCTCCGGGCTCTCACGGACAGTGACTGCTGCAGGCGGCGGCCTCTCGGAGACGATCGAAGGCGTGGTGCAGACCGATGCAGCGATCAACCCCGGGAACTCCGGCGGCCCCCTGCTGAACCTTCGCGGAGAAGTAGTGGGGATAAACACCGCGATCGCTTCAGACGCGCAGAACATCGGTTTCGCCATACCCATCAACAGGGCGAAGCGGGCTATCCAATCCGTAAAAGCGACAGGAGAAATTCAGGCGCCGTTCTTGGGCGTCCGGTATATTTTGATCACGCCCGACGTCGCGAAAAAACAGAAGCTTCCCGTTGAATACGGCGCGCTCGTCCGCGGATCAAGCGACGGACCCGCGGTCATGCCGAATTCTCCGGCCGAAAAATCCGGAGTCAGAGCAGAAGATATTATCCTCAAAATGAGCGGTACGCGGATCGACGGAGACCATACGCTCGCGGGCCTGATCGCGCAGTACAATGTCGGCGATACGGTTACGCTCACCGTGCGGCGGAACGGCACCGAACTTACGCTGGAGGTCGTCCTTGCGAAACGTCCCGAGTAGGGGGCGTGCGTTCGCATGGGACCTGCGGCCGCCGCGTCCGTGTCAAGTTGATTTCCCTTAAAAATCCTGCTAAAATTTTTCCTGCACACAACGGCCATGTCGAACTTTCATCGTTTTACGATAAGAGCCCAAGAGGCGCTCCAGAACGCGCAAGAGTTTGCCGCGCAAAAAAACCACGGCGAACTTAAAGCGCTTCATCTCTTGGCCGCCCTCCTCGAAGATCAGCAATCGCTTGTGCAGCCCGTACTGCTCCGAAGCGGGGTGAACCTGGAGAAGCTCCACGGAGAAATCGAGCGGCACGCGGAGCAGCTTCCCAAGATCATCACCGGTTCTTCGGTGGGGCAGCTGTATCTTTCACAAGAGCTCATGAAGGTGCTCGACCAGGCGGCAAGGGTGGCGGCGCAGCAAAAAGACGAATTTATTTCATGCGAGCATCTCCTCCTCGCGCTCATCGAGGTTCCGTCGGCGGCCCAGGGCATTCTCCAGCAATTCGGTGTGCGGCGCGAGGGGGCGTTTCGGGCCCTCGCGCAGCTCCGAGGGTCTGTCCGGATTACGGACGAGACGCCGGAGAGCAAATTCCAGGTTCTCGAAAAATATGCGATTAACATCACCGATAAAGCGAAAGCAGGAGGGTTGGACCCCGTGATCGGCCGCGAGGAAGAGCTGCGCCGGCTGATCCAAATCCTTTCCCGGAGGACCAAGAACAACCCCGTGCTTATCGGAGAGTCAGGCGTCGGTAAAACCGCGATCGTAGAGGGGCTCGCGCAGAGGATTGTTCACGGCGAGATCCCAGAACCCCTAAAAGGGAAGGAAATTCTCATGCTCGACCTCGGCGCGCTTATCGCGGGCACGAAATTTCGCGGAGAATTCGAAGACCGCCTCAAGGCGTTCATCAGGGAGATCAAGCAGGCGAGCGGCCGCCTCATCCTTTTCATAGACGAGATCCATACGATCGTAGGCGCGGGAGCGGCGGAGGGCGCCGTGGACGCGTCAAATCTTTTGAAGCCGGCGCTCGCGCGCGGAGAGCTGCATGCGATCGGGGCGACGACGACCCGCGAATACCAGCGGTATATCGAGAAAGATCCGGCGCTCGAACGCCGCTTCCAGCCCATCGTGGTCGAGGAGCCGTCGATCGAGGATTCGATCGCCATCCTGCGGGGGCTCAAGGAGAAATACGAGATCCACCACGGGCTCCGCATCAGCGACGAGGCGATCGTGGAAGCGGTGAACCTCTCCGCTCGCTACATCACCGACAGATTCCTTCCCGACAAGGCGGTTGACCTGATCGACGAAGCGGCAGCCGCACGGCGGCTCGAGAGCGAGAGCCTGCCTGCCGAGATCAACCGCGTGCGGCGCGAGATCACGCGCCTCGAGGTAGAGAAGCAGGCGCTCCAGAAGGAGGCCAAAGACAAGGTCGCCGCGCGCATCAAAGAGATCGACCAGGCCCTCAAGAAATTCAAAGACGAAAACGACGAACTCTCGGCGCGCTGGCACGGCGAGAAGATCAAGTTCGAGACGCTCCACCAGCTCCGCCAGAAGACCGACAACTTAAAGCGAGAAGTGGAAGTGGCCGAGCGGGAAGGCAATCTTGAACGGGTGGCGCAGATCATCTACGGCGAGCTGCCGCAGGCGCAGAAAGACTTCGAGGTGTTTGAGAGGAAGAATTTCGGCAAACCCGTCCAGAAGGGAAGACGCGCGAAAGAAGAGCAAAAATTTCTCAAAGAGTCGGTTGACAAAGAGGATGTGGCGGCGATCGTCGCCACGTGGACAGGCATCCCTCTTCACCAGATGCTTGAGTCAGAAAGCGAAAAACTTCTGAAGATCGATGACGTACTGGGAGGCCGGGTGGTAGGCCAGGAAGAGGCGATCCATGCGGTGGCGAACGCATTGCGCCGCGCGCGCGCTGGCCTTTCGGACCCTCAGAGGCCATTGGGTTCGTTTATGCTTCTCGGGCCGACCGGCGTGGGGAAAACAGAGCTCGCGCGGGCGCTTGCAGAATTCATGTTCAACGACGAGAAGGCGCTCGTGCGCATTGATATGTCGGAGTATATGGAGCGGCATACGGCGAGCCGTCTCATCGGTTCTCCGCCGGGCTACGTCGGGTACGAGGAAGGCGGGCAGCTCACCGAGGTGGTGCGGCATCGGCCGTACAGCCTTATTCTCTTTGACGAGATAGAAAAGGCGCACCCGGAAGTTTTCAACCTGCTGCTTCAAATCCTTGACAACGGCCGGCTTACCGACGGCAAAGGCAAGGTAGTGAATTTCAAAAATTGCATCATCATTATGACGTCCAATGTAGGAAGCCAGTATTTGCGCGCCATGTCGAGCTTGGGATTCAGCACGGGGACCGAGGAGGAAAAACAAGGGGAAGCCGCCGATTATCGGGGAAAGATTATGGACGCCCTTCGGAAGAGCTTCAGGCCGGAGTTCTTGAACCGGATCGACGAGGTGATCGTATTCAACCCGCTGCGTCCAAAGGACATCGAGAAGATCGTGGACATACAGCTCGGCATCATACAGAAGCGCCTCGCGGACCACCGCATCACCATCGTCATTGACCCCGCGGCGAGGAAGCATCTTGCCAAAGAGGGTTTTGATCCGGAATTCGGCGCGCGACCACTGAGGCGCCTCATGCAGAAACTCATTTTGGACGCGCTCGCGGATAAGATAATCCGGGGCGAGCTTAAAGATGGCGGGAAAATTAAAGTCAATTTCAAAGCGAATTCACTGGTCTTTAGTAGTTAAGGCCGGGATATTCGGGGCGGCGTGGTTCTCGACCCCTTTCCCGTTGTTCCTGCTGGTCGCGGCCTGGCTCTTTTTTGTTCCTCTGTTTGACCCGCTTCGGCTGTTCTTGCAGTTCGCGGTCGTCCTCGTGATCGCCGCGTTCCTTCCAGAAACCGCGTTCTCCGCCCTGTTTCTCGCGACCCTCTTCTTCCTTTTGCTGGGCATCAAGGAGCTTGTTTTTATTAATCGCCGGGCGGCGTACGAAACGTTCTTATTCATACTGCTTTTTGTGATATTTCTTAATTTCTTTTCCCATTTCACGAGGTTCGTGGATCAATCGGCTCTCTTTGTCGCGTTCGCGCTCAGCCTGCTCTCATCTATTCTGCTCGGCGGGTTCGTGAATTATAGCGGCCTCGGCGGCGCGAACCGGAAGCAAAAGTTTTTTGCGCTCGCCCTGGCAGGATTATTGCTGTGGCAGATCAGCGCGGCGCTTCTTTTCTTGCCGCTTAATTTTTTGTATCAGACCGCGATCGCGTTCCTTGTTATGGCGATGCTTACCGAATTGCTCGTAGATTACTTTACCCGGGAGCTCGTTCCCGCAAGGCTCATGGTCTATTTCTCGGCTTTTTTCGTGTTTTTGACGTTTCTCTTGGTAAGCAACCAGTGGGGATTAAGTTAAAGGTAATTTTCTTTGCCGAACTCCTGGTGTTTTGCCGTTGGCGCAGAGGGGGCTGCGGGGTTGACTCGTTGCCGGATTCCTCTCTATACTAATGCCGTATGGATTCTTTCCCTCAGAGCGACTTTTCATTATTTTGCTCGAAAAAAGCCTTTGAAATAAGCTACGCGCTATTTAGGGTTGCCGGAGGCCTTGAGCGCGGAAGTTTTAGCGAATACCTTGAAAAAGAGGCTCTTAAGCTTTTAGATGTTACAACAGGAGGAGAGTATCACAGGACAAAAACAACAATATCTGCGCTTGAGTATCTTCTTCGCTTAGGCGGCGGTGCAAATCTTATTCATCCTGACAACATTGAGCTGATTATCCATGAGGCAAAGAATCTGGAAGCAGTGATACGTAATTTCGAAGGTTCGGCAATCAAACCGCAAGACCTTCAACTGCAGCACATTTTCTCTGATATGCCGTTGCCGGATAATAAGCAAACAGTGCCAGAGCGGCAAAAAACAGCCCCTTATGCGGCGAAAAAGAAACCAAAAAAGACAATCATTGAAAAAGCAGTCAAACCAAAAGCGCAAGACAGCATTTCTGAAAGCGGGTCGCTTACGCGCGAAGCAAGTATTCGGCAATCGGCAATTCTTGAGAAGATATTACAGCAGGGGAACTCAAAATTAAAAGATATTCAGACGATCTTGCCGAATGCCAGCGAGAGAACTATACGTTATGATCTTCAAACTCTTACTAATAGCGGACTTATAGAGCGAGTTGGCAGTAGCGGTCCGTCAACATATTACCGGATAAAGATTCGGCAAGAGCAGCCAGTTGCTGTTGCCGGTGGGAAATCTGATAGTGCAAACAGCAATGACCTGCCCTTGGACGACAGAGATTTCCGAAATGACCCAATACTGTAGGTTGCCGGATTCCGTAACCTTTCCCAGGGCGTGTCGTTCTAAATAATGCTTAGTTCGAACAAGCGCGTTCGTACGGTAAAGACCTTTTGTCCACACTGGCGCTTTCGGACTCACGCGATACCATAATAGGGACGCAAACGATTCAGAGTGAGGCTGAATCGGCTCTTCTTGTGATAACCATCACAAGAGCCACAAGCCTCGCTCCGCACAAGCGAGTTTTTTAATCAAAAATATTGATATTAAAGGTTATTTACTTGCTGTTTCCTTGGTCTCCTCATAACCAAGGGTCTTGGTCGATAGCAAGACGGATAGCTTTTGGAAAGAAACTTAGTCGAAACACAAACACAAACGAAAAGACAGATAATTCAGTAACGAAAACAAATGAGTAAACTCAACAAGAAATTCGTTTCAGCAGCGCTCACGCTGACCACCTCGGTGTGGATGTCGGGAGCGATGCTCCTTGTGCCAGTTGCTCATGCACAGTCAACGGCCGACCTTCAGGCACAGATCGCTGCGCTTCTCGCGCAAATTCAGCAGCTCCAGGCGCAATTAAATGCTTCTCAGGGCGGTACGTCATCCTACAGCTTTACCCGCGACCTCACCGTGGGCAGCAGGGGCGATGACGTGTCAGCCTTGCAGCAGATTTTGATTAGCGGGGGCTATCTGACGGCAGTTTCAGCGCCAACCGGATATTTCGGTTCGCTGACGCAAGCCGCTCTCGCGAAGTGGCAGGCGGCAAAGGGCGTTTCGCCCACAGCCGGCTACTTTGGTCCGAAGACGCGCGCGGCAATCGCTTCGGTTGGAGGCGTAACGCCTCCGCCATCAGGCGGCGGCCCAGTAGTGGCGCCCGCATCGGGCCTCTCTGTGACGCTTTCAGCATCGAACCCCGTGGCGGGGTCGATTATCTCCGGCGCGACCACTGCAGCGCGGATCCCGGTATTTGCCGTGGATTTGACCGCGGGAACTGCGAGCGGAGTGACCGTGCAGACACTGAAGTTCACGAAACAGGGTGTCCTTTCGGACACCGCCGTCTCGTCAGCATATCTGATTGAGAGCGGGAAAGTCGTCGCGCAATACAGCTCGCTTTCGAGCGGCGTGATCTCTTTCAACGGTCTGAACTTGAGCATTGCAGCTGGACAGCGAAGAACGTTCGCTCTTGCGATCGACCCCGCAGCGAATCTTTCTGCAGGGAATACGGTGAGCTTCTACATCCGATCAGCGGATGACATCACCGCGGTTGACGCGGCGAACAACACCATCACCGAAA
>Ga0076062_120_pt1 | contig 20612 bp, 25 predicted proteins | sample RifGroB1_FD_68177 | JGI IMG/M metagenome (GOLD analysis project Ga0076062, IMG submission 68177) | Parcubacteria bacterium GW2011_GWB1_56_8
GAGCGGGATACCGGAATCGAACCGGCGCCATCACCTTGGCAAGGTGGCGTACTACCACTATACTAATCCCGCTTTACGCCTCCATCCTAGCGCCTCACCCTTAAATTCTCAAGCGCTAATAGTTCGGCGGCGGCCCGGTCGGCCCTTTGATCTGCGGCGGCACGGTTGGTCCGACAAACCCGGAAGGCACCGGCACTCCGCCGGGCGAAGTTGTGGTCGTGAATGACGGCGTGCGCGGGTATTCTTTCGCTGGCTCGGGCGAGAGAGCCATGGAGGAAGGGAGCGGGGGCTGTGGCGCAGGACTCGGCGTTTCACTGGTGAGCGTATCTATGAACAGCGTGCCGAGCACAAGCGAGAGTCCGGCCAGGAGCGCGACTGCCAATACTGCGAGTTTCATGTTATGACCGGGAACGGGCTGCGACGAGCGCCGCGGCGATCCGCATCCACGGGGCGGTGAACAGAAATTCTCCAACCGGGCCGGAATAGCCCTGCGATTGCCACACGGAAGAACAGAGAGGCCACCGAGAGAACGAGCAAGAGCTTCCCAGTTTTTCAGTGGTCGCCATGCGTCTTCAGAAGGATCGTGCGCCCTCGCGAGGAGTCGAACCCCGATTACAAGCTCCGCAAGCTTGCGTCCTATCCATTGAACGACGAGGGCATGGCGCAACGCTTCCTATTTATAGCAGTACGTACATTCACGTCAACACCGCTAGAATCTGATGAATTTTTCAAGGACATCCAGCAGCGATTCCTGCAGCTCGATCTTCGGGATTCCCGGCCCCACCCCGTGTTCAAATTCCGCGAGCCGGTCCTTGGGGACAAGAACGCGCAGGGTGGGGTGGAGTTTGTTCTTGAACGCCAGCGTGATCATGCGCCATTCTCCTTGATTGTCTGCATCGACGCTGAAGTTTTCGACCGTGGCGAGCGGGTATCGTCTGCGCTGGTCGTCTATCTTAAGCTCACCGGCCGTAAGGGAGAATGTCCGCGTCTGCGGCTCTCTTGCGGCCCACGCCATAAGCAGCATTTCGGCGACCACCACGAATACGCCAAAGAGAAAATTCCTTTGCCATACCGCTACCGCGAGAGCGACGATAGCGATGAGCACGCTCGTCCAATACCACGAGGTGCGTTTGGGCTGGTATTCGAATTCTGGCGCCTGCCATTCCATGATGGAGAGATAGTATGATGATTATTGTAGCGAGACGCGCGTCGGATGTAAACGGAATGTGAGGAGAGGATCGAAGCGGTTCATGCTTTTGCGGCCGCGAACGCCAAGATTTGTTTCGCTCCCGCCTTCCGAAGCGCGGTAGCCGCCTCGAGAAACGTGGCACCAGACGTAGAAACGTCGTCTATAAGGATTATCCGCGCTCCGGCGACGCGCCACGGCTCTGCGACAGAGAAACAGCCCTTTACGTTCTCGCGGCGACGTGCGAAATTACCGAGTTCGCTTTGCGGGGCGGTATGTTTTGGCCGGGACAGGATGTCTGCGGAATAGGACAGCGCAAAATGATCCGCGAAGCGTTCGGCGATGAGCGCCGCCTGGTTGAAGCCGCGTTCCCGCTCGCGCCTCGCGGAGAGCGGTATCGGGATAACGATGCGGCCGCGCAAAACGACGGGGAGCAGTTCCGCATAGCGGACGAGGAGATCGCCGAGCGGCTTCGCGGCGGATGTGACATGCTCGAATTTCAATCCGAGGATCAGGGATTTGAGCGCGTCGTTCTGATAATCACCCGCGCTTCCCAAGAGGTACGGGAAGCCGGCGTGGCACACGCGTGTTCCTTCCGGGAGCCGCGCGGAACACTTCCCGCAGAACAGTGCGTCATGGAGCGCGATCGTCCCTAGGCAGTGCGCGCAGATCGCGTCATCCTCTTTGAGCGCGCATCCGCAGCGGACGCATTGCGGCGGAAAGAAGATGTCGAGCAAGAGCCGGAGGTTCATGCAAGAAAAAAAGCTCTTTTTTCTATGGTATAATGCAGAAGAAATGAATTTGTTCGTTGCGCTTCGAGCGCGTGATACGTCATGAGCATACCATACACGAGCCGCGAATAAGAACGTTGAACATGGCCAACTTCTTCTCGTTTTTCACCAAACAGCTCTTTCCCTCCTATCTCGGAGTCGACATAGGCACGACCTCCTTGAAGATCGTCGAGGTCGAACAGGGCAAGCAGGCGCCGAGGCTCACGAACTACGCGCTCCTGGAGAGCCAGGGATCGCTCGCGCGGGCGAACATGGCATTCCAGACAAGCAGCCTGAAATTATTCGACCAAGACATCATCACCTTCCTGCGCGCCGCCCTGGACCGGATGAAGCCGAACGCGACGAACGTGATCGCCTCCATCCCTGGATTTTCTGCGTTTACGACCGTGATAGATTTTCCGGAAATGAGCGATGGTGAACTCAGCCAGGCCATCGCCTTCAAGGCGAAGCAATACATCCCGCTCCCCATTTCCGAAGTCGCCATCGAGCCGATAAAAGTCGGAAGCTACGAAGACGCGCGGGGCATCCGGTACGACCAGGTGCTCCTTGTTTCGGTCCCCAAGGAGCACATCAAAAAATACCAGAAGATCTTTAAAGAGGCCGGCCTCTCTCTAGGGGCGCTTGAGATCGAGGGTTTGAGCCTCGCGAGGAGCGCGGTAGGAAGCGACCCAACCCCGACCTGCGTGGTCGATATCGGCAGCCGTTCCACCGCGATCGCCGTGGTGGCGGGCGGGCAGCTGAAGCTCACCACGCAGAGCGATTTCGCCGGAACGTCGCTCACGCAGGCGCTCGCCACGAGCCTGAACATCAACCCGTTCCGCGCCGAAGAGATGAAGCGCGAACGCGGCATCTCGGGAACGGGCGCGCAGTACGAGTTATCCACAATTATGGTGCCATTTTTGGATGCTATAATTGGCGAGGTAAGGCGCGCACAATTTAATTACGCGAGCCAGTTCCCTTCTGATCCGAAGGTTGAGCGGGTCATTCTTTCAGGCGGCGGCGCAAATCTTTTGGGGATAGACAAGTACTTCGGGCATCAGCTCGGCATCCCCGTCGTCAAGGCGAATCCGTTCTTGCGCTTTGAGTACGCGCCTCCGCTCGAGCCTCTTCTTCCCGAGCTTAATCCGCTCCTCTGCGTCGCCCTCGGACTCACGCTCCGAGAATTCAGCTGACATGGCCCTTCCACAAAAAGTAATTAACGAACTTACACGGGAACCGGCGCGGACGCCCGGCTGGACGTCTCGTTTGCTTATGTTCGGCCTGACGCTCCTTTTCATAAGCACCTTTACGTATTTCGGGCTTATCTATGGCTACGAACCGTATCTGACGCGCAGGGTGCAGGACCTTGAGGCGCAGATCAGGGCGTTTAGCGCGCAGATCCCCGTGGAGAGTCAGACGAACATCATCAGGTTTTACTCTCAACTGGCGAATTTGAACTCGCTTCTCAGAAGTCATCTTAAGGCCTCCCCTGCGTTCGCGTTCATCGAGAACGCGGCGCACCCCAACGTGTATTTCACGAAATTCGACATGAACGCGGATAATCGCGGGATCAGCTTGAGTGGCGTGGCGCGTTCTGTCCGCGACATCACCGAACAGGTCAGGGCATTCCAGGAGCGGCCAGAGGTGGAGCAGGCGACCTTCAACAACGTGAACGTCGGGCAGAGCGGGTTGTGGCAGTTCGATGTCACGCTCGTGGTGCGCGACGTCCTGCTCCATCCGTCGCCTGCGGCAGGCCCGGCCTCCGCGCCGGCGGGAGCGCAATAATTTTTTACGCGCCATGAAACAATCCACCAAGCGTCTCGCAAGCTCGTTTCTCTCCCTTCTCTTCCTCATCGCCGCATTCTTCGTTTTCTTCAATTTCGTGCAGCCGGCATATTCCAGTTTGGAACGGGTTCGCAGCGACGAATTCGCCCGCCGCACATTCCTTGAGCGCCAGCAGAGCGCCATCGAGGGCGTGAAAAAACTGATCGCTACCTACGAGGGCGAGGGAGACCTTCGTGAGCTGGTTTCGCGCGTCCTGCCGCTTCACCCCGATCTCGCCGGAGCGCTCGCGCAATTGAACGAACTTGCCCTGCAGAATCAGCTTGACCCGCAGTCGTTCTCGGTCTCTGCACCTGTTATGCAGCCTCCCGCGCGAGAGACCGCGGGGCAGTCCGCGGGACTGGTGAAGCCCTACAGTTTCTTGAATATCCAGCTCCGTTTGGTGGGCAGTTACTCTGATTTTAAGGCGTTCCTCGCGCAACTTGAGACAAACGAGAGGATCTTTGACGCGAAGAGGATAAGCTTACAGCCCGCGGGAAGACCGACCCAGGATCTCTACGCCTACACGCTCACCGTCACAACGTATTATCAAAATCCATAACACGCCCGCCATGGCCATCATTATCGAGGAGGAAAAGAACAGGGTCGGAATAGTCGGTTTTATCGGCTGGCTTGTCGTGATAGCGGTCATAGCGGCCGCGCTGTATTATGTGTTTTTCAAGCAGCCGGAACTGATCGAGGTTGACGTGCCTGAGAACGTGAGGAACGCAGAAGAGCTTTCGCAGAAGATCACATTGAATCCCGACGCGGTCGTACAGAGCCCCGCATTTCAAGCGTTGAAGCGCTACGTGACTCCTTCGGCGCCCGCTACGCTGGGACGTCAGAATCCATTCCTGGGTTTTTAGCGGACGTTTTGGTTGTGGCATCTCTCCGTTCGGTTTAGAATGGATGAGGAAGCGCCTTTCTTTTATCATTGACCGACCATACACCCACGCCTACTTATGACCAGCGAGCAACTTCTTAAAGAGCTCGAGAAGCGGAACTGGCTGACTGCGGATGCGGTAAAAAAGCTGGAGCGGGAGGTTATGCTCGCCGACCGCGGCGCAGAGGACCTCATTTATGAAAAACGCCTGATCGACGACGGGAGGCTCGCGGAGCTCAAGAGTGAACTCTTAGGCGTCCCGTTCCAGAAAGTGCGTTTTGATACGTTCGACGACCGGGTGCTCGAGCTTATTCCTGAAACGACGGCGCGCACCTATGCGGTGGCGCCGCTCGCGAAGCGCGACGACCTCCTGATCGTGGGGATGCTCCAGCCGGATAACGCCAAGGCGCAGGACGCCCTGAAATTCATTGCGAATCGCGACCGCCTGAATCTCGGCGCATACCTTATCTCGTATAGCGATTGGCAGGGCGTCTTGCGGCGTTATTCGCCCTACAAGACGAATATCGAAGCAGCCGTACGATCGCTGAATGTCCGTCCGATCGAGAGCCCCCAGCGGAAGATCATCCGCCTCGAAGAAGACATCGCGAAAGGCGGAGAAGAGGCGCCGATCATCAAAATCGTTTCGGACACGCTGCGCGAGGCCGTGCAGAGCCGCGCGTCCGACATCCACCTCGAACCGCAGGAAAATTATATGCGGGTCCGGTTCCGCGTTGACGGCGAGCTCAACGAGGCCGCTTCCTTGCCAGCACAGCTTGCACAGCCCGTCGTGTCCCGCGTGAAGGTGATGTCGAACTTAAAGATCGACGAGACGAGGATCCCTCAGGACGGGAGGTTCCGAACGCGGATTTTTGAGCGTGAGATCGATTTCCGCATCGCCACGTTCCCCACGCCGCTCGGAGAAAAAGCGGCGATCAGGGTGCTCGATCCGCAGACGGGGATCAAGAATTTCGAAGAGCTCGGGCTCACGGGGAAAAATCTGGACACCATCACCGAGGGGATCACGAAGCCGTTCGGCATGATCCTGCTCACCGGACCGACCGGCTCCGGGAAGACGACGACGCTCTACGCGCTCTTGAGGAAACTGAACAAAGAGAATGTGAACATCGTAAGCCTCGAAGACCCTGTCGAATATTTCATCACCGGCGTGAATCAGTCGCAGGTGAAGCCGGAGATCGGATATGATTTCGCTTCCGGACTGCGCCAGATCCTTCGGCAAGACCCCGATATCATCATGGTCGGCGAGATACGCGACAACGAGACGGCCGGCCTTGCGGTTCAGGCGGCCCTGACCGGCCACATCGTGCTCTCCACGCTGCACACGAACAATGCGGCGGGCGTCATCCCGCGGCTTTTGGACATGAAAGTAGAACCATTCCTTCTCCCGGTATCGCTGAACCTTATGATTTCGCAGCGCTTGCTCGGCCGTTTGTGCCAGAACTGCAAAGAGATCAAGGAAGTATCTCCTGCGGTGGAGAGGATCGTGAAGAAGGCGGTCGCCGTCCTGTCTGCGGACGCGGCCGCGAAATATCCTCCGCCGTACAAGACATATCATAGCCCCGGGTGCGCGAAGTGTAAGGGACGCGGAATTGTGGGCCGCATCGCGATCTTCGAAGTGTTCCAAATGACCCCAGAACTTGAGGAGATAATCAACACCGGGCCCACCGCGCAGAGGATAATTAAGGAAGCGGCGAACCAGGGGATGATCGAGCTGCGCGAGGACGGGGTGCTAAAGGCGCTCGACGGCCTCGTATCCATGGAAGAAGTTCTCCGCAGTACCGAAGGAGAGGGTGTGATATAATAAGGAGCGCAGCATGGCAGAAAATTATCAGGAAAAGCTGAAGGAGCTTCTCATCACCACCGCGAAACAAAATGCGTCCGATCTGCATATCGCGGTGGGTCGACGTCCCACGCTCCGGATCGACGGCGCGCTCGTGCCGCTACAAAAAGAGCCGATATTCACGCCGGAGATGGCGGACGGCTTTGTCGCCGGGCTTCTTACGCCGGATCAGAAAGACAAGCTCTCCAAGGGCAAACAGCTGGATTTTGCCTACGGATTTGAGGATAAGGCCCGCTTCCGGGTGAACGCATATTATCAGCGCGGCTATCTCGCGGCGGCGCTGCGTCTGGTCCCGAGCCGCATCCGTACGGTCGAGGAATTGGGGCTGCCGCCCATTCTCCACGATTTTACGAAACTCTCGCAGGGATTCATTCTCGTGGTCGGTCCCGCGGGGCACGGAAAATCGACTACGCTCGCTGCGCTCCTGGACGAGATCAATCATACGCGCGCCGATCACGTTATCACCATCGAGGACCCGATCGAATACCTGTTCACCCAGGACCGGAGCATCGTGTCTCAGCGCGAGGTGGGAACCGATACTCCCACGTTCCACGCGGGATTGCGTACGCTCCTGCGGCAGGACCCAGACGTGATCATGATCGGAGAGATGCGCGACGCAGTTTCGATCGCCACCGCAATGAGCGCGGCCGAGACCGGCCATCTGGTATTCTCTACGCTCCACACCAACTCCGCATCCCAAACCATAGACCGCGTCATCGACTCATTTCCCGCAGAGCAGCAAGGGCAGGTGACGTCTCAGCTGGCCGCCACGCTCGTCGCGATCGTGTCTTTGCGGCTGCTCCCGCGGCTCTCTGGTGGGCGCATGCCCGCAATGGAGATCATGATCGTAAATCCGGCCATCCGGAACCTTATCCGCGAGAAAAAGGCGTACCAGATAGATCTCGTGATCGAGACGTCCCTCCAAGAAGGGATGATCACGCTGAATCGCTCCATGGCGAACCTCGTGAAGAACAAGGAGGTATCTTTGGAGAACGCAGAGCTGTATTCGCTAAATCCTGCCGAGCTTCGAATTCTTCTGGAACGGATCTAGAGCGGCGTTATGAAGTTCAAATATCAGGCGAAAACGCGAGAGGGGGAGCTTCAGGTTGGCTTTGTGGATGCGGGGACGCGGGACTCCGCGGCGACTATTTTGGGATCGCACGATCTTTTCGTCCTCAAACTTGAAGAGGCGGAGAAGATTCGGTGGTACGGCCGCCTCGCGAGCTATTTCGGAGGAGTGAGGCGCGACGACATGGTCGTCTTCACCCGGCAACTCGCGACCCTGCTCGAGGCGCGGCTCTCGCTGAGCAAGGCGTTAGCTACCCTCTACGACCAAACCAGGAACGCCGCGCTCCGGGAGGCGGTGTTTCAGATCTCCCAGGACGTTGATTCCGGCCTGTCTCTCTCGCAAGCGCTCGAACGCCAGCGCGAGATCTTTTCAGAATTCTTCATCAGCATGGTTCGCTCCGCTGAAGTGACGGGGACCCTGGATCAAGTCGCCGGATTTTTAGCGGATTTCACCGAGCGAGAAGCGACGCTCGTCAGCCGCGCCCGTTCCGCGCTGATCTATCCCATGATCGTGGTGGCGCTGTTTGTCGCCGTCGCGGGCATCATGATCACATTTGTTTTCCCTCAGATCCAGCCCGTATTTGAACAGGCGGACGTACCTCTGCCGCTCTTGAGCCAAATGCTCATCAGCGCGGGAGTATTCATAAACCGTTTTTGGCTCGCAATCGTTCTTGCCCTTGTGGTCGTCGCGCTCATCGTGCTTGACTATTTCCGAACCCCCGAAGGGAGGAGCGTGCTCGACGACATGAAAATCCGTTTGCCGATCGTAAGGAAGGTATATCTTCCGCTTACGGTTACGAGGTTCGCGAGCGCCGCGACCATCCTGCTCAAGGGGGGTATCCCTGTGGCGCAAGCCATGGAGATTGCCGGCGAGACCGTTGATAATGTGCTGTACCGTGACGTGCTCCATGAGGTTTCCCGCGACATCCGGGAGGGCGTCCCGCTCTCTGAGGCGATAGCGAAGCACGCCAACTATTTCCCGGTTGTGGTATCACAGATGGTTGCGGTGGGCGAGGCAACGGGCCAGCTTGACCAGATGCTTACGCGCATCGCGACGTTTTACGGCCGCGAATCCGATATGGTCGTGAATAATCTTGTTGATCTCATCCAGCCGGTGCTCATGGTGGGCATCGGGGTTCTCGTAGGGATCCTTTTCGCTTCAATTCTCCTGCCGTTATACCAGTTGACTGCATCATTCGGACAATGAGATAATTGAAATGGTCGGAATTTTATAAATCAGTCATGACATCATTACACTCACGCACGTCGCATCTCGAGCGGGGGTTCACCCTCATCGAAATGCTTATCGTGGTCGCCATTATCGGTATTTTGGCATCCGCGGTCTTGGTAGGACTGGGTCCGGTGCAGCGGCAGGCGCGGGATTCGCGCAGGATCGCAGATCTGCGTCAGACGCAGACCGGTCTCGAGCTCTATTTCCACAAGTGCGGCTATTACCCGGGCACGGCGCAGGCGAGCTCTCCCTGCGGCGCGTTCTCACAGATAGGAGACTGGAACAGCATGACCACGGCATTGACCGGAAGCAATCTCGGCGTGAATAGGGTGCCGAACGATCCATCGAGCGGCCGGACGTATTCCTACGGGACTGATGGTATCGGCTCCGGCTACATAATCGGTGCGCGCATGGAAGATGCGGGCAACCCGAACCTTGTAAGCGGTGACGACGCCGACGGAACGGTTTTCGGAGTTGATTGCGCTGATCCGATTTACTGCATCCGTTTTTAGATCCCGAGGAACCGAATGTGGGTCATCCTGTTTTTCTTCGGTGCCGCTCTCGGCAGCTTTCTTAATGTGATCGCGGTTCGTTACGATCCGGACAGCTTTCTGCTGTCGCGGAGAGTCGTCGGCGGAAGATCGCATTGCCCTTTTTGCCGCAGGCATCTCCGGTGGTTCGAACTTATTCCCGTCGTAAGCTTCCTTATCCAACGAGGGCGCTGCCGCACGTGCGGCCACGGGTTGAGCATCCAGTATCTTGTGGTCGAAGTTCTCACAGGGGCCATATTCGTCGTGGTCCCGCTCTATCTGCGTACGCATTTCTTTTTGCTCTTTTCGACTTTTTCTCCGGCGTTATTCGCGATACAAGCCGCGTTGTGGATAGCGGTGTTCGTCGCGCTTCTTCTTCTCGCCCTCGTTGATATCCGGCTTATGCTTATCCCCGACGAGATCAACGTATTCTTAGGGGCGGCTGGGCTCATCGCGCTCTTCGCTGCGCCGCCGATTCATTCGGTTACGCAGGGATCGTTTCTTCGTTCGTATTGGGAGCGTTCCTCGCCGCGGCGTTCTTCGGCGCGTTCGTCGCGCTCTCGCGGGGGAAATGGATGGGGTTTGGCGACGTGAAATTCGGCGCCGCCCTCGGATTTCTTTTTGGCTGGCCGGACATAGCCCTCGTGCTCGGCTCGGCGTTCGTATTGGGCTCGTTAGTCGGGATCGTCGCGCTAGGGAGGAGGGAGAAGACCATGAAGAGTCTCCTGCCGTTCGGGCCGTTCCTTGCGCTCGGCGCGGCGGCCGTATTCTTCTTTGGGTACGAGATCGTCCACTGGTATTTTACGCTGTTCCGGCTCTAGTTATGCCGCGCGGCGCGGGACGCGGTATAATGGAACAGATGGTCCTTCGTCGGGGAAAAGTGGTGCACGGCGCGCGCGGCGGATTTACGCTGCTCGAGCTCTTGGTGGTCGTGACGGTCACCGGGCTTCTTTCGGGCTTCTTCATTCTCTACGGGCGCGCGGGCCGGCAGCGGATCGCGCTCACCGTGGAGACCGCGAAAATGGCGCAGACGATTTTCCGCGCGAAAGAACGCGCGCTTGCGACCTACACCGACCCGGATCCCCTGAAGCGCGCGTGCGGGTACGGCGTGCACGCAGATAGCTCATCGCGGACGTATTCGCTGTTCGGATATCAGGCAGCCGACTGCAGAGCGCTCGCGTCGATCGACGCCGCGAATTTCGTGCTGGTCGAAACCAGCGCGCTTGCCTCGGGTATGTCGTTCGGGAGCGGCGCGGACCGGCTTGACGATGTCTTGTTCGTCCCTCCGGATCCGACGACGCTTCTGTGGGGCGGCGGCGCACCACTTTCGTCATCCGGAAACTTTTACCTCTCCACGGCGGACGGCGGCATGCAGGCGCGTATCTCCGTGAACTCTGCAGGGCAAATTAATTTTTAGCGATGACGAATCCATTTCTTTCTACGATGCGTATGCGCCGCGGGCAAGTCATTATCGAAGCTATGATCGCGCTCGGCGTGCTCACGATCGGATTTTTGGGGGTCGTCACGCTTCTCTCGCGGTCGCTTAGCTTGAACAGGGTCGTCGCAGACGACTATGCGGCGACGTATCTCGCGGCCGAGGGCATCGAGGTGGTGAAAAACCTGATCGATGCGAATACGATCCAAGGGAGGCCGTGGGGCACTGATCTCTCGGATGGGGATTATGAGCTGGAATACGACACCACGTTTTCGGCGAGCGCGCCACTTGGGTATAACCCGAACGCGCTTGTGGCGTATGTCGGCCGCGCGATCCGCGTGGATCCTGCGACCAAGATATACAGCTACCGCGGCTCATCGCCCACGAGCTTCACGCGGCGCATCCGCATCGCGAATGTCACCGCGGACGAGGTGCAGGTGAACGCGATCGTGCGGTGGACGGCTCGCGGCGGCGCGAATTCCGAAATAAACAGCGGATGGAGGCGGCCGTAGCGGCGGCGATGCGCACGTATATTCGGAAGCCAGCGTGTGGTATAATAAAATATATGGATAGGGTTTCTCTGCCGATAAAAAGCATCATAGTCACCGCGGCCGCCCTGCTTGTCCTCGCCGCGGCGTTCTGGTTCTCGTGGCTTGCGAAACAGCCGAAGTCCTACGAGCTTGCCGGGCGCATCGAGCGGATCGAAGGCAACTCGATATTCCTAAACGGCGTCTACCAGGTGCCGGACCGCCCCGACCTTACCGTCCCCGAGAACGCGAAAGAAGTTGAGGTCGTGGTAACTGCGGCGACGCGGTTCGTAAAAACGGTGCTGTACCTTCCGTCTGCGGCAGAGCTTGAGAAAACCGGCGGCATGTATCGTCCGGACGATCTTCGCAGGGAAGAGGTCGCGGGCGCGTTCGATGATATAAAAAACGGGGGGGTGGACGGAATTTTTGCGGCCGCGGGCAAGAACGTGTACGGAAAATCAAAATTCGAGGCGTCAGAGGTCAGATATATTTCCGCGGTAGCTCCTTAAACAGGCGCGCGGGCACGCGTGCACAGCATATCCACAGATCGCTGAAAAACGGCTTAAATCTTTGCGAAAACCGGAATATTCCCGGAAGTTGACTTTTCTGAATTTTGACCTATAATAGGAGATAGAAGAGAAGCGCTTGCTTCTCATACAAATCAAAAAGATTGACATTCCTAAGGCCATGTGTCTGAAGGAGGCGTCATGCGTACACGCACTTCGTCGTTCGCGGCGTTTCTGGCGCTGGCCTTGCCTTGTGCATCGGCGCGTGCGGCGGAAGCCCGATTGCGCCAAGCGGCGCCAACCCGATCTCTTCGCCGTCTATGCGCGCAGAGGTGGGGACCGTGGTCCTTTGGGAGGGCAGCCCGAACTGTACAATGGGTTGTGGCCCAGCCAAACAAGTGATGCCGAACGCCGACGGAGCGTACGAGCTCATGCCGCTCGTGAGCTACACCTTGGAGTATGGGATCAAGAACCCCGGAGTTCCTGGGAGATGCATCGCGGCCACCATGGTCGCGAGTTGGTACCCTCAGTGGGCAATGAACGCTGACCTGTCTTGGTGTGCTCCTGAGGACGGCAATTTCGGTCCCGAGATGCGTTCTTCGGGATCGCTTCCATGGCTGTCCACACGGGACACTGCGCCGTACATAATCCGTATCTGGGGAGAAGAGCGGGGTACGGGCCTTGCTGAGCCGCACAGGTTCAGCAAGGAAATCACGGTCGTGATGGGATCGTGATGACAGCAGAGATAAGGGGACGTTGTAGGCCGGCGAGCATTTTCGAGCCGGCCCCTGCAGCGCCCCTTTTTCGTTATGGTATAATAAACAAAAATGAACACTCGAGGTTTTAGATACCTTGTATTCTTGGCGGCCGCGGTGATCATGGGGGTGTTTTCTGCGATTGCCCCGGCGCATGCAGGCGAGTGGTCAAGTACGTTCCAGTTGCCGTGCACTGCGGATGCGAGGCCTGGCGGGAGGCAGGTAACCTGCGTCAGCTCCCAAACGATTCGCGGCCAGGCGTGGAAGTGGGAGTACCGGCCGGTGCGAATGGACGATCCTCCCGCCACGGTTGACGTCTGCATCAACAACGTCGGCATCATGAATGCGGGCGGCTATTGCTGGAACATCCAGCGACGGGAGAGCGGATTTAACGCGTTAAGGAGAGACGGCGCCATTAATCCCGAAGACATGTCGCAGTATAAGTATTTTGTGGCGCAGATCATTACGCGAAGCTCTTTTACAAACGACAATAATCATACCGGTGGGTTTACTTATTGGGGGCGCGCAGTGAGCATAAACAGCGCAAGCGTGAGTCCTGGGTCTATTAATTTCGGCGGGCAGGCCACTATTTCCTGGAGCGGCGAATTCGCGAATCGCGGCGAGCTGTGGCTTCGCGAGCCGGACATGGGCGGCGGTTATGCGATGAGAGAGGTATATCCCAATCCTCCGGGCGGCGGTTCTGGCGTGGGAGGCCTTTTCAGCGACAGCTACCTTTATACGAACGGGACCATCCCTAACGCCGCGCCGGGAAGCGTGTATGCGCTCCTCCGGCTCTGGGGCCCCGGAGATCCGGACGGAAACTATACCTCTCTCGAGGTAGTTCCCGACATCGAAGTGCAAATAGGCGAGAATGCTCCGGGGAATTTCACGCTTTCCGGGCCCGCCTGCAGCGGCGGCGCGAATCCCATCGTGGGGCTGAATTGGAGCCAGTCGTCGAACGCGACGTCGTACGAGGTGTGGCGGTGCGAGTGGAGCCTGTGTTTTAACCGCGCAAATATCGCGACGATCGCTGGTACGGCGTACGTTGATACGAGTGTCGCCGCCGGCATCGACTACTATTACACGATCAGGGCAAGAAATTCCGCGGGGAGCGCGGAATCGAACCAGCGGGAAATAAGCACGGCCGCCCAGAATTGCGGAGGCCCGCCGCTTACGCACAGCGAGTGCCAGAGCAACGCGTGCGTCGTCGTGCTCGGGGCCGGAGCAGACGGATGCCAGACGGACGGCGATTGCCGGAGCGGCGGAGGAGGAACCGAGCGCGTGTACGGATACGTGTTCATTGACGCGAACCAAAGCGGCGCGCGCGATGGCGGAGAGGGAGGCCTTGCCGGACGGACCGTCTACATCCGGAGCATTCCCGGGAATAACGTGCTGAATTCGGACGTAACCGACGGCAGCGGGTTCTACGAGATGTATCAGGCGGGATCAAACGAAGAGGTGCGCATTCAGCACCCTATTCCGCCGGGCTACCAAGGAACCACTGATTGGTCGTTTATTCGGGCGATAGACCAGGTGCGCCGCGTGGATTTCGGCGTCGTCCCGGCTGCGGGCCCCGCGAGCTGTTCGTTCTCCGCAGATCCTTCGCGGGTCATTATCCCGCCCGCGCCTGCGCGCTCCGCGCTTTCGTGGGATTGTCAGAACGTGCGTTCCGGAAGCTGCAGTATAACCGGCGTGGGAGGTGTCGGCGCGAGCGGAAACGCGCAAGTTGCGCTTTCTTTCACGAGAACGTATACGCTCTCTTGCCTCGGGGACGACGGCACGCCCGTGAACCGTTCGACCACGATACGCGTCTATTCATTTGAGGGCGGCCAGTTGCGCGAGATCCTGCCCTATCTTCCCTGAGCGATCCCATTGCGGAACAATTTATGGAGCGCGGCGAACGATCGGTGGCACGGCAGCAAGGGTTTACCATGGCAGAGCTCTTGGTTGCGATCGGGCTTTTTTCCGTGGTGGTGGCGATCGCCGCTGGGGGATTCGTGAATGCCCTTCGCGCGCAGAGCCAGGCCGCGGCGCTCATCGCGGCGAACAGCAACGTGAGCCTGGCGCTTGAACAGATGGCGCGGGAGATCCGTACCGGGTTCGAGTTCTGCGCGGGAGCGCAGGTGTGCGCGCCTGCAAGCAATCCCGTGGTCAAAGACGAGCTGGTGTTCAAAAACGCGCGGAGCGAAACAGTGACGTACCGGCTGGCGAACAACGCGATCGAACGCGGGGTGGACGGCGCGAATTTTGCGAAGATCACGGGAGATAACGCGGTGATCCGTTCTCTTTCGTTCCTGCCGTTCGGCAATTTGGGGGCGGGAGTAGGCGACGCCTACCAGCCGCGGGTCACCATTTCCGTTGGGGTGAGCGCGAACGAGCGCGGGCTTGCCTCAAGCGTCACTAATCTCCAGACCACGGTGAGCGCGCGCTTGCCGCTCGACCTTTAGCCATCATGCACACACGCGGACAGGTCATGATCCTTGCGGTGCTCGCCTTGGGGGGCGCGATTTTGGGCGCGACTACGATCGCGGGCCTGCTTATGGTATACGAGGTGCGCCAGGCATCCGACTTGAACAACTCGGCCAAAGCGGTCTTTGCGGCGGATGCGGGCATCGAGTGGGGACTCTACCAATTTTTCAATCCAAGCTCGACAAACCCGCGGCCGACATTCGGCAACAACGCGACGTCGACCACGAGCTGCTACGACGCGGGCGACGCGCTCCTTCCGGACTGCCGGGATGAAGCCGTGTCCACCATCCGCGCGCGCGGCTCTGCCGGCAATGTGAGCCGTGCGTTCGAGCTTACGTTCTAATTTTGTCGTCACGGCTGGTTGGTTATACAATAATTCCGTGGACAAGCACGCGGCCAAGATTCGGATCGAGCACCTAAAGAAGACCGTTAATCACCACCGCTACCTGTACCATGTCTTGGACAAGCAGGAGATTTCTGATGCCGCGCTCGACTCCTTGAAAAAAGAGCTTGCCGAGCTCGAGCAGGAATTCCCCGATCTTATAACGCCGGACTCGCCCACGCAGCGCGTTGGCGGGAAACCGCTTGCGGCTTTCAAAAAGGTCAGGCATGAGGCGCCGATGCTTTCCTTTAACGACGCGTTCTCGCGCGAGGATATGCAGGCGTGGCAGGAGCGCCTGGAGAATTATCTGGGCAGGAAGCTGCACGCGCTCCCGTGTTATTGCGAGCTCAAAATTGACGGCCTCGCGATAGAACTGGTCTACGATGACGGCGTGCTGGTGCATGGGTCCACGCGCGGCGACGGCGCAGTGGGCGAGGACGTAACGCAGAACCTGCGCACGGTAGAAGCCATTCCTCTGCGCCTCTTGGAGCCGGAGGAAATTGAAAGAAATGTTCGCAAGTTAGGCCTATACCCTAATGGCTATACCCTAAACCCTAAGCATTTTGTCGTCCGCGGAGAAGTGTTCCTCACGAAAAAAGAATTTGCTGCCATGAACCGCGCGCAGGAGAAAAAGGGTCTCAAAGCATACGCCAATCCGCGCAATATCGCAGCTGGCTCGGTGCGCCAGCTCGACCCGCGGGTCACCGCAGCGCGCAAGCTGGACTCTTTTGAATACGACATCGTGACCGACATCGGGCAGAAGACGCACGAGGAAGAACACCTTTTGCTCAAAGCATTCGGCTTCAAGACCAACCCAAACAACAAGCTCGAGAGGGACGTGCGCGGCGTATTCGCGTTCCGCGACCATTGGGAAGACCACCGCGAGCGGCTGCCATATGAAATTGACGGCGTCGTGACTATCGTGAACGACAACCGCGTGTATGACGAGGCGGGCGTGATCGGCAAAGCGCCGCGCGGCGCGATCGCATATAAGTTCTCTCCCAAAGAAGCGACGACCGTGGTGGAGCGCATCAGGGTCCAAGTCGGCAGGACCGGGGCGCTCACGCCGGTCGCGGTGATGCGGCCGGTCTCGGTCGGCGGGATCACCATCACGCACGCCACGCTCCACAACGCGGACGAGATCGCGCGCCTGGGGCTGAAGATCGGCGACACGGTCGTGGTTTCCCGCGCGGGCGACGTGATCCCGCAGGTGACGAAGGTCTTACAAGACCTTCGCACGGGCAAGGAAAAAGAATTCCATATGCCGACGCACTGCCCGGTGGACGGCTCAAGGGTGGTTCGAGAGGGCGTGATCTACCGCTGTTCTGCAAAGGATTGCGGGGCCAAGCACCGCGAATCGCTGTATCACTTTGTTTCTCGCGCGGCGTTTGACATCCGGGGCTTGGGCCCGCAGATCATAGACCGCTTTCTGGACGAGGGGCTTGTCTCGGATGCCGCAGACATTTTTACCTTAGAGAGAGGGGACGTCGCGGCGCTTAAGCGGTTCGGTGAGAAGTCCGCGGAAAACATCGTGGAAGAAGTGGCGGGCAAAAAAACGATCACCCTGCCGCGCCTTATTTTTGCCCTGGGCATTCTTCATGTTGGCGAAGAAACCGCGCAGGTCCTTGCCAGAGAGATCCTTAGAGAGAAACCGCACATCAAGAGACCGGGCGAATTTCTCGCGGCGGCGCAGGGTTTTTCGCTCGAGCGTCTTCAGCGAATTCCTGACGTGGGCCCCAAAGTAGCGCAGAGCATCTATGATTGGCTGCGCGAGCCGCGCAACGCAAAGCTCGTTAAAAAGCTTGAGGAAGTCGGCGTAGAGATAGAGGTGCATCGGGCGAGCGCGAAAGAACAGAAACTTGCCGGGAAAACATTCGTGCTTACCGGAGGCCTTTCGTCCATGACGCGCGACGAAGCCAAGGAAAAGATCCGCGCCTTGGGCGGGGACATCGCCGAGTCCGTGAGCAAAAAAACTTCGTACGTGGTCGCGGGTTCGGAGCCCGGTTCAAAATACGAGACAGCGAAGCGGTTAAACATAAAAGTCTTGACCGAGCAAGAGCTTCTCAGGATGCTGTGATGATGAATAGGAGAGGAAGAGACGGAGTCCCACGCCAAACTTCGCTTTGGTGTGCGGACGAAAAAACTCGGCGTGAAAATCTTGAGCGAATCAGAACTCTCGGCCCTTTTAAAATAAGTTGAGCTGGGGTATAGTAAAAACCGTTGCGGGCGTGGTGTAGCCCGGTCTAACGCATTTCTCTGCTCGCCCCGCACCAAAATATGGGCCGGTGGTGTAGCTTGGTAGCACGTCTCCCTGTCACGGAGAAGATCACGGGTTCAAATCCCGTCCGGCCCGCAATAATAAGTTTTTTGGTGCGGGGTCATGGAGAACCTGCCTGCCGGCAGGCAGGGATCAAGGGTTCTCCGCCAAAAGCGGATCCGCCTCCGGCGGAAAATCCCGTCGCCCGCGCCAGTTTGATTAAATTCTATACTTGCTGTAGTTTCTGGGGGAAGATTGAGACCTATCCGGGTAGTCTCTGCAGTACCGGTTGCGGTGAGTCATCCCGGAACGGAATCGACCGGTCCCAGCTTCGGGTTGGCTCTTCTGCCTGACGATGACTGGTAGATTGTCGGGCGCGCAGCATCACCTACGCTGCCGCCCTCACCTAAGCTTGTGAGTTTCACGCTGATAATCTTAGGCGAGTAGTTCTTGTATCTTCTCTGTCTTCACTTAAGTTCCGGTTGGGCAGGTGCCCGTCGACAAGCTCAGGGCAAGCGACCCCGCGCGCGCTACTGCGCGAGCGTATCAATAGTTTTTTGCTGTTCCTGATTCTGCGTATTGAGCTTTTGTTGGAGGTCTTTTGATCGTTGGACCGCGTTTTCTCCTTGCTCTTGCTCGCGGGGCGTGTTCGTGCCGCCGAAATTCATGCGAAATACCGCAATGGCAAGAAGCGCGATAATGACCAGTACGATAATAACCTCAAGCATGGCAAACCCTTTTCGGTTCATTACGTTCAAGTATAGCATTCAGAGTTCGTGGGTAGAGGAAGGTTTGTTATAATAACCCTATGAAAACATCGCCGAAAATCGCAGGCCTTTTGCAGGCCACGGGGCTTGTGGCGTATGTGGTCGTATTCGCGCTCCTCGCAAACGTCGTGCGGGAGTGGGCGATCGCGCGCTCTGCAGAGCCAGAACCTGTGCTCGCAATGACCCTGTTTCTCCTCGCGTTCGTGACCTCGGCGCTCATCTGCGCCTCGATAGTTTTTGCGTATCCTGTCGCGCTTTTTTTCGACGGCAAGAAGCGTGCCGCCGTAGAGGTCGTGTTCTGGAGCGCGGCATGGCTCGTCGTGTTCGTGTTCGCCCTGGGAATTTTCAGTTTGTCCGCGTCCGCCCTGTAGCTGCGCCGCAGGCGCTATGCGGCGAGCATGAGCGCAAGGAAGATCGCCGCGAGCGCGATTTGCGCGGGAATGCCGACGAGCGGTTTGTGATCGAGGCGCGTTTTCGCGTGGATCGCATAGTGGAACCGCTGGAGGTGGCGGAGCGGCGATCTTGGAAACGCGTAGTAGAGGAATTGCATAAAATCAGGCAGGACGCTTGCGGCCGCACCCCAGAATATAACCCAGAGATATGTCGGCGCGACGAGCGCTCCTGCGGCGAGCGGGATCGCGGTGCCGACCGCGCAGTCCATACCGGTTGTAACTATGTCCCGGATAAGGTCGCGGTCAAACCGAAGGCGATAGCCGAACGGCATGCCCGCGTCCCGTTCTTTGGCGCGCAGCTGGTAGTGCCAGTGGGGAATGGCATCGAGGAGAAAGTGGCTCGTAAATGCGGCGAAGATCGCGCCCGCGGGGTTATCCCTAAGGAGCAGCCCCAGCGCGCCGCCCACGACCGCATGCGTGGCGAGGATCATTGCGGTCTATTCTATCCGAACCGCCCCATACGGCGCAACCTGCCTGTCTATTCGCTTCGCCATAGCTCTCGCCTCGGCGGAGCCAGGGTCAGCAAGGCGAGCCAGGCGGATCGCCGTTACCCACAGCACAATCCCGTGGATTTGCTATAATAAGCAGCGATGGCAAACCAACAACTCATTGATTTTATAAAGCAGCAGATGGGAGCTGGCGAGAGGAAAGAAACGGTAAAAAGCACGCTCCGCGCAAGCGGCTGGGGCGACGCAGAGGTGGACGAGGCGATGGCCGTGGTGGGAGGCACCGATACTTCGATCGCCGCGGTTTCCGAATCAGTGACGCGGGACATTTTCAAGCCGCGGATGGCGGCTTCGGCTAAGTCCGCTGGAACCCCCTCTATCTTTTCTTTGCATCGCTCTTCGAGGCACTGGGTTCTGCCCGCGAGTTTGGGAGCGATAATCCTTGTATTGGTTCTTGGCGGCGGGTGGCTGTATAAGACGAGCGCTGACTTGAGCGGACAGGTTGCAAGGCTCTCCGGCGAGAACGCCGCGTTCACATCCCAGATCGTGCTCTTGAGCAAAGAAAACAACAGCCTGCGTATAGAAGCGGACTCGTTGCGCGCGACGAGCAGCGACCTTGAGGACCAGCTTTCGATCTTGATAGTTCCCAGCGGGACGAGCATGTCGCAGGAGTTGCCGGTCAATGTGAAAGGCACGCTCGCAGGAAGCGGGAGCGCCGGCTACACCCTCACGACGAGCAGGGGAATCGTTCTTACGATCAAGAATTATCGCGACGCCAAGGTTGCTACCGCGCTCTTGCCTCTTGTCGGGACCACTATCGGCATTACGGGCACGCACCTGCCGGGCTCAAAAAGCGTTACCGTGGCGAGCGTGAACGGAATCGCGATCCAATAGTCAGGAGCCGCGTACGATCCTCTCGTAGTATTGGCCGATGCCCAAGATGTCCGCTTCGCGGAACGGCTTTCCGATGAGCTGAAAACCCACGGGGAGCGCTCCTTCCGGCGTGGGCGCGGGGATCGCAACTGCGGGCACGCCTGCGAGGTTCGCGGGAATAGTGAAAATATCCGAGAGGTACATCGCAAGCGGATCCGCTGTTTTTTCGCCGATCTTGAACGCCGGGGTAGGCGTGACCGGCGCGAAAATCACGTCCACTTCTTTGAACGCCTCCACAAAATCGTTCCTGATGAGCGCGCGCACCTGCTGGGCTTTTGCGTAGTAGGCGTCGTAGTAGCCTGACGAGAGCACGAACGTGCCGAGGATGATGCGGCG
>Ga0076062_119_pt1 | contig 20279 bp, 19 predicted proteins | sample RifGroB1_FD_68177 | JGI IMG/M metagenome (GOLD analysis project Ga0076062, IMG submission 68177) | Parcubacteria bacterium GW2011_GWB1_56_8
CTATGGCTTCAGCTATTGACGCGGCAAGCTTCGGGTTGTTCAGGTTCAGCGCGTCATTTACTTCTCTCCCCAGGTCATAGGAATGGACGAATCCGAGAATCACCAAACCGGTGATCTGCTTTACGGCTTCGACCCGGTCGGCCTCCAAAAGGCTGTGGTCGCGGCAGACAGAAACAACGATTTTTTCAGTCGAAGGGTCATCAAGAACGCTCATGAGTTCGTCTGAGAGCGACTCGTAGCGTTCAAGGATTGTTTCTTCGGTGAGCTGGTCAATGGGGATCATGTTGGTTTTTATTCAAATCGCGCGCTGGCGTTTTCGCCCCCTTCTTTTGGCGTCTCTCCCGCTGGCGTTTCTCCTGCCGGCTCTTCCTCTTCGGCAAAATCGATACCAAGAGCTTCGATTTGCTCGGGCGTCAAGCCTTCCTTCACCGCTTGTTTTCTGGTCAGTTTCACTTTAGCTTTTTTCTTCCATAAGCCGCTGCCATACATTGCGCCCTGGAATACGGACTGGAATACTCCGGAGTAGGCCTTGGACGCTTGCCGGTAAAGCAGTCGTCGCTTTATCGGGTCTGGCTCGCTTCGCGCAAGAGCTCTGAGGCTTCTCGCTTTCTCCCGGGCCGGAGGGCCGTGCGTCTCTGCGTATTTCTGGATTGCCGGCGCCGCTCCTAAGCGCTCAGTAGTAGCGCGCGCAACTCCGGAAGCCCTGAACACCGCCCTGTTCAGCGGGTTTAAGGCCCTTCGCCACCCGCTCTCATACTGTTTTGGTTTCTCGCGAGTGAGTCCGGTCGCGATGCGCCCTCCCATCCTGCCGGCCACATAAGAACCGAATCCCTTTCCTATGCCTTTTGCTGCGCCGAGCGCGGCTCCTGCGCCGATAATGCTCAAACTATTTGCGGCAAACAATCCTCCAACCGAAAGCCCGAGGATAAGGATCATTTGAAGGATGGTGCCGACGGTCTGATTTAGGAATCCGCCGAAAAGCCCGGAGATTCCATGGACAATGGGGTTGCTGGCGGACGGGTTATATCCTTGTGCGTCAAACGCCGCGAGCGGATTGTTGGTCTGCGTGCTGCCCATGGTTCCTGCGGTGAGGATCGCAAGATACAGGAAAAACACCGCGAGCGGCGCAAAAAACGTCCATTTAAGAAAGCGCGACCACCAATTATCCCAGTGGCGCTTGAGGGCAGGGAAAATCCAGCAAAGCCACGCAAGCGGCGCAAGGACAAGGAGGATTCCCAAGAATACATAACGGATGACGAGCATTGCCAGGAAGGCCGCGAGTACGAGCACAATAAATACCAGGAAAAACGCGACAAAAAAGAGGTTTAAGAGCGGCGTGAGAATCCCGGCAAGCGTCTGGCCTGCCGCACTCGCGGTCCCCTGGTAGTTTCCCTGCTCTCCTGCTTGGAACGTGAGGTTGGCGGTGTTGATGTTTAAAAATGCCCGTTGAGGCGCGAACGCGCCGGCAAGCGAACTTGCGAAATTATGAAAACTTGAAGCCGCGTTTGTGGCGCCGCCAACACTGCCTGCGGGATTTATGCCGTTCAAAAAGTAGAGCGTGAGCTGGTTTGAAAAACTAAGGATCGTGCCCGCGATCACTAAGCTGAAATTTACGAGGATCGCCATTACCACGAGCTTCCAGAGGATCTGCTTCATCCCGTAGGGCTGGTAGCGGAAAATGGTCATAATCGCGATCACGATGATGCCGATTACAAATCCGAGGTTTGCGAGCGAGAGCGCGATTGAGAAGCCGGTCTTGACCGCGAGCGCATTTACGATCTGCATATTGAGCTGCAGAACCACCTCAATAAGATACGCAATAAGACTGATGGCTACGCCCGCGAGAGTCGCTCCGATATAGGTAAGGACGTATACGATCCACCCGATCACAGACCCCGTGATGTTCCCGATCGTCGTGCCCACGGCTTTGAAAATAACCGGCCCGAGCGGACCCAAAAGAAGAGGAAGAGACGCTCCAATCCCTTGCGCCCGAGTTGTTAGCGGCATCACGAACGCAAGCGCGGCGACGAGAAGAGAGAACAGCAAGGCTTTTTTAAATCCGAATTTCGACATAGTTATCTTGGGAACACATACGCGGCGCCGGCCGCGCTCGCGTCAAAGCAGGACACGTCGAACCAGGCCGCCGAGGGATTTGTGCCGCAGTGGCCGCCGATGATATCTATGCCGTACACTTCGCGGCTGCCGGTCGTAGGCGAGCCGCTGCCGTAGTAATAAGTGATCGCGTCTTGCGCAAGATCGTTCACGTTGCCGCGCTGTCCAAGATAGCCCCAGCGCTCGTCCTGCGCGTGCAAGCGGCCAACGACCTCGTCCATAAATTCCCACGTGCCGCCCTGATCTTGGCAGGAATTCGCGAGATAGTTCGGAAAGTCGCTTGCGACCTGCTGGACAATGTCCAGCCGGTTCGGAAGCGGCGCGGGGTTGGGCGTAATTGCCGTGGGAGGAGGAGAGGTGAGCTGGCACGCGGCGCTCGGTGGGTCGCCTGCGGCAATCGCGGCTTCGCAATCAAGAAGGTCTTGCCCTCCGAGCCCCGCGCAGGAGCTTTGCCGGCAGTCTGTCCTGTCGCTACCCGAGAGTCCTGCGCACGGGTCAGGGAACGCCGACGGCGAAGCAGATCCATCGCCTCCGCCGCCGAGACCAAGAAGGCCCCTTGAGCCAAGATTAATAAGGCGGTTGACCGCAGAGTTAATGAGCACGCCGATAAGCGACGTAATGTCGTTGGCGTTCACGATCTGATCAATGGGCGCGCTAAGCGCCTTACTTACCACGTCGCTGATGTTTTTGCCCGGGGTCGTGGTTTCGTATTCATCGCAGACGGTTCGTGCGGGGGCGCCGATCAGCGCCGTGCACGCATCACTCGATCCTTCTGTGTCAAGGCATTCGGCGTAAGGATCAACATCGCGCTCGCGCACGCACCGCTCTGTGGGGAGATAACCGCTTCCCGCCAAGGCCTTATTTTTCGCGGCTTCCTGGGCTTCCACGGCTTCTTTAAGCGCTAAGTCGTGGGTTTCGATCAGCGCGCCGAAAAAGTTGTTTTTTGGTTCAAGCGTTGCGCCGTACGCGATCCACCCGCCGTTTCTGAAGTCATTTGCGAAATCCTCGATGTTTTGGACTACTTGGTCGAGCGTACACATAACAGGCGCCTCTGCGATCGTGGGCGCCTGGAATGAGAGCCGAATAAGCGGGCCGAATGGTCTGCAGAGATTCGGCGCCACGCGGTAGATCACGTCGCCCGCAGCCACGTTTGCCGCGTCAGCCAAAAACCCTCTCCAGTTTGTCACAAACTGCGGTCTGCCTCCGCCCTGCACCCACGTGATGACTTGCTGGACAAAGCGCTGGACCAAGCGAGTCTTGAGCGCCTGCAGAAAAGCGCTTTTTGCGAATTTCAGGATTTCTTTAGCGATATAACTTAGGTTAAAAACCGGGTCGTGGACAACAGCGAAGAACTGTGCGCGCGCCTGTTTTACTGCAAGGAGATCCGCAAAGAGCGCGACAAAGAGCGGCCGCGCGGGTTCGGAGAACGAAATTTTTTGCTCGGCAAATTTCTGCGACTCATTTTCAAAATTCCGGATTGCCTGGTTGTATTGTTCCTCGCGCGTCTGGAGCGCAAGAGACGCGGCGAGCGGATCAGCGGTATCCCCGGCGAGCTCCAGAACTTTTTTCTGATACACAAGGAGCGTGAGCAGGCTTTTGTGGAGCGGAAGCGCGGCCCCTGGAACAGAAAGCGAAGAAATTTCTTTGAGCGCCTGCGCCACCGCGGCATTCGCAAGGTCTGCGGTGTTTGCGGAAGGGGCAACGAGCGCATCGGCGAGCCCGGTTTCTACAAGGCGTTTCGTAAGGATGGCGTTTGCCGCTGCGGCATATATTTGCACGTCGCGCGGAGAAAATTGCTCGCGCACGTCTATATTCAGCGATTCTACTTCTCTGTCCCACGCCTCGATCGTGCCGCTTACGCGCTGGTTTTGTGTAAAGGTCTTGATGACTACTTCGATATCCGGCGCGACAATCGCGAGTCCTCCGTCCGTGTCTTGCGGGCCGTCCGGGTTCACGCGCAGCAATTCTTTTGCGAACTCATCCGCGAGCGCATCCGTAAGATTCGCGGGAGGTTCGGGGACGCTCGCGGGCGCAGCCGCGGCGTTCGTCTCTTGCAGCTGTTCTACAAAAGGACTGCGCGGAGCCGACGCGATGGGCTGCGTGTCTGCGGCTTGCGGCGCAGGAGCGGCGCGGTCGGTGTTGATCGTGTTCGATAAGAAGAACGCTGATGAGCTCGTGACTGCTGCGAGGAGCAAAAATCCGGTGATCAGCTTTTTAAGATCCGGAGACGTCATAAAGAAAGGCAGAAATGTGCCACTATGCACTTATTATATCAAGTTCTCTGCACGGTTTGATATAAAAGTTATCCCCACCGCGCAGTTTTGTGCGGCAGAACAAAGGACTCTGGCACAATGCACGCACGGTGCGGCGCTATTCGCTTGGAGCGAACATCCGAGCAAGTTTCGCGATGGCGTGCGTGGAAAGATCTTGAGGCCGGTCTTGGGGGTCCACCCCGATCGCGCGAAGACGCGCAGCAAACGCGTCGCTTCCTCCGGCGGAGAAGCCGGAGCTGTTCCGAAGGTTGTTTAAGATCGTTTTCCGCGGCTGCGCGAACAGCGCGCGCACGGCGGCGTAGTATGGTGCGCGAAGCATCGGATCTTCTAGGGCGCCCGGGCGCGGTTCAAGCACGATGATCGCACCGTCCACTTGCGGCATAGGGCGAAAATCTTGCCTGGGGACTACGCGTACAACTTTTGGATCTGCCCAAAACTGGACGCTCGCCGCGAGCTTATTCATGCGCGGCGGCGTTGCGGCGATGCGGAGTGCCACTTCTTTTTGGATGGTGAATACCGCGCGCCGCGGCATATGCGCGAGCTCTCCCGCGAGCCGCAAAAGCCGGCCCGTGAGATAGTACGGGATGTTTCCGGTAAGGACATACGGCTGCGGCGCGATACGCTGCGTGATGGGCGCAAGTTCCAGGAGCGCATCTCCGACGACGACCGTTATCGTTGCCGAATTGCCGAACTTTTTCTCCAGCAGAGCTGCCAAGTGGGCGTCTTTCTCAATCGCAACGATTGTTGTTTTTTCGCTTTCGTTTTTTAGCTCGTCGGTAAGCTCGCCGTGCCCCGCGCCGATCTCAATGATCGCGTCGCCTTGTTCCGGCGCGAGTGCGACGACGACGTCGCGGAGCATCCGGCGATTAATAAGGAAGTGTTGTCCGAGGCGTTTCATGTGTGCATGGTATTTGTACTGGTCGCCGAATACGCTCCGCGCGTCATTGCCGCGACGATCCCGCGCATTCGTGTTTCGGAGAGCGGCATTCAATCGATCGTGATGTAGCGTTCTTCATTGTCCGTGAACGCCGTTTCGTCTGAAGCAACGCTTTTGAACTCAAGGAGCTCTCCGGGAAGTTCGGACAAGAACCTTGAGGGGAGATCGTAGAAGCTTATATGCAGGCGTTTCTGCGCCCGCGTCATTGCCACGTACATAAGGCGGCGCTCTTCTTCAAGTTCTGCGTCGCGTTCCATAGAGCGCGCGTGCGGCAGGAGTCCTTCGCTCGCGCCCGCGACGAACACCGTATCGAACTCCAGTCCCTTCGCAAGATGGATGGTCATGAGTTGCACGGGTGAGCGCTCCGCGCCGTCTTCGCGCTTAATCGCGTCGGTCGCCTGGAGCAGGGCGATTTGTTCAAGGAACTGCGGCAGCTCGCTAAATTCCGAGGCAAAGCGCATGAGTTCTGCAATATTTTCCTTGCGCTCCTGGGGGTTGGTAAGGTTCCGGTCAATAATGCCCAGATAGCCAGTGTTTTCAAGAAAAAAATGGACAAGAGCCAGCGGGGAAGATGCGTCCGCGCGTGCGAGCTTTTCTTTGAGCGCGGCGAATCCTCCTTTGCCGAGAAGTTTTTCCAGCCGCTCGGAACTCACTTGGTCTTTCGGGTTCATCGCATAGCGGAGCGCGGCCACCACGTCTTTCACTTCGCGCCGCTCGTAGAATTTGAGGCCGCCGAAGATCCGGTACGGAATGCTTTTCGCGATCAGCGCCTGCTCGATGGCGCGCGACTGCGCATTCGTGCGGTACAAGACAGCCGCGCCCGCATCCTCATTCTTTATTCTCGACCTCTCGATCTCCTCCGCGATCCACGCCGCTTCGCCGTTCTCGTCGTATGCTTCAAAGAGCTTCACGCGTTCGCCAGGCGGATTTTTCGTCCAGAGCTGTTTCGGTTTTTGTCGCCGGTTGTGCGCGATGAGCGCGGATGCGGCTTGGATGATATTGGCGGTCGAGCGGTAGTTCTCCTCAAGGAGCACCACCTTGCTCTCCGGCCAGTCCCTTTCGAAGTTCAGGAAAATTTCAAAATTGGAACCACGCCAGCTGTAAATGGTCTGCTGGTCGTCGCCTACCACGCTCAGGTTGTGCGAGGGGCCGACAAGGAGGCGGACGAGTTCGTACTGCATATTGTTCAGGTCCTGATACTCGTCGACAAGCATGCAGCTGAAACGCTGCCGATACGCGTCCCGGACAGACGGCCTTACGTGAAAAAGGCGGACCACTTTATAGATCAGGTCGTCAAAGTCGAACGCATTATTTTTCTTGAGCGTATTCTCGTAGCGCCGGAAGAGTTCCAGCGCGTAGACATCGCTTTCTTTGCGGGATGCCCGGAGCTCGGCGTGGCGTACCATCCCGTTCTTGAGCGCAGAGATCTTGTCGCGGAAAAACGCGGGGCCCTCATCGGATTTCGCGCGCCCGTCCTGCTTCAGGAGTTTTTTTATAAGGTCGAACGAGTCGTGGTCGTCAAAAATAACGAAGTTTGGCGTGCGGCCGAACAAGCGGCTTTCTGCCCGAAGGATGCGGCTGCCAAAAGAATGGAACGTGCCGATGAATGGGTTCCCCTGCCTGCGGGCAAGCTCCGGGGACTCGCGCCAGACCCGGTCAGCCATTTCTTTCGCGGCCTTATTAGTGAAGGTAAGCGCGCATACCTGATCCGCCGGGACACCACCTTGTTTAAGGAGGTAGAGAAGGCGGTGGGTAAGGGTCTTTGTTTTTCCGGTCCCTGCGCCCGCGGCAATGAGAAGCGGGCCAATAGGGGCGTATGCGGCTTGCTGTTGCTGGGGATTGAGGTTTTTCGGGCTCATGTGGTAAGATCTCTATATTAGTACTATTCTAGTGCAATTCGGAAGAGCCAAGAAGCCACTTATCCTGGCCATTTTTTTGCTTTTTGCATTGATTTTCCTCAATTTTTGGCAGGTGGGGGGCGTACGGGCTGAAAATGGCGTATTAGGGGGACCGGCTGCTGCGGAGCAGGCAGCTGACGCCCCAGAAGACCGGACAAACCTCGCGCTTTTAGCAGGAACCCAGGGCGACAGCAGCCAGTCAGGAGGAGAACACGCTCCGCAAGGCGAGTCAGGCCTATGGCTTATGAATGGCGGGCTTGAAGCGAGCCAGAATTCGCTTCACGCTGCCTGGGGATCTGGCACGCCGATTATATATAAGGTAAAGAAGGGCGATACATTGTCCCAGATAGCTGCCGATTTCGGCGTTTCTGTTCAGACCATTATAGGATCAAATCCAGAAGTGCGTGCGGGTTCGCTTAAGATCGGCCAAGAACTGAGCATTTTGCCGGTTTCAGGGATCTTGTATAGTGTGCGCGAAGGAGAGACGTCAGAATCAATTGCCGCGTCATTCCACCTCACACCCGCCCAATTAAAGGAATTCAACCGCAATATTGACTTTGCCAGCTTTGCGCCAGGCATTACGCTTATTATCCCCGGCATCAGCCCCCTCGCGAATGCCGGACCAGGATCTGCTTCCGGCCAGTTGCCGAACCTCTCGAATTATTTTGTAAGGCCGGCCGACGGGTTCAATTGGGGCAAGCTTCATCCGCAAAATGCCGTTGATATTGCGAATGCGTGCGGCACGCCAGTTGAGGCTTCTGCTGAAGGCCTGATCATTGACGCATCGATCGACGACTGGAGTTATGGCTACGGCCATTATATCGTGATTGAGCATCCGAACGGCACGAAAACGCGCTATGCGCACTTAGACAAACTTTTTGTCTCGATCGGCGACTATGTGAAACAGGGCGAGGCATTGGGCACGATGGGGCAAACCGGGGACGCGACTGGCTGCCACCTCCATTTTGAAGTGGAAGGGGCGAAGAACCCTTTTGCGAAGCTTTAGATCTCTTCCCGCAGGCGATAGCTAAAGGCCTCTGCGAGATGCGCAGCGGCCACTTTTGTTTCTCCGGACAAGTCCGCGATCGTGCGCCCGGTCTTGAGGAGGCGGTAATATCCGCGCGGCGAGAGCCGGGCCCTGTCCAGGGTCTCGAGGAATCGTTCCGCGTCGGCGTCGAACGCCACGAGTTCTCCCACCTGGCGGGAGCTCATCTCGCTGTTCGTCCGTATCTTATATTTTTTAAATCGCTCCGTCTGAACGGCGCGCGCGGCCTCGATTTCTTTCTTGATCGCGGGGCTCGCGGGCGCCTCGCGTCCCCGCTCGCGAAGTTCTTTGAGATGCACGCGCGGAACTTTTATCTGGAGGTCGATGCGGTCGAGGAGCGGCCCCGAGATCTTCTTTTGGTAGCGGATCACCTCGTAGGCGCCGCACCGGCATTCTTTCTCGGGGTCGCCGTAGAACCCGCACGGGCAGGGGTTCATGGCCGCAACAAGGGTGAACTTTGCGGGGAAGATCAGGCTTTGCTTTGCCCGCGCCACGTGCACCGCGCCGGATTCCATGGGCTGGCGGAGTGCTTCGAGCGTGTTCTTCTGGAACTCCGGAAGCTCGTCGAGGAAAAGGATTCCCCGGTGCGCCAGGCTGATCTCTCCGGGCTTGGGGTCTGACCCGCCTCCGATGACCGACACCAGGGACGCGGTTTGGTGAGGCGCCCGGAACGGCCTTGTGTCTACAAGGCCCGGGAGCGAAATGCCGGCCGCGCTGTAGATTTTCGTGACGTCGATCGCTTCTTTCGTGCTTAGTTCGGGCAAAATGCCTATGAGGGCCTGGGCGAGCAAGCTTTTCCCGACCCCGGGCGGCCCGATCATGAGGAGGTTGTGCCCGCCTGCGGCCGCGATAACGAGCGCGCGCTTCGCATGCTCCTGGCCTTTGATCTCGGAGAGATCCGTTATCTGGATGTCCTCGCGGACAACCGGAGAAAATAATGCCGGCGCGACCGCGGTCCGTTCCTCGAGGATCGCGATCGCCTGGGCGAGGTCGTTGAGCGGGATGACGGCGATGTCGGAGATGACCGCGGCCTCGTTCGCATTCTGCGCAGGGAGATAGAGATGCGTATAGCCTTGCTCCGCCGCCATTTGCGCGATGTTCAGCGCGCCGTGGATCCCGCGGAGCCTCCCGTCGAGCGCGAGCTCGCCGACAAAGATCTTTTTCTCCGCGTCGAATTCTTTTATCTGTTTCGTGGAGAGCAGATAGCCGAGCGCGATCGCGAGGTCGTAATTCGAGCCGGTTTTTTTGACGTCTGCCGGCGCGAGGTTCACGGTGATCTTCCGATTCTCGCGGTTGGGCGGTTTTGCCCCAGAGTTCTTGAGCGCAGAATTTACGCGTTCGCGCGCTTCGTTCAGAGCTTTGTCGGCGAGGCCGACGATGTTAAAGGCGTGGAGGCCTGCGTGAAGGTCTACTTCCACCTCGATCAATTTTGCTCTGATCCCCTCGAGCTCCGCAGAATAGATCTTCGCGATGTGCTTGGTCATCCAGCCCGGACAAAACGTTATCGCTTCCGCTGAGATTTTTTACACTGCTCGCACCACGATGATTCTGGCACGATCTCCAAAAGTTTTTCTGAGATGGTTTGTTTGCAATTCGTGCATACGCCATAGGCGCCGGAGCGGATGCGGGCAAGCGCCAGGTCAATTTCGTTGACGCGGTCCCTCAGCGTCTGCGAAATGGCCATGCCGCTCGCGAACGCCTCGGCCTCGTCGGCTTCTTCGTCGAACGCGTCAGTGTCGTTCCCGAAATTTTCCGGTTTCTCCGCGGTTTTTATCGCTTTGATCAGCCGTTTTTTCTCTTGCTCCAGTTTTTTTCTGTACGCCAGATTTTTTTCAGCCGGGAAAACCCCTGCGGGTACGCGTCCGGGGATGATCGAAGTCAAGAATGTTTTGATCTTTTCTTTCATAACAACACAACCTCACTCACAGCTTAATGACGCTGGGCGGTGAAGTCAATGAAATTCCTTGCCTTGACGCTTGCGAGCAGGTGCTGCGGGCAGAAATGGCTGGAGCAGGGGCGCACGGCCGGGAAAACCCGCGCCCGAGAGTCAAAATATATATATGTCGCAAAATAATAAGCCTTCGGTAAGATAACGGTTGCATCAATATCATATGTCGCAAAATAGCACAGTGTTGTTGCCGAACCGTGAAATCCGGAAATGGCATTCGGCAACCAGCGGCATATACACGTTTTATTCGGCAATGCCGTGAAACAATAAATCTTCCGAACCAATGGCCTGACAAACGAATTTGTTTAGCAGAATTGCCGAATTAGCCCAAATTCCTGCTATTAAACAGATCGTGAAATTGCCGCATATTGGAAAATATAGGTTTTATGCAAATGTTTGTCGCCAAACATTGTTCCTTGTGCAGCTCCGGATAAATGTTTCGCGCGAAACATTGTTGCTTAAGCAGGTTTATGACAATGTTTCGCGCTAAACATTGTTGCTAAGCCAGGTTTGTGATAAATGTTTCGCGCTAAACATCTTGTTCGCACTTTTGTTTTTCAAGGGGTTTTTAAGCAAAATGTTTCGCGCGAAACATTTTAGCCAAAAACTCAATGAAAACTAGTTTTAAAAACTGTGATTTTATAGAAAATATGGCGTTTTTTGATTAGCGAGAATGTTTCGCGCTAAACATTGTTGCTAAGCCGCAACTACCGCAAGCCATATGGCGAAATTGACATTATTGCCCAGGCAAAAAATGGCACCCTGGTTTTCTGCGAGGTAAAGACCCTTTCATCCGTCAACCAAGACCTTCTTACGCCAGAAGACCATATGACCGCATCCAAGCTTCGGAAGCTTCAAAAAACCGCGCAGGTCTTTACGCGGGAGAATCCGCGCTTTGTCCGGGAAGACAGAGGTTCGCGCATTGATCTTCTGGCAGTAGAAATGCGCAACAGCGCCTCATCCATTCGCCATTACGAGAATCTCTAGGAACATTTTTGTATCTATTTGTCAAGATTGCGCCGGAGAGAATTTTATCTTGACATTTTATAAGAACGTACGCTATGCTGGATGGCGTGATTTCGGTCCGCCCTATAAGCGGGCTTTTTCAAAATGATCAACGTAAAAGATCTTGCAAAAGCCATTAAGCAAGTCGCTGATGAAAAAGGCCTTGCGCCCGAAACAGTAGTCGACGCGATCCAGTCGTCGATCGCCGCGGCATACAAAAAAGAGTACGGCCAAAGGGGCGAGATAGTGCGGGCAGAGCTCGATCTCAAGACCGGACTTCTGCGATTTTGGCGCGTGAAGACCGTGGTGGACGAAACCACGGTGCGTTTGGATGAAAAAGAAGAAGGCGAGGAAGAGGCAGAAGAGAAAAAAAACAAGACGAAAGAACTGAAAAAAAGTACAGAGTTAGACGACGAACCGCGGCTCCCGCGATACAATCCGGACAGACACATTCTTTTCGAGGAGGCAAAAGCCGTAAAGCCCGACTCGGTGCTCGGGGAAGAGCTCGTATTTCCGCTTGAGTCCCGCGAGGAATTCGGCCGGATCGCCGCGCAGGCCGCAAAGCAGGCGATCTTCCAGAAGCTCCGCGAATCCGAACGGGATTCCATCCTCAAAGAATGGCGCGGGAAAGAAAGCCAGGTGGCGAGCGGCGTCGTGCAGCGCTTCGAGCGCGGGCATGTGTATATCGATCTCGGGCGTGCGATCGGCGTGATGTTCGCGAACGAGTCCATTCCGGGCGAGCATTATCGCACGGGCGAGCGGCTGCGGTTTCTCGTGCTCGCCGTCCAAGAGGACACGCGCCTGCCCGGCATCATTCTTTCGCGTTCGCATCCGAAGTTTGTAAGCAAGCTGTTCGAGCTTGAAGTGCCGGAGGTCGCCGAGGGCACCGTGGAGATCAAATTGATCGCGCGTGAGCCCGGGAGCCGCACCAAGCTTGCGGTTACCTCGCACGCAGACGGCGTGGATCCCGTAGGCGCCTTAGTCGGCCAGCGCGGGACTCGGGTCATGGCCGTAAACAACGAGCTTGGGCAGGAAAAGATAGACATTATCGAGTGGTCCGAAGACCCGGAAAAATTCATCGCGAATTCGCTCTCTCCGGCCAAGGTAAAATCCGTTGAAGCGCTCCCTCGCAGGGAGGCGCGCGTGTATGTGCCTGAGGATCAGCTGAGCCTGGCTATCGGCCGCGGAGGACAAAACGTCCGTCTCGCCGCAAAACTTACGGGCTGGAAAATAGACGTGCGGTCCCAGACGCGGCCCGAAGAAGTTCAGGAAGGCGGCGTCGCAGGGCTTCCAGAGGGCGAGGCAGGCGGGAAAGAGTCGTTTGACGAAGAGTAGCAGTAAGCTCGTCGAAACCTTATTATATATAGCATGGATACAACTCCGATCGTTTTTGCAGCAATTGCGAGTTTTGTAGCGATTGCGGTCGCGCTGTGGCGCGTGTATAAAATTTCTACGTATCCGGCAGGGGACGCCAAAATGCAGGAGATCGCCTACGCGATCCAGGTCGGCGCGCGCGCGTATTTGCGGCGGCAGTATCGCACGATCGCCGTGGTCGCGGTGGTGGTCGCGCTCGCGATCGGCATACTTATCAACTGGAGCACGATGGCAGGGTTTCTCGTTGGCGCGATCGCTTCCGGGCTCGCCGGATTTATCGGCATGCAGGTGGCGGTCCGCGCGAACGTCCGGACCGCAGAGCTCGCGAAATTGGGGCTCAAGGACGCGCTCGCGGTCGCGTTCGAGGGCGGCTCGATCACCGGCTTGCTCGTCGTGGGGCTCGCGCTCCTTTCCGTGTCGCTCTTCTACGCGGCGACGCGCGACGTGAACGCGCTCGTGGGGCTCGGATTCGGCGGCAGCTTGATCTCGGTGTTCGCGCGTCTGGGCGGCGGTATTTTTACGAAGGGCGCGGATGTCGGGGCGGATCTTGTCGGGAAGGTGGAGGCAGGCATTCCCGAGGACGACCCGCGCAACCCGGCGGTCATTGCCGACTTGATCGGAGACCAGGTCGGCGACAACGCGGGCATGGCCGCAGACCTTTTTGAAACATACGCGGTGACCGCGATCGCGGCGATGATCTTGGGGCACCTCTCGTTCCCGGGCAGGGAAGAAGCCGTGCTGCTGCCGCTCATGATCGGGAGCGCCGCGATCATCGCGTCGGTCATCGGGACCTTCTTTGTGCGGCTCGGAAAAACGCAGTCCATCATGGGCGCGCTCTATAAAGGGCTTATCGCGGCGAGCGTATTTGCGATCATCGGGTTCTTTTTCCTTGCGCAGGCATACGGGTATGCATTGCCGGGGACCCCGGCCCTGGCCATAGATTCTGCCGCGACCCCTGGCGTTTACGGATTCAACGGCCTCTTTTTCCCGATGCTCGTGGGTATCCTCGTGACCGCAGGCATCGTGGTCATCACCGAGTACTACACGTCAAAGCGGTTCCGGCCGGTGCGGGCGATCGCCGAGTCCTCTGCGACCGGACACGGCACGAACATCATCACCGGACTCTCGGTGGGCATGGAGGCAACCGCGTTGCCGGTGCTCGTGATCGTCGCGGGCGTGCTCGCGGCGTTTGCGATTGCCGGGCTCTACGGGGTGGCGCTTGCGGCGATGAGCATGCTCTCTCTTACGGGCATCGTGGTCGCGATCGACGCGTTCGGCCCGATCACGGATAATGCAGGAGGCATTGCAGAGATGGCTGGCCTGCCAGAGAAAGCCAGGAGGGTGACCGATGCGCTGGACGCGGTAGGAAATACGACCAAAGCGATCACCAAAGGGTATGCGATCGGGTCTGCCGGCCTTGCCGCAGTCGTGCTGTTCTCCGCGTACGTGCAGGGGTTAGAGGGCAAGCTCGGCGGGAGCGCGGTCGCATTCGACCTCGGAGACCCAAAGGTCATCGCCGGGCTGTTCTTGGGTGGCCTCATCCCGTATCTCTTCGCCGCGATCTCTATGCGTGCGGTCGGCAAAGCCGCGTCGAGCGTGGTAGTTGAAGTGCGGCGGCAGTTCCGGGAGATAAAAGGGCTTCTTGAGGGCAAGGCAAAACCGGATTACGAGCAAAGCGTGGACATCGTGACCCGCGCCGCGATCCGCGAAATGGTCGTGCCGGCGCTCCTGCCGGTCGTGATCCCGATCGCGGTCGCGTTCTCGCTGGGTCCGGAAGCGCTAGGGGGAGTGCTCGTGGGCTCTATCGTGACAGGAATGTTCGTCGCGATTTCCATGACGTCGGGAGGCGCGGCGTGGGACAACGCGAAGAAATACATTGAAGAGGGTAATCTTGGAGGCAAGGGTTCCGAGGCCCACAAAGCGGCGGTCACGGGCGACACCGTAGGCGACCCCTACAAAGACACCGCAGGGCCAGCGATCAATCCCGTGATCAAGATCATCAATATCATCGCGCTTCTCCTTGTGCCGTTCCTCTAGGCGCGCTACAATAAGGCACGAAATTATCATGAATCTTATTCCTACCGTCATAGAAAAATCCCAATACGGAGAACGCGCCTACGACATCTACTCGCGGCTCCTCAAAGAGCGCGTGGTCTTCTTGGGCGGCGTGATCAACGACGCGGTTGCGAACACCATAATCGCGCAGCTTCTTTTCCTTGAGCACGAAGACCCGAAAAAAGACATCAAGCTTTATATCAACACGCCGGGAGGGTCGGTCACGGCCGGGCTCGCGATCTACGACACCATGCAGTACGTGAAACCCGACGTGGTCACGATGTGCGTAGGTATGGCCGCGTCCATGGGCGCGGTGCTGCTTGCAGCCGGCAAAAAAGGCAAGCGGTTCGCACTGCCCAATTCAGAGATTCTCTTGCACCAGGTAATGGGCGGCGCCGAAGGTCAGGCAATCGAAGTGGAAATCGCGGCCCGGCATATCATCAAGATCAAAGACAGGATCAACCAGATCTTAGCCAAGCACGCGGGCCAGCCGCTCGCAAAGATAGAAAAAGACACTGACCGCGATTTTTTCATGAGCCCGCAGGAAGCAAAAGAATACGGGCTTGTGGACGAAATTATCAGGAATCACAAATAAAAAGAAGACAGGGAGCGGGGAAGCGACGGCAACGCATCCGAGAAAGCCGCTCAACAGAGCGGTTTTTCGATAACGAAAATACCCCACCGAAGCGGGATATTTTCGGTGGGGCGGTGATTAGGAACGTCAGCCCCCCTACATTGGGGATCCGACGGTTGCGAACCCAGCGGTTTCGTTCAAGACGCGGATCACTTCTTCCCTGACGGCGCGGACGGGTTGGAGGGACGCGTGCTCTTTCCTTGCCGTTTCATAGAGCGTCTTGAGCCTGGTGCGGATGTTCGGAAGCTCCAAGTGGAGTTCAAGGATGCGATGCCCGTCTTCTCTGGTCCGGTGGCAACGCGCCTGCGGCAGGCGCCAGTCATCGGGATCGAGTCCGTCGTCGAGGTCCGTCGTTTCGCCGTCCGGGAAGCGGACGAAATACGTTCCGCCTTCTTTCCAGTCGTGCGCTTCGAGTCGGGCAATCTGCCCGAAGCGGTGATGGTCCGGGTCAACCACGACCGCGGTCATTTCCCGAACATGCGTGTCGGGTCTGAACAAGCTGGGGCTGAACATGTCTCGCCTCGTTTTCTGCCGGATGTCCGGCGTTTATACTGGTTTCATTGTTATCAGACAGACGTTTTGCTGTCAATCCTTTTGAGGGGTTGTCTTGATCCCGTTATCCACTTGCGGCTGCAGAGCGGCGCGGTATGCTCAAAAGAGCAACCGGAAAGGAGGTGCTGCGTGGACACTCGCGAGTTTTTGACCAAACTGTTCGACGGGTCAGTCAACGGACGTCCTCTATGGGAACAGCAGCTTCTTTTCAGGGAAAAGCGCGTTCTGTTCCGGCTCGCCCAGCTTTTCCCAGGCGAAGATTGCGCGCCCGTGATCGGCCTCTGCGTTGGAGGCGAGACGGAAGAAGAGGCGCAGAAAGGCGCGCCAAAAGAGACACATCTCTTCCTTTGGCTGTCGCGCGAGGATATGCTCGCCGGAGAAGCGAATGAGAGCTGGATTCTTCACCTCCAAGGCGCCTCAGAGGCGCCCGTAGAGGAAATCTTCACACGTTTCTTCTACGCATCTTGTTCTCCCGCGGGGCCAGAGGCGTTCCGCGCGATTGCTGCTTTTGCGGAAGCGGCAGGCAACCTCTGCGCGGCGTGCGCGCAGCGCGCGACATGATCCAAAAGGGGCTCTCGCCGTACGGCAGGGCCCCGATTCGTTTTCTCGCGCCTATTTTTAGCCGACGCTTTCGGGTACAATAGCGACATATGGCGAGAACGGGATTAAAAGACGCGGGGAAAATTCGTCACCTTCTTGCGCGAAACGTCGAGCAGGTAATCGATCGTGCGCATCTGGAAAAGACGTTAAAAAGCGGCAAAAAGCTGCGGATTAAACTGGGCATTGACCCGACCGGGGAGAAAATCCACATCGGCAGGGCGATCGTCCTTTGGAAACTGCGCGAGTTTCAGGAACTGGGCCATCAGGTCGTGCTCATCATCGGCGATTTTACGGCGCAGATAGGCGACCCTTCAGACAAGCTGAGCAAGCGCCCGATGCTGAGCCGGGAACAGGTGGAAAAGAACATGCGTGACTATTTATCCCAGATAGGCAAGATTCTCGACCTGCACAAAACCGAAACGCGCTACAACAGCAAGTGGCTGGATAAATTGAATTTCCGGGAGACAGCGGAACTTGCGGAATCGTTCAGTGTCCAGCAGATGCTCCATCGGCGCAATTTCCAGGAACGCTGGAAAGAGGGTCAGGATATAAGCTTGCGTGAGTTTTTGTACCCGATAATCCAGGGCTATGATTCGGTGGCCATAAAAGCGGATGTGGAGCTCGGCGGAACCGACCAGCTGTTTAACTTAATGGCTGGCCGCGAGGTGCAAAAACAGTGCGGCCAAAAACCCCAGGATGTTATGACTGTGGGTATGCTTTCGGGCACGGATGGGCGGAAGATGTCCACCTCCTGGGGCAACGTGATAAACATCGTGGACCCGGCGGACGAACAGTTCGGCAAAATAATGTCTATGCACGACAAGATGATCCAGGACTACTTCCACATGGCAACGCGCATGCCAGAGAAAGAGATCGCGGAGCAGGACAGGGCGCTCGCGCGCGGCGCAAACCCGCGGGACGTAAAGCTCGTGCTGGCGAAAGAGATCGTCGCGCTCTATCACGGCAAGCCCGCCGCGGAAAAAGCCGCGGAGAAGTGGGTAAAAATGTTCTCCAAAAAAGACGTTTCCGGCGCGGACATCCCCACGCTGAAACTGAAGAACAAAAAGATCGCGGCGGTGGATCTGGTTTTGAAATCCGGCGCGGCCACAAGCAAGGGCGAGGCGTGGCGGCTCATTGCGCAGGGCGGGCTCAAAGCGGGAGAAAAAACAATCAGCAACCCGCGGCAAGAATTGAATCTGAAAGGCGGGGAGGTGGTAAGGGTTGGGAAGAAAAGGTTTTTCAGAATTAATTAGCCCGCAACCCGACCCGAGCGCGCGGGGCGACAGATTTTCTTGACTTCTCCTTTTAGTTAGCGCATAAACACAATGTGCACCTTGGAGGGAGGGTAGATACGTGATTGGTTTTCGGGTTGTTCCCCACAGCATCTTGCCCGGCGTGCAGATTGTGGAAGTGCTTGTAGACGGCGAGGTGGGAGGTGTCGTCTATCCAGCTGGCGAGAAGGCGATCCGCATTGTCTCCGCGCATATAGCGGAGACCGCGACTGACGAAGGATTCGACGGGGAAGTCGTTGAAGATGACGGCACTAAGTCCTGGCAGCCGGATTGTGAAGCTCAGGCGTCACTGAAGAAGGTGGAGGGAGCTATGTCCGATCCTTGGGCCGATTCGCATGCGCGAACCGGCCCAGATTTGTTTGATGGTGCCGCACGGGCAGGATAAGCCGTCCGAACGCGCGGGGTTTCTTCTTGACTCTGCGCAGCAGTCCCGCTATAACAAAGCTAGCATCTGCGTGGTTCGCGCAGACAAAGTTGATACGGAGGTGGCCATGCCGAAGCTGACCGTGAACGTGTCCAGGTTCGTGCTATGGGAGCTTGACCAGCTCTCCGGCGGCATTCTCGGCAAGAACCCCGGCGAAGTCGCGGAGTTTTTCATCAGGCAGGCGCTGTTCCGCGAAGCGCCAACGCTTCATAAGCAACTGGCAATTCGTGAGCAGGCGCCAAAAAAGAGGGGGTGATGACATGGCGAATGCGAACGGTAATCTTGCGCGATATGTAAGAGAGCTGGAGCCGGCCATTCAGGAAGAAGCGGAGGATCTCTGCCTCCGGCTCCAGGTGCGTCGGGTGACCGCGCTCTACCCGCTCGTTCTTGGCCTCACGGTCGCGGGGGCAACGCTATTCGTTCTTGTGGTGTCGGGTTTTACTGCGTGGAGCGGCCCGATCACGCTCTGTGCCGGAGGCGCGGCGGCGTTCTTGTTCAGAAAGAGCAAGACATACCGCCGCGTCATCGAGCAGGACGAGAAAGCAATCTCCGTACTCCTCTGCGACAACGAGGCGCTTCAGAAGGTCGCGAGCGAGTTCGCGAAGAGCGAGCCGTGGATCAGAAGCGTTCTTGCGACACTCGGCGCGTCGTACTAACTACAGGCGGCATCCATAGGGATGCCGCCTGATCCATTTTTATTTTGCGATTTGATTTGAGAGCGGGCCGCCCGCTCCCTATAGCGAGCGGGCGAGCTTCGCTCAAATTGCAAAGCAATGTGTGTGAGCGGGCCGCCCCTAAAGGGGCGAGCCTCGCTCAAAACTGCAAGCAGTTTTGAGCGGGATACCAGAATCGAACTGGCGCTTGCTCCTTGGAAGAGAGCCGTACTACCACTATACGAATCCCGCCATTGTTTCGTCCGCGAGAAACGTCGGCGTACGAGCCGCGTATGTATCAAAGACGAAACGAACACTTCGGAATATAGCACCCATCCTTGATTCTTTCAATCAGATGGGGTAAAAATAGGGGAACCGATGCTGCATATTTCCCGCCGCGCCAAAATTATGATAGCCCTCGCCGCCATTGTGGTTGGCGGCGCCGTTGTGGGCCGCATGAGCATTTCTTCGGGTAAGATCCCGTCAGAGTTTCAGGAGTCGCGGCTTCAGGGCGCGCTCATCTCGCAGACGATCGTGAATCTTTCAAACGAGCTCGCGGGCGACCTGGAGCGGGTGAACCAGTTTCACGCGCAGGGCAACACGAAAGACGCGCTCGCATTGACCACGGAGCTCTTCAAGAAAAGCGAGGAAGTCCGCGGGCAGGCGGTGAGCCTTTCAAACGAGGTCGGGAAAATGACGAGCGCGCTCTCTGGCGTGAAGTCCACCGAAGCGCGCGAAGCGGCGTTCGAATCCATCGCCGACCGTTTGGCGCTCATCACCCGGCTCGTGAATTACAGCGACTACCTGGCGCGGCTCTTGAACGCCCTGCACGACCGCTTTGCGGGCGTAGGGAGCGGCCGCTCGGTAGAGGCCCTGATCCAGCAGATCAACGCAGAAGTGACCGCGATCAACAACTTCAACCGGCAGGCGGGCCAGGCAATGGATCGGTTTGATCAGATAGTAAAATAGGAGTTAAAAATAGGAGTTAGTAGCTAGGACTTAGGAGCGAGTCGGGTTTCAAATCAGTAGCGAGGATGTGGTAAAAATAAGAAATGGGCGTATAGCTCAACGGCAGAGCAGGCGTCTTATACACGCCCGGTTCTAGGTTCGAATCCTAGTGCGCCCACCACAATCAAACTTTCAGGAATTTTGCCGATTGATTCAGCCGCGCGAAGCGCGGCAGAGAACGGAAACACTGGCTCGCCGCGCACGGCGCGGCTCGCCAAGCGCAGGTTCGAGCCAAAGATTTCTTTGGCAGCAACCTTTTTCTCCAAAAGGTTGCTATCCCTTGCGATTTTGACGAGGTTTAAAGCGACTTTTATCCATTCTTTCATCGGTTCGAGCCAATCATTCTGCTTTTGTTCAATTCGCGCCATTTTCTCGTCCAGCGACTTCTTTTCCATAAGAAGTTTTGTTTTTTGTTCGCGATAGATTTCTCTTTCAATATCTTGCTCTAAATAGCCGTCAAGAAGTCGCT
>Ga0076062_108_pt1 | contig 19403 bp, 23 predicted proteins | sample RifGroB1_FD_68177 | JGI IMG/M metagenome (GOLD analysis project Ga0076062, IMG submission 68177) | Parcubacteria bacterium GW2011_GWB1_56_8
CCGGGAGAACACGAACCGATCATTGCCAAAGAACTCTTTATGCGGGTACAGGAAATTATGCGTCACAACACGGCACCAAAATACAGCAGGCATAACTCGCTTTTCAAAGGAGTATTTGATTGCGAAGAATGCGGCGGAAAAATCACTTGGGAACTTCAAAAAGGCAAGTGGTACGGCCACTGCAACCATTACCGCAATTGCACGCAGAAAGTGTGGATCAAGCAAAATGAAATAGACGCTAAAATGGCCGACTATGTCTTTGAGGCAACGCCAAAAGATGAGCGCGTCTCCCGGCTTCTCGGTTGGGTCCAGGACGCCTTAAAAGAGGGGCATGCCGATGAGATAGGATTTCGAGACAAGGCCATTGCCGAACTCGAGCGGCAATACCAAAAATCGCTTCAGCGATTAGACCAGATATATGATGACAAGATAGACGGCAAGATCACCCAAGAGTTTTACAACCGAAAATACGCGCAATACAAGAAAGAGCAGGAAGAAGTCATGGACAGCTTGAACCGGCACAAAAACGCCAACCTTAAATATTTTGAGATGGGCATTGCCGTGCTGGATGTCGCCAAGCGGGCCCGGGATATTTATTTGAACCCGAACCGCACGGTTGAGGATAAACGAACACTGCTCTCATTTTTATTTTCGAACCCCACGATAAACAACGGAAATATCACGATTTCTTACCGAAAACCGTTTGATTTGATCCATAATCGTCTCCAAGAGCTCATGACACTCGAAAAGACCGAAAAAAGAACATTCGAACCGCCGAAAAAGCCCACCAATAAAGGGAAAAGCACCGCTTTCGGCGATGCTTGTCCCGTCATGCTCCGGCGCCAGGACTCGAACCTGGAACCTTCTCGTTAACAGCGAGCCGCTCTACCATTGAGCTACGCCGGAATCGTTTCCATTGTACCCAAAACAAAGGTTTTTTCAAACGCCCGCTGACCCGTTGACGCTCCTGCTTGCAGATGCTAAGGTGGAGCCGGCTCGCAAGGAGGCATTATGACCCATCAACAAATGAACGAACTGCGCGTAGGCGACTCGGTGCGCTCGAGCGACGAGAAGCTTGACCACCTCGTCGTCGGCAACTACGGGAACCGCGTGGCGGTCGCGCTGATCCTCGAGGTAACCGCTCTCGGCGACTGGAGCAATGCCCTCGAGAACCTCAATCCCCTTTCCTTCGAGAATCTTGTTCCCGGCGACCGCGTCCGGCGCGTCGGCCAGGACAAGATCTTTATCGTGGCCAAGGTGTTCAAGGACCACGCGATCGTCGCGGAGGCGACGGAGATCACGGCGGAAAACAGCGACAACTGGACCGTCACGATGAAGTCGCTCCCCGCGATCTGATCCGGACCCGCTGGAGAGCATACGGCCCGGCTGCAGCACGACCGCAGCCGGGCTTTTCCTTTTCCGCGTACGTTACTTCCCCCTAAAAAATCCGTATAATATCTATATCCATATGCCTACTGATGTTTCGTTAAAACGTTTTGCTCCCGCGCTCTTGAGATTCACGATGGCGGCGGTGTTCGTATGGTTCGGCACCGCACAGCTCCTGCACAGCGAGATGTGGGTCGGATTTCTGCCGGAGTTCATGCTATATACCCCGATCGCCCCTTCAACCCTTGTGCTCGTGAACGGCTCGGCAGAGATCGTGCTCGCCGTGCTCCTTGCCACCGGAGTGTATATCCGCTTGAGCGCCCTCATCCTCGGCCTCCATCTCCTCGGCATCGCGTGGAACATCGGCTGGAATCCGACCGGCATGCAAGATTTCGGCCTCGCACTCGCCACACTCGCCATTTCCCTGCGCGGAGACGATTTTCTTTCGCTCGACCGGTTCCTTAAGAACAAGAAACTTATAAGGGTATCGCCAGTGCAGCCGCCGAAGTAGCCGAAGCGCTATTGTTCTGTTACGCGAAAACCATCATCGCGAGGAACGCCGCGACCAACACGATCCGGTAGACGCCAAAGCCCGTGAACGAGTGCGCGCGGATATAGGCGAGCAGGAATTTGATTCCCGCGACCGCGGTCACGAACGACGCGACAAACCCAACCAAAAGGAGATCCATCTCGCCGGCGGAGAACGCGTGGATATTCTGTGCGAGGTCAAGTCCGGTTGCGGCGAACATTGTTGGAACCGCGAGGAGGAATGAGAATTCCGCGATAAGCTCGCGCCGGAGCCCCAGGAGCATCCCTCCGACAATGGTCGCGGCGGCGCGGGATACGCCCGGTATCATCGCAACGGACTGGAACACTCCGATCACGAACGAGTGCGCGTAGCTTATCTCCCCGATGGATGCGACCGCATCTTTTTCCGAATGGAATTTTTCAAAAAGAATGAGGAGGACGCCGCCCGCCGCGAGCGCCCAAAGCACCACGAGCGTATTCCCGATAAGGTAGGTCTTGACCAGCTTATAGAGCACGAGCCCGAGGATGCCGGTCGGGAGAAACGCGACCGCGACGCGCGTAAGGACATCACGGCGCAGAAAACGCTTCCCGTATAGCACGAGCACCGCCAAGATCGCGCCGCTCTGGATGGCAATCTCGAACGTCTTCATATAGTCGGTCTGCGCAAGACGCAGGAGGTCTGCTGCAAGGTTCAAGTGCGCTGTGGACGAAATAGGCAAAAACTCGGTGAATCCCTCGACCACGCCGAGCACAAGAGCCGAAAACAGCGAAAGCATGGGTCAATTGTAGCACGCCGCTCTGCGCGGCGGTTTTGCCTGTTTCTTGTGAGCGGTACTCACGCGCATCGCCGCGCTCTTTTTCGCAAGCTCCTATATCCAGAGAACAGAATTGACCGCGCGCCCAAAAAGCGGTAGATTGTCAAAAGTCCCCGAGAGAAGTTAAGCTAAGAGTTGAAAGGAGGCCTGTATGGCAATCAGGTTTAGAGGAAGATGGGACCCTATCCTTCCCGACATCCAGGAATCTGTTCGGGAAGGCGAACAGATCGATGTCATTCTCACGCGCAAGGAATTCGCTCGGCTCCAAACCGAAAGGGGCGAACTCGAACTCCTGCGAAGCAGGATCTCGGCGACCCCTTGCCGCCTCGAATTCCAGGAGTTTGCGCTGATCGACGAGGATAGGGAAGAAATAGCTCCCATCCTCACGGTAACCCCCTGCTTCTGAAGGAGGCGTCATGCCTCACACACCCAAACGGCCCGGACGCATTCTGCGTATCCGGGCCGTTACTGCTTTTTCCAGTCGCCTGTTATCGTTTTGCCCACCCTTCAACTCTGTTCAGGGTAGGCAAAAAGGTCATTATCTTTTCGCCCACTGCGGGTCGTCCCGCTCCGCGGGACTCCTTAGACACCCTCGGTTTCTCACCCCGCCTATCGGCGGTCTTCCGACACGGGAGGAACCTTTTACTTTCCTCCTCGCCTCGCTTGCGCTCCGGCGAAGCGGGCCGACCCCACCTTCGCCGCAGTGCACAAAGCTACCGCTTCGCCCACTGCGGGGCCCTTCTTGCCTTTTTTAATCCGTACTTTTTCCGCTCCACCATGCGCGGATCGCGCATGAGAAAACCAAACCCCCGCAGCCGTTTTTTGAGCTCCGGATCCAATATGACGAGCGCCCGCGCAAGCCCGAGGCGCACCGCCTCTGCCTGCGCGTTCACGCCGCCGCCTTTTACCCTCACGCTCACATCATATGTTTCGTCGAGCTTGAGATTCTCGAGCGGCGCCGCCGCGGTGCGCTGGAGTGCGGGCAGCCGAAAATACTCCTTGAGCGATTTTCCGTTCACGAGATACGCTCCGTGCCCTTTCGCGAGGCGCACGCGCGCAACCGCGGTCTTGCGCCTGCCCACGCCCTCGACGTACCGCGTCTTTAGTTGTGTCTCCTTGTTATCCTTTTTCATCGCGGTCAATAAATATCAAATTTTTCAGCCGGCGCGGCGACAAAGAATTCTTGGGCAGCATGCGGCGCACGGCCTCGCGCATGACGCGCTTCGGGTCTTTCGCAAACACCTCTTTGAACCTGCGCTCCTTGAGATGTCCCACATAGCCCGTATGGCGGTAGTACCGCTTCTCGTCGGCCTTGTTGCCGGTGAGCGTGATGGCGTCGTAATTCCTCACGAGCGCGCGATCGCCGCCCGCGAGCCGCGGGTCGTATGCAGGGCTCTTTTTCCCCTGGAGGATGCCTGCGATCTCCGAGGCGACGCGGCCGAGGGGCTTTCCTTTTGCATCAATACGATAGTCCATAACTTTGTGGTCGCTTGTTTATACGAATTCCAATCGCGCAAGCCGCACGCCGTCGCGCTTCCTGGTCTTCCCCAGTTTCAGGACTCGCATGTAGCCGCCCTTGCGATCCGCGTAGCGGGGGCCGACCTCATCCAAAAGCCGCTCGACAACGTTCTTGTTGTGCAGCCGGCGAAGCAAGATGCGCCTGCTCGCAAGGTCTCCGCGTTTCGCAATGGTCACGAGATGTTCCACGAGCGGCCGGAGGGCTTTGGCGCGCGCCTCGGTGGTCTCGATCTTGCCGTGCCGAACCACGTCGCCTACAAGATTCCTCAAAAACGAGCGTCGCGCGCCCGTTTTCCGGTTGAATTTTTTCCCTTCCTTTCTGTGCCGCATGATTATAGATGGCGCGCGAACATGCGCGCCGACCGCTTACTCCGCCGTCGCCTCGGCTTCGGGCTGTTCTGCCTTGGCCTTCTTTGCCGTCCGCGCGGCGCGCTTCTTGGGCGCGGCCGCGGCTTTCTGTCCTACCGCGCCAAACTCGCGGACCTCCACGGCAAACGCTTTCTCGAAATGGTCTTTAAGGATGCTCGCGGTCTTGTGGAGCGCAGCTGACGGGCTCACCGTACCGTCGGTCTCTACTTCGATGCGGAGACGGTTGTAATCCGTTCGCTCCCCCACCCGCATATTTTCGATCGCGTAATTCACGCGGGTGACAGGCGAAAAGAACGCGTCCACCGCGATCATGCCGATGCCGATCTTCTCCGCTTTCCGCGATTCGACCGCAGAATACCCGAGCCCGCGCTCAACCGTGACCTCTACGTCCAGTTCCGCGTTCTTCGCCGTGAGCGTCGCGAGTACCTCGCCTGGGTTCATGATCTCCACCTGCGCGTTCGTCTTGATGTCGGCCGCGGTCACGACCCGCTCGCCTTTCGCCTTGAGGAGAAGCGTCTGCGGCTCGTCGATATGGAGCCGGAACCGAAGTTTTTTGAAGTTCAACGTAAGCTCCACGATATCTTCCTTCACCCCCGGCAGGGTCGTGAACTCGTGCTGGGCGTTCCTCACTTTGATATAGGTGACCGCCGCTCCGGGCAGAGACGAAAGAAGCGCGCGCCGCAGGGCGTTCCCCATGGTCAGCCCATAGCCCGCATACAAACCGTCGATCTCAAACACGCCGCGCCGCGCGTCTTCGGACGCCGTGCGGATGCTTACCGTTGAACTAAGATGAAAGTATTCCATAAAAGTTTATATATCGGATGTGGTAAACGATGTCCTGCCCGAAAACGCAGCCTGCCCATTCTACCATAAACGTAAAATTATGGAAGCGCGTTCACCGGGCATCACTTGCTGAAAGATTCGACCAATAGATTGAACTCGAACGGCGTCGAGGTATCGGTAGGAGGGCTGACCACGCGTCCCTCGAGCTTCTCAAGATCAAGGTGGAGCCAGCTCGGCGCCTCATATTTCTTGAGCGCCTCCCGAAGATTCTCAAATGTCTTCTGCGACGCCGATTCTGGGCGGAGCGCGATCACGTCGTTCGGTCTCGTGATATATCCCGGCGAGCGCACCCGTTTGCCGCCGACCAGAATATGCCCGTGGGTAATGAGCTGGCGCGCGGCTCCGCGCGACGGAGCGAGTCCGAGCCGGAAGATCACGTTATCGAGCCGCATCTCGAGCATCCCGAAGAGGCCGAGCGCGGTCGAGCCGGTTTTGCGCTGCGCCTTATAGAAAAGCCCGCGCAGAGCCCGCTCGTCAATGCCATAACTGATCTTCACTCTCTGTTTTTCCAAAAGCTGCCGTCCGAAATCAGACAGCCCCCTCCCCGTGCGTTTTTTCCCGTGCATGCCGGGTGGGTACGGCTTACGCACCATCGCGCACTTCGGCGACTGGCATCGTGCGCCCTTGAGGTGAAGGTGCTCGCCCAGCGCCCGTTCTTTTTTTTCTTTTGGTCCGATCATGGTTATACTCTTCGCAGTTTTCGCGGCCGCGGCCCGTTGTGGGGGATCGGCGTCACGTCTTTGAGGGCTACGATGTTGAATCCCTGGTTGGCGAGCGAACGCACCGCAGAGTCCCTCCCGCCGCCTATCCCCTTGAGGAATACGTGGAGGTTGCTCATGCCGACCGCCTTGAGCTTCTCGGAAATGATCGCGATGATCTTTGAGGCCGCGAACGGAGTCGCTTTCTTTGGACCGGAAAATCCTATCGAGCCCGCGGATGCCCACGTGATCACATTCCCCTGCTCGTCGGTTACCGTGATCACGGTATTGTTGTACGACGCGTTGATATACACGCGCCCGCTCTCAAGCCGCCTGCTCTTTTTTACCTGAGCCGGCTTTGCGGCTCCGCCCTCTGCAGCCGCCTTGTCCTTCGGCAGCTCCTCGGCTGATTGTTCTGCGATCTTTTTCTTGCCCATGCCGTGCTTGCCCGCGAGGGCAAGGTAATTTCTACACCGTAGCCCGAGCGATTGCAAGCATGAGCACCCCGCACCATTTGTGGCACGCATCGTGCCGGTGCAGAGTGTCTGCCGCGGAGCGGCTTTCGCCTTGGTTTCGTCCTTTGTACAGTATCATTGTTGCAAATGGTGCGGGGTAAAGAGTTGGCATCTGCTCGGCTTTCGCCTTCGGCTCGCCCTCGCAGGCCAAACTCTTTACTTCAGTTCAACTTTGCGCTTGCCGCTCCCTGCGGTTTTCCGCACGTTCCCGCGCACCGTCCGGGAATTGGTCCGCGTGCGCTGTCCGCGCACGGGGAGTTTCCTCGCGTGGCGGGTGCCGCGATACGCCTGCAATTCCTTGAGCCGCTGGATGTTCCTGCGGACCAGCTGTCGCAGCTCTCCCTCGACGCGGCAATTCTTCTCTATCCAGCTCTTTATCTTATTCACCTCGTCCGGCGTCAGGTCTTTCGTGCGCTTATGGAGATCGACGTGCGACGCCTGAAGGGCGCGCCTGCTCGTGGTGCGGCCGATACCGTAAAAATAAGTGAGCGCGATCTCGATGCGCTTGCTGTCCGGAATGTTGACGCCTAATAGTCGCATTGCTGTTACCCCTGTCGTTGCTTATGCTTTGAATTTTTACAAATCACATACAGGCGGTTTCTTCGCTTCACCACCTTGCAGTCGCGGCAGATCTTTTTGATCGAACTTCGTACCTTCATGATTGATGGCTGGTCACGCTTTATAGGCGCCGCACGATCCTCCCCAGGCGCCCGTCCGGGGTCACCTCGATGAGCACGCGGTCGCCGGGCAATACGCGGATGTGGTACAGCTTCAGTTTCCCGGCGAGGTGCGCGAGCACCAGCTCCCTGCCGCGTATGCGGACACGGAACGTAAGACCCGGAAGCGCCTCTTCCACGATCCCTTCTTCGCGCTCAGGAACCGGCCGTAAATTATTGCCCATGCAGCAAAGAAAACGCCCTCGCGGAGTTCTTCCGCTCGCTCACCGTCCTATGCCTCATATCCTTGTCCTGCATTCGTAGGCCGATCGTAAAGAGAAAAAATACCCGCGGTTTTCATGCAACTGCCAGCAGGACCAGTATAATCGCGGATTTCCATCCCTGTCAACCCCGTCGCCTGAATACTAGTTTACGACAATGGTCACCCGCCGGGCGTCATTCGGGAGATGTCTGAGCCAGATTGGCCATACCGAAATTTTGGCGTCCGCGAGGCCGGGAAGGCCCACGATCGCCGACCGCGCTTCGCCCAAGCTCTTACCCACGATGCCCGGCGTAAACTCCGCGGGAGAAAATTCCTGCGCAAGCGTTCCTTGCGCCGTGAACGTGAATCTGAGCTCGCCGTGATCAAAATCAGGTTTGGGGGCAGAGTACGCGGCCTGCCAATCGCGGAACGCCGCACCTGGGTGGTCTTTCGAGGCGAGCGCAGTGAGCGCCGCCTCCATGTCCGCTCCCTTGAACCCTATGGCGCGCGCCCACGCTTCGCCGAACACGCCGAAGTTGCCGTTCTCATCGGTGGTCTTGTTCGGCGTGATCTTCGTTATGGAGACTTCCGTCGCGCCATCGACAAACACGAAGTCCTCCGGCCGCTTCGAGAGCATATTGTTCTTGAGGCTCGTGGTCAGGAGTTCGGTCACGCGGGCTTTCGCCGCCGCGATGTCCGCATCGGTCGGCACAGCTTTCTCGCCTACGAACCCGCCCGTGATCGCGCCCTTGACCACGCCGTAAAATCCGGCGTACTTAGGCGTGTTTTTGAAACCCGGAATAGTAAGCTGTTCGGTGGACGAAGCAATGTTGTAGCTCGCGCCCGCTTGGTCGGCAGAAACGGCGGCGTCGATGCTCGCAGGGATGATCTTCCCATCCTTGATCTCTGCGCCGGGAACCGTGATCGCTCGGTCGAGCCGATACACTTTTCCCGCGGCGGTCGCGAACCGCGTGGTCGCCACAAGCCCCTGGGCAGCAGAACTGTATGCGTTATAGACCGTTATCGTTCCTTTGGCTTTTTCGGAAACTTTGGCCTTTCCGGTCGCAGGGAAAAGCTGGGTGAGATTGCGCTGGTCGTAGAACACCTCGGCGGGAATGAGATTCTTGGCTATGTCCGGTTCGCGGACTCCCTTGCTCGCCGCGAGCGCCCCCTGATACTGCCACGACGATTTCGTGAAATTCAATGTAACGGTCGCCCGTCCGAACACGACATTCACCGCCCACACACCAGGGATAAGCGCCACAACGATCGCCGCGGCAACGTACAGCGCCTTCCGGCTGAATCGCCGCCGAGGTTTTTCCTCGGGTTCTTCCGCAGGCGTCATTTCTACGGCGTGTACGACGAACGATTCTTGCGCCGGAACGGGCTCGCTTCTTTTTATCGATTCTGTTTTCGGCGCCGCGATCTTCCGCGGAGAAACGGGGGTGGCAGGCACCGAAGTAAGCGTCTGCGGCAAAGGTCCCGGCCCTGCTTTCTTTTTCGCTCCGCGCTTCGCCGAGCCTTTCGCAGAAACCACGTCAACCGGCACGATGTCGGTAAGCGAGCGCACTTTTTGACCCGCGGCGAAAAGAGGATGGCTCGCCTCAAGCCCGCACGCATCTGCCAGGGCAAGCACTTCTTCGTCAACGGACTCCACTATCACCTTTTTTCCGTGGACGTTCGCTTCCCGCTTCAAGATCTGGAAGTTCGCGATGGACTCCCGAAGAACGGTTTCCTTGGGGATTACGAGGGTAAGTTCCGGATCCTGATCGTCAGCGATCGCCTGGATTACATCGGCTATTGTCGCGTCTTTTTCAACAACGATCTTTTTCATCTTCGTCATCTCGCCCTCTATTTTACCTGATACGCGCTTACGGCTCAACTGCGGCCCGGATCCTGCGCACGCCCGCTCCCACTGCTTCTTCTTTGAGGACTTTCACGCGCCCGATCTCGCCGGTGCGCCCGACGTGCGGCCCGCCGCAGAATTCCTTGCTCCATGCGGTCTCGAGCGTCTTGCCTACGTAATATACCTTGACACGCTCGGGGTATTTCTCCTTGAAGAAAAAGAGGGCGCCGGTCTTTTCGGCTTTTTCTTTGGGCATTTCCTCGAATTTCACCGGCAAATCCTCCCGAATCACCCCATTCACGATTTCCTCGATGCGGCGAACCTCGTCGGGCGTCATTTTCCGAGGGAACGTGAAATCGAACCTAGTCCGCTCGGGCGTGATATCAGAACCCATTTGCCGCGCCTCATTCCCCAGGACCTCGCGCAAGGCCTGCTGGAGGAGGTGTGTTGCGGTATGGAGCCGCAGTACGCGCTTCATTTCTTCCTCGCTCCCCGCTTTGAGCTCCCCGGTGTCGAGGATCAGCCCGTGGCCGCCGAATTTCTTTTCCCCGCCGACCGCAGAGACCTTCAAGTGCCCCTCTTTCGCGCTATTGAACTCTTCCCAGTCGAACGGCTTGAATTCGTACGTCACCTCCGGCGGAAAACCGTATGATTGATACAGGTCGAACGCCTCCTGCCCGGTAAGCCGTTCTTTTTTCTCCAGGATCTTTTTCCCGCGCGCGTAGGTTTTGACGAACGCGGACTGTTCCTGCTCGAACACGTCCGCGATCTCCGCACGCTTCCTTCCGAGCTCGGGATAGCAATCCATATACACGTCGATCACGCCGTCAACGAGGCTCGCGAGAACTTTTTCGGGAAAGGACTGCAGAAAATTCGCGTGCGTGATCGCACGGCGGATGAGCTTGCGCAAAATATATCCGCGGTCCTTGTTCGACGGCACGACGCCGTCTCCGATAAGAAAGGTCGCGGCGCGCACGTGGTCCGCGATCACGCGGAGCGAACGCTCGGCGCGCTCGCTTGAACGGAACTCTGGACGCCTGCGCAATGGCTCTATGAGCGGCGCGGAAAAAAGATCTGTCCCGAAGATCGTGGGCACGCCTTGCGACGCCATCGCGAGCCGCTCGAGCCCCATCCCGGTGTCCACCCCGGGGTTCGTAAGTTTCTCGAGCCGTCCGTCCAGATGCTTGTAGTACTCGTTGAATACGATGTTCCAACCTTCAACTCCACCCACATAAATTTCCGTGGTCGGCCCGCACGGCCCCTCGCTTCCGGTCGGGCCCCAAAAGTTGTCTTCGCGGCCGTGCCGATCCACGCGCCCGGCGCCGAGGGCTCTCCAGATCTTCTCCGATTCCGCATCCGCAGGCACGTCGGCATCCCCCGCGAACACGCTCACCTTATCGATCGAAAGCCCCATTGTCTTAGTGATGAATTCGTAGCCGTATTCGATCGCTTCTTTTTTGAAATACCCGCCGAACGAAAAATTACCGAGCATTTCAAAGAACGTGAGGTGCGACTCGTCGCCCACCTCATCAATGTCCGACGTGCGGAACGATTTTTGGATGGATGCGGTGTTTTTGCTCTGAAAATCTTTTATCGGGTCAAGCTCGCCCGTAAAATACCGCTTGAACTGCTGCATGCCGGCGGTTGTGAGGAGCACCGAAGGATCGTCTGGCAAAAGCGAGCTTGAGGGAACAACGGTATGCCCCCGCTCTCTAAAAAAATCAAGGAACCTCTTGCGGATTTCTGCGGAATTCATGTTCACTATATATAGAACTAATTGTATACCGAGAAACCTTTGTTTTTCCACTTCGGCGGATTTTGCTTTTTTGTTTCCCTGTCCTCTTAACATTTCCCGCGGCCGCGGGAAATGTTAAGAGATATCTCTCATGCGCACGATCGCACACCCCGCACAGCTCCGTATCTGCTCAATCTACGTCAAATTCTCAAACCCCTCAAGCGCTTTTGCTTTCTGGTGCTCTCGGATCTTTTCAAGCGCTTTTGCTTCTATCTGGCGGATGCGCTCGCGCGTAACGCCAGAGACCTTTCCCACTTCTTCCAAGGTATGCGAAACCCCGTCTTCCAGGCCGAACCGCATTTTCAGGATCTTTTGCTCTCGCTCGGTCAAGTCGACCATTATGTCATTCAAGAGATCGCGGAGCAGGGCGCGGGCCGCAAGCTGGGCAGGCGTCGTGCTTTTTTCGTCGGGGATAAAATCGGACAATGTGGAGTCCTCTTCGTCGCCCACCGGCTGTTCGATCGAGAGCACTTCTTGCGAGATCTTCTGGATGTGGAGGACTTTTTCAAGCTCGATCCCCATTTCTGCGGCGATCTCCTCGGGCAAAGGGTCGCGGCCGAGCTCCTGGATGAGCTGCCTGCGCGTCTGCGCGTACTTTGATATCGTCTCCACCATATGCACGGGGATGCGGATCGTGCGCGACTGGTCAGCCAAGGCCCGCGTGATGGCCTGCCTGATCCACCACGTTGCGTACGTAGAAAACTTGAACCCTTTGCGGTAGTCGAACTTTTCTACCGCGCGCGAGAGCCCGATGTTCCCCTCCTGTATCAGATCCAGAATGCTCAAATTAGGGCTGCGGTTCGCGTAGCGTTTTGCTATCGAAACCACGAGCCGCAGATTGGCCTTCATAAGGCTCTGCCGTGCGTCCTCGTCGCCAGAGGCCGAACGCTTGGCAAGCTCCCTCTCTTCTGCCTTGATCAAGAGCGGCGTTTTCCCTATCTCGCGCAAATACACCTGCACCGCATCCGGCGTTCCACGCTCGAGATCGGTCGCGGCTTCGAGCTCGGACGCGCTCGGCTCGCCGCCGCGCCTCCCGCCGACCTCGATGAGTCCGCTCGTCTCGATAACCTTGATATTCGCCTTTTCGAGCCGGTCGTAGATCTCATCGAGGAACGATACGTTCTTCTCGATGTCGGGAAAGTAATAGAGAATCTCGTTGTCCGTCACGAACCCCCGCGGCCTGCCGCGCTCGATGAGCTCGGTGAGGGCCGCCTGATTGACCGAGAGGCGCGTCTCGCGTTTTTGGAGCGGCTTTTTCTTGACCTTCCCCTTCGCCTGCTTCGCGCGCGTGGCCGGCCGCCTCCGCCGCAGAATGGCCTTTCTTCGTTTTGCGTTTGGCTTTTTCATGTAGAGAAACCTGTATGCCTGTTGCTACGGCTTTGACGAGGACTATCTTACGACGTTCCGCGCTCCGCGAGCAAGCTCCGCTCCTCGCGCACGCGCAGCGTGGTTCTCGCCTACACCACGGGCAATTGGCCGAATTCCCGAAGCGCTCCCTCGAGCGCCTCCTTGTTTCCCTCGGCTTCGGCCCTCTTCACGAGCTCCGTAAGCTCAAGCCGCCGCTCCTTGAAATACTCGTGCGAGAGGTGCTTCTTCAGGTCCTCGACCTCGCGAGGAGAAAATTCTCCGGCGCGCAGCACCACGAGATTGATCACTTCGTCCAGCTTTGGATCAGACGCGGTTCTTTCCCCGCGCTGGAGCACCGCGCCCGCCTCGCGGCACATCCCTGTAAAATACGGCAGGGAGTCCTCGACCAGCGCAAAATCATTCTTTGCGAGCGCCGCGGAAAGCAGTTCCTGGCCGATCAGATCGCGCCGCGTGAAATTCCTCTGTTGAGTTTCGGCCGCCTCTTCGCCGCGCGAAAAAGCAGGCGCGTTTACGGCAAGCTTCCCCGCCTCCTCAATCAGGAATTTTTCCTCCACCTTGATCCGCTTTGAGAGCTCTTTTATCCAAAACCCCTGCTGGATCGGGCTCGCGATGTTCTTTATCTTTCCCACCACGGCGCGGATGTTATTGAGCGTGGCGCGATCGCGGAACTCGAATGAGCCCTTGGGGAGGTAACGGTCGAAGTAAAACTCCATAGCGGGCTTCCCGGCCGCAACAACGGCAGAGAGCCCAGCGGGGTCTGCCTGCGCGGCGTCTGCCGGGTCCTTGTACCCGGAGAATGTCGCGACGCGCACGTCGAAATCGCTCGCCTCGGCCAAGTCGATCGCGCGCTCGCCTGCCGCGAGACCCGCCTCATCATTGTCAAAGCTCACCACGAGCTGGTCTGCCACCCGCCGCAGGACCCTTAAGTGGTCCGCGGTGAGCGCCGTGCCGGAGCTCGCGACAACGTGCCGCACGCCTGCCTGCCAGCTCATCAAAAGATCCATCTGGCCTTCTACCAGGAACGCCTTGCCCGCTTCGCGGATCGCGTTCTTCGTCTTTGAAAATCCGTAGAGCAGTTTTGACTTCGCGAAGATAGGCGTCTCTGGGCTGTTCATATATTTGGCGACAGCCAACCCTGAGCTCGTCGAAGGGTTGCCCGATCCTTCGACAGGCTCAGGACGGGTAGGCAAAATCCTCCCCGTGAACCCGACCACTTTCCCGAAGTGGTTGTGTATCGGGAACATGATGCGGCCGCGGAAGCGGTCGAATCGCGCTCCCCTCTCCGTTTTGATGACGAGCCCCGCGCGGATGAGGTCCTCGGGGTCGTAGCCCTGTTTCAAAAAATGCATGGCGAGCGCTTCTGGCTCGTTCGGCGCCCATCCCAGCTCAAACTCTTGTATGGTCGCTCCCGTAAGCCCGCGCTCCTTAAGATACTGTTTCGCCGCCTCGGAGAGTCCGAGCTCACGGATAAAGAACTCTTTGGCCGCATTGTTGATGTCGTAGAGAAGACCCGCAAACTTGTACTCCGCCGGATTCAATCGCCGGAGCTCCACGCCCGCGCGCTCGGCCAGAACGCGGAGTGCCTCGCCAAACTCCACGTTCTCGTAGCGCATAAGGAAGCTGAAGATGTCCCCGCCAAGGCCGCACCCGAAACAGTGCCAGCTCTGCCGCTCAGGCGACACCATGAATGAAGGCGTTTTCTCGCGATGGAAAGGACAGAGCGCTTTGAAATTCTTGCCGGCTGGCTGGAGCGTGAGGTAGCCTTTCAAAAACTCAACCACATCCAATCGTTCTTTGATTGTCTCGGTGGGCGAGGCGGCCATAGTGCTTCAATCTTATGGCAAAATGCCGGCCGAAGCAAGGAAAAAACTTGGAGAATCTGCTGGTTCCGCGTAGAATAATGGGGATGGCAAAAATCCTGGAGGTGAAAGACCTCTCTGTCAGTTTTGACGACACGCAGGTCATCCGCGATCTGAATTTTACCCTCGACGAAGGCGACCACCTGGCAATCATCGGCCCGAACGGCTCGGGAAAGACCGTACTCCTCCGGGCGCTTCTTAACATCGTCCCCTACCAAGGCGACATTCTCTGGCGTCCCGGGATCCGGCTCGGCTATGTGCCTCAAAAGATCGACGCGGACCGCCACCTGCCGCTCACTATGGAAAACTTGCTGCTTGCGAAGGCGCGCGTATTGCGGCTCACCTCGTCCGCCGTCGCGCACGTGAAACAAACGCTCGGCCTCACCGAGGCGCTCATAAAGACCCCTGTGGGGCACCTCTCGGGCGGCCAGTTCCAAAAAGCGCTCATCGCATTCGCGCTCCTTGGCTCTCCGAACGTCATCCTGTTCGACGAGCCGACCGCGAGCCTGGACCAGCTCACCGAAGAGCACGTCTACGAACTCGTCGACGAACTTCGGAAACAGCACCGCATCACCATGATCCTCGTGTCGCACGAACTTTCTGTCGTGTCGCGCTTTGCAACGACCGTGCTCTGCTTGAACAAAGAAGCGGTGTGCTACGGTCCGCCCAAGGAAGTTTTGAATCCGCGGGTGCTCGAAAAACTCTACGGCACGCCGCAAAAATTCCATACGCACGGCCACGCCCACGGCCGCCCCCGCCATGGTGTTTGATCCGCTGACCATCACCCTCGCGCTTGTTGCCGCGCTCTGCGCCGGACTCGTCGGCAGTTTTGCGCTCATGAAACGCATCGTGCTCGCGGGCGACGTCATCTCGCACATCGCGCTCCCCGGCATCGGGCTCGCGTTCCTCTACCACATAAATCCGCTCCTGGGCGGCACCGTCACCCTTCTTTTGGGCACGGTGCTCATCTGGCACCTTGAGAAGCGGACCGGACTTTCAACGGACGCCATGATCGGCGTCGTATTCGCCGCCTCGGTCGCGGTCGGCGCCCTCGTCACGCCGGAAGAAGACCTTGTCGAGGCGCTGTTCGGAGGCCTTGCCTCACCGACCATCTATGAATTCATTATCGGGCTCGTGCTCGCCCTTCTTACCATCGCGTTCCTCCTGAAATTCAAGGACAGGCTCATCCTCACGCTCTTTTCGCCGGAGCTCGCTGCCTCAAGCGGCGTGAATGTCAACCGCCTGAATCTGCTCTTTCTTCTCGTGTTCAGCTTGACCATCGTGCTGGGGCTGAAATTCTTGGGCGCGCTCCTTGTGGGCTCCCTCATCATCATCCCGGCTGCGATCGGCAGACAGCTCACCCACACCCTTCCCTCGTTCCTTCTCGCCTCGTCGCTCGCGAGTATCGCGTCGGTCGCGGCCGGCATGTTCTTTGCGCTCGCGTACGGCGCGAGCCTCGGCCCCGCCGTAGTCACGGTTGCCGCAGCGCTCTTCGGGCTGAGCTTGCTCAAAAAGAAAAGGTAGAATTTTGCGAACTGTAAAGATCAACGGGCGGCCGCGTTCCGCCGCAACGCTATGCCGACCGCGATAAGAATTATCGCGAGCACGATGAGGTCAACCGGCATAACAAAATACGCGAGCGTACAGCCGAATTGAGAACAATCAGCCGGAATGCGCGGCTGAAACGCGTTACGCAACAAGGCAAAGACAACAGAGCCGAATCTATATGAATCGGGCGGGCAGGAACACGGGCCTCCGACCGCGACCGGATTATTGATAAAATAGACCGCACCCACGACAAACAGTGCAGACAGCACGAAAGAGATCCTAGCGATAATTAGCTTCATATTTGAGCCGTCTCCGAGATTTGAACTCGGGACCTTCGCTTTACGAAAGTGCTGCTCTACCAGCTGAGCTAAGGTGGCGCTAACCTTACTTTACGACTTTCTTTAAATATTTACGAAGCTCTTTTTTAATCGATGGATGCTTTAGGGCGAAATCTACCGTAGCCCTCAAAAAGCCCATCTTATTCCCACAATCATATCTTGTACCTTCAAACTGTAAGCCGTAGATTGGACGCCTTTTAAGCAAATTTTTAAGAGCGTCAGCCATCCTCACTTCTCCTCCCCTGGACTCCCTTTTAAGTTTCCTTAACTCCTCGAAAACACTAGGAGTAATAATGTATTTACCGACAATAATCAAGTTAGAAGGCGCTTCTTTGGGGTTGGGCTTCTCCACGATGTCTTTTATTTCATAAACGTTTTTGGAGACTTTCACGGCTTTAACTACGCCGTAATGTTTGACTTCGTTCCTAGGTACGGTGTCCAGCGCCAAGACAACGTCGCCGTATTTATCAAAAACATCTTCCATCTGCAAAAGACAAGGCACCCTACTATCGACAACGTCATCTCCAAAAAGCACGCCCACCGGCTCATCGCGACCAATTAAGTGTTCGGCGCATAAAATCGCGTCCCCGTCTCCCCGCGGAGAATTTTGCCTAACATAAGAGAAACGAGCCAACTTGGAAATTGACCTCACTTCCTTGAAAACGTCTTTCTTGTTGTCCAAGAGAAGCGCCGCTTCCAGTTCAGGAGAAAAATCGAAGTGATCCTCAATGGCGCGCTTACCGCGGCCGGTTATGAAAATAACATCCGAGATGCCAGAATGCGCAGCTTCTTCAACCAAGTATTGGATAACCGGCTTATCGATAATCGGCAGCATTTCTTTGGGCTGCGCTTTAGTAGCAGGTAAGAACCTCGTTCCTAAACCCGCCACCGGGATAATAACCTTACTAATCATTTATTCTTGAACGGTAACTTTATTTATAATTACCGGTTGTAGCGGCTTGTCATTCGCGTCTACCTGCACTTTGCCGATGCTTTGAGCTACGTCGCCTCCTTCAATCACCTTACCGAAAATAGCGTAGAGCTTAGGCATAGCTTTGTAGTCAAGCATGATAAAGAACTGGCTGGAGTTCGTATCCGGTCCGCGATTAGCCATTGCTACCGTACCTTCAGTATAACCGCGTTTATAGCTTTCGGTGCTGGGATTGAGCTCGTCTTCAAAATCGCCGCCGTAAATAGAATCTCCTCCGGCGCCCGTGCCAGTCGGGTCGCCTCCTTGGATAACAAAGCCGCTAACCACACGGTGGAAAGTGACACCGTCATAATATCCCTTTTTAGCCAAACCAATGAAATTAGCCACCGTCTTCGGAGCGTCCTCAGGGTAAAACTCCATGACGATATTACCCATACTAGTCTCGAGCGTGGCGCGAGGATTTTCTACTGCATTTATATTTTCATTCGGTTTCTCCATGTTGTTATTGCTATTGTCTTTACTCGACTGATTCAACATAAAATAACTGCCTAAAGCCAAGATTAAAACTACCCCGAAGACTATGTACCACTTTTTCATGTTTATTTGTAGTCCGCCTTCGTTAAAGCTTCGGCGGGATACTGAATTTTCCAGCCAATCGCTACGCTCTCGGGGAAAATTCGTGAGCGGAATACCGGAATCGAACCGGCGCCCTCACCTTGGGAAGGTGATGTACTGCCACTATACTAATTCCGCGTTTTTACCGGCTCATCTGTCGCCGCCTTCACGCACTACGAGCGGCACAAAACTGAAACCCGCGTATTCCCTGATATCATAATCGTGCGCCGAGATCTTATCAATCACCTGCACGCTGTGTTCCACCGGCGCCACGAGCCTTCCGCCCGCGCGAAGCTGCTCTTTCCACGCGACCGGGACTCTGCCGGACGCGGTCGCCGCTGCGATCACCCTATCGAACGGAGCCCGCGAGGGATACCCTTTGGAGCCGTCGCCGAGGATGACCGTCGCGACTCCCTTCTCGATGAACGAGTACTTCGCAATGTTCCGCGAAGCCATATCGCATAATTCAGGGATTCGCTCGACCGCCACCACGCCGCCGCGGAACTTCGTTTTTTTCTTCCCCGGCTCGTTTTTGTTCAGCTTCCCTTTGGCCACGATATAAGAGAGGAGCGCGGTGAGCCATCCGCTGCCCGCGCCGATCTCCAGTATTTTTTCTCCGGGCTGGGGGGCGAGGTGCTCGAGCAGGAATGCGACGGTCAAGGGCTGCGAGATGGTCTGCCCGAACCCGATGGGCAGAGGATAATTCCCGTGCGCCTCTCCCGCGTGTTCGGCGAGGACGAAATCCTTCCGGTTGATCTCGCGGAACGCCTCGATCACGGTCGGCGTCTTCAGGGTCCCTTCCCGGATGAGTTCTTGGATGAGTTTTTCGTTCGCCATATGCGTGTGGTCTATGTGCCCGCGACGACGCGCTCGCCGTCCCAGCGGAATCGGGAGGAAAAAATGATCACTCGCGCGGATTGCTTGGCGTTTTTGAGCCAGATCTCAAGCTGCTCGTTTATAAGAAACAGCCGGCCTGCCAAGATGTCTTTTTCCGCCTGGGGAACAAGGATGGCGCTCTCGAAATCGCGGAACGAGAGGCCGTAGAGCGTCTCAACCGCTCTTTGCAGCTGCGCGTCCGAGCCGTACTTCCCGACCTTGTTCGCTACCAGGGAATCAAGCTCGCCGCCCACCTCGCGCGACACGGCCTTGTGCACCAGCGAATCCTCAATGAGCTGAGTGAGTACGCCCGCCTCGATCTCGTCAGGCCTGACCGCGGGCGTCGTCCCCTGCGGGTCATAGGTCTTCATGGCATTCTCGTAATAGACGAGCGCAGACCGATAGTTTTCCCAGAACCGCCGCGCGGAAATCGGCGTTTGGTCAACGAGCGCGATCGGATAGTAGTGGCCGCTCGCGAGGTAGAGCCCCGCGAATCCGACCGCCACGATAGCGGCGAACACGAGGTAGGGACGGTACTCACGGAAGAATTCTGTCATGGGCGCGAAGAAGATGTCGTGGACGACTGCGGAGACACGATGATGATAAGTTTTTCTCCGGGCGCGCGATAGTTAAAGCG
>Ga0076062_134_pt1 | contig 15204 bp, 15 predicted proteins | sample RifGroB1_FD_68177 | JGI IMG/M metagenome (GOLD analysis project Ga0076062, IMG submission 68177) | Parcubacteria bacterium GW2011_GWB1_56_8
CGAGGCCGGCAAAGGAAGCGGGAAGACGCCGCTCGCCGCGGGTATCGGTCTCTACGGTCTTATCTGCGATCAGGAATGGGCCGCCGAAATCTATTGCGCTGCGGTCACGAAGGACCAAAGTTACACGCTATTCCGCGACGCCAAGCGCATGGCCGAAGCGAATCCGGATCTTGCAGCCAAATTGGAGATCGGAGAGCACAATATCGCCTATCCTTCCACGCTGTCTTTTTTGCGCCCCGTATCATCCGAGGCCCGCTCCCTCGATGCCAAGCGCGTGCAGATGGCGCTGGTCGATGAGATTCACGAACATCGCTCCTCGATCGTCGTGGACAAGATGGACCTGGGCAAGAAAGGGCGCCGCCAACCGCTAATGGTGGAGATCACCAACGCCGGATACGATCGTCATTCCGTCTGCTGGCAACATCACGAATATACACGGTCGATCCTGGAAGGCATGGAGCTCAATGATCTATGGTTTGGTTATATCTGCCAGCTCGACCCCTGTGTTAATTGTCAGAAATCCGGCAAGACATTTCCGGACGACAAGTGCAAAAAATGTGATGACTGGCGCGATGAGCGAACCTGGATAAAAACCAATCCGAATCTGGGCGTCTCTCTCGGGCCCGAATATTTGCGCGAGAAAGTGCGCGAGGCTATCGGGATGCCCGCCAAACAGAATATCGTCAAACGCCTGAACTTCTGTATCTGGACCGAGCAGGAGAGCCGTTGGCTTGATCTCGATCTCTGGGATAATGGCTCCGATCCGATCGATCTCGAGTCCTTGATTGGCCGTCAATGTTTCGCCGGTCTCGATCTCTCTTCGAATAGGGATTTAACTGCTTGTACGCTCGTTTTTCCTCCTGAAGATCCAGTCGGGCGCTGGATCGTGCTTGTACGCTTCTGGATTCCCGAGGAAAATGTTAAGGCCCGTGTTGAAAGGGATCTGGTGCCCTATGATGTGTGGATCCGTGAGGGCTATATTGAGACCACGCCCGGGAACGTAGTGGATAAGGATTTTATCGAAAAGGCGATTTTAGATGACGCGAGAAAATATCGCATGCTTCGCATCGGCTACGATAAAATGTATGCCGAGCATATGGTTCAACATTTGGAGCTAAACCGTCCTGGCTATGTACCCGATGTGGTCGTCGATCCTCTAACGGGAACTACGGAAAAACAATGGTGTATACAGATACGCCCGGGTTGGAGTCTCGCCTCCGCTTCCAAGGAATTGGACAGCCTGATATTAGGTAAAAAGATACAACATGGTGGCAATCCTGTTCTGCGTTGGAATGCTGGCAATGCGACCGTAAAGATGAACGAACATGGAGACTACTGGCCGGTAAAAATCGCCGATAAAAAACGAATTGATGGGATTGAAGCTCTCGTGATCGGTCTCGCCCGTGCGATCGTGGAACCCCCGGAGGACACGGGCAAATCCGTCTACGACGAAAGGCCGCCGCTGACGTTGTGAAAGGACCTAACCATGAAGATCAAGATCGTAAGCGACGGCACGACCTATAATACCTGCATCTATGACGTCCAGTCGGGAAAAGAAATCAAGGACATCGTAGCGCTGAAGTGGGAATTTGATTGCCGCACGAAAAGAGCGGAATGTTTGATGACCATTGTCGTCGAGCTGCCGGAGATAGAGATAGAAGGAGAAGTAAAAGTAAAAATGGAAAAGATCCCTCGCTTTCAAGGACCTACGCGCGGCCCGTGAAACTGACATGAGAGAGATTTTAAAAAGAGTTTTCTTTCAGATAATCGATTTTAATGATATTATCGCCTTCATCGGACTTGCTTTCTTAGGATATGGCACGTACCAGATCTACCCGCCCGGGTCCTACATCACGATCGGGCTGATTCTATTGGCCTTCGGCCTCTGGAGGTATATCCGTCCATGAGCCTACTTGCGCGATTGCTTACTCCCTCGGCGAGTCCGTACAAGGATTGGGACGATTTCTGGTATAACCCGACCGGGTTCACCTCGAAGACGCTGTCCGGGATGCGCGTAAGCGCTGAGTCCGCGATGCGCCTCAGCGTCGTCTTCGCCTGCGTGCGGATCGTGGCCGAGACCATCGGCGTCCCGCCGTTCAAGATCTACCGTCGTCGTGGTGACGAAGGCAAAGACCCTGCACCGGATCATCCGGCCTATTACCGTCTCCATGATTCCCCCAACGATGCTCAGACCTCGCCGGAATGGCGCGAGATGATGCAGGGCCACGTCTCTCTCAGGGGCAATGCCTATAGCCGGATCGTCCGCGGCCCGCGCGGTCCGGGTGATTTCATGCTGCTCCCGATGCATCCCGATCGCGTCCTTCCCCTCGCCCTTCCCTCCGGGCGCATCGGTTATATCCACACGATCAAGAACGGCGGGAAGGAATCATTCACCCAGGATGAAGTCCTTCACCTCCGCGGCCTCTCCTCCGATGGCGTCGTGGGGCTCTCGCCCCTCGATCTCTTGCGCGAGCCGATCGGTCTGGCTATGGCGGGCGAAGCCTACGCCGCGCGCTATTTCGAAAATAACGGCGCCCCCGGCGGCTACCTGAAGCATCCCAAAGCGCTTTCCAGTACGGCCCACACCCGGCTCTTGGAGTGGATGAAGGAAAACCACCAGGGCGTTATGAACGCCCACAAGCCGAATATCTTCGAGGAGGGAATGGAGTGGATCCAGGTCGGGCTTGATCCGGAGAAGATGCAAATGGTACTCACCCGGCAGTTCCAGGTGATAGATATCGCGCGCGCCTTCCGCGTTCCGCTCCATCTTTTGAATGAGTTGACCAAACCGAGCTACGCATCGATCGAGCAGATGAGCTTGGAATTCATTACCTATGAGCGGATGCCCGACTTCGTGAAGTTCGAAAAACGGGTCGATCTCCAGCTTATCTCGCCGCGCAACGATGAATTCTTCGCCGAGTTCATGCTCGAGGGCTTCCTCCGGGGCGATATCAAGACACGCTACGAGGCATACTCCAAAGCCACAGGCGGCCCCTGGATGGCGCGCAATGAAGTCCGTATCAAGGAAAATTTAAATCCCCGCCAGGGCCTGGATGAGATTCTTTCACCGTTGAACATGGGCGGCGCCTCATCGGCCCCGGCGGTCGACGGCGAAGACGGCTCCGTCCTTCGACAGGCTCAGGACGTGGTGAGCTCGCCGAACCACGCACGGCTCACACGACTGCTGCGCGCAAGCGCCGGACGAATTTCGCGGCGCGAGATCGGCGCCGTCGAGAAGCTCTTAGTCCGCGCCGGCGGCGACATGAAGAGCTTCAAAGATTCCGTGCTCACTTTCTACGATGAACATGCCCGGTACGTCGCCGAAGCGCTCGCGATCGGCGAGGAGGCGGCCAATCGCTACGCGCTTTTCCAAGCACGGCGAATCTGCGAGGCTGCCGAGCGCGGCACCGTGCCCCATCTATTGAGCGAGTTCAAAAACAACGGATCCGAGTGGGTTCTGGCCATGACCCGCAAGGAAGGAGAAAAACATGATGAAGATCAGATCGAGGAAGTCCTACGCGAGGCTGACTAGCGAGTTTTTCCGCACGCCCTGGGCGATCCTGCCCGAGAAGCTCTGTGAGATCGCGCACGTGCTCGCCATGGCCCGCGCGGGAGAGGCGATTGTCGCCGAGGAGTGGGCGCCGCTGCGGGCCGCCTTCGAGGCCCGGGTCGCCGCCGCCCGGCGCGCTTCCGGCGCGGGAATCATGGTCATTCCCGTCTTCGGCATTATCGCCCACCGAATGAATATCATGATGCAATACTCCGGCGGGACCTCGACCGAGATGCTTGCCAAGGAATTTCGTGCGGCACTAAACGACCCAGACGTGGGGACCATCGTTCTCGACTTCGAATCGCCGGGCGGAGACGTTTTCGGTCTCCAGGAAGCGGCCGATGAGATCCGCGCGGGCCGCGAGCGCAAGCCCGTCGTCGCCGTCGCCGACGCCTACGCCGCCAGCGCCGCCTACTGGCTCGCCTCCGCCGCGAGCGAGATCTCGATTTCCCCCTCCGGCCAGGTCGGCTCGATCGGCGTCTGGGCCATGCACGAAGACATTTCCCAGATGTTGGAGATGGAGGGCATCAAGCCGACGCTGATCTCGGCGGGCAGATTCAAGACCGAGGGCAATTCCTTCGAGCCGCTCTCTGATGAAGCCCGGACCCAGATTCAAAAAGAAGTGGACGCCTACTACCGGGATTTCGTAAAAGCCGTAGCGCTCGGACGCGGCGTTACAGAAAAGACCATCAAACAGGACTTCGGCGAGGGCCGGATGATCCTGGCCGATGAAGCGCTCAAGCTCGGCATGGTCGACCGGATCGAAACCCTCGAGCAGGTGCTTACACGACTGAAGAGCGCGGGAACAAAACCAGGAAGGGGAATGGCGAAGGGCGGATTGCGGATTGCGGACGATGAAGACCAAGGGGATGCACCCGGAGAGCGCGAGACGATAACTGTCCAAGCCAGCAACCGCGAGGAAGCGCCCGCTGCGCCTGATCCGGCGCCGGCCCTAGAGACGGTCGCGGAAACTCCTTCGGCCTGCGGTTTTGCCTCGGATTTGACGCGCAGAGAGTGGGATTTGAGACTCCGCGAATTGGAGAGCTGATGGATTCGACCATTCGACGGGCTCATGGTGGTGAGCCTGCCCTTCGACTTGCTCCCTTCGGGTCTGAGCCTCAGGGTCGAAGACAGGGCCCTGAGTTTTATCGAAGGGTCGAACCACAAAGCTCACCATCATGGTGAGGGAAATCGAACCAGAAAAAAAGTTCTTGACAAAAATTGTTATTTTCGGTAATTACCGTTTTGTGATCGAACCCTATTCGAATCGACGCGGCCCGACGGCCGTCGCCAAAAACGGATAGGAAGTAGCTTAAAAGTCGCAATTCCAACGAAGGGCGCAAGCTAGTCTCGATTTTTCGGCTATGTTGTCAAAAGCGCTTCAAAACCTGCAGGAAGAGAAACACCTGAATCTCCAGCTAGGCAAGACGATCCTAGAAAAGGCCAAAAAGGAGGACCGTGCGCTCACCGAGGAGGAAAAGACCTCCCTCGAGGCCATGGAGAAGAAAGACGGCGAGATCAAGGATCGCATCGCCCAACAGAAAAAGCTCGATGACATCGATGCCGAGCTCCTTCAAAACGTCGCTTCCGGCAGAGAAAGCCCTCCCGGCGATTCGCCGGGGGCGCCGCTCAAGTATGATGCGCGCAAGATGGCCAAGGAGGATCCCATCCGCTTCTATAACGGCCTGGGGACCATTCTGAGGGCCGTCGCCTCCGCGGCCGTGCCCGGCAAAGCCCCCGATCAACGCCTGATGGCCGCCGCCGATCTAAATACGAGCGTGGGCTCGGAAGGCGGCTTTCTCGTCCGGCGCGACTTCTCCCTCGCCCTTCTCGATCGGGCGATGTCCGAATCCCAGGTCGCTTCCCGCTGTGATCATATCCCGATCGGCGCCGACGCCGACGGCCTCAAGGCGCCGTATATCGACGAAGAGAGCCGCGCCACGGGCTCCCGTTGGGGTGGCGTTCGGGTCTATCGGGTCGGCCAGGGCAACACCGTGACGCGTAGCGCGCCGAAGATGGGGAAGTGGGAGTTGGCGCTCGAAAAGTTGATGGCGCTCATGACCGCCAGTGCCGAATCGCTCCGGGACGCCACCTCTTTGGGCGCGATCATCACCCGGGCCTTCGCCGAAGAGTTCTCCTGGGTCCTCGACGATGAAGTCCTGTTCGGGACCGGCGCAGGCGTCCCGCTCGGCATCGTCAAGTCAGACGCGATCGTCAAGGTCGCGAAGGAGACAAACCAGGCGGCCAAAACGGTCGTCGCCAACAACATCATTAAAATGCGGGCCCGTTTGCTGGCCCGCCGCCGGCTGGGCTCCGTCTGGTTCATCAACCAGGATGTCGAGCCCCAGCTCCACGCCATGGGTCTCCCGGTCGGCACCGGTGGTTACTCCGTCTATCTCCCGGCCAACGGACTCGCCGGGACCCCGTTCGATACCCTGTATGGGACGCCAGTGATCCCCATCGAGCAAGCCGAGACCCTGGGGACGTTAGGCGATATCATCTACGCGAACATGATGGACTACGCGATCATTGAGAAGGACGGCCTGGAGGCCGCCGAGTCCATGCACGTCAGGTTCGAATACGATGAGAGCATGTTCCGCTGGGTCGTGAGAAACAACGGCGCGCCCAAGTTGAAAACCGTGCTCAATCCGGCCAAGGGCACCAACACCCTCAGCTCGTTCGTGGCGCTGGATACCAGAGCGTAACAAAATGGCGAAAGGCGAAACGAAAATGGCGGATTGCGAATTGCGGATGGCGAAAAGTTTTCGCAATTCGCCCTTCGCTTTTCGTCCTTCGACAAGCTCAGGACGTGGTGAGCTCGCCGAACCACGCAATTCTTTTTAGAGGAGGACCCTATGATTCCCGAAGGATGTAAACCCGTACAACTCGCTCACCCTCAGACCTCCAACGGCGGCTTCGATAGCGATTGGATTTCGCTCAAAAACGCGATCAAGGCCTTTATCGTCGTCGAGATGAACCAGGCCGTGGGCCATGCCACCAAGCTCACGGTCAACCAGGCGACCGTCGTGGCCGGCAGCGATACCAAGGTCCTGACCAATACGACTCGGATCTGGGCCAACGAGGACGTGGCCGCGAGCGACGCCCTGGTGAGAAAGACCGCCGCCAAGGATTACACGGTCACGAACGATATCAAGAAAAAGCAGGTCGTGTTCGAGATCAACCCGGCCGACTGTCTGGACGTAGCCAACGCTTTCGATTGCGTCGGCGTCAACGTCGCCGACTCCAGCCAGGCGACGGATTTTGTCTCGATCACGGCTTTTCTCATGATGAAGTACGCCGAGGCCACCCCGCCTTCGGCGATCGTGGACTGAGAAAATGGCGAAAGGCGAATTGCGAAGTGGAATTGCGGATCTCGAATTGCGGATTGCGAATGGTTTTCGCCCTTCGCCCTTCGCCTTTCGCCTTTCGCAATCCGCAATTCTTTAACGGAGGGCCTGTAAAATGCCTCTCGCACTCGTCAGAACGGAATGGATCAACGGTAATCTCGTCTTCTACGATAAGAATGGGGATGAGATCTTCACCATCGACGGCGTCAATCGCAAAGAGATCTTCACCATCGACGGCGTCAATCGCAAAGTCAGTTTCAACTCAGCCGCCGGTTTGGACGCGCCGGTCGCGATCGAGGCGACCGATATCGCCACCGGCGCGGTCACAGCCACCAAGCTCGGGGCCGGCGCCGCCATAGCGCAGAAAATCGGCCTCGAGGTCATCAACAAGACCGGCTCTGACATCGTCACAGACAAGCTCGTCGCCGTCTCGGGCCTCGATGTCACCAGCGGCAAGCCCAAGATCGTTCTGGCCGACGCCGACGTTGCCGCGCACGAAGACGTTTGGGTTACTACTGCCACCATTGCCAACAATGCCGCAGGCGTTGTGGTCAAGGCGGCGCTCTCGGCGGCCAATCTCAATACCAATGCCGTCGGCACCGCCGGCGATCCGGTCTATCTCGACGTTACCGCAGGCGGATTTACCGTCACGGCCCCAACGGGTGCGACCGCCCGGGTCCATCCTGTCGGCATGGTCGTCGTGAAATCGGCGACTGTAGGACAGATCTTCTGGCTCTGCAGCCGGGTTCGAAAACTTGGCACGAACGAACTCCAGGCACTTGCGATCACGACCGCGCTCCTGGCCGCCGGGGTCATCAGCGCAGACGCTGCAGGCCGGGCATTGTTTGCCGCCGGGATATTCGACGTGGCCACTGTAGACAGTGCCTTCGCCACAGGCTCGATTGGCGAGGATCGATTAACTGCGAACGAAATCAACGCCCGCGTTGCAGCAAATCATGCAGCGTCAGACACGACCGCAGGACTCATGGTGATCCATCATATCCTGGCCGATCAGGCTGGGGGGCTGGACAAAGATGTGGTGGTGACCCACAAGATCCGCGTCCTTGATGTCATCGTGGTCAATGCCGCGGCAGGCGGCGCGAACGATACTATCACGGTGAAAAACGGCGCTACGGCCATCACCGATGCGATCGATACCAACAAAGGGGATAAGGCGGTCACTCGCGCAGGCACTATCGATGCTGCCCAGGCTACCATCGCAGCCGCAGGCACTCTACGGGTGACGAAAGCCGATGGCACCAACGATGCGAATTGCAACGTGTTCGTCATCGCGATGAGAGTCGTTTAAAAGAATGGCGAAAAGCGAATGGCGAATAGCGAAAACCTTTCGCAATCCGTCCTTCGATGGGCTCAGGACATGGTGAGCTCGCCGAACCATGCCATTCGCAATTCGATATCCGCAATTGACATATGGCCGGTTCCATAACATTCACCGAGTCCCGCTCGCGCACCGTCCAGAGCGTCTCGATGCTCTGGGTCTCCAGCGCCGCCGGGGCAGTCAGCGGCATCGCCTCACCCCAGATCTCCGGCGAGATCCTGCGCGCCGTCTTTAGCCCCGGAGCTGCCGGCCTGCAGCCGACCGATCTATACGATGTGACGCTTCTGGACGAAGATGGCTTCGACGTGCTCGCGGGCAAGGGCGCCAATCGCTCCAATGTAAACAAGGAACAGGTCACGCCATTGACCGGGGACGGCGTCACCACCAATCAACGCATATCCGTGGACGGCACGTTGGAGCTTCAGGTCGCCAACGCCGGCAATGCCAAGTCAGGGACGCTGACGATTTACTTTAGATGATTCAATGGCGCTCAAGCTTTGCTCCATTCAGGATGTCAAGGACCGCACCAAGGGCGGGGATAAATTCGAGTCCACGTTCGACGCCTTGCTCGGCAAGATCATCGACTCTGTAACTCTCCAACTCGCCCGCCACTTCGGCCGTCCCGACTGGGACAAAATAGCTCGCACGGAATATTTCAGCCCCGGCGTTTACGCGAAGCGTATTTTCCTCGCCAGCCCCCCCGTAGCAAGCACGCCCGCTATTCAAGTCTGGGAATCAACCGCCGCTCCCCGCGTCTATGGCGCCGATGAGCTGCTGGTTCTCGATACCGATTATTTCAGTTTTTCCGAAACGGGCATTGTCGCCAAGGACGGCTACGCCCTATGGGCCGAGGGCCTTAAGAGCGTCAAAATCGTTTACACTGGCGGCTATCTCGAATCAGCCTGGGCCGCCGCGCCAGGGACTCCTACGTATGTCTCGGCCGGGACCTTCACCGTTACCGGAGATTACACCACGGTTTATTATCCGGGCCGCGCGCTGCGTTACAAGGATACCGCCGGGGGATCCGTCTTTCAGGAGACCACGGTTTTGGCCAGCTCTCTCTCCGCCGGGGTCACTACCGTTACCGTCGCCGATAGCGGTCTCGATAGCGGGCTCAATACCGTACAGCTTTCGACGATCTCCGGCGCCCCGGCCGATCTCGCAGAGGCCGCTATTCGCCAGGCAAAGCTTGTTTTCGACCGTCGGGAAGCCGGAGGTCTCGGCAGCCAATCGCTCGAGGGCGGTTCGTTCAGCTTCAGCTCGGGCCTCAAACTCGATCCCTCCGTGCTGGAGCTGTTAGGAGATTATAGGGTGAGACCGGGACCGACTTAAGAATGGCGAAAGGCGAATGGCGAATAGCGAAAACTTCAACTCAGATTTTGAACCTTGAACCTTGAACCTTTGAACCGAGAGCTAGGAATGGCGAATGGCGAAAGGCGAATGGCGAAGGGGACTGGCTCCGTCAAACGGTGCCTGTCCCCATGATTGCAGGGAAATGATCAAATTTGAACAGAAGGGCGATGGGGTAGAGAAGCTGCGCCGGGCGGTTGATAAATTCGACCGTGAGTACAGAAAGCAGATTGCGACTACTTGGCGCAAGCATTTCCGTGCCGCGGCCAGAGAGGCCCGCGCCCTTATTTCCGGGCTTTTTGGCGGCCGTGGAATACGGCTACAACGCGCCTTTCGCGCTGCCGTCAGCATGCCGCGAGGAGATGTACTGGGCCGTCTCGGCTATATCCCACCCCGAAACAGGACCATGAAGGGCCTGGCCGCCATGGGACGGAAATCTTTTGATCGCTCCTATTTCTGGTGGCTGGGCAGGATCTATGAGGGAGGTGCCACGATCCGCCATCGCGGAGGCACAGGTAAGGGGCGAAGCGGCAAGGTCTGGGTCCCTATCGGCGACAATCGCGATGCTGGGGGCGCCGCCCGGGTCCGGCCCGCGCAGTTTTTCTCCGACTATCAAGGCCGCTCCCTCGTGCGCCGTAGTGCCGCCGGTAATCTGATCGCGTTCAGAAAAGAGGAAGAAGGGCTGGTTCCGATGTTTGCCCTGAAAGATCAGGTGTCGATCAAAGCGCGTCCCGTGGCCGGCCCCATGGCGCGGAAATTTCTCCCGATCATTATCGACGCCACGGGTCAGACGGTGTTTTCGAATTTCAGGGGAATCAAATGAAGAATAGCGAAAGGCGAAAGGCGAAATGCGAAATGTTTTCCATTCGATATCCGCCATTCGATATCCGCAATTTCCATGGCTGATTCGATCGAGGAACAGATCGTGCAGAATATCATGACCACGCTCGAAGGCATCACCGTGGCCAATGGATACGCCAATACCGTCAAGCTCGTTACGGATGATCTGGAGGCCGGCCTCGATCTGCAACTTTTCCCCACGATCTTCGTCGCCGTCGGCTCCGAGATACCCGAGCGCGGGGCGACGAGCGTGACGCGCAGAGAGATGAATGTCATGCTCGAATATTGGATCCGCGTCCAGAAAGATCCGCGCAAGGCCGTGGCTTCCATCAGAGCCGATATCCAGAAGAGAATGATGGTCGATTCGCGCCGGGGCGGCCTGGCCGTGGACACGCTCGAAGGTCCGAGCAGTTATGGCCTGGTGCAGGGCAAGATCCCGGAAGGCATGGGCCAGACCGGTTACATCATCCAGTATCGGACGAAGACGGAGGATCCATTCACTACAATCTAGCAAAGGGCAAAGCGCAAGGGGCAAAGGGCAGAGCATCCGGACGCTATGCTCTTTGCGCTCTGCCCTTTGCGCTCTGCCCTTTGCGCTATTTTGTTAGGAGGTTCAGATGGCTATTCAGCGACACTATCTCGATCAATTGATACTTACCGCCTTTGACAAGGAGGCTACCTACGACGCCGGTCCGGCGGGCTGGACCGCAGCGAGCGCATGCTCAATGCTTGAGTTCGACGATGCCAGCGCTCACGAAGAGTGGGATGATGGCCTGGCCGCCAATGACGACGTGGTCAACCAGGAATTCGCGACCCGTCAGGAGATCGCCCGCCAGGGTCTGCGGATCAATTACAGCGAGCCGCGGGCCAAGCCCAACTCTATGGCGGGCCTGATGGGGCTCGCGTTGGGAACCGTCGCGTCCGTGCAGGAAGCGGCTCTGGTCGCCTACCGCCATAAGATCACTCCGGCAGCCCCGGCCAGTCTCCCCTCGATCGCGGCTCAGACGAAACATGAGGGAGGCGCGCAATACAAGTACACGGGGATCAAGGGCGACGGTTATTCGCTAGGCATCAACGGACCCTATATGAATTTCAATTGCCCTCTGATCGGCTCCGGTAGCCGCGTGACCGCCGCCGATGCTTTTGCCGCTGCCAAGTCGGAAAACTGGCTCCGCTGGGGCGACGCCAAGATTTTTGTCAAGCCCACGAGCGGCACGGCGATCACGATTCCGGCCGATCCGGTTCAGGGCGCGGTCAATCTCGGAGCCAGTAACGTCGAGCTCTCCACGCGCGTCCTTAACGGCTTCGCCCACGCCTGGGTGAATGCACTGCAGGGAGAAGACGGCTATCGTGCCGGCAGCGGCAAGGTCAGAAAAGTCCTCTATCCCGGGCGCCGCAACGGCACGATAACGCTGCCCCTGGAAGTCGATAGCGCCTCCGAGGCTACGGAACTGGACTATTATCTGAGCCAGACCAAGCTCGCGTTCGAATTCAATCTCAATTCCGGCGAGATCATCGCCGCCACCGGCGCCTATAAATTCGGCGTCATTATCGTCGTGCCCCTGATCCAGTTCCGCACGATCGGTCGCACGACCGAGAACGAAAAAGAGGTCCTGACCTTCGAGGGCAAAATCATGGACGATGGCACGAACGATGAGATCGTGGCCTGGGTTTACAACGCCGTCGCCGCATACCTGGCGTAAAAGAATGGCGAATTGCGAACGGCGAAATCCCTCTTCTTCCCCCTTTATTAAAGGGGGAAAGAGGGGGATTAGAGTGAGAGGGATCCCATGACATCAAGCGTTCAGGATTTTAAAAAACAAGCGCGCAAAACTGTAATTCTGCCCTCCGGTCTTTCGGTCGAGATCCGCAAGATCCGCTTGATGGATTTCCTGGACCTCGGCGAATTGCCGCTGCCGTCTTCGGGCATCGAGGAGAATGGGGAGGGTCCCCGATCAGAGTCAGCATCACGCTCCAAAAAGATCAGCGCCGCAGAAATCCAGCGTTTTTCTTCTCGCGCGATCGTCTCGGGCTCAATCGCGCCTAAATTTACGGACCAGGATGACGAAGAGCACTCCGAAACTCTCGTCCATGTGCGGGATCTTAGCTGGGACGATTTCCGAGCCCTTGCCGGCGAGATCCTGGAGTGGTCTGGTCATAAAAAGGAGGTAGCGGCTGAGGCCGAATCCTTTCGCGCTTACGGACTCGGCGAAGATAGTCCGGGCGCTGGCGAAGGAATACGGCAAGCTGCCGACCGAGAATTCTATTTGAATCTACTGATAACGTTCCCCGAGGGACTGAGGAAAAAAAATAGGATCAAAGAGCGCAAGCGGGAGGAATCGCGATTGGGCTACAGCCCGGTAAAAAAGCTCATTGAGCTTTTGAAGAAAAACAAATGAAGAATAGCGAAAAGCGAAAGGCGAATAGCGAAAAGAATATCTTCCCTTTTTCGCCATCCGTCCTTCGACAGGCTCAGGACGTGGTGAGCTCGTCGAACTACGCAATCCGCAATCCGCAATTTGTTTATGGCTAACATAACTGAATTAATAGTGCGTCTTAAGGATGAGGTTTCGGCCAATTCCTCGAAGATCGAGCGAAGTCTGGGCGGCCTGAATAATCAAATCAGGAATTTTGCCGGAGTCTTCGGCGTCGGCCTTGGCGTGGGTACCTTGATCGGTTTCGGAAAACATTTGCTTGATGTCGGAGACAAACTCTCCGATCTTTCTGACCAGACCCGCATCTCAATAGGAGTGCTCGCTGGTCTCAAACCCATGGCAGACCAGAGTGGGACTTCGCTGGAGAGTTTAGCGACTGGTGTAAATCGCCTGATGATCTCACTCGCCGAAGGTCAGGATGGTACCGGCGAGCAAGCGCAGGCGTTGAAAACGCTCGGGATCACAACCGATGAGGTCCGTAAATCAATGTCAGATCCGGAGGGTTTTCTCGAGCTCTTTGCCAAGAAAATGGGAAATGTTACCACGCAATCGGAAAAACTCGCTACTGCAAAACGCCTCGCGGGAAAGGCCAGTGCTGAGCTTCTGCCGATGCTGATGATGATAGCGGAGAGAGGTCTGCCGCAAGTCTCGAAGGAGACGGAAGAAGCTTACAAAGCACTGGGAGATCTCAAAGACCGTCTGGTAGAAATGACCGCCGAAGCTACGAACTTCTGGGCCGCCCTAATCGGCCGGACGGCCAAGGCTTTGGGCTTCGGAAAGTCATTCAGCGATGAGATTCGCGAGGACATTCAACGCGCAGAAACGAGCCTTGCAATTTTAAAATCCATGGCGCAGCGGGGCTCTGCCGTTGCAAAGCCAATGGAAGAAACGGAGAAGAGGCTTACAGCGCTTCACGCTCTTTTGGAAAAGGTGGAAGATGGAGAAAAAAGAAGAGCTGGCCAACAAACCGCCGCGGCCAAACCTCCAGATAAGCATGCCAAGCAATGGCTGAAATCCCTGATTGATCAAAACGATCAGCTTGAGCTTCAGTTCATCAAACTGACGCAGAGTGAAGGCGCCGCCCACGAATACGCGAAAACGACTCTTTTGGCGAAGCTTGGGACCTCGGCCTTGACCGGCGAGATGGTGATGCAGCTTGATCGCTGGGATCAGCTTGTCGAGGATATCAAACAGGCGACTTTCGAGCTCAACAAGCTCGGCGAGATAATAAAGATGTGGGAACAGGATTTGGGGGAGATCGCCGCTGGGCCTCAAGAGGTCGGAATCTCAGCGCCGCGTCGCCGAGACCAATGCCGAAATGGAGAAGCGCATAGAGATCGTACAGCGGGCAATCGAAGAGCAGATTCTGACCGAACAAGAGGCGGCTGTTGTTCTCGGACAAATCTATGAGAGCGCCACGAAAAAAGCGAAAGAGAAGACCGAGGAGATGACGGAATTCACCCGCCGGGCCTTCGAGCGATCCTTCGACGCGGTGGCTGATGCCCTGCAGGATTTTATGCATGGCCAGTTCAAAGGTTGGGCAGATCTTGGGAACAGAATCAAACAGGTCCTCGATTCTATCGCGGCAAATTATATCACGACTTTAGGAAAGACAATGCTTCTCGGCAAGGACTATGGCACACCGGGGGCTCCAGTGGGCGGCCTTCTCGGAAATCTCGTTGGGGCGATCTTTGGCGCCGACCAACCCGTCTACGGCCCGGGGCCCGGGCAGATCCCAGAATATCAGTCTGGCGGCATCGTCGGGCTAACGCGGGTTTCCATGCGGCGTTACGATCCTACGATGTTTGCCGGGGCCCGGAGGTATCAAGACGGCGGCTTTCCCGGACTCGGATCCGACGAGGTTCCGGCCATCCTTCATCGAGGGGAAGAGGTGATTCCAGCGGGTGAGCGCGGCCGGGGCGGAAATATTTACAACACGTGGCACGTGAGGACCAATGATGCCGGGAGCTTTCTCCGCTCCCAGGCCCAGGTCGAGGGTATGGTTGCGCGTGCGACGCGGCGAGGACAACGCAAACTATAATGCGGCAAAGGGCAAAGCGCATAGAGTTCCGGACACTATGCGCTTGAGCGAGCGAAGCAAGCGAGCACTCTGCGCTATGCGTGACTCCCGATGAGTTTTATCGAGTCCCCACGTTTTCCCGATGAGATTTCGCTCGCATCCGAGGGCGGGCCGGAGTTCAATACATCGGTGATTCAGGTGAAAAGCGGCTTTTCCAAGAGCCAGATCAACTGGGACGTGGATTTACGCTCCTGGAACGTGGCCTCGGGTATCAAGAATCAGACCGATTTTTATACCCTGTTGGAATTTTTTCTCGTTTGCCG
>Ga0076062_115_pt1 | contig 14915 bp, 16 predicted proteins | sample RifGroB1_FD_68177 | JGI IMG/M metagenome (GOLD analysis project Ga0076062, IMG submission 68177) | Parcubacteria bacterium GW2011_GWB1_56_8
ATAGACGCACCGCTCCACACGCGCTTAACTGGTTCATTTCAGCCACCCGAATAAGTATTATCCGCATCGGCAGAATCGAGAATCAATGACTTACGCGCGATATCTCGACAACTGACTGCGCGGAGTATCCACTAACACGGCTGGAACCCGCATTATACCTAGTGTGCAGTGCGGTATTTAACATAATAAGTATTATCCGCCAGTGCGTAGTGAGCGGCCACATACACGGCAGGGGGGGGCAAGCTGCCGATATATTAGCGGATATCCCCCTCCCCTATTTTCCGGAGCCTTTGCTACCCACGGGCGCAGAGAGAACGATGAAAGATCACTCAAAATCCATTTCGCAGGTCGAGCGCAGCCGTAAGTATTTCAAATTACAGCTGTATTCCCCCTATCCGTATCAGCGCAGATTCCACGAGATGAAAGACCCGCAGGGGAAGGTGGCTAAAGCCAGATGTTTGATGGCCGCGAATCAGATCGGGAAAACGCTTTGCGGCGGGGCTGAAGCAGCGATCCACGCAACCGGGCTTTATCCAGACTGGTGGGACGGGCCGAGGTTCGCTTTTCCGCCGCACCTGGTCTGTTCCGGGGTGAATTCCTACCGGACCCGCGATTTGATCCAGAAGGAATTACTGGGCACGGCTAATAAGGACGCCGAGGATGATCTGGGAACGGGGTGGATACCGAAACACTGCCTGATTGACACAGACCGGAAGCCCGGAATACCAGGGGCGGTGGAGAAAATCCACGTCAGACATGCCAGGGGGCGCTGCGAAATCCTGCTCCTGGGGTACGAAGACGGCGCGGCGAAAGTCATGGGCGAGAGGATCGATTACGGCTGGATGGATGAGGAACCACCCCCGGAAATCTGGTCTCAATACGTCAGGGGCACGATTGCGACGGGCGGGTATCTGGCGCTGACGTTTACCCCGGAAGAGGGGATGACGCAGGTCGTCTTTCGGTTCAAGAACGACTGCCCGCCTAATTACGCTCTGATGCAGGCTTCTTGGGAAGACGCGCCGCATATCACCGCTGAACGGCGCGAAGAGTTGCTGCGGGAAATGCTGCCCCACGAAAGGGACATGAGGTCCAGGGGCGACCCGGTAGTCGGTGATTCCATGATCTTCCCGATTGTGGATGACGATATCCGCTGCGATTCATTCAAAATCCCCGAACAGTGGCCGCAGATACTCGGAATCGACTTCGGCGGGGATCATCCGTTTGCATGCGTGAAGATTGCCTTTGATCCGTCGGGGAAGAAGAAAAAGGGCTACATCGTTGACTGCACGAAGCAACGCAGGCTCACCATCCCCCAGGAGTGTTCAATCATCAAGGGTATGGGCGGGGACAAAACCCCCGTGGCGTGGCCGCATGATGGTAACAAGCAGGACAAGCAGTCCGGCAGACCCGTTGCGGATTTGTACCGTGACGAGGGGGTCAAGATGCTGGAACAGCACTTTTCCAATCCCCCGGAACCGGGGAAACCCGAGGGCACCGGGGGGCAGGGAATCGAAGCCGGCCTGAAACGGATGTATTGGGCCATGACTGAGGGAAGGCTAAAGGTATTTGCGCATCTCTCGGAATGGTTTAAGGAAAAGGCCATGTTTCACCGCAAGGATGGGAAGGTCGTTGCTTTGGAAGACGATTTAATGGCCGCCTCCCGATACGCCTATGTCTCAGCCCTGGATTCAAACGACGGCTTCAGGTTCGCGGAAACGATCCGGGCGAGATCGGACTTCATGCGCAAACTAAAGTTTGATTCCAGGTCGTTTCGATAACCATGCCGTGTCACGCATAACCACAAGCGAAGCAAATAGAGAGGAAAGAACATGGCGAGAGCGAAGCAAATAGCGCCACGGGGGATTGACAGCGGCGAGCCGTCTATCCGCGCGGTCCTCGGCGAGATGCAAAAGCCCCTGAAAGGCGATCCGAGCAAGAAAGCCTCCGAATCCGGCGTTTCCATCATGGAATACGCCACACGGGTACTGAAAAATCAGGGCAGCGAATTACTGCCGATGTTCAAGGCCGCGAAAGTGGAAGCCGCTCTGCGGGGGCAGGGGTATTCTGACGACGATTCAAGGCGCGCGGTCAAAGAACTGGGACTGTTGACATAACTCTATGCTGAGCAATACTGATCTTCTTGCGCGGATCAATGCTCTGGCATCCGGGGCCATTGGATCGGAGGACTCCACCGTCTCCACTGATCGCGCAACGGCGATGGATCATTATCGTGGCGAGCCATACGGCACCGAGATTGATGGACGATCTCAGGTCGTTTCCCGCGATCTTTCTGAAACCGTGGATCGCATGCTGCCGGCGTTGATCAAGCCCTTTTTCACCTGTGGGAATATCGTAGAATTCAAGCCGCACGGCACGGAAGATATCGCGTTAGCCGAGCAGGAGACGGATTACACCAATTACGTCGTCTTGAACCAGAATCCCGCCTTTACCATCTTTCACGACTGGTTTAAAGACGCGCTGATCCTTAAGAACGGTTATGTTAAGGCTTGGTGGGATGAGAAACAGACCTCGAAGATCGAGGAGTATGAAGGTCTGACGATGGATGAGGCCGCGAAGGTTCTCTCCGACTATCAGGCCGAGGATAAGGTTGAAATCCTGTCGCAGCAGGAGCGCAAGATCAGGGTCGATCTCCCCACGGGACCGCAGGAAATACCTGTTTATGACTTGAAAATCCGCTGCACCAAGAAAAGCGGCGGCGTGAAGATTGAGGCCGTGCCCTGCGAAGAGATCAGGGTCTCGAAGCGATGCCGTGGGAACCTGGATGCATCGGATTACGTTGAACACAACACCAAAAAGACCCGCACAGCCCTGATTGAAATGGGGATGCCGAAGGCGTTTGTCAACGCCTTGCCGAAATATTCGTCTAAGGGCGGCTCCGAAGAAGAGGCGCGGGATCAGGATTCTGAGTCCCAGGGGCAGGAAGGCATTGATCCGTCAATGGATGAGATCGAGTACCGGGAATGCTATGTCATGGCAGATGCGGACGAAGACGGCATCGCGGAACTCCGGAAGATCGTCGTCGTCGGCAAGCAAATTCCAGACGGTGAGGACTGGAATCATGAAATAGAAGAGCAGCCCCTGTGTTCCATTGTCCCGAAGCGGATGCCGCACCGGCACGTCGGTGAATCCGTAGATGACGATATCGAGGACTTACAGGAGATCAAGACGATCTTCGTCCGCAATTTCCTCGACAACATGTACGGACAGGTCAACATGGAATGGCTGGTCAACGGCAGGGTCAATCTGGACGACTTCCTTGTCAGCCGGCCGATGGGCGTCAAAAGAATCGACGATAAACAACCTGTTGGGGATTGCGCCAGCCCTGTTATCAAACCGGACGTGCTGCCGAAGATTCTCCCAGCCATTGATTATGTGGACCGGGTCATTTCCAACCGCACCGGGGTTACTCCGAACACCGGGCTTGATCCGGATGTATTGAAGGAAGTCAGGAAAACCCCGTACATGGATCAGGCCAATCAGGCGAACGCCAAGATCGAGATGATCGTGAGGATGTTCGCGGAAACCGGGGTCAAAGACCTGATGCTGAAAGTCCACAACCTGATTTTGAGACACCAGGACAAGCCGCTGATGGTCAAGTTGCGGAATCAGTTTGTACCCGTTGATCCGACTCAATGGAAGTCCAGGACCGATCTGGCGGTGAATGTCGGCCTCGGAACCGGGAACAGGGAGGAAATCAAGGAGACGATCTCGATTATCTCCAGCCTTCAGGAAAAACTAATGCCGTTCGGCCTCGTCACCGAAAGACATGCTTTCAATTCTTTTAACCGCCTGGTCAAAGTATTGGGAGAGCCGAACCCAGAAGCCTATGCGATGAACCCAGAGTCGCAGGAATTCCGGCAGATGCAGGAAGCCAAAAAGAACCAGCCGCCTCCGCCTAATCCGCTTGCGGAAGCGGAGCAAATCAAGGGGCAGTTCAAGATACAAGCCGAGCAGATGCACATGCAGCAGAAAGCGCAGGCTGAGCAGATGAAATTCCAGATGGAACAGCAAAATGAGCGGCTGCGGCTGGATTTTGAGGCTTGGCGGACGCAGCTTCAGGAAGACACCAAGAAAAGCGTGGCGATCATGACCCAGGAAATCAAGGCCCTGGTTGAGGGCTACAAAGTGGATATGGGGCAGGCTGGACTTGGCGGCGAGTTTCAGGGGGCGTCATGATCTTTGCGAAATATCACAGTCTGTCGAAAGAGGTTCCGTGTTTCGGCGTGTCCTTCGGAACGTGGCGCGCTTATCTCCCGCCGTGGCGTAGATGGTATGTGCGTCTTAACTGGCGGGTGGCTGAGCGTCGCCACGTTGTTTGGTGCTACGCATGAAAGATCGGAACATCGTGTTAGAGGAAATTGTGATCAGGGGACAGAACGCCTCTGCGCTCTTGAATAACCCGATCTTGAAGGAGGCCTTTGCGAAGCTCGAAGCGGCCCTGGAAGAACGCGAACTCGCCACATTTACCACGGACACAGAAGCCTGCCAAGACATCATCCGCACCAAGCAGCTTTTGGCGGGCCTGCAGCGCAACATCACGACTTTGTTGGACAGCGGAAAGCTCGCGGCCAGGGAACTGGAAATGCGCCGCCCGAAGGAATCCATTCTAAGAAAACTGGTGCGATGAAAGAGGGTCTCTCAATCGAACACAACGATCAGGGCCTTGTCCTGATCAGATTCGACAAGCCCACCGAGGGCATGGCGATGCCGTTTCAGATCGCTGCCGCCATCGCCATTGATCTGATGGATCATGCCAAAAAAGCACAGGAGCAACAGCGACGAATCATAATGAATTGATGAATTGATTTGACCTCAAACGGTCACGCCATTTGGCGTCGATCAATGGGGCATGGCTGATAACAACAACAAGAACGTGCCTTTAGGCACCGGCCAGCCTCACCCTTTCCTCGATAACAACAAGAATAAAGCAGGAGCATTGAAATGCCAGAAGCTACCCCCACGGGCGCTGTAGATGTGCATTCGGAAATTTTGTCAATTCTGAACAAGTCCAAGACGGAAGCTACCCCCAAAGAGCCAGAAGCTCAAAAGGATGCGCCAAAGTCCGTTGAGGACGAATCGGGAAGCGACGACGCTACCCCGAGGGAACCTGAGAAAGAAGCGGAAGCAGAAGAAGAACAGCAGGGACTGGAATTGTCAGCCGTTGCTGCCGTGTTCGGCGTGGATGAATCCATGCTCGATGTCGGCAAAGACGGGAAGGTCTTCGTGAAAACGAAGATCGACGGACAGGAAGGCGCTGCCACGTTCAACGATCTGCTTAAAAGCTATCAGCTTGAAGGCCACCTGAACAAGAAAAACATGGAAGTGGCGGAGATGCGCAAGGCGCTGGAAGCCGAAAGAAACGCTTTTCAGCAGAATGCGCAAGCAGAACTCCAACGAGTAGGTAACGCGCTGCAAATCGCCCAAATCGAACTGAACGCCGATTTCCAAAACGTCAACTGGGCGGAATTGGAGTCCGTCAATCCGGCCGAATACACCCGGATGCGGCTCAAGTTCCAGGATCGGCAGAACCGCATACAGGCAGCGGGACAATTCCTGTCGCAATACACCTTGCAGCAACGAGAGGCGCTCGTACAGCAGGAGTCGGAAAAGCTTTTTGCCAAAATCCCCGAATGGCGTGACCGCAAGGCGTTCGAGACCGCCCGCACGGAGATGATCAACGAGCTAGCCGAGTACGGTTTCAGGCAGGAGGAAGTCATGTCTGCTACGGACCATCGGATACTGTTGATGGCCCGCGATGCGCTGGCGTATCGGAAGCTGAGGGCATCACAACCGGAAGTGAAGAAGAAGGTTGTGCAGGCCCCGAAGATGATCAAGCCGGGAGTGCCAGCAGAACCCACCGGAGCGGATGCCAAAATCAGCCAACTCAAGGCGAAGGTGAACGATGGCGATAGTCTGCGCGAGTACCTGATTAAGTCCGGCGTCGCCGGACGTAAATAACAAGAACTAGAAGGAATCGCAGGAGGTTCCCAAATGGCTCAAACAACCGGCACCCATTCGTCTTACGACGCAACGGGTAATTACGACGACCTTGCCGATGTCGTCTATAAGGTCTGGGCGGATGAAACCCCCGGACTGTCAAGGATCAAGCGCAACAAGGCGACGGCCACTTATCACGAGTGGGTCCGTTCCGCGCTTGCTTCATCGGGCACCAACTACGTGATTGAAGGCGATGAGGCCACAGCGGACACGCTGGTTTCGCGCACCCGGGCAGGCAATTACACCTGTATCTCGGACAAGGTGCCGATTGTCACCGGCACGCAGGAAGCGGTTTCCAAGGCCGGCGTTGACTCCGAAATGGCTTACCAGCTGGAAAAGCTGATGAAGGAGTTGAAGACGGACGTCGAGAAAATGATCTGGGACAACAATGCCCGCGTTGCAGGTAATGACACCACTGCTAGGGAAGCGGCTGGAATGCCGTCCTGGCTGATCTCGAATGTGGACAAGGCTTCCGATGCAACCCTGGCAACGGGGGACGGCACGGATGCCTTTACCACGGGGACGGCCCGCGCGCTGACGGAAAACCTGGTGGAAAGCTGCTTGGCCTCGGTGTACGCGAGCGGCGGCAATCCGACCTGGGGCACGCTCGGCACCTGGCAGAAGCGGAAGTTCGCGGCTTTCACGGCCAACACAACCCGCACGCAGGAGCAGAACAAGTCCGGGAAATTGGTGAACACGGTTGACGTGTACACCGATCCGCTGGGCTTTACCGTGCAGCTTGTGCCGAACCGGCACTCAGTGACCTCCATGATCTTTTTCGTTGACCCGGACTATACCCGGATTTCAATCCTGCGGGATTTCCGCAGTTGGGATTTGGCGAAGTTGGGCGACCATTTCCGTAAGCAGTTGCTTGCGGAGTGGACACTGGAAGTATCCAGCGAAAAGGCACACGGGATGATCACCGATCTGTCCACGTCTTGATGAGTTGTAACCCGTAACCACGAAGGGGGCCGCAAGGCCCCTTTCTTTTTCAAGAGGAAAACACAATGAAACGCATTTGGATCGGGCTGCTCTCGATCATGCTGCTGGCTCCGGTGGTCCTTTCCGCTGCGAACTGGCATAACCTGACCGATGGCGGCCACTGCCTGCAGATCGCAGGTTTCACGGACTCCTTCTGCTTCGAGAATGACGGCGATATCGTCATTGACGACGGCGTGACGGATGCTCCCACTTTAACGTTCAAGGACGCCACCGACGAAACGCTCGTGTTTACAAAGCTGGACGGAAGCCACTTCACCGCGACGATTACCGCTGCGGACGCCTTTCAGGTTTTGACGGGCAATCTGCGGGTCGGTAACGGCACCCCTGGCGAAACCATCAACGGCGAAGACCTGTATGTCGAAGGGATTTCAGAATTCGACGGCACGGCGAACTTTGACGGGGCTGTGGACATGGCTTCGACTTTGGCCATGGGCGGGGCTTTGACGGTCGGTGCCAGCGGTACGCTGGACCTGAACGGCGTAGCCGATGCGCTCGTGATCGACGCGGACGCGGATACCACGATCAGCGCACCGACTGACGATCAGGTTGATTTCGAGATCAATGGTGCCGATGACTTCACGATGACCGCGAATGCGTTCAACGTGCTGTCCGGCAGCGATCTGAATATCGCCTCGGGCGCGACCGGCACGTTTACCGGAAACGTCACCGCAACAGGCACGATGACGCTGAATGGCGCTGTAACGCACGGCTCAACGGTCGCGTCCAGCGGCAACGCTGTTGACATGACGTTGAATGTCCCGACGAACGGCGGCAACGCGAATGCCAAGAATGAATACGTTGGCATCCCGAGGATCGCCGGTTTTGCGACGGGTACGGGCACCAATGGCACGGCGGCCAGCAAGACCGTCACGGGCTACATCGACGAAACCCCGGCGGGTGAGTGGACCGCAACGGCGAACATCACGAGCAACACGGACGCCACCGAGTACCGCAAGGGCACGGCATCGCTGGAACTCGTGGTCGGCGCGACGCCGGCTGCGGATAACGGCGCGGATAACACGCTGTCCGGCGGTGATGAAGATTGGTCCGCTGATGAGTCGTTCGGTTTCTGGCACATGTGTTCCGTGACGACGACTGCGGGCGACTGGGTACTTGAAATCACGGACTCTGTTGCCGGCGCAACGGATGTCAATGTTCCCGCCCTGACTTCCGCGAACGTCTGGACCTGGGTTGAAGTGGACATTTCCGGCGTGGCCGATGCATCGAAGGATGTCATCCAGAGCATCGCGTTTGATCTGTCCGCTGCCGGAGCCACGGCTCTGGTATCCGATACATGCAATTTCGACTACGCGTACAAGTGGGATGCCACGGAAGAGGACGCGATGTCGATTGACGTCCTCACGGATGGCGTGATCGCCGTGTACAAAGTGCTGACGGCGGCCGCTGGCGTGAACGACGTGTCAATGGCGGCAGAGGGCACGGACTACTTCGTCCACTACGAGACCGGCAACGACTTTCTCGTCTGGATAACCGATCAGTCTGCTAACGCCCTCTGGGGCTTCGCGGCGTTGGAGTAATTTCAAGCTGATCTGAAACGGGGGCTTCGGCCCCCCTTTCTTTAAGAGGAACACACAATGAATGTAGTCGAAGTAAGACAGGCGGACTGGAACAGAACCGCGACGGCGGCAGATAACACCATCGTCACGACTTCCGAGGCCGCAGTGTCCAATGCGCGCCACCGGATCACATCTATCTCTGCGCTGTATGACGATTCTGCCCAGGTCGGAACACTCAGGATGTTCGGGCTTGAAGTGGTCAACGGCGTCAGGGGTTACGTCGGCGCAATGGACCTAACCGATACGGCGGTCTTGAACCTGACCACGAATGTCTTCACCTTCGCCGGTCACGGCCTGACCAATACGGATAAGGTGGTCTATCACAACGGCGGCGGAACATCTGTAACTGGATTGACTTCTGGGACGATGTACTTTGTGGTCGGCGTTTCTGGGGACGATTTCCAGTTGTCCTTAACAGAAGGCGGGGCGGCAATTGACCTGTCCGGCACTCAGGCGAACTTCGGCGCGGCGCAGTTCATTCTTAAGAAGTCTCAGGAATGGGCGGTTGCTGGCAGCTTGTCATTGACACTGTTCCACCCGCTAGTTGGCGGTGTCGGCGTGCCAGTGAACACGCAATTAACCGCGATTGCCTCAACGCAGGGATTCGTGAACTTGTCCGGGTACACAAAGAGCTAAGTTTAAGGGGGCATCATGCGAGTCGAGCACGACGGCGACATTACCCGCAAGTCCGTTTTTCAGGATGGGAAAATGTACATGGAAATCGTGCAGGACATCTCCGCTTATCTAAAGCGCAACGCCGAACTCCGGGCGGAACGCTCGGGAATGGACAAGTTCAAGAAGGCGATGGTAGCGAAACACCTGATGCACTCGGCCAGCATCCCCACGGGTTTCGTCGCGCAGATGCGAAACGGCCAATGCTGCACAGACGGCAAATCTTACGACCTGTATTCAAGCGACCGGGACGAAATCCGCAGGGCATTGCTGCACGTCCAGCTTTACCATCCGGCGTTCATGGTGGTCGATGCGAAGGTATTTTCATCCAAACATACGAAATGGTGAGCCGTGGCAATAACAACCTATGCGGAACTGAAGACCGCCATTGAAAACTACTACGCCCGCTCGGATTCCACCTTCACGGCCCGGATAGACGAATTCATCGATCTGGCGGAAGACCGCATCCATTACGGCGATGACGGCCCCCTCCCGTCCGAACCGCTGCGTCTGGTGGGCATGGAGACGACCGGAGACCTGACGGTCAGTTCCCAGACGGTCGCGCAACCCACGGGATTTCTGGCGGCCAGAAGGCTCTACCTCAACACCGATCCGAAGGTCGATTTGGAATACATGGCACCGGATCGTTTCTGGTCCGCGTCTGCGAATACTTCCGGGACTTCCGGAGAACCGAAAATTTTCACGATTGAGGGCACAAACTTCGTGTTCGGTCCATCACCGGACACGTCCTATACGGGCAAACTCGCGTACTGGAAAAAGCTGGACGCCCTTTCCGATTCAGCAACGACCAACTGGCTGATCACGAATTCTCCGGGGACTTACCTGTACGCCTGTCTTTTAGAGGCCGCGATATGGGACAAGAGCTTCGAGGATGCGGCCAAGTATATGGCTGCTTACGCGGGCAGGGTGAATGCTTTGATGGGGCAAGACCGTAAACATCGCTTCCCCGGTACGCCGTTAGCCGCTAGAGTTGATTGGGTGCGCTGATGCCAATCATGCGCTTTGGGGAATACCTCCCCGATCTCCCGGCGCTGGACAACCCCGGAAGTCCCTACGTCAACAACGTTCTGCCGTTCCTGGACGGGGCCTATCGCCCGCTGAAAGATGTCTCGGCCATTACCAGCGCCCTCACCGCCCGTTGCCGGGGCGCTTATTCGGTCAGGAACACTGACGCCGCCGCGTATACCTACGCTGGCGACGCTACGAAGCTCTACGAGATCACGGGCGGGGCAACGTCTTTTACTGATCGCTCGGGGGCCACCTATACCACGGCGGCGGACGAAAACTGGGAGTTCTGCAAGTTCAACAACAAGATCATCGCCACCAATCTGAGCGATGAAATCCAATGGCAGACCATTGCCTCCGGAACCAATTTCGCCGATCTGGTGGCATCACCAAAGGCGCGGCATATCGGCGTTGTTGCCGGCTCGTTTATAGTCGCCGGCAATCTCGATGAATCGGGCACGCTCAGCCCCACGAAAATACGCTGGTCGGCGTTTGAAGACGAAACCGACTGGACGGCAGCGGCGTCAACGATGTCGGATTCCAGAACTCTTAGATCGTCCGCTCAATACGGTGGCGGCTGGGTACAGAAGATCATCGGCGGAGAATACGGAGTCATTTTCCAGGAGTTTTCGATCTGGCGGATGACGTTCGTTGGCTCGCCCAAAGTGTTCCAGTTGGATGAAGTCCTGCCGGGTTACGGGACGCCCGCCGTTAATTCCGTGACTCAGTACGGCAACATGATTTTCTATCTGGGGCAAGAGGGGTTCGATCTCGTCATGAACGGGGTCGAGAGAATCCCCATCGGGGCCAACAAGGTCGATAACTTCTTCCTTGCCGATGTGGATTCCACCTACATGATGCGCGTGATCGGGGCGGTTGATCCAACCAATCGAATCGTGGCGTGGATTTATCCCGCTCAAGATGCTTCCAGTGGAATTCCAAACCGGATCATTGCCTACAACTGGATCACGAAAAAATGGGGCAGGGGCGCGATTGACGCCGAGTGGATTTTCTGCGGGCTCGGATCGGGCTACACCTTAGATGAACTGGATTCGGTCAACGCCTCATTGGATGCCCTCCCCGCGTCTCTCGATTCACGGCAATACGTTGAGGGGGCCTTGCAGCTTTCCGCGTTTGACGAAGCGCACAAGCTCTCGGGCTTCACCGGATCGGAACTTGCGGCCTCTGCGGACACCCCGGAAGTCGAGATCATTCCGGGGCGGCGCACGATGCTCCGTGGAGCGCGCCCCCTGGTCGTGGGGTCATCCGTGACCGCGACCATTACTCCCATCACGCGGAATCTACAGACGGCTACGGCGACGACCGGCTCGGCCTCCTCAGTGCATTCGGAGACCGGGATCGCTCCGTTGCGCACTGATGCCCGCTATCATAGGCTGCGGGTGACGACCTCGGGATCGTTCGATCACCTGATCGGGGTCGATGTACCGAGGGAGTGTATTGCGGTGACCGGCAGAAGGTAATGGCGAAACGCGCCCCAACGTCCTGGTACGATTTCAGCCAGGACGGGATCAAGCGCGTGATCCGGGCGCTGGCGGACTGCATCAACGAGATCGCCGATGGCCGGCTGAACTCTAGCGGAGTTATCACGCTCACGGCGAGCGCCGCAACCACTGCGGTCACAGATCGCCGCGTGGGGCGCGACTCGGTGATCCTGTTCATGCCCGTCACAGCGAATGCAGCGGCGGAACTCGCGGCGGGGACGATGTACGTGCAAACGACAGACATTGCGCCGCTGACGAATCAATTCACGATCAATCACGCGAATAACGCGCAAGCAGATCGTACTTTTAGATACCTCATCGCAGGCTCGGAGATCACTTAAATGCCAATGTACAACTCACTCGATCAGATCGGAAACCCCTGGATGAATTTTCCGGGGATGAATATTCCGGGTATGCCGCCCGGAATGCCGGGGATGCAGGGAATGCCCGGAATGCCGCCCGGTATGCCGCCCGCAGTGCAAAGCCAGATACCAGGCCGCTTCCCGCAACAGCCGCCGCAGGGCTGGCAGGGGATGGCTGGCCCGGCTAACCCCATGTCTTTTATCCCCGGACGCACGCCGCGATCCATGAATGACCAGGCATCCATGCTCGCCGGCAATCAGGCTTTCGGGCAGCCCTTCAACCGATTCAAGAACATGATGAACCCGCGTTACAAGGGATTCGCCCGAATAGGGCCAATGCCGCAGGGGATGCAGGGCGGCATGAACAACCCATACATGGCGCAGGGAATGGGACAACGCCAGTGGGCGGGCGGCGGTTCCCCCGGCATGTCAATGGGCGGAATGCCCGGCATGGGCATGGACCCGCAAATGCTTGAACGCCTGCGGATGATGATGTCGGGCGGCGGGATGTCTGGCGCGATCTGATGATCGTTCCGGTTCAGCGCGACCGCGCTCTCGATGTGTGGCGTGACGCGGAGCCATTTGTAACAAAAGCTCTGGAACAAGCACAGGGCGAATTCGATAGCCTTGACATTCTCCGCTTTGTGCTTAGCCGGGACATGCAACTTTGGCTGTCCGTGAATCAAGTCATTTCCGGCGTAGCCGTTACCCAAATCATTCACTACCCGCGCATCGGCGGATGTTGCCGCGTCGTTCTTTTGTCTGGGGACGGAGCATTAGGCGCAGGCGGATGGTTCGACGAAATGATGGACGCGATTGAAGGCTGGGCAAAACAAAACGGCCTTAAGCGAGTTGAAGAATCTGGCCGCGAAGGGTGGATTAAAACTGGCAAACATCGCGGTTATCGAAAAGCGTACATAACTCTGGTGAAAGACCTATGAGCAAAGGCAGCACCCCCGATACAGAAACGGTCNACAGAAACGGTCACGACGACGCAGAAGTCCGATCCGTGGTCAGGACAACAGCCGTATCTAACCGATCTCTATCGGACTGCGCAGGGCATTTTCGGCGGTCAGGGGCCGCAATACTACCCAGGACAGACAGTCTCGCCATTTTCCGCGCAGCAGGACATGGCGATGCAGTTGATTCAAGGGCGGGCATTGGCGGGATCACCACTGAACGACGCCGCGCAGAATCAGGGACAATTCACGATGGGCGGCGGCTATCTCGGGGCAAGCCCAGGGCAGGGTTATCTCGATTATTCGATGTACGGAAAAAACCCGATGGGCGGACCATCGTCCGGGTTTACGTCCGGAGTTATGGGACAGAACCCGCGCGTCAATCCGTCCTATGACTACCTGTCCAACACGGCCTCCGGCGGGATGCTGAACGCTAATCCGTGGTTGGACAAGACCTTCGATCAGGCCGCGAGCCGGGTCACTGACGCATTCAAAAACGTCACTGTTCCGGGGATCAACTCTCAGGCCGCAGGCGGCGGCGGCATGTTCGGCTCGGAAGCGTGGAGACAACTGCATGATACCGCGCAAACGAACCTCGGCGATACGCTGAATAACCTCGCCACGAACGTCTACGGCGGAAACTACGCCAATGAACGCGGCTTGCAACAGGGTGCCGCAGGCCAAATCCAGGGTGCTTATGATGCGTCCTTGAATCGTGGGCTGGGCGCGGCGAACCTCGCGCAGGGCGCGTATGACACGTCAATGGGACGCGGGCTTTCAGCCGCAGGCATGAGCAATGATGCCTTCGCCAACGAACGCAACAACATGTTGCAGACGATGGGCCTGTCTCCCGTGTTGTCAAATATGGATTACGCGGACTTCGACCGGCTGATGGGAGTGGGCAACCAGGTACAGGGACAATCGCAGAACTTGATGAATGATCAGCAGAATCGTTGGGACTTCTATAACACCGGCCTGGGCAGCCCAGAGACACGATTACAGAATTATGCAGGGATCATCCAGGGCATGAATCCGGGCGGATCAACGACCGGCACACAGACCTCGCCGCTATACGGCCAAGACCCGTTGATGGGCGCGCTTGGTGGCGGCATGGCGGGCGCGGGGCTGGCTTCATCTCTTGGGCTCGCTAGCCCGTGGGGATGGGGCTTGGCGGGTCTGGGCGCGCTTGGGGGCATGAAATGAGCGGATGGCACTTATGCAGGGCGGGCAAATGCCACCCGGCGCGCCGATGCCGCAGCAGTCAAAGCTCCAAGGCATTATGACGAATCCGCTGTTTATGGGCGGGCTCGGGATTCTCGGCGCGAATGCCAAGTCGAGAAACCCGACGAATCCGATGGCCGGACTCATGTCAGGACTACAGAATGCCGGTCAGTACGAGAATCAGTTGCGCGATCAACAATTGCAGCAGATGTTTTACGGCGCGCAATTGGGGCGGATGGCGAAACAGGACAAGAAGGACGAGGCGAAGGCCAAGAAACAGGCGTACCTGGATGCACAGGTAGAAGGGTTGATCAAGAATCTGCCGCCCGAGATGGCGGCCCCGGCAATGGTGGCCGCGATCCGCGCGAATCCGTCCGCGTTCACTTCGGAGATGGCGCGGGCGACGTTCAAAAGCAGCAGCGATAAGGCGCCTATGGACGTTAGAACATATAAATTCTGGAAAAGCCTGCCAGAAAAAGAACAAGAAGAGTTTTTGCGCGTCAAACGTGCAACACAATGGATTGATACAGGTGGAAGCATCGTCGCGCCAAGCTTGTCATTGCCAGGCGGTGAACC
>Ga0076062_113_pt1 | contig 14049 bp, 22 predicted proteins | sample RifGroB1_FD_68177 | JGI IMG/M metagenome (GOLD analysis project Ga0076062, IMG submission 68177) | Parcubacteria bacterium GW2011_GWB1_56_8
CGCTTAAGCATATCGCTCGTTATTGGTGTGGGGTAAAGTCCAGCAGCGAGATATTGGCCGTTTTGGCTGCTAACGGGCAGAATAGCGCCTCAACCAGCAATCCAACATGAGCAATCCGAAAACGTCGCGCGACCATTTACTTTCTGCCGTGAAGCGGACCCTAGATAAATCATACAGATCACGAAATGGCGAGGCTTGAATCGCCTCCCGGATCCTACTTGCGTTATTGGCTACGAAAGTGCCAATTGGGGTAGTGAACCCCATCTTGTCTTGACGACCTAATACGTCCTCTGGCAATACGCCATAGCCGATAGCCCGCCCAAGCCACTTCAGATCCGTGGGCCGAACCACTGTTTTTGCGCTTAGCTCCGCAATGCGCTTTACAATTCTGGGATGCAGCAAGCTCGGTCGTCCCTCGATCCCGTGTCGCCCCGTCATGCGGTCGTCAAGCGTCAGGAGCCCATGCAGGAATACCGTGCGGTCGAAGCGCAGCATGGCTTCCAGCGGATCGCCGTCGCCAAGCGCGTTTAAGAAATTTTTGCGAGCCGCTGAATCATAAAACTTGTACCAGCTCGTATCGCCCTTTGCATGGAACGACTCGAATCGGTCTAAGGGACTCGCCAGGGCCATCAGGCGCGCATGGGCAGATCGATAACTGTCCTGTGGGCAATGCCCAAGCGCGAGGGCATAGCGGGTGTATCCGCCGAACAATTCGTCGCCGCCGGTTCCCGTCAGCAAAATTTTGTAGCGGCGCTTCACTTGGGCGAGTAGATCGTCCAAGGGTAAGATGACGCTGCCGGCACAGGGATCGTCCACGTCGGCGATCAGCGACTCAACGGCGGCGACGAGATCGAAGTCCTCGCGAGCGTTGACGACCATTAGTCGAGTCCCGATTCCCCTGGCGACTTCCTGGGCGTAAAATGTCTCGTTGCACTCTGGGTCGCTGTAGTTTGCGTGGTACGCGACTTCAGGGGACGTCCATCGGGTCACGAGGCTAGAGTCTATACCCCCAGAGCACGTCGTTGTAAACGGCACGTCGCCTACCCGAGAGGCCCGGCAAGCTTCCGCCATGATGCTGCGTGTCTCGGCGATCCATGTGTCGTCGATGCTGCCTTGCTCGCCCGGCTGGGCAAACGGCGCTGCGTAGATACGCTTTGAGAGCGTATTGCTAGCTAAATCGTAGGTGACGATTTCTCCTGGCATTACGCGATGTACGCCAGCCAAGAACGTTCGCGATCCAAAAGTTAGTTGATATTGTGCATATTCCGATAGTCCGACGAAGTCTAGTCCAGGGCGTTTTTGCGTTAGAGCGAGCAAACTAGCAATCGTCGATGCTGCCAGAAACGTATCGTTTTGGTGTAAGTAGTATAGTGGCTTGACGCCAAGGGGATCGCGCACGAGTGTCAAAATTTTGGCGCGCTTGTCATAGACAACGAACGCCCAGAAGCCCTCTAGCGATTCGAGCGATTTGTCGCCCCAAGTGGACCATGCTTGTAGTAAAGTCTCCGTGTCGCCAGACCAGCGAGGATGGATGCTAGCAGATTCAAGTTGTCTGTTTACGTCAAGATAGTTATAGATTTCGCCGTTGTAGGCGAGGACATGAGTGTCGTTTTCGATTGGCTCTGTTCCACGTTCATCGAGCCCCAAGATGGAAAGTCGAGCGTGGGCCAGTGCGATGTCTCGGTTGATCCAGTACCCAACGGCATCGGGGCCTCTGCGCCGTAGAGCCTCAAGTTGCTTATGGTGGAACGGCTCGTCGCCGTGTTGGACTAGGATGCCGCACATGGGTCGCTGTCTCTTGTCCAGTCTAGGGTCCAATACGTTTGCGTACCATCGTGAATGAACTCGTCTTGTTGTAGTTTTATCGTCGGATGCAGCCTTAATGTTGGTTGCCGATTGAAGCCGAGAATGTTAGCAATCGCTAGAGCCAGGAGGCAGTCTGGTTCGTCACCAGACTTGGTTGGCTCGTCGAGCAAACGAACGCAAAGCGTTGACAGTTTAGCTGCTTGTGGGATTTTGAGGATGCAAGGCAGTCCAGCTATATTTTGGACACAGGAGAGGTGGCGTTTTTCAGCTTCTAGTCGTAGCGACTCCAGATCAATTATGTCTTGTGGAGTTAGTAAATTACTTTGTGGCATAGTGCATAGTCCTAGTTTTTGCGGTAAGCTATTTTCGTTTTTCCAGTCGCTCTACTCGTTTAGTGGACTCTACTTGTGCAGGCTCCGATGCTTTACCAGCCAAATAACTTGCTTCTGCGGCTAGCTTGGCGACTTCCGCCCACGCTACAGCGCAGCGTACCCACGTTTCACCGCTTGGCAAGTCTTCTGCCGAAGGCATGTGTCGTGCGACTTGGACCTGCGCGGCAACGGCTGCTGCCGCCGCGTTAGCGTACGATGAAGTTGCGATTTCCGCTAATGTTGGTTGTTCTCTCTTTAATGTGTTCATGGTTTTCCCCGCCTTTCGGTTATTGCTATTTCGATGCCCTCTAAGACACCTTGCTCGTATCGTTCTAGTAGTTCGTTGAAGTTGTCTGACCGCAAGATGCTGCCAATTGATTCCTCCCATTGGGGCAATTGCTGTTCTGCCCGTCCGTGTCGGTAGGCAGCACTTATCAGGACGTCAAAGGCATCGCCGGGCTCTACTCGATTTAGATCGTCGGGAAGTTCTAACCCGTCAGCGTCTTCCTCGCCGAGTACCTCCACGAAGTCTTCGTGGGCGACGGTCGCCGATTCCCCGATACGGATGCCTTCTTCTAGCCCAAGTCCGTAGGCGGCTTCTTTGGTTGTGTCGGTTACCGCAGCCACTGTTGTAGGCCGTCGTCTAGCTTAGTTGAGGATCGGCCAATCAAGAGTTGCATTTGGCTTGGATCCCCCAAGCAGTGCCGCATGTCTCCAGCCCGATGGCCGCCCACGACCACGGGCTCTACGTCTACGCCGATGATGCTTGCGGCCATTCGTGCTGCGTCTAGCAGGCTCGTCGCATGGCCGGAGCATACATTTGTGATAGCCTCGCCCTTACGCCCTAGAGCCATCCGAACGGAATCCACGACGTCACCGACCCATACCCAATCGCGAGTTTGCTTGCCATCCTCAAAGAAGCTAGGCCCTACGCCTTTCTGGATCTGCCCAATGATGTGCCCCAGGATCGTTGCCTCTGCCCCATGAAGTTGCATTCGAGAGCCATATACCGACGACAGTCGCAGGATACGTACGTTGCAACAGGTATTGGCCTTTACGAATGCTCGTTCCTGTGCGAGTTTTGTCGCTCCATAAGTTTCAAGCGGCAATAGAGGAGCGTTAATTGCGATTGGGGTGATCCCCGTGTTGCCCCCACATTTGTCGCAAATAACTTCGTATTGCCCTCGATCTAGTTGTTCGCGCGAACGACTGGCATCGCGCTTTGCGCTACAAGCCAGACACTGATACGTGTAACCGCTGCCATAGACGCTAAAGCTGCTTATCAGTATTGCGACATTAACATTCCATCGTTCGCGGATGGTTTCAACGAGATTGACCGTGCCGAGCACGTTGGCGTCGATCACTTCGGCGGGCTCTCTCGCAGCCCGAGCCACTCCGCCGAGCGCCGCAAGATGCACGACGGCCTCTGGCGCCATGAGTTTCAGGACGAGATCCGACCTCAAGTCGGCGCTCACGTATCGAGCGCCTGCGGACAAGTATCCTGGTTGACCGTCGGGGTGTCGGCTTTTGTCTAGGCTGTCGAGCCCGACAACGTCGTGGCCGTCGCGTACCAGGGCGTCTACGACGTGCGATCCGATAAACCCCATTGCGCCAGTTACGAGAACTCTCATGCTAGTCCTCCAGCCGATTTGTAAATTTGCTGCTTGTTGCGCAGGAACCAATCTACGGTTTTCTCTAGCCCGTCATGTATATATGTTTGCGGCTCGAATCCAAGCACTTGTCGGGCTTTAGCGATTGACGCGCATCGACGCATGGACCTATCCCATGTCCGTCGTGCAGCATGGACTATTTTGCTGTTCGAGTCTGTAGCTTTCAGGATCCACTCCGCAAGATCGCCGATGTGGACTTCTATCTCCGTGCCGAGATTGAATGCTTGTCCGTCGGCGTTTGGGCTATTAGCCGCTTTTACGAGCCCATCCACGAGATCGTCTACGTAGATGAAGTCTCGCGTTTCATCGCCGGTTCCCGTGATGACGAGCGGTTTGCCGTGCAGAGCGGCCCAGATCCAGTTCGGGATGACGTTACGGTAGCGTCCCGGCACTTCCCCTGGCCCGTACGAGTTGAAGAATCGGCATCGGACGGTGGGTAGTCCTACTTGCTCGTGGAAGTAGCAGCAGTAAAATTCACCGAGGGCCTTGGTGATCTGGTATGGCGTATCCATGTGTAATGTAGCTTGCTCTACTTCCTCGATGGATCCAACGGCTTTGTGCCCGACGATGGAGCATCCCGCTGAAGCGTAAATGACTTTTTTCGCGTTTGTTTCTGCTGCCCAGCGAAGTAACGCTAAAGTTCCATTGCCATTGGTGCGCAAGTCAAGTTCTGGATTTTCTACGCTGTTTTGATTAGCGAAGAAAGCGGCAAGATGGAACACGGTTCCACCGGAGAGGCCAAATGTGCTTTCTTGCTCTATGTCCGCAACGTCTCGTTCAAGGACGGATACGTCTTTTGGCAGAAGCCATTTATGTCCTGACGATAGATTGTCGATGACGGTAGGGGCAAATTCGTCATGAACTAATCGCTTTACGAGCTGAGATCCAATGGCTCCAGCGCCTCCAGTAACTATGATTGGTGAGTCCACAGATTATGCGCTTCCTTTCGTTTCTAGGTGTTCTAGTGAACCTTTTTGAATTTGCATGTCTGCCGCACAGGTAAGAGCGCCCAGCACGAACAAGCGCAAGTTTGGATAGGCGATAAATAACTTGCCTTGTTCTTCTGCGTTGAGTGCGTCGAGGGCTCGCATGATTCGCAGCCCGGCCTTCACGGCGTCTTGCGGGTTTTTCGCTGAACGCACTTTTTCGAGCAGCTCGGCGATTTGCTCTGGCGATGGTTTCAGCATGTTGCTACTTTCATGTTGGGATAAATAGAACACGTTGTAGGAAAAAATTTGGATGCGTGAATCGAACGGCTAGCGGTTGCCAACGGCCATTTAGCGCAGTTTGGCCACAGTAAAATGCCTGTGCGCTGAAGAATCGGTCGCGGATGCGAACCAACTTATGTGGCTCATAGCCAGGAACCTCAAAGTTGTCTCCAATTTTGACCTTTTTGCCGTCGAACGAATTAATAATTTTCATTTTTTGAGCGATTTTACGTCTTCAACGAGCTGATGTTGTTGCGACTCCAGTACGGCCTGTCGGGTCCAAACGTCGCCTAACTTGATGGCCGCCTCGTCGGCTTTTCCCTCAAGGCGCTTGAGGGTTTCGCTCATGATCCCAAGTTGGCTGTCGAGCTTTGCTTCGCTAGCCTTTGTGGCGACAGCGGCATCGTGCCGGATGTCTGCCGATTGCGTAGCTGCATTGGCCTGCGAGACGTAGCGGTTCTCCGCCCATAGGATTGCTCCGGCTAGGGAGCCAGCGACGGCGATGGCTATTCCGATGACGCTAGCGAGTTGGCTTAAGCTAACCGTTTTACCGTTGATGCTCATGATGTTGACTCCTTAATAGGGGCAAATTCGCCGAATAGCCAACTTAAAGCGTCGTTTCCGTCGTATCGTGATTTAGAGATTTGGGCGTGGGAGACGGAACCAGAATAGGTAGTTGGGTCTAGGGGTGCAAGATACTCGTTTGCTCGCATGTAGACGGGCAACTTTGCGGCGGTGCGAGGGCAATCGTCCGCGATGGGTAGGGCTTTGACGAGAGTGTCTTTGAGTTTGCGCGCTGCAAAGATTTGTGCGCTTGTGAGATCCCAGTAGCCCTTCCTGGGCGACCAGCTCGACACGGGCCGAAGCACTCGCCCACGCCCGTCTAGGCTTGGGTCTAGTGGGTTTGCGATGTCGATCCCGACGCTTGCGGCATTCCAACCTGGGCGTTCTCCGCCTGCGTGACGACCTACATCTTTAGGATCTAGGCATTGATATATCACCCCATCGACATCAATTATGAAGTGCGTGCTCAAGTGCATCAACGAACCGTCATCTTTCCTGCGATGACGTAGCACTTGATAGCATGATTTTGCGTCTTGAGTCACGCTATCGTGCCAGACGGTGACGTTTGCTTTTCGCGTTCGTGGTTTGAAGCTAGCGGGATCTTCGTAGAAGCTGAAGCTGTTGGGCTCATCGAAGCGAACGATTCTACAGCCGTCAATCGCTACGTCCTGGCCATAGACCCGAATCGAACCCGATAGCGGCGTGGGCGGTCTTAGCACTGCCGCGAGCCATGCGTCGGGGGGCAGCATCGGATTCTCGGCAGGCGTCTCTTTCGCGCGCGGTGGCTCTGGCGGGGGGGCGACGACGACTGCTCCCGCGCGAAGGGCCGCTAGGGTTTTCGGCCCGAGGCAACCGTCGGCTTTGAGCCCGCGGCTCCTCTGGTATTCCTCGACGGCATTGGCGAATTTGACGGATCGTGCGCTGAATTGTCGCAAGAATTCAGGCAAATCGCGCATCCGATATAGCTTGCCTGCTTGTGACACGTTGTATGTAATTGCCGCTGACGGATCAAACATGTGTGGCGTCTCCAGTTTGACTCATACTAGAACGGGTTGCGTGGCGCCTGCAAGCTATTTTTTGTGCTATTTTTCGCAATTACTTTCGCCATTTGCAAAGATGTAACTTCCCAAAAAGTCTATACCTAACAAGATCGCAGCTCTGGTCTGCTCGGCTTCTTGCTCAATGTCGTCCTTGCTCTTTTGCGAACTACCGCTGGGGTGATTGTGCGCGACGGCAAACGCACTTGCTTCTGTCGCCAGTAACGCGGCAAACAAGATGCGATTGTCTACTTCAACGCTTGCTGCTCCGCCAAGAGCGATTTCGATTATGCCCCTTGGTTTGCCTTCGTCGTCAACGGCTAACGCAACAAACGCTTCTTGTACTTCGCATGCTTCATTGAAGTATGCCTTCAGGACACCACACGAATCCCACTCGTTCTGGGGTACGGGGACGCTGCCTATTTGTCTTATGGTTACACGCTCTGGGGGGGGTGCGCTCAGGTTGAATTCGCCCAGCCCATTGCCGCCCTCGAACCAGCTAGGGTAGCCTTCTCGTGCTGAAGCGTAACCTTTTGGACTTACGATCATGAAATCGTCAACGTCGAAGTTGAAGAGACTCCAATCGTCAAGCACTTGACTTGCCGCAGCTTCGTCTTGGTGGCTGAACGGCAACGACGGGCTGTCTATGGCCCAGGCGCCGATCAGCACTTGCGTCCCCCCGGCGCGGAGGGCGGCCTTGATGGCGGTTGCCGTTTGCGGTGCTTGCGTCGTGCCCATCGAGATGCTACCGAAGGGTCGGAGTCCCTTGTCCTTGCCCTTGCGGAGAATCACGGCGGCCAATTGGCCTGGGTTGCCCCGCAGCAGGTCGCGTAGCACGCGCACCCGCGAGGCGAGATCCTCGATGGGGTCTGCACCCTTGATTGAGCACTGTCCCTGCGTCGCGATGACGCGATAGAGTGGGACAGACAGCGGATTCTCATGCTGCACGCAGGCATGATGGCACGACCGAAAAACTCTTGCAAGCGTTTTTGCGGCACAAGGTACTTGACAAGGGGCGACGGCGCGGGGAAGATGGCGAAAATGGGAGAAAGCACATGGCTCGGAAAGTTACAGATGTAGTAAACCTTGGTGCATTGGCGAAGTTGTTTGGGATCTCGATGTGGGACGACTTCAATGAAGGCTGGGAGCCTGGCGCCCATCACTATGCGTATCAAGAGCGGCATCAAGAAGCCATTGACGATGGCGAGTCCGAAGATCGCGCAGTTGAGCTTGCCGAAGAAGCGGCGATGAAGGCTGAGGAAGAAGAACAAGCCGAGTTTTTCTCGAATTACCATCATTGTTTGTTTCAGGCTGTTGAAAGCGAATTCGAGAAGCATGGTCTTGAGTTAATCCCAAAGCATTCTGGCGAGAAATACCCCTACGAGTTTGTGGTCGTTCCCTTAAAATCGTGGGAGGATGCGGCCGTCGCGATCATGGGAACGATCAATGGTGTAGGTATGTTCTGGTTCCACAATCTCAAAGAGTTTCTCAAATCTGGCCCCTATACGCCTCGTGAAGCAGTGTTGCTGCACTTGGATTCGATTAAGGTTCGTGCCGAAGTTTATGGCGACGCTAGTGCGAAACGCACGTTTGAACGGTGCATGAGGTTTTGACATGAAGCATCGACGTTATAGCGACCTGTCGGGAGCAAGCGGCAAAGAGTATCGCGGCTGGCGGATCGAGCCCACTGAAGGCATTCAAACGGGCCATAGGCTCCCAAACAGTTTGTCTATCAGGAAGCAAATCGGTTCAGGGACGCACCGAAAGTATAAAGGATATGTGGTGTCTCATCCAGAAGAGTATCCTGGTGGCAAGGTCGTAGATACGATTCGAGAAGCTAGACAATACGTGGATAGGTATTTGGGAGCCCCGGCGGACGAGGATCCCGCGCCCGATGATGGGGGCAGACAGGCGCTAGACGGTACCACGGTAGAGTCGGTTGCTTCCGTTGGCGTTGTAGTCGCTGGGTTAGCTTTAGCGAGTGTTCTTTGGTGGAAGAAGTAAAGAGTAGGCATAAGGAGAACTCCCAAATGACCAAAGCACAACTAATCAAAGCGATTCTCAAAGGCAAGAAGGACTTGCGCGGGGCCGAATTGAGCTTTGCCGACTTGACCAAGGCCGACTTGAGCTTTGCCGATCTGCGCGAAGCCGATTTGCGCAGGGCCAACTTGAGCTGGGCCGACCTGAGCGGGGCCAACTTGACCAGGGCCGACTTGCGTGGGGCTAACTTGTACGGGGCCGACTTGATCAGGGCCAAGTTGGGCGATGCCAACTTGATCGGGGCCAACTTGATCGGGGCCGATCTCGCCGAGGCCGACCTGACCGGGGCCTACTTGAGCGAGGCCAAATTGCGTGGGGCCTACTTGTACGGGGCCATTTGGGATCCCGACGAGCCCACGCCTCATGGTTGGAGGGTCGATTCGGATGGTGGCGGTTCATGGTTGGTGAAGGAATAGTCTTTCAGGGAGCACAAGGTGATCTCATGTCCAGTATAGCATTAGCAGCCTTCGGGCAACCCCCTGCGATTCTCACGAATTTCGTGAGTAGTCTTACGACGCAACCTGCGTTCAAGAATTATTTATACACGCAGGGACGGATTACGGCCGCGACGATTATTAAGTCGCTAGGGCAAGATTCAGGCGCCCCTGGCGCTTCTCCCGAAAGCCCATGGATGCGCGATGTCGCCGCTCCGTTGCTAGAGCCATTCATCAGTGGCGTGAAGGACGAATTTTCGTCTCAGTATACGTCGAAAATTGTTTTTGGAGTCATCGGCGGCGTAGTGGCATTAACCGCAGCGTTTCTCTTGGGACGTATAACGAAGAAAGCGAGATAGCGATGAGCGCCCCACTAAGTGATAAAGAATTCTGCGATCTTATTAACAGCGTACATGGAGCGATTCTTGCGGTTGCTGGACTCTTAGAGGAAACTAATTCGTTTACATATGCAGCCGAGCGAGTCAAGGGGTCGGATCATCTCAATACGAAACCAATTCGCCAGTGGGCAGAGGCTCTCCGACACTCGTTCGATATTGTTTTTGACGATTACGATGTTGGAAAGTTGCATTACGCATCCACTCATACTCCCGGTCGTTCGAGAAATACGCTACAGGGCGAATTGCTGAACGCCCATTTTGCGATTGCGGGTATTGTTGAAGACGTATCCGATGCGTTGGCTGTTTATGCCAAGTGGGCCGGTCGGGGAACACCGCCTGCTGCGGAGACCAGTCGCATACCCATCCGGTTGGCTTTTCTTCGGACGTATTCGCATATTCGCAATGATTTATGGCCGAAGGTACTTGATGCGGCGGGCCGTGCGAGTATTGATTGCTAACCGTTTTAAGCGGCAACTTGTCGTTGTCTGCTTTTTGGCGTTCTTTGGTATTGGGAGTCGTGCTCCGCTTGACAAATGCCCATAATACCCCTAATCTATCGCCATGCTCCTTGCCGTAGATCGTCTAGTGAAATTTTCTGAATGGCTGAAGACCATTCGTTCGTCGAAGACCGTTCAGTCTTACACTGAGTCCGCAAAGTTATTTGAGTTGTTTCGAGAACGTTATACATGGTCAATTCAGAATCTCCCCCTGACGTCACTTGAAGAGTGGGTCACGGCATTACATGCTAAACACAGGTCTTCGGCGACGGTGCAGCTTCGCGTAGCTGGGGCTATGGCATATCTTGATTTCCTGAAGCGGCATGCCGTAGTGGACACTCTCCCGTTTCGTCCGAAGCTGCCGTCTTCCCCTGTAGACACGATTGCGTTCCATCTTGATGGCGGAGTATTGGCGAGAGTGTGCGAACGACTTGACGCCATGATCCCAGAGCCGTATGCTACGGCAATTAAGCTATTGCCGTATTCGGGGCTGCGGCTCAATGAACTTTGCCAATTGAGGCTAGGGGACGTTCAAGCCGTTCGGGCCGAAGGCAAAGACGTGCTCACGCTCCGAATCGTCGGCAAGGGAAAAAAGACTCGTAGCGTTCCGCTGCTGCCTGCGGGCGATGCTTTACTTCGTGAGTATCTAACAGTGCAGAAGCCGTTACAGCATAAGACAGATGTGCGTTCGTGGTCTGAAAGTAGGCGAAATGCTTTGCCGTTATTTTCTAGCTCAAAGACGCCATCTAAGCCTATTAGCGCGAAACTTGTTGAAAGATACATCAGAACGTTAAGAGACAGCCTAAAGGCAATTGGCGTCAAGCTGCCAAAATTAACGGCGCACAAGTTTCGGCATCATTTCGTAACTGAATTGCACCGGAATGGACTTCGCGACTTAGATTTAGCGATCATCGCAGGACATGAGAATCTAAGTACAACTAGAAGGTATACACATCCGACGGCCGAAGACCTAGCAACAATAGTTCATCGTAGCTCTGGAGGAATGCCATGACGAAGATCGAAGCGGAAGTTCACGCCCTTGCTTCCGAGGTTCCCGAGGTGCCCGAGGTGCCACCGGCGGCGCCAGTGGCCGAAGGGTCCGTGCCTTCATGGGCGCCGACGCCTCCGCCGCTAGCGTTAGGGGCGACCCCGCCCTCGCTAGTGCCGTCCACCGCTACCACGAAGAAAGCGAAGGCGGCCGAAGCAACGTCGCTCTCGCCAGACGACCGGCGCATGGAGACGATGATGGGCGGCCACTATCGTCTGCGAATTCAGCGTCGTGCAGACGCGAATGGCGTTTTCGCGACCCTTGCGGAGATTAGTTCTGCGGATCTTAGAGGGCATTCATCATTAGATAATTTTCTTTTGAGCTATTATGTTCCTAAGTTTGGATATGGAGAGTATGCCGTGACGGCTCTTAATGCTTTTGGGAAAGAGGGCAAGACGAAAGAGGTTCGATTCCAGGCCCCCGCAGGCTATCCTGTGGGTTCGGGATTGCCGCCTATGCCCGACGCTTCGCAGCCGTTCACGAACGCCGTTGCGGCGCTTGAAACCATGAAGCGGGTCTTGGAGCCCAAGGAAGTGGCTTTGCCTCCACTGGCCCCATCGCCGGTTCAGAACTCAGCCGAACAATTCAAAACGTTTGCGGAAGCCGCCGTCGCTTTGCGGGGGCCTCAAGCGCCAACGGCCGATCCCGTCGAGCAGTTCAAGAAGATGACCGAAGCGACCGGCGGCGGCAATCTTGCTGGCATTATGGGCTCGTTGATTCAGCAATCATCAGAGCAGACGCGAACGCTATTTCAGCAACTTGCCGAGGCGCAAAATCGTGAAGCTCAAGCGCGTCGAGAGGATACGGCAAGGTTCGAGCGGTTGATTGAGAAGCTCACCGAACGGCCCCGCGATGAGGGCGGAAATATTGCCGCGATTCTGCAAAGTCAGACGTCTATGATGCAGACGATGGCCCAGCAGACACAGGCGCAAGCACAGATGCAAGTCGAGCAGATGAAGGCGACGATGGCCGCGCAGTCTGAATCGGCAAAACATCAAAGCGACATGTTGCTCGCCATGATTAGCAAGAAGGATCCAGACGCTTTAACGACGAAGGACATGCTTGCCTTGGTCAACCAAAAGGATCCCGACAAGATAACCGCAAAAGACATGATCTCGATGTTCAAAGATATGCAGGATGCGAAAACTCCTGTAGAGGTCATTGAGCTTAAGAATCAAATTGAGCGATTGCGTGACAAGATCGACTCAGGGACGGGTGGTTTCGACAAAGTTCTAGATCAGGTAACCAGGATCAAGGAGATTAGCGACAAACTGGGCGGCCAGTCGCCAGGGCTGCTTGAGAGTCTACTCGGAAATCTACCTGAAATCACGCAACACGTATCTGGCATGATCGAGCGCACTCGCGCACGCCAGTTGCAACTCGAATCGCAGAAGTTGCAAGTAGAGGCCGCGAAGCAATTTGTGGGAGTCAACGGGGGACAAGCCCAACCCGGTAACGGGTCGGCGGGACATGGTGCGCCTGTACTCCAGCGGACGCCGCAGCAGACCGTGATGGCTCCACCGCCGCCCCCGTCTGCCCCGCCGCCGTCTTATCCGCCGGGCACGGACGAATTGCTCGTCGCCTTGCGGGAAGCTAACAGCGAAGAACAACGATGTGAGGCGCTCGTGTCGCTGCTCTTCCATCTAGGCTCGCAAGCCCCAGACTGGTCGCCAGTCTTGACCCAGGCGCTTCCGCTCGTGCAATCCAACGACGAAGAGGGGTTCGTCACTCTAGTTGGAAAGTCGTTGCATTTGCTCGAAACGCATGGCAAGATTGATCGGGCGCTCGGGGAAAGCACGTTCAATGCCGTGCAGTCTCATGTGAGCGACATTTTGCAGGCAATCAAGGATTTGCTGTCAAAGCAAGGCGCGACGGCGCAAGCAGCGTAAAATTTGTCTACAAACTTCTGTGCTTGACTAGCACTAGTGTTCGTGTTGTTCTCTCTCCAGTATGCAGCGCAAAGATTTTAATCTAAAAATTTGGCTCGACGACGAGCGTCCAGCGCCGTTTGGCTGGCTGCACGTACTTACAGTTAGTGACGCGATTACGATGCTGGGAACGGGCCGAGTAAGCGACTTGTCGCTGGATCACGATCTGGGATTATCTAGCGGAACCGGCTACGATGTTCTAGTCTGGCTTGAAGAAAAAGTTGCGACAAGTGCGTTCGAGCTGCCGAATTTATTTGTGCATTCTAGGAACCCTGTAGGTCGAAAACGTATGTCAGCGGCGATAGAAAAAATTTACGAGATTGCTCGGAAGCGTAAACATGCCGAGAGTTGACGCCGAGGGCGCCTATTGCTGGCGCTGCGGCGCGGGGCTGCCGGGCTCGGAGTGGGGCGGCGGCTGCGGCTGGGTCAACGGCGACGGCGACGGCTATGGCGACGGCGACGGCGACGGCGACGGCGACGGCTGGAGCTACGGCGACGGCGACGGCGACGGCGTCGGCTATGGCGACGGCGATGGTGATGGCGACGGCAATGGCTACGGCAATGGCAATGGCTACGGCGACGGCGACGGCGGCGGCTACGGCTACTGCTGGGGCAACGGCTACGGCGGCCCCCTCCCCCTCTGTGCCGACCCGCTCGCCTGCGCCGTGAGGCAGGTTGGGAGCCCAGCATGATCGCCTGCGCCATCGACCCCGAAGCCGCCTACTGCTGGCGCTGCGGCGAGTGGCTGCTGGGCTCGACGACCAGCGACGACCGCGGCCCGGGCAACGGCTGGGGCCACGGCTCCGGCTACGGCTACGGCAGCGGCTTCGGCGACGGCAGTGGCCGCGGCTACGGCGGCGGCAACGGCGGCGGCAACGGCAATGGCTACGGCTACGGCTACGGCGACGGCTACGGCTACGGCAACGGCTGGGGCAACGGCAACGGCTATGGCGACGGCCGCGGCTACCCCCTCCCCCTCTGCGACGACGCACTCGCCTGCGCGTGTAGGCAGGCTCGGAGCCCAGCATGATCGCTCGCGCCATCGACC
>Ga0076062_114_pt1 | contig 13262 bp, 11 predicted proteins | sample RifGroB1_FD_68177 | JGI IMG/M metagenome (GOLD analysis project Ga0076062, IMG submission 68177) | Parcubacteria bacterium GW2011_GWB1_56_8
GTCCGGACAGGCGCACGGAGTTCGTTCGCCACGAGATATGCGAGCGTGGTCTTGCCCAGGCCAGCTTGGCCGCAAAAAAGAAGATGGTCCATCGCCTCCTTTCGTTTTTTTGCCGCCTCAATGATAATCCGTAAATTCTTTTTTATCTTCTCCTGCCCGACGTACTCCCTCCATTGCGCCGGCCGGAGCGCCTGGTCGATGTTTACGTCTTCGGTTGTGGTCGTTGGCGGGTTGTGTCGCATGTAGTGTTATGTGGCGTACGGTTTTGCGGGATATTGACAAAATATTGTTTTTATGCTAGCATTCAAAATGATAGCGAAGTACTCGCCTCACACCTGGGGGCAGGAATTATTTCAGATTCTAAGGACGGTTTGGTTTCGGCGAAACCGCTCCTCAAAATAATTCTAACCTCTTTGTACTTCTCTTACAAAGAGATATTTCTATTTCCCTTTGCAGGGATATAGCCCCCAGATGTGAAGTGGGTATTTTTAAAAGAGCACGCCGGGTTACCAGGATATCGGTCCCGTGATCTTCTCGACCTCGTCAAAACTCGTCTCCCCTTGGAGCACTTTCAAAATTCCGTCCTCCTGCATCGTGACCATTTCCTGTTTCTCGGCGAGCCGCCGCAGCGCCACCTCGGACGCTTCCTCCAGTATGACCGCCTCGAGTTCTGGCCCGGCGACAAGAAATTCGAAGATGCCGAGTCGACCTTTATATCCCGATCCGTTGCATTTCACGCATCCACCCGCGGCGTAAACAGCTGTCTTTTTATACGCGTCGCGCCGTACGCGGCGGGGAAGCTTTTTTATGAAGTTCTCTATTTTGCGCCCGAGTTCGGTTTCTCCCGCAGCCGCTTTTCTGCACTCCCGGCATAGCTTGCGCACGAGCCGCTGGGCGATCACGAGGCTGAGGGCCGGGCCAACGGTCGCCGCTTTCACTCCCAGATCGATCAGGCGGGGAACCGCCCCGATCGCGTCGTTCGTGTGAAGCGTGGAGAACACCAGGTGGCCCGTGAGAGAGGCCTGCATCGCGATGTCTGCGGTCTCTTTATCGCGTATCTCCCCCACGAGGATCGCATCAGGGTCTTGCCGCAGAATGGCCCGCAATCCGCCGGCAAAGCTGTAGCCGACGTCCGGGTCCACCTGCGTCTGCTCAACCCCTTCTATCCGATATTCTATCGGGTCTTCTATGGTGATGATTTTTATCTCCGAGCTCACGATCCTCCTGAGAAACGCGTAGAGGGTCGTGGTCTTCCCGGAGCCGGTTGGCCCGGTGTTTAAAATGAGCCCGTTCGGCTTAAGGAGCTCCCGCTCGACGATCGCGAGGTCGTCCTCGCGGATCCCGAGGCCCGAGAGATCGATCTGGATCGTCTCGGGGTCCAAGATCCTCATCACGATGGTCTCGCCGAACTCCGAAGGAATAATCGACACGCGGACCTCGATCTCTTTCTTTTGAAGGTCGATGGTAAACCTCCCGTCCTGCGGTTCGCCGCGGATGTTGATCTTCAACCCGGATAAGAGCTTGATCCGCGACACGAGGCCTTCGTAGTTGTGGGCCGGCAAATTACCGAACGCGTCCTGCAGGATGCCGTCGAGACGAAAACGTATCTTCGCGTGCTCCTCTTCGGCTTCAAAGTGAATATCTGACGCGCCGTTCGCAAGGGCACCCGCGAGGACGATCTCGAGGAGGGCGGTGACGGATGTTTTGGAAAAATCGAATTTCTGGAGTGCGTCGCGAACCGCCTGAAAGCTCTTGAGGCGTCCGAGAAACTCTTCGAGCTGCTTCTGCTCGATGCCTACTTTCCCGGTGATCTCTTTGAGCTCCCCGGCAACGAATTTATAAAACCGCCACGCCTCTTCGAGGCTAGAGGGCGAGGCCATAAAGAGCTTTACTTCGTATTTCTTCTCTTCGAGGTCCCGGACGATTTTTTTAGTAGCGGCTGATTTCGGGTCGCGCGCGGCGAGCGCAGCTTTTCCGGGCTTTATTTCCAGGGCGACCACTCCGGCTTCCCTGGCCTGTGCCTCGGGAACGAGCTTGACCGCTTCAAGAGAAACAGGCGTCCTTCGCAGGTTCACGTACGGAAAACCGCTGCGGCTCGCGCGGCGTTCTGTGTCCCGCTCCTCGCCTTCGCGCCTGATCTGAACGAGCTTTTTCTCGATCGGCGTTTCGTTGGACGTTGCGTTCTGGGGCATACGAGATGAGTCGCGCGCTGTTTTACTCACGCGATCGTTATATGGAAAAGTGTATGCCCTCTATGCGCAGATGGCAAGCAGTACCGTGCGCATAACGGACGCTGCGCGCGACGGAACTTGACTTTCTCTATATAAAGGGATATAATACAACCAGGACGTTGACCTGATCCGCGGCAAACGCCGCAGGAGGAATACCATGAAGCGCACTGTTTTTGTCGTGTTGCTTCTTTCCTTTGTTCCTGCGCAGCAGCTTGCCGCGCAAGGATTTTGGAAAGAGCTTGGGAAAGCCGTACTCGGCGGGCTGCCGCGGGTTGAGTTCCCGGCCGTGGAGCAGCTCACCGGCGCAAAAGTTCTTGCGTCGGCCGACGGCGTGAATCTCGAGAAGTACAATCTCGTGGTCCGCAATGGCGCGCGGATTGCTGCGGTCGCAAAGATCGTGGCGTTCGACAAGGAGCTTGGGCTGCTTGGGCCAGGCGGGGTCGTAGTGGACGACCGCCGGGCGCAGTGGCTTGATGAGGAAGTCCCGGTTCTCGCGTTCTATTACGAGGACGCGGGAGGCGAACTCGGAAAGTACATCGGGCTCGCATGGGGAAAAGCACGGTTTACGCCAAGCTATCCCTCGTCTCAACCGCTCACGTTTGAACTCGAGCGGATCCTCAGACCAGACGGCCAGTGGTTCTATGGCTCTGCATACGGAGGGAATCCCAACCTCCCGTTGCCAGTAGCCAGTATGCAGAACCAGATTGTGCATCTGCCGCGCAAGTGGTGGAATGGCACAACCGGTATGCAGCTCGGCAACGGGTCCCTGTTCCACGCGCGGGTTCGCGTGAACGGCCATGTTGTGGCATTCCTCGCGCCTGAAGGCGGGTTCAGCTACGTGGAGTGGAAAGTTCTTTCTGGTTTTGGGCCCATCCGCTCCGTCCAGCTGGACTGGCTTCAAGAGGTGAGTCCAGGACAGTTCCTTTTGGTTCGGAGCCAGGACCTCCAGTTCCCGCTTTCCTCGTGGGGAGTGCGGGGAATCCAGCTCGTCATAGGGCCGCCGACGTACGGCGCTGCCCTCTACTGAAATCTTGCGGGGAAGACACGAACGTCTTCCCCGCAACTCGTTTTTGCGGGGAGAATTTTTATGTATAATACCGACGGAATACGCACATGTCAGGACACTCGCACTGGGCAGGCATCAAGCATCAAAAAGGAATTGCGGACCAAAAGCGCGGGAGGGTGTTCGCGAAGCTCTTGGCCGCGGTCGCCGCGGCTGCGCGGGGAGAGCCGAACCCGGAATTCAACCCGCGCCTGCGCGCGGCAATTGAGAAAGCGCGCGAGCACATGGTGCCCGCAGAAAACATTGCCCGCGCTATTGCACGCGCGTCAGAACCCGGGCAAAGCGTAGAAGAACTGACTCTTGAGGCGTACGGGCCCGGCGGCGCGGCGATCCTCATCCAGGCCGCGACCAACAACAAGAACCGGACGATCGCAGAGGTAAAAAAGATCGTGAGCGACAACCACGGAAAATGGGCGGAACCGGGAAGCGTCCGGTGGGCGTTCGCGCCGGCCCAGCCGGGCGGCGAACGGAGGGCGAAATTCCCGCAGCCGCTCGGAGCCAAAGACCTCGTCCGCCTCCGCGCGCTCGTCGGCGCGCTTCTTTCACACGACGACGTCCAAAAGGTTTTTACCAGCGCGGCACGGCCATGATCATTCTGGGAATTGATCCGGGCACCCGCCGCATCGGCTACGGACTTGTTCGCGCGGAAGGAAGCGTACTTCACTTCTTGGCCGCAGGAATTCTTACGATCAAGAGCAGAGAAGATCTGGGCGCGCTCCGCGAGACAAAACAAGGCGTCGACGCGCTTATTCGGAAATGGAAGCCCGGCGTGCTCGCCATTGAAAAGCTGTATTTCGCGAAAAACAAGAAGACGGGGCTTGCCGTGGCGCACGCGCGCGGCGTTATCGCGCTCTCCGGACTCGAGCGCGGCCTCGAGATCCGCGAGTACGCCCCGAACGAAGTGAAGGCGAATCTTACGGGGTACGGGTTTGCGGATAAAAAAGCCGTGCTGAAGATGGCGCGGCTTATTCTCTGCGAACCGCGCCTTAAAATAATTGACGACGCAAGCGACGCCCTGGGGATCGCCATTGTTGCAAGTCGTGCACAAAACAGGGCTTGACAAGAGAAGGGGGTACCCTATACTTTTCCCAAAAGAATAAGAAATGAGCACGCGTCTTCACGAATAATTAAAGAAAAGGTCGGCCACTATTTGATAATTCATGTTGAACGAACAGGAGCTGCGCCTCGCCCATCGCGGCCTGAGCGACGAAGAGGATGCCGAGGGGGGGTTGCCGCCGGACGAAGGAGGCGACGGGGAAGAAAAAGAGGACGACGAGGAAGAAGAGGAACCCTTGGAATAACGCGCTTCAATAATTTGTCACGCAACCGCCCTGACCCCCTAGATGGATCAGGGCGGTTTTGCTCTCTGTGGCGCCGTGGGGGACTTGCTGTTTCCCGTTGTTTCTGTCCATAATGAATCCGTACAAACAAAGAACGCAGAAAGTGACAGATGAAAAAACTTATCAAAGGGCTCACTTTTAGGACTATGATAAAAATCGCCGGCGGCGGCGCGCTCTTCGCGCTCGCCCTCGGCGCCGCGGCTGTGTTTGTGCTCTCTAAAGACCTCCCTTCGGTTGAACAGATCGACACGCGGCGCATCAGCCAGTCAACTAAAATCTATGACCGCGACGGAAAAGTGCTGCTCTATGAGATCGCCGCAGGCCAGAAGCGCACCGTGGTGCCGTTTGAAGAGGTTCCGCAGGCGCTCAAAGACGCAACCGTCGCGGTTGAAGATGAAGAATTTTATACCGAGCCGGCGTTCGATTGGCGCGCGATTATCCGGGCGCTCCTCGTGAACATAAGCCGGGGGCGCGTGCTCCAGGGAGGGTCTACCATCACCCAGCAACTCGCAAAAAAAGCATTCCTCACCGACGAGCAGACGCTGCTGCGGAAAGCGCGCGAGCTCATCCTCGCGATCCACCTTGATCGGACCTATTCTAAAGACCAGATCCTCGGGTTTTATTTGAACGAGGTCCCGTATGGGCCGACGATCTACGGCGTGGGCGCGGCGAGCAAGGCCTATTTTGACAAATCGGTGAGCGACCTTTCCTTGGCCGAGAGCGCGCTCCTCGCCGCGCTCCCCCGTGCGCCAAGCTATTACTCGCCATGGGGAAGCCACACCAAAGAATTGATCGCCCGCCAGCAATTTATCCTCAAGAAACTGTCTTCGCTGGGGAAAATCACCAAGGAACAGCTGGATGGCGCGCTCGCAGCCAGGCTCGAGTTCCAGCCGCAGGGACCAGGGCTCAAGGCGCCGCATTTTGTGATCGCGGTCCAGGATTATCTCGTGAAGAAATACGGCGAGGACTCCGTGCGCACGGGCGGTCTCGTCGTAAAGACGACGCTTAATTGGACGCTGCAGGAGCTCGCGGAAAAAGTGGTCCGCGCCGGCGCGGAGCGGAACGAAAAACTGTACCAGGGGAAGAACGCGGCGCTGGTCGCAGAAGACGCAAAAACGGGCGAGCTTCTTGCCCTGGTCGGCTCGCGCGATTATTTCGACATAGAGAACGAGGGGAACTTTGACGTTGCTACGCTGGGCCTGCGCCAGCCGGGCTCTGCGCTGAAGCCGTTCGCGTATCTCACCGCGTTTGAAAAAGGATACACGCCGGAAACCGTTGTGTTTGACGTACCCACGGAGTTCGTCTCTAAAAATCCGGACTGCCCGGTTGTCCCTGATTTTTCAAAAGACGACCCTGACTCGCCGTGCTTCCACCCGCAGAATTTCGACGAACAGTTCCGCGGCCCTGTGAGCCTGCGCCGGGCGCTCGCCCAATCGATCAACGTCCCCGCCGTTAAAACGCTCTACCTCGCGGGTCTTGATCAGACCCTTGCGACGCTGAAGAACTTCGGCGTCTCCACGCTTGGCGAGCGCAATCGCTACGGCCTCTCGCTTGTCCTTGGCGGCGGAGAAGTAAAACTCGTCGAGCTTGTCGGCGCCTACGGCGTGCTTTCGCAGGAAGGAGTTTTGCGTCCCCAGACCATGATCCTCGAGGTTCGGGATGCGAACGGGAGTGTTCTTGAATCATACAAAGACCGCTCTGTGCGCGTGGTGGATCCCCAGTATCCCCGTCTTGTAAACAACATCCTTTCCGACCAAGAGGCGCGCGCTGGGCTTTTTCAAAACAGCCTGTCCCTCACCGTCTTCCCGGACCACGACGTTGCGCTAAAGACCGGGACCACGAATGACTATCGCGACGCGTGGGCGCTCGGATACACCCCAAACCTCGTGGTCGGCGTGTGGGCGGGGAACAACGACAACGCGCCCATGCAGCGCCACGGGTCAAGTATTCTCGCGGCGGTCCCTATTTGGCACGACTTTATGGCAGGGGCGCTCAAAGATCTGCCGAGCGAAGCGTTCGCCCGGCCGGAAGCAATGCAGGCCTCAAAGCCGATCCTCCGCGGCGACTATGCCTGGAATCAGCGGGTTCATTCTATTCTTTACTCTGTAGACCGGGACGATCCTGTTGGCGCGCCGCCGCAGAACCCGACCAACGATCCTCAGTTTGAGAATTGGGAGCCTGGGGTGTTGTTGTGGGCGTCGCAAAACATCCCGAATTTCGCGTCGTTCAATCAGGCGGCTGGTGCGGCAACGGTCGCCGGCGCACACCAGACCCCCCCGAGCATCACCATACAGGCGCCCGCGCGCGGAGATTTTATCCGGGGCCCGGTGAATCTCCGCGCGCAGATCTCCGCCCAAAACCCGCTAAGCCGCGTGCGGATTTATTTCAACAACCAGCTTGTCAAGGACCTTTCCGGGGGCCTTCCTTCTTTTTATGATTTGTCGTTCTCGTTCACGCCGCAGGCGGCCCTTCTCCAAAATCTTTTAGAAGTAGAGGCGGTGGACCAAAACAACGCGTCTGAGCGCGTAGGGGTGATTGTGTATAAATAAAAACGCCGAGCCCGTCCGGACTCGGCGTTTCTGCGGATCTCTGCCTTGCTCCCTATGTTTTTAGGATCGGCATGAGGATATAGAAAAACGACGCGTCTCCCGGCGCTTTAAGCAGCGCAGGTTTATTGTCTTCGTTCATTCCAAGGAACGCGTCCTCTGTTTTGAGCGCGCGCAGCCCGTCGAGCAGGTATCGCAGGTTGAAGTTGGCTTCTTTTGTTTTTCCGTGGTTTTTCGCCGGCAGCACGTAGGTATTCTCTCCGAGGGCCTGGTCGGTAGAAAAAATCTCTATGTTTTTTTTATTTTCGTGCGCCAGAACCCGGACCTCGTTCGCCCTGGTGCTGAAAACCCCCGTGAGACGGAGCGCCTGGATGAATTCTTCCCGGTTTACGGTAATTTCTGCGTGGAATGCTTTGGGGATGATCGCGCTGTAATCAGGGAAGTTGCCCTCTATAAGGCGCGATATAAGCTCAAAATTCTCGGTTTTAAAGAGGATTTGGTTCTCGTTGTGATAAATTCCCACGCTCTCTTCTTCTTTGAGAATTCTCATTAGTTCTTGGGCGGTTTTCAGGGGAATGAGGATTTTAAATTCTTTTTCGTGGTTTGTTTTTATCTGGCTCTCCGGAATGGTCTTCTCTGAGAGGCGAAAGCTGTCGGTCGCAACAAGTTTTACGCTCTCGAAAGAAAAACAGAAAAGGACGCTGCTCAGCTCCGGCCTCAACTCCGACGGCTGCGCGCTTGAAATTACCTGCGCAAGCGCCTCTTTCAGCACCCCCCCACTCATTTCCAAAAAGGTTTTTTGGTTTTTTATTTTTGGGACGAGAGGGAAGTCGTCCGCAGAAAGCCCCTGGAGCGTCGCCGAATAGTTTTCTGTTTTTATCTCAACGCTATTTTCTTTTTTTTCGAGGTTCAGCCGCTCGCTTTGCAGGTTTGTGATGACGTCTGAGAGCACGCGAAGCGGCACAGAGGCCTTTCCGTTTTCGATCACCTTTCCCGGCACGCGATAGCTTGTGGCAACTTCTAAGTTCGTTGCGGTAAGACGAATTGCGTTATCACTCGCCTCGATGAGAACGTTTTTCAAGATCGGCAAATTCAACCCTTCTCCGCTCACGCGCTCGATCGCGCCAAGGCCGGTTTTAAAATTACTCTTAATAACAACTAATTTCATTCTTTTTGTTGTTGGTTGTTGTTGGGGTTGTGGAGAAAAGAAGTTTTCTTTTATTTGTCGCGGTGTAGACAGAAAAAAGAATATGTATAACGCCGGCAAGAGGAAAGGATCAGCTCTTGTAAATAGCTTCTTTGATAAGGATAATTTTTTGATTCAGCGAGGAGTTCTTGTTTATCTCCTGATTAATCTTCTCGACCGCGTGTATCGCGGTGGTGTGATCTCTCCCGAGTTTTTCCCCAATATACGGATACGACATATCCAGGATGTCCCGAAGAAGATACATCGCAATTTGTCTGGGTTCGACCACTTCTTTTTTTCTCCCGCGCGTCACAAGGTCGCCCGGAGAGACACCGAAAAACTCCGCAACGGTCTTGAGGATATGCTCGTCGCTCACTCGCCGCGAGAAGTTTTTAACAGATTTTTCAATAATATCGGACGCCGTTTTCTCAGTGACGTCAACCCCGCGCACGTCCTGGTAGAAAAGCACCTTATTGAGTACGCCTTCGATTTCCCGCACGTTTTTCTTCACTTTTCTAGCAACAAGGTCGATGATCTCTTCCCGCAGCTCCCGCTTCGCGTCCTGCAGCTTCGCCTTAATGATGGCGACGCGCATCTCGTATTCCGGATAGCCGATGTCAGCGATAAGCCCGCCCTCGAATCTGGAGCGGAGCCGCTCCTCGAGGGTGGGAATCGATTGGGGCGGCCGGTCTGATGAAATAATTATTTGTTTGTTGTTCTCGTAGAGCGCGTTAAACGTGTGGAAAAATTCTTCCTCCGTCTTTTCTTTCCCGCCGATAAACTGGATGTCGTCGATAATAAGCACGTCTATGTCCCGGTATCTTTTTTTGACGTCTTCATACCGCTTGTTTCGTATCGCCCACACGATGTCGCTCGTGAACTTTTCCGAGGACACATAGCGCGGCCGCACCCGTCCCTTATAGAGCGCGCGGATCTCGTTGCCGATCATCTGCACGAGGTGGGTTTTCCCCAGCCCAACGCCGCCGTATACAAAGAAAGGATTATACTTCGTGCCAACTTCGCGGACGATCGCCGTCGCGGCGGTATAGGCCAGCTCATTCGACGCGCCCACCACGAACGACCTCAGAGAATAGCGCGGATTGAGATTTGTCTCCGGGTCGACACGAAAATCAAGGTCAATCCTGTTTTCAAAACGACTGAGGTCCGCGACAGATATTTTTTTCGAAGCAAGCTGGGCCTCGTTTTGTCCGTCAACAACAAACTCTATTTTTTTCGCCGAATAATCAAACCCCCGCACGATCCCAAGAAGCAATTTTTGATATTTGTTCTCAACCCACTCCTTGGCAAAATTATTTGGGAGCGACACAACAAACACCCCCTCTTTTTTATCAACCAACCTGCTGTTTTTTAACCACGTAGCAAAATTCGCCCGCGAAAGTTGAACCTCTATCTCTGCTAGTGCAAGCTGCCAAAGGCGCTCCGGATCCATCGCCATAATTGTAGTTGCTTCCGGGCGTTCGTCAACGCGCGGCGAATGGGGATTAGCTGTTCATAACTTTTTCAGCGCAGCAATTTCTTTTCGCAACCAAGGAGCCGATTTTGCAAACACCGCATGGCGTGATAAGATATCAAAATGTCTTTTACCTATCAGCCGAAAAAACGAAAAAGAAGACGCACGCACGGCTTTCGGGCGCGCGCACGCACCGCCGCGGGCCGCCGCGTGCTCGCGCGCCGGAGGAAGAAGCGGCGCGCGCGTCTCATTCCATGAATGTTCTCTAAAAAACTAAGGCTGTCGATAAAAAACACCCCGAGGCGTCCAGAAGAGATCCTTAATGCGCCGCACATCACCCTAAAAACCTCTCGAAACCAAGTGAATCATAACCGTTTCGGCGTAATTGTGAGCGCAAAAGTCGAGCCAAAAGCCGTTCTGCGCCACAGATTAAAAAGGCGCCTCGCAGCCATTCTTTCCGGATGGCCGAGCCTCGGCGCCGACCTCCTTTTTATCCTGCGCACACAAGAGAAAAACCTCCCGCGCGCAACACTAAAAAAAGAGACCGACGCGCTCCTCAGAAGGCTTCTTCAGAAAAGGCGCGCAGACCCTGCGGCAGGGGCCGCGTAAACCACAATGCAATACCTTTATAACATCATCCTCTATCAGCCGTTTTTGAACGCCATGGTCTTCTTTTATAACACCATTGCGTTCGGCGACCTCGGGCTCGCAATAATTTTTCTCACCACCCTGGTACGCCTCCTCTTGTTCCCGATATTCCAAAAAAGCACCAAGCACCAGATGGTGATGCAGCGGCTTCAGCCGAAGCTGAAGAAGATCCAGGAAGACCACCACCACAACCCCGAGCAGCAAACAAAAGCGATGATGTCGCTGTACCGCGAACACCAGGTGAACCCGTTCTCTGGATTTTTTCTTTTACTACTGCAACTCCCCATACTGATCGCCCTCTACCACATCGTGCTCAATATTTTGAAACCCGGTACGATCGTCGGGCTGTACTCCTTTATTCAGGCGCCGCAGAACCTAAGCCACCAATTCCTCGGCTTGATTAATTTGGAGGAAAGAAGTATCGTAATCGTCGGTCTTGCAGCCCTTGCGCAGTATGTCCAAATGCGCCTCGGGCTGCCCAAGGCACAGGAAAAGCGGGAGCTTTCGACCACGGAACGGATGGGGCGCCAGATGATCTTTATCGGGCCGATCCTCACGTTCGTCATATTCTACAACTTCCCGTCCGCGATCGGCCTCTACTGGCTCACGACGTCGCTTTTTTCCGTGCTGCAGCAAGCGATAATCAACAGGCAACAACATGGAGAATTGGGACCACTACATAACAAAACTGACTGAGCTTATGGGATTCAGCGATTACAAGGCCGAGATCGACCACGAGCATCGCCACGGCTCGCTCGTGATCTTTGACGACCCCGCGCTCATCAAAGAGAACCTCCCCGCGATCGTTGAGAGCCTCAACCACCTCATTCAGCTTGTGGCGCGGAAGAACAACCAGCCGCCGCTGTTTTTGGACGTGAATCACTACCGGCGGGAGCGCGAGAACCTCATTACCGAGCTTGCGCGCGCGACCGCGAGGAAGGCGCTCGCCACAAAACAGGAGATCCCGCTCCCCGCGATGAATTCGTACGAGCGGCGCATCGCCCACCTCGAACTCGCTACACACCCGGAGGTGACGACAGAGAGCATAGGGAAGGGACGGGGACGTTATGTGGTGGTGAAACCGATCATTGAGGGCGGTGAGCAAAAAATAAAAGAGGCCGAACCACCGGCCGTGCTTGCATAAACAAGGCGATCCCTCTCAGGCCGCTTTCCTTAGGTCAACCGCGCCTGTTTCGTCGTCAAGGTCAACTCCTTCGTCTCCTTCTTTCGGCTGCTCTGGTTCAGGGAGGTTTTTCATGAGCTCTTCTACCCTTTCCCACGGCTCTTTTTTTATCCCGAAGCTCTCTTCGGATATTTTTCCGGCCGCGCCCACCCCTTCGCGGGCCTCTTCTGCCGCGCCGAGTTTTGTTCCTGTTTCTGCGGCGCCCGCTCCGCGTGCCGCTGCTCCGCCAGTTTCGGCTGCGGCTGCGCCCGCGCGCGCAGCAGTGCCGCCCGCTTCAACTGCGGCTGCGCCTGCTGTGCGCGCAGCAGCAACGCCGACCCCCGCTCCCATTGTGAGTCCCGCTAAAGCAGAGGCTTTCGGGTGGTTTGCAAGCGACACGGCGATCGCCACGGACAGGGTTTCGCTCCCAGGTATCCCGATCATATTCCCCAGCCCACCCGCGACGCTTATAAGCCCCGGGCCTCCGAATCCTACCCTGGCGAAGAACCAGAATTGTATGACCGCCCACACCAGCGGAGAAATGAAGAACGCGTTCGCCAAGTAAATCACTTGTCCGATCACCGGCACCGGGAATGCGAAAACGCTTATAAGATCCGCGACATCAGAGAGGCCCGCAATCATGAACAAAAAGACCTTATCGACGGTTCCGAACGGCTTTTGTTCTTCTTCCATAGGACTACTTGCCGCGTTCCTCGAGCAGCTGCTTTGGATTCGTGGTGATGAGGTGGTCCTCGAAGTACGACGCGATGATCTGGATCGCAACGTGCTGGCGTCCCGCAAAAAAGAGTCCGGTGCCGACCTCTGCCGAGAGGAGCAGGTTTTTTTCCGCTTCGGTGAGGTCAAACGCCTTCGCCACGATGTCGATCGTCGCGGGCGACTGCTTCAAGAGCAGCTGGAGAGACGAGTTGGTGATGATCGGCCGCCCATAGGGAGAGCGCAGGAAGTCTTCGACGTCCTGGGTGATCGTGGAGACGCCGAGGTAATACTTCCTCGCGCGCTTCGCGAGCCCGAAGAGAAACGCGGCGCTTGCCTCGTCTTTCATCATCCACCACGCCTCGTCGATGATCATGATGCGCTGCTTTAGCTTTGCCCGGATGAGATTCCAGATGAAGTTAAGGATGACATACATCGCGATGGGCCGCAGCTCGTCTTCAAGGTCGCGGATGGAGAAGACGATGAGCCGGTTTGAGATGTCCACGTTCGTCGGCTGGTTGAGGAATCCGGAAAAGCTTCCCTTGGTGAATTTATAGAGCCGTTCCGAGAGCCCCCTTCCTCCCTCGAGGTTCCGGAGGACCGTCTCAAGATCTTCGAGGAGCGGCGGTTTCGCATCCGAAAAATTTTGGCCCGCGATGATCTCGCGAGACGCGTATGTTTCCGTAATGGCGCGGTCGAGGAGCGCGTCTTCTTCCGCGGTGAGCTTGCCCAGCATGAGCTTTGCGAGTCCGGCAAGGTTCACGATATGCGAGCGGAGCACGTCTCCCGGGAGCTCGCCCTCCGGAATGATCGGGATATCGAAAGGGTTGATGTGCTCTTCCGACGAGAGAGAGATGTTGAACACACTCCCGCCGAACGCCTCTGCCAGACGGCCGTATTC
>Ga0076062_123_pt1 | contig 9851 bp, 18 predicted proteins | sample RifGroB1_FD_68177 | JGI IMG/M metagenome (GOLD analysis project Ga0076062, IMG submission 68177) | Parcubacteria bacterium GW2011_GWB1_56_8
AAATACTTCTTTACTTTGGCTTCCGACGGTATTTGGTTGAACTGGTACATGCTTCTCATTGTAGTCGAAGCTTGTACCAACAGGCTTAGATTGCCCAAATAGGAAAGCCCCTGACGTGGCGTGTCAGAAGCTTTTACGCAGCCCCTTTTTTAAGGGCACATGGCCTTCCTTGGCTTCCAAGACCTTATTGCGCTCTTCTTTGGTCTTGGGCAGAGACGGGTCGAGCGTGGAGTTCCAGTCGTTTATCTTGCGCAGGCGGCGCATCTCCCGCACGGCCCATAAGGTGCCGCCGGCCACAATGACCGGCGCACCGACTGCGACCGAAGCAATCTTTAGCCACCTCGGCCAGCGCCTGAACCGGAATCGGCCGATATCCATTGGCCATCCTCCTCTAAGCTGATTTATATATAATCTTTCCCGCGCAATTTTTCCACTTCGTCCCAGTTCACGAGATTCCACCACGCTTCGATGTAGTCCGGCCTCCGGTTCTGGTATTTGAGATAGTATGCGTGCTCCCATACATCTAACCCCAGAACAGGATAGAGTCCTTGCGCAAGCGGACTGTCTTGGTTCGAGGTCGCGGTAATCAAAAGTTTTCCAGACGTATCTTTTGCAAGCCATGCCCAGCCGCTTCCGAATACTCCTGTTGCGGTTTTCGTAAACGATTCTTTAAAAGGCGCAAATCCGCCGAAACTTTTTTCTATCTCCGCCTGGAGCGCGCCTCCCGGCTCTCCCCCGCCCTGCGGCTTCATGAACGTCCAAAACAAAGAATGGTTATAATGTCCGCCTCCGTGATTTCGCACTGCGGCGCGGATGGCCTCGGGTACTGCGTCAAGATCTTTAAGGAGTTCTTCGAGCGGCTGTGCGGCGACGTCGGGATAGCTCGCGAGCGCTTCGTTCAATTTCGCCACATACGCTGCGTGGTGCTTCGTGTGATGGATCTCCATTGTCCGCGCGTCAATATGCGGCTCGAGCGCGTCATACGCATAGGGCAGTTTCGGCAGTTCGTAGAGCATGGGGGTAGGAGATAGGAGCTAGAAGCTAGGAGTTAGTAGTTAGGAGTTAGGAGGTAGGAGGTAGTTGTTTAGCGGGGTACTAATTCGTCGATCTTCGCCGCGAGAATGAAGTCGTTCTCGGACAGCCCTCTGATCGCGTGAGTCCAGAGTTCGATGATGACGCGGCTGTACAGGATAAGGATATCCGGATGGTGTCGTTCATGCTCGGCGACCGCAGCAACTTTATTCACGAACACGACGGCCTCGCGGAAGTTCCTGAAATTGAACTCTTTTTTTATCTTGCTCTGGCCAATGACTTCCCAGCCGTTCTTGAGCTCTTCGTGGCATTTTTTGAGCGTTTCCCCTTGGAGCGGCGGCACGCCGCCCTCGCACGGGGCGCATTTTTTCTCCGACAGCTTCATATAAAGAATGTTTCGAGTTGTTTCTGTATGTAGTATATCACATTGCGAATGCCGGCTCGTTGCCGTTACCGCGCGAGGCGTATCCGGCGTCCCTTGCGGACAATGAATCCTTCCCGATGGAGGGCAGCAAGGATCCGTTGGATCTGCGCGAGCGGTTTTTCGAGCCGCGCCGCGATCGCAGATTCAGTGGGGGTGCGGGCATGGAGCAGGAACGAAATGATCTTCCCGCGCAGCTCGCGGTGAGAGCCCTTGAATGCCGTTTGCCTGCGGTAGCGGCTGCTCTTTCGATTTGGATTTGTTCCCCCGCCGAGGCGTTTGCCGAGGTGCGCGCCATAGTCCATAAGCGCGTAATGCCATTCGCGCGGACGCCGCGTATCGAGCGTTCTTGCGGCGAGCGCGAGAATTTCGGCATCGCGGACATTGTTCTTATGCGGAAAGAAAAAATGGATGAATACGCGCCGGATGTTGGTTTCGATGAACGCGGCAGATTTGCCGAACGCGAATGCCGCGATCGCGCCTGCGGTCGCCGCACCCACGCCCGGCAGGGTCTGAAGCGCCGTCGGATCGGACGGGAGCATACCGCGGTGCTGTTGTATAACGATTTCGGCTATCCTCTTGAGCGCGAGCGCCCGCCGATTGTATCCCATCCCTTGCCATGCGGTGAGCACGCTGCGTGTCGGCGCCGCGGCAAGGGATTTGAAATTAGGGAATCGTCGGAGAAATGGCCCGTACTTTTTTAGGACGCGTCCCGCCTGCGTCTGCTGGAGCATGATTTCGGAGACAAGGATGCGGTACGGATCGCGGGTCTTTCGCCACGGAAAGCCGCGCCCATGCGTACGGTAGTAGCCCCAGATCTTTTTGCGGAATTGTCTGATCAATTGCTTAGTCACGGCGCATGAGAAGTCGCCGGTCTTTAAGCGGCGCTGCTTTTGATTTAGGATGCCCGGAAATCGGGGAAATGTTTTATTGTTCCATTCCGGATCTCCACGCTGTCCACGCGGGCGAACATCGGGCCTTTGCGGCACCAGTCCGTGAATGTCCGAAGCGCATCTCGTTTACCTTCTGCTTCTATATACACCGACCCGTCCGATTCGTTACGGACAAACCCCGTGATGCCGAGCGTTTCCGCCTCGCGCTTCGCAGCGTGCCGGAACAATACGCCCTGCACGCGGCCGCGGATGCGGATCGTAACGTGCGCGTTCGCATTCATCGCTTCCCTCGTCCTTTGAGGTGTTTAAAGAATTCGATCTGCCGCAGCCGTATGCGCGCCTCTTTTTTGGTGCGGTAGCGGCCGAACACCTTACCGGTCGTCTCGGAGAGCACGACGTACCTGCTCTTTATCTTTTTTATCATGCCATACTACCTTGCGCCGCCCCCTCCTTCGCTCGACGAGTTTTTGAATCGGACCGGGATCGAGATTTGGTCGTCGTATTGCGGAAGGCCGGACGGGTTGTCCTTAACGAGCACGAGCGTGCCGGCCGCGGTGGCCGGCGTTTGAAATTCAATTGTCGCGCGGAACGGCACGAATTCCGTGGTCATCCAGTCCTCGGTCGCGTCCGCGTGAGTCGCGGCAAGGACGTTGCCGTTGCTATCAAGGAGCCGTATGGGGAATGACGCTTCAAAATACCAGTTTCCCCGGGCCTCGCCTGTTACGAGAAATGGACTCTGGATAAGCGCATTCGGGAGCGGCGTGGAAACCATTATTATATCTGTCGCGGTGGGCTGCGGGACAGTTTCGGTAAACGTTGTATCACCTGCCCTGCACTGCCGCGGGTAGGATTCCATAACCGGAAATCCGGCTGCGGCGCATTCTTCAAAGCTCGCCACGCTCGGTCGCTGCGACCGGTAATAAAACCCAAGGCTAAGCACCCCTGCCACGACAATCACAATAACTGCCGTGAGAATAGATTTTATCATGCTTTTCTCCATTCTATTTTGCCTTTCCCTTTGAGGGATTTTCGATCAAGCCGTTTCGCCTGATTATACGGCCGCCAGATCGTCTGTTTTACAATGAACCTGCTTGGGGTACGGTACGCGGGCTTGCCTTTCTGGTTGCCAATTTTTGCATGCAGTTTCATTTTGTTATTCTACCACTTGCCGCCCCTCACATCTTCCACTGCACACGACCGACAGAGCCGTCCATAAGCCGCACCTTGATGCCGCGCGTATGGCTGGCCCCTGGCGTGAGGATTTGTTTCACGATCCCCTGCGTATAGTTTTTCGTGCCGTAGTGCTCTTTTTCAATGATCCATACGGCATCGCCGACATGCAGTTCGCTCCGCGCCGGCGGATGAGGGTTATCGCTGCCGCCTTTGGTCCCTCCGCGGAAAGGCATGCTTTTATGTGTTGAGTATAACAGAAAAGGCCATTGCGCGCGTTTGCGCAATGGCCTTTGTTGTTCGTCGCGATTCACTCGGTCTAGTGGATCGTGGCCGTGGGGCGGAGCCGGCCGGCAACCACCCGGAATCGCAGATCTTCGAGGGCGCGCAGCAGGTCGTGCGTGTCCGGGTCCTCGACGAACGTAGCACGTCGTGTGCCCCTGCCTCCGCAGGACTTGCACGGACGGCCGTTCGGGAACGTGCCCTTGCCGCCGCAAGTATTACATGCTTGAAGCATTACGCCTCCTTACGCCTTGCGCATTAGGCGATAGTGCCTGCTGTGGTATCCGTGGCCGCCTGAGGGATCATCTGGACGTAGTGTCCGATGCGCCGACAGAACTCTTCTTGGTCCCTCTGATTCATCCGCTTCCAGAGTTCTGCAGCTCTCTCGACCGCCTCTCGAGAAAGCCCGAGCGCGGCCCCAACTTGCTCCGCGATAAGGCCTTGTGCGATTGCCTGGCTTACCTGTCGCGCGCTCCACTGTTTGCCCGTGGCGCCAGTTGCCGCAACGAGGAGCGGGTTCTGGTAGCCCCAGAAGTTCATCCAGCCGCGCGCGAAGTAAGGTCCGCGCGCCACGGCCAGAAGCGCTTCACGCCGCACCGCAGGGGCAATGCTCTGCATGAGATGGTGGAGTGCCTCTTCCTTCTTGCTCAAACCCGCTTCTGTGGCCATCACGCCTCCTTAACGGAATACACTCTCGACAAATTACTGGCTCCATTCTGCTATGAGAAAATATTTGCGTCAAGGAGCGGTCTTCAGCTTATTGACATTTTATGAAAATGCGATTACAATATGTCTGGTTCTTCGTCTCCACTCAATTCAACCGAGGAGGACGATTCATGCATTGTCCATTGAAACGGTGCGGGTGCGAGCTGGTTCATGTCGGAGGGTTTGTGGATGGTGTCGTCTGGAAAGACGACGGCACAGATCCGCGGCCACAAGAAGTGGTCGAATGCACGGGTTGCCGTACGCAGTACTATGTATGGCGGCACGGCCCCATCGTCGAAGTGGAGCTCTATCAAGGAGAGCGTCCCGCATGGGATGATGATCCGCTCGGACTCTTGCGCAAGTTTCAGCTTGAGCAGGCCCGGGAAGCTCGGATCGCTCTCATGCGAAAGAACCCTTTTCCGGCGCTTCACGGCGCTCGTACGGGAGCCTGACGCCGCTTCACTCCTTTCCTTTCTTCTCCGGGCCGTTCCTTGTGGACGGCCCATTCTCTTTTTATCCTATTGTTTTGAAAGTTTTTCCACGCGCACGCCGATAAGCCGGATGAGCTTTTTCCTCGGGTTTTCGCGTTTATCAAAGAACGGCAGCAAGAGCTTCATCGTTTCAAATTCAAGCGTTTCATAGGAGTCGGTAGGCGTCTCAAGGGTCCTGCTCCTTGTTTTCGTCTCGAAATCGGAAAAGCGCACCGTAAGCACCACGGTGCGGAAAGTTTTGAATCCGCCTGCTCCCAGCCGCTTGACGACCGTTCGGGCAAGCGCCTGGAGTCGTTCGGTCACGAAATGCAGGTCTTTCGTGTCTTGTTCAAATGTCTCCTGCTCTCCGATCGATTTTGCTTCCCACTCTTCGACAAGCGGCGACGCATCCCGTCCCCGGACTTTTTCATAAAGATCCGCGCCCCACTTCCCGAGCATTTCGCGCATTTCGTCTTTGGAATATTTTTTAAGGTCCTGGACCAGCCGGACCCCGAGTTTCAGGAAGAGTTCTTCGGTCTTGGGGCCGATGCCGGGGATCTCGCGGATTGGCAGAGGTGCGAGGAACGCCTCGGCCTCATCTCCGCGCACCACGGTCAGCCCGTCTGGCTTGTGACGACCGGATGCGATTTTTGCGATAAGTTTGTTCGGTCCGATGCCGACCGAGGCGGTGAGCCGTTCTTTGTCGCTGATGCTCTGTTTTATTTTTTTCGCAAGCGCCTCGGCTTTCTCGTACGAGCCCGTGAAGCTCACGTCCAGATACGCTTCATCCACGCTCGCCTCTTCGACGATCGGAACATGTATTCGCAGTATCGCCATCACGCGTCCTGACACTTCGCCGTAGCGGCGCATGCCCACGCCCATAAAAACCGCGGCTGGCCCGCCTTTGCGCCGCGCCTCTTCTGAAAGTCGCCACGCGGTCGAGATAGGCATCGCGGAGTGTATCCCGTATTCGCGCGCCTTATAGTTTGCAGTCGAGACCACGCCCCGGCCCGCGCCGCTTTTGGGGTCGGCGCCGACCACGATTGGGAGTCCTTTGAACCGCGGGTTGTCGCGTTCCTCGATCGCGGCGAAAAATGCGTCCATGTCAAGATGGGCAACGATTCTCATGGTCTTATTCATATATATACTACCGCCGGAATGAAACTTAACAAAACTTGCGATCGTAAAGTATGTTATATTTCGAGAATGAGCCTGGTCGATGATCTTCTCGTTATTCTGTCGAGCTATTCTCAGGGGTACCGGCTGATGCGTGCGCGGGGTCGTGGAAGCGTGCGGCGACCCGAGGTGCGGCGTATGGAACGTTTTGCTCACGCATCCGAAGCGACGATTCAAGTTACACTCTCGCGGTTGAAGAAAAAAGGCCTTGTACAGGGTTCGGGCGGCATCTGGAAGATCACGGCTGCTGGCTTGTTGCATGTGCGGCGCAAACAACACGCGCCCCCTGCGCATAGCCGAAAATCTCACGCCATGGGACCTAAGAATATGATTATTGCCTTCGATATTCCAGAAAAAGACAAGCGTAAGAGAAATTGGCTTCGGATAGAACTCGTCTGTCTGGGTTTTGAAATGCTCCAAAAGAGCGTGTGGTTCGGTCCGGCACCTCTTCCTCAGGCATTTATCGCATCCCTTGAGAAACTAAGGATTATCCCCTTCGTTAAATTTTTCGAGGTACGCGAAGCGGATATCATCTAATGTTGTCTAGAGACGGCGATCTACTTAACATTCTTTACGATCGCAAAGAATGTTAAGTGAAGGCATGCGAGGTATTGCCACTACGGATAGCGGTATCTAGACACCGGTAGCGGTGAGGTAAAAAACTCCGCCAAGGGGTGTACGGCGTGGTCGTGCGGCCGCGCAGGGCAATAGGAGCGGCCGAAATCGATCAGGAGGTACGTTGCGCTGAACCAATCCTTTTTCGGAATGAGTTGCATAAGGTCGCGCTCTATTTTCTCTGGGTCGGTATGGTGGGTGAGTCCGAGTTGTCGCGACAGGCGCCGTACGTGGGTGTCCACCGCGATTCCCTCCACGACTCCGTATGCATTTCCCAAGATCACATTCGCTGATTTTCTGCCGACCCCCGGGATGGTAAGTATTTCGTCCATGGTCCTGGGAATCCTACCTTTGAACTTTTCTTTCACGACTTTTGCCGCGGCAAGGATGTTCTTTGTTTTCGCGCGATAAAATCCGGTCGGCCTGATGTCGTGTTCGAATTCCTTTGTGCGGGCGCGTGCGTAATCAGCGAGCCGCCTATATTTTTTGAAAAGCTTTTCAGTGACCTCGTTCACTTTTTTGTCCGTGCATTGCGTGGAAAGCACCACGGCGACTAAAAGCTCCCACGGATCCTTGTACGTGAGCACGATTCGCGCGCGAGGGAAAAGCTTTTTGAGCGCCGCGAGGATCTTTCGGGCGCGTTGTTTCTTTAGCGCAGAGTTCGGTTCGGCCATACTGTCTGATTATAGCGCGAATTCTTGGAGAATCTCGTAATCCGCGCCGCCGGGCGCAAGATGCGATTCCATAAGAATGAACGAGTGTGCCGTGTCGCGCCATGAAATTTTCTCGTTGAGCTGTTTTACCGGGAACGAGGAGAATGTTTCTGTCCGGAAGCGCGCAAGCGTAAGATGGAGCCGGAACAAGCGGTTTTCCGGTTTTTGTTCGAGTGCGTGTTCAAGTGTCGCTTTCAGGGCCGGCAGCTCTTTGGGAGTTTTTCCTCCGGCCCAGATCAGGCGCGGCTTGCGCGCATCCGGGCCGTACGCGACCTCGTTGAATGCGAGCTCGAACGGCGAGACGGCGCTGTGCACAGCAGTTAATTTTTCTGCGACAGTTTTAATGTCTTCTTCATGCCACGGCGGGACAAGCGTGATATGCAGGTTTTTCCCGGAGAGCCATCGCACCGGAAGTTTCTCGTGGAGCTTTTCCCAGCGAAGGATTTCTTCCTGGAGGTCGTTGGGAATGCCGATTGCGACAAAGATACGGTGCTTCATGAAAATGGAAGGAGCTTTCGCGCGCCGCAAAAGCTCCTTACTGGATTTCCAATCTGTCGAGCGCCCGGACAAGCTCGATTGCTATGTGGAATTTGAACTCCACAAGCTCTGGGGCGTCGAAAAGATCGATGCTTACCGGGAAGACGCCCGGGTGTCGTTCCGCCTTCAGTCCGGCCCAGGGCTCGCCGCCTACGTCAAAAGGGATGACTAATCTTTTGTAGACGCCGCGGACGACTACATAGAAGTCAATACCCTTGATAAGGTCGGCGTAACTCAACCGTCCAGTCGGCAGGAAGGCAAGGATGGTTCCTGCGTTTCTCATGTGCATGAGCGCTTGGAGCGCCCGACGCTGTCGCTCGTCCCCAAGCCACCTATTGAAGGGGTAGCGTTCTTGCTCGCGCTCCGAAGTTTCTTGCACTATGCTAACCAGCCGCTCGTATTCTGCGCTGTTCATAGCGCCTCCCTATTGAAGAGCGCCGCCCGCCGATTCGGGCGAAAGGCTGCTGTCAGAATATATGCTTGCAAACGGAAAAGCAAGCTCCCGTTTTGCAAGCCGGGAGAGCGCAATCCTCTCTAAATTTTTAGAGACGAAACGGAATGATCCCTGCGGAACGCGGGGGCGAGCACCTAATTTCGTATCGAGTATATCACGTCTTTCCGTTCCACGACGACCGGCCAGTGGTTGCGCTTTGCCGCGCGGTAAAGCGGCTGGTTCGGGTTAAAGCAGATGGGCCGTTCGACGAGCTTCAGAAACGGGATATCGGATTCAGTATCCCCCACCCCCACCGATCCTTTGAGCGTAAGATTTTCCTTGCGCACGGCGCGCAAAAGGATCTTGGCTTTATCGTTAATGAGTTCCTCGTTCAATATTCGGCCAGTGAATCGTTCGCGGCGGTCGAGCTCCAATAATCTGCCGTATATCTTATCGAAGCCGAGGTGCAATGCGAAGTCGTTCACCACGTATCGCGGCGAATGGGAGATGGCGAGGAGGTAGTAGCGCCTGCGCTTGAGACCTTTAAGCAGGTCGCGCGTATATCGGTACAGGCGGTTTTGATGGAACGCGATGACATCGCCCGCAACCCGCACGAGGTCTTTTTCCCGCACGCCGCGAATGTTGCCTTCAAATGCCCGAACAACGCCGGCAATGTATTTCTCATATCCCCCTCTTCGTTCAAGCCAGTTGCGGTATGCTTTTCCGTAGCGCGAGCGTATCGCGGCAGGGAAGATCTTTTCCAAGATCAGCGCTTCGACGAGTTCAATGAGCAGGCTGGAACGGAATAACGTGCCGTCAATATCAAATACTGCAACGCGCCGTTTCCGTTTCTGTTCAATCATTCAGTTAACATATTCGCGCCTATTGGAGCGAGATCAATATTGCCCCTCCTACCATAAGAAGCCCGCCGAGAGCGGATTTCCAACCGAGCGTTNCGTTTCTGTTCAATCATTCAGTTAACATATTCGCGCCTATTGGAGCGAGATCAATATTGCCCCTCCTACCATAAGAAGCCCGCCGAGAGCGGATTTCCAACCGAGCGTTTCTCCCAAAAAGAGCGCCGCGAGTACGATCACGAATATCAAACTTAACCGGTCAATGACCACGACTTTTGACGCGAGCCCTGCTTTGAGCGCGAAAAAATAGAAAAGCCACGATAAGGCGCCTGCGATTCCCGCTAGGATGATAAAGAGCCAGTCGCGCGAACTGAATGATTGGAGCGAGAATCCGTCGAACTTTCTTAACAGCAGACTCACCGCGACTAAAAATCCGGCCATTATGATCGACCGGACAGTCGTAGCGAGGGTGGAGTCAATGTTTCGCAAGCCGAGTTTCCCGAAGATCGCGACGAGCGCGGCAGTGATGGATGAGAGAAATGCGAAT
>Ga0076062_121_pt1 | contig 9601 bp, 6 predicted proteins | sample RifGroB1_FD_68177 | JGI IMG/M metagenome (GOLD analysis project Ga0076062, IMG submission 68177) | Parcubacteria bacterium GW2011_GWB1_56_8
CGACTGGCGCGCGAGGAGGTCCTCCCGAAATAGTTTCCGGAGGCGGTCTGTATGACGGAGGCGCGACAACCTCTCCTGCCGTCCCGTCTGCCGAAGGCGGCACGCCGTTTTTCGTCTTGACCGCGGGCTTGATCGCGTTGATCGGCATTATCGCATTTTTTGCCGTGCGGCCCCGCTTGCGGGCTTGATCTCGGTACACAGATGCCTTTTCCGCGCCTCCGCGACGTTCTCCGTTTTTTCTCCAAACCAAGAGTAACGTATGCGCCTTTGATAGAGGTGCGCATCGCGAAAGACCGTCTGCTACGCAATCTCGAGGTGCATCAGCGCGCGTATCCTCGTTTAGAGTTCGCTCCGGTCTTAAAGAGCAACGCCTATGGGCACGGGCTTATAGAAGTTGCGCGCGTGATGGAGACGGCATCTGTGCCGTTCCTGGTGGTGGACTCTTTTTACGAGGCGTTGAAGTGCCGACAGCATAGCGTGCGTACGCCGATCCTGGTCATCGGCTACTCGACTGCCGAGCAGTGGAATCAGGCCAAGGTACGGGACTGCAGTTTTACTATCGTAAGCACCGATCACCTCCGGGCGATTGCATCCGGCCTCGCGCGCCCGCAAAAGTTCCATCTCAAGATCGATACGGGCATGTGCCGGCAGGGGATACTGCCCGGAGAGATCAATTCTGCCGTTCATCTTATTAAGCAAAGCCCGCACATAAGCGTTGAGGGGGCCTGTTCGCATTTTTCGGACGCAGACGGCGCGGATGAAATGTTTACGATGAAGCAGATAGCGGCGTGGAACGCGGCGGCAGCCGAGCTCAAAAAAGAATTCCCGGGAATCCGCTACCTGCATATTGCGGCGACGCCCGGGCTGCGGTGGAGCAGACGCGTCCACGCCAATGTATGCCGTCTCGGAATGGGACTCTACGGAATGAATCCCTTGCGCGGCGAGAAATTGCCGCTCGCGCCTGCGCTTCGGATGACCGCAAAAATTTCCGGGGTAAAAACGGTCCCTGCCGGTTCCAAGATCGGCTATGGGCGTACTGCTACGGCTTCCCGCGAGATGCGGCTCGTGACGATCCCCGCGGGGTACTTTGAGGGCGTTGACCGGCGGCTCTCAAACAAAGGCGCGGTCAAGGTACGCGGAAAATTTCTTCCCATCGCGGGACGCGTGAGCATGAACATCACGACCGCGGATGCGACATCCCTTCCCGATGTGCGGCTGGAAGAGGAGGCGATTTTGATCAGCGAGGACCCTGCCGATCAGAACTCCATCGAACGCATCGCGGGGATCTGCGGGACTATCCCGTACGACATCGCCGTACGCATTCCGCCGCACTTAAGGCGAATTATGGTGTAAAATTAGGAAAAGATGGAACCCAGATGGTACGCGAGGGCGCCGGCAAAAGTTTTTGAAGAGCTTCATTCGAGTGAGGAGGGTTTGGGCGCGGACGAGGTTAAGAAGCGGCTTGCGCAGCACGGGCCGAACGAATTGCCCGAGCCGCCGGTTCCCGGCGCGCTTTCGGTTTTTCTTTCCCAGTTCTTGAGCCCGTTGATCTACATTCTTGTCGGAGCGGCGGTCATCGTGCTGGCGTTGGGAGAGATAGCCGACGCGGTCATTATTTTTTTCGTGCTCGTTTTCAACGCGGTCGTGGGGACCATCCAGGAGGGGAAAGCGCAGAATACGCTCCGCGCCCTTCGGAAATTCGTGGAAACTTCGGCCGCCGTGGTGCGCGACGGGAACGTGAACGTCGTCCCCGACAAAGAAGTCGTCCCGGGCGACGTCCTGCTTCTTGAGGAGGGCGCGAAAGTCTCGGCGGACGCCCGTATCATATCCGTAAATTCCCTGCGGGTTGACGAGGCGAGCTTGACGGGCGAGTCGCTGCCCGTCGTGAAGATCGCGGACAGCCTCGCGGACGGGCCGCTTTCGGTGCCCGACCAGAAAAATATGGTTTTCAAAGGCACGCACGTTACCGGAGGAAACGGGAGAGCCGTCGTGATTTCGACCGGCCTCTCCACGGAGATAGGAAAGATCTCCAAGGCCATTGCCGCGATCGACACAGAGATTCCGCTCAAGGCGAACATCCGCAGTCTTTCGTATTTGATCATCGGGACTGTCGTCGCCGTGAGCGGCGCGCTTTTCGCGTTCGGCCTTGCGCGCGGAGAGACGCTCGCGCGTATGTTCGCGACGGTCGTGTCGCTTTCCGTATCCGTTATTCCCGAGGGGTTGCCGATTGTTATGACGCTCGTTCTGGCTTCGGGGGTCTGGCGGATGACGAAGCGGAACGTGCTCGTCAAAAAGCTTCAGGCGGTTGAGGCGTTGGGGCAGGCCAAGGTCATCGCGGTCGACAAGACGGGGACGCTTACCATGAACGAAATGGCGGTGGTGAAGGTATGCGTGGACCGAAAATGTTTCGACATCGAGGGAAAAGGATACGAGCCGCAAGGCGAAGTGTTGTTCGAAGGGCAGCCGGTTGACCCCCTGAACCACCCCGAACTGGTTCTCGCGGGACGCGTGGCGTCGTTTAACTCGAACGTGCACGCCGTGTACCTCGAGGACGCGAAAACATGGAAGATCGCGGGCGATCCCACCGAGGCCGCGCTCGAAGTGTTTTCTAAGAAGATCGGATTCAAGGACCCGGACGAGGAAGCGCAAAAGATTTTCGAGCTTCCCTTCGACTATTCCACGAAATACCGCGTGACCATCCGCAAGTTCAGGGAGAAGAATTTCCTTGCCGCGGCTGGCGCTCCCGAGAAGATCATTTTTCTCTGCGGGAAAATATGGCACGGCGGAAAAGCGGAAAAGCTGTCCAAGGCGGAGCGTGATGAATTGGAAGAGACGTTTTTCGCGCTCTCGCGCCAGGGGCTGCGGGTGCTGGCGCTCGCATTCAATCCGGATGCCGCGGAATCGGCGGCAAACGAGCATGTTGAGGGTCTTACCTTCGTCGGGTTCGTGGCGATGAAAGACCCGCTCCGGAACGAGGCGAAAGAAGCGGTGGCAAAAGCAATGGCCGCAGGCATACGGGTGGTGATGGTGACCGGGGACCACCGGATAACGGCGTACGCGATCGCGAAGGACGCGGGGCTCATTCGCGACGGCGATGCGGTGATAACCGGCGAAGAACTCTCCAGGCTCTCCGACGAGGAGCTTGTCGAACGGTTCAAGACCTGTTCGGTGTTCGCGCGCGTGACGCCCGAACACAAACTGCGCATCATCGAACTCTTCAGGAAGCGGGGAGAGGTGGTCGCCATGACCGGAGACGGCGTGAACGACGCGCCCTCCCTTGCCGCCGCCGATCTCGGGGTCGCGATGGGAAAGATAGGGACGGAAGTGGCGAAAGAGGCGGCGGATCTCGTGCTCCTCGACGACGATTTCGGAAACATCATCGCGGCCGTAGAAGAGGGAAGGAGCATCTACAAGACGATCAAGAAAGTAATCCTTTACCTTTTCTCCACGAGCGTCGGTGAGGTGCTTGCCATCTCGGGCGCGATATTCTTGGGAATGCCGTTGCCGATTCTTCCCGCGCAGATCATCTGGCTCAATTTCGTGACCGACGGGTTCCTGGATGTTGCGCTCGCGATGGAGCCGAAGGAAGAGGGGCTTCTGCGCGGCAAGTATACGAGACCCTCGAAGTATATTTTGGACGCATTCTCGATAAAACGGATGGTGTTTATGGGGGTTATCATCGCCGCGGGGACGCTTACGATATTCTCGCGGTACCTTGACGGCGATCTTGAGAAGGCACTTACCATTTCGCTTACCACGCTCGCGATATTCCAGTGGTTCAACGCGTGGAACTGCAAGAGCGAGGAAAGATCGGTGTTTGCGCTGAACCCTCTGCGGAACATGTTTTTGGTCGGCGCCACGGCCACAGTCGTCATCCTCCAGCTTATGGCGGTGTATCATCCGTTCCTGCAAAGATTCCTCCACACGGTCCCGCTTGCGGCGCACGAGTGGGGGTATGCGGTGGCGATTGCGGCTTCCGTCTTGGTCCTTGAAGAGGCGCGGAAACTGATCGCGTTCGCGTTCAGGAAAAGGAGGGAGGCCTTGGCGCAGGGATAAGGCGCGGCCGCACTTCTTGAAATTCTCCCCAGATCCGCTACGCTGATTACGCTGCCACCCTAGCTCCCGCCCCGCCCGAGCGGGGCGAGGCTCGCTCCTAAAAGGGGCGGCAACGGCAGAGCCCCGCAAAGAGCCAGTTCATTATCTTACGCCAGCGTAGCTCAGCAGGTAGAGCAGGGCTTTCGTAAAGCCAAGGTCGCCGGTTCGAATCCGGCCGCTGGCTCACCATAAATAGATCGAGGCCAGGGCAAGTCCCGTCGCGGCGGTGCCTCCGGCGCCGGATTGATTTTTCCCGATTTCGTGATAGAATTATTTCTGCGTCATGAAAGAGATCACGGACTTAAAAGAACTTGAGACCGAAGCCCGCCGGTTAGGCGGGCGTCTTTGAGATAGACGAGAAAGAAAAAGAGATACAAGAGCTGGAGGCGGCGATGGCCGCGTCTGATTTTTGGCAGTCGGCTAAAGTCAGCGGACGCGGGGCTGTGGATATAACGATAAAACGGCTTGGCGAGCTCCGCGACCTAGTCGGCCGGTACCGGAAGATCACGGATGCGCTCGCGGCGTTAAAAGAAAAAGGGGGAGAGAAGGCCGGCGATCTGTTTTTTGAGGCGCGGCGGCTTCTCAGGCAATTGGAACTCGAAGAGCTTTTCCGCGGACGGCACGACCGGCAGGCGGCGGTCATCTCGGTGTATCCTGGCGCGGGAGGAGAAGACGCAGGGGATTGGGCGCGGATGCTTGTGGAGATGTACGGGAAATATGCTGTCCGGCGCGGGTGGGCTGTTACGACCCTGGATGAGAGCCCGAACCGCCGGGCGTTCGAGGTGAAAGGCGAGCATGCGTACGGGTATCTCAAGGGCGAAGCGGGCGTGCACCGCTTGGTGCGCATTTCTCCGTTCTCCGCCCAAAAACTCCGGCATACGTCGTTTGCGCTCGTCGAAGTCGTGCCGGTACTTCCCCAGCTTGAGGCGTCGAAATTCGAGATCCCCGAGAAAGATCTGAAAGTTGAATTCTTTCGGTCGGGCGGGCCAGGCGGGCAGAACGTGAACAAGGTGGAGACCGCGGTGCGCGTGGTGCATGTGCCGACCGGCCTCACCGCGCACTCCCAGGCAGAACGCTCGCAGGCGCAAAACCGCGAGCGCGCGCTGGGGCTTCTCAAGGCGAAACTCTTCCAGCTTATGGAGAAGAGCCGGGCCAAGGAGCTTGCAAGCTTGCGCACGACGGTGAAGCCAGAATGGGGAAGCCAGATACGATCGTATGTGTTGAATCCTTACCAGCTGGTCAAAGATCATCGCACGGACGTCGAGACGAGCAAGGCGCAGGAAGTGCTTGAAGGCGACCTTGATAAATTCATCGAGGCCGAGGTAGAATTAAAGGACTTGGCCCGCGAAGGCGAGCAATAGCGAGGCATGAGCGGTTGCCAAGCCTTTACCCCGCACCATTTGCAGAAATGATTATGCAGACGCAGGAAGTAGAAGGCGGAGCCGCCTGTCGGCTCCGATCTGAACACGAGCATCGTTCGTGCCACAAATGGTGCGGGGCGCTCGGTTTTGCATCCAATCGGGCTGCGATGGGAAAAATCTTGCCCTCTTGGGCAAAACAGGCATGATCGCATTCCAGAGCGTTTCAAAGATCTACAACAGCCATTCCGCGGCGCTTGAAGACGTAAGCTTCAAGGTGAACCCCGGCGAATTCGTGTCGTTCGTGGGGCGATCCGGAGCCGGCAAGTCGACCATCATCAAGCTGTTGATCGGCGAAGAGCGTCCTACGCGCGGCAGGATCTTTTTCGGCGATTACGAGGTGAACAAGCTCACCGACAAAGAACTGCCGACGCTGCGCCGCCATATCGGGATCGTATTCCAGGATTTCCGCCTGCTCGCCGCGAAGAACGCGTACGAGAACGTCGCGTTCGCGCTTGAGGTGGGAGGCCGGAGGGAAGGGGAGATCAACGAGCTCGTGCCGCAGGTCTTGGACATGGTGGGGCTCCGGGACAAGATGACGAATTTCCCCCACGAGCTCTCGGGAGGCGAGAAGCAGCGCCTCGCGATCGCGCGGGCGATGGTGCACCGGCCGGAAGTCATCATCGCGGACGAGCCGACCGGCAACCTCGACCCTTTCCACAGCTGGGAGATCATCAATCTGCTCCAGAAGATCAACCAGCTGGGGACCACGTTTATCCTCGCCACGCACGAGAAAGATATCGTGAACATATTGGACAAGCGCGTGGTAACATTAGATAAGGGCCGCGTCATCCGGGACGAGGAAAAGGGGAAGTATATTCTCGTGTAGCGATCACTAGTACTCCGAAACATGTTCACCATTGTCTCACGCATCATTCATTACGGGTTCAAGAATTTCTGGCGCAACGGCTGGCCGTCGACGGCAACCGTTGCCACCATGGCGCTCGCGCTCATGGTGTTCATCGGACTCATTTTTTTCAACGTCATTACCGACGAGGCGATCACGTCGGTGCAGGACAAGATCGACATCAGCGTATACTTCAAGACGACGACCGGCGAAGACGATATTTTGAGCATCAAGCAGTCGCTCGAGAGCCTCCCCGCCGTGAAGAACATAGAATATATTTCGAGCGATCGCGCGCTCGAGATTTTCAAAGCGCGCCATGCGGACGACGCGGCGATCAGCCAGGCGGTGAACGAGCTCAATACCAACCCCCTGGAGGCGTCATTGAACATCAAGGCGCAGCGTCCGGATCAGTACGCGACGATCGCGCAGTACCTCCAGGCGCCGAATCTGAGCCAGTATTTTGACAAGGTGAGCTACGCGGAAAACCAGGTGGTGATCAATCGCCTGACCGCCATCATCAATACCGTAAATCGCGGCGGGCTCCTTCTCACGATCATTCTTGCGGCGGTCGCGGGGCTCGTGGTGTTCAACACCATCCGGCTTACGATCTATTCCACCCGGGAAGAGATCGGCATCATGCGCGCGGTGGGCGCTTCAAACAGTCTGGTGCGCGGGCCGTTCGTTGTGGAAGGGGTCATTTCCGGCGTGCTCGCGGCGGTAGTAAGCTTCATCGTCGCCCTGCCGATCGTTCTCCTGGTCTCGCCGTACGTGAGCGTGTTCATCCCCGGGCTCGATCTTTTCCGCTATTTTTACGCGAATTTTTTCGCGCTTCTCGGGTATCAGCTTTTGTTCGGCGTGGGGATCGGTAGCGTTTCAAGCTTTGTGGCGGTCAGGCGGTATTTGAAGAATTAATGCGCATCTCTCAAGACGGAAAGGTCCGGGCACTTACTGCACGGCGCAGCGAGTGTCAAGCGGGACGGTCACGGCTGGAACAGGTTCTCGGGCAGGAACTGTACGCGCTGGACCTCGCTGAATTGTTTCGCGGTCGCCTCGATCTCAAACCACAGAATTCCTGCGCGGCATGAGCCGCCGCTCGTTTTCATAAGCGGGTCGTCCAAGGTAAGCGTGAGGATGCCATTTTTAAGGTCGCTCGTGACCAGCGCTACGCCGGGCAGGGGATACTCACTCGTAATGCCGGTCGCCTGTTCTGCTTCCGAAAGGCCGCCCCTAAGGAGAAGGCGGATGCTGTCCTCGACCGGATTCGCGTTCGCGATGCGCCGTATGACCGGCACAAGGCCCTTCCTGCTGCATAAGATATTGCCGGCAGCGTCGGCGTCTTTTGACGGGTCGTAATAATACAGGAGTACGCTGCGTTCGTTCTGTAGAAGGCTCGGCAGGTAACGCATCGCATACCAGCTGATAAGCGCAAGCACGGCAGTAGCAAATATAATAAGGAGCTTCGGCAACGATTTCATACTGTATAATTATATCCCGTACCCGCTGTTGTTGACATGAGGGTGTATGCTATACTTTTCCTAACTATGCTTCGCCGTTCCGCTTTCACCCTGATCGAGATCCTGATCGCCGTGGGTATGATTGCCGCTCTCGCGACCGTGGTCGTCGTGATCCTGAACCCAGCAGAGCTCGCTGCCCAGGCCCGCGACGCCCGCCGCCTGACCGAGACGAGCGGTTTGAAGCAGGCGATAACGTTGATCTCGCCCAAGGACTGGGACGGTCCCAATTACCAGGATTCCTGCGCCGGAGAAGCCACCCCGCGCATTTTCGTATCCGTTCCATCTGACAACGGCGAGATCCCGCCTGCTCTTCCTCCTGGATGGACTTCCTATGTTCAGGTGCCCCGCGCGGCATCCCGCGCCGTGGACGGCACGGGCTGGGTGCCTCTTGATTTCCGGGTCGCGGGCGACGTGGGCACGACCCTTCCCTTAGGTGTGCTCCCGGTTGATCCCATAAACACTTTTGCCTCCGGTTACTACTACACCTATGTGTGCGGGGCAAACTCCTATGAACTCTCGGTTGGTCTTCAGTCCAGTAAGTTCCAGAAAGTGATGAGCGAGGGAGGCGATGATCCTGCCGCATTTGAAACAGGCGGTAGTCTGTCCCTTGCTCCTCCACGGAGCACGGTCTCCTGCAGCGCCTCGCCCCCTGCCGTAGATATCGGTGAGAACGTGACGGCGACTGGTTCAGGCGGAAACGGCACGTATTCCTGGGCTGCCCCGGACGGCACGCCAGCTTCTGGCTCGGGCCCCACGTTCCTTACGAGCTACAATACGACCGGCACCAAAGCGATCACGGTCACGAGCGCAGGCGTAAACAATGTATGCCCGGTCGCGGTCAGCGAGGGCGGCGTCCCGCTTCCTGCGTTTGACTTTACCCTCACGAACAACGGCAACCGCACGGTTTCTCAGGGCTCGTCCGCCTTAGAGACCATAACCGCGATCCTCGCCTCGGGCACGTCCGAACCAGTATCGTTCACTGCCTCTGGCCTTCCTCTTGGCGCATCTTCCTCGTTTTCTCCCACATCCTGCAACCCGACCTGCACCTCGTTCCTCACTCTCACGGCTGCTGCCACCACGCCCATGGGCGACTCCACGGTTGTCGTGACCGGCGCCGCAGGAAGTGTTACGCGCACCACGAGCTTTACCCTGACCGTAACTGCGCCGCCTGCCGACACCCAGGCGCCCACTGTCCCCGCAAACCTCACTGCCACTGCGATCTCAAGTTCCCAGATCAACCTGTCCTGGACCGCGTCAACCGACAACGTGGGCGTGTCCGGCTACCGCGTGTACCGCGGCGGCGTGCAGATCGCGACCACCACGGCAACGACTTACCAGAACACCGGCCTTGCTCCTTCCACGACCTATACCTACACCGTGTCCGCGTATGACGCGGCAAACAACGCGTCCGCACAGTCTGCCTCTGCGAGCGCGACCACGCAGGCAGGCGGCGCGGCAGGCGCGTTCATAGTTGACCATACGAATCTTTACCTTTTTGATCAGATTCCGGAGCAGTACATAGTCGCGGCGCAAAATACGCCGATGATGTGGGTTGACCGGTCTGTAGGGGCAAATATTAATGAGGGTCTCAACTGTCTCGAATATGAATCTGATGAGCTGGCTCCAAATTCATGCAAGCGCAATGGCACTGCCCCTTATGATTCGCCTGCCAGCGAACTAAACTGGTACAGACCGGGAGGATACGACCGCTCAAACTGGGTTTTTTA
>Ga0076062_122_pt2 | contig 9492 bp, 10 predicted proteins | sample RifGroB1_FD_68177 | JGI IMG/M metagenome (GOLD analysis project Ga0076062, IMG submission 68177) | Parcubacteria bacterium GW2011_GWB1_56_8
ACGGCTTCTCCACGAATGGCTACGACGGAGTCCCGCTGTTTTCCACATCGCATCCCCTGGTGAAGGTGGGAGGGACGTTCGCCAACCGTCCCGCAGCCGATGTCGATCTTTCGGTAGAAGGACTGCGCACGGCGATCAACGATCTCCTGGCGACGGTCGATCATGCCGGCGTCAACATGTATCTCAAGCCGAAGACCATTCTGGTCAACAGCCAGAATCTTTGGGACGCATATGAACTCCTGAAGAGCGATAAACGGCCCGATGTAAACAACAACGCGGTCAATGCCTTCAGCCAGTTCCCCATGGACTACATCAACAGTGAATATCTCACCGACACGGATGCGTGGTTCATCATCTGTACCCGCCACAAACTCATGTGGTACGACCGGAAGCTCCCCGTGGTTTCGAGCAAAGAGGATTTCGATGCCACTTCCATGAAGACGAAGATCCTCTCGCGGTGGGATAGCGGCCACAGCTCGGCCTTCGGTCTCTGGGGAACCACCGGTTGATCCCGGAGATACAGGAAAATCTGACTTGAGAGATGAAGGAGAGGGACCATGGGAATTTCACGCACGCTTGGTATCGTACAGGCTGACGGCTTTATCGGCCCGAATCTGACGGATGGCGCTTCGGATTCTGAATCGAGTGGCGCGACGGCAAAAAAAGGACAGGTTTTTTACCTCTGCAATGCGACCGTTCTTCCCCCAGGGGGGAAGTCCGGCTCCGACAGCAACGACGGTTCAAGCCCCCTGACCCCTTTTGCAACGTTATCCGCTGCTCATACCGCATGCGTGACCAATCGCGGCGATACGGTTTATATGATGAACGGTCATGCCGAGACGTTTTCGACCGCCGCTGCGGTAACTTTGAGCAAGGCCGGCGTGACCTATATCGGCATGGGGTCGGGAGACGACAAGCCGACCTTCACCTTCGATTCGCTGACGGGTGCAAGCCTTGTTATCTCCGGCAACAACACCTCGTTTAAAAATGTCATCGGACTGGCCGGGATCGATGCGTTGACCAAGCCATTCGATGTGACCGGAGACGACTGCGACATCGATATCGAGTGGCGCGACGCCTCGGCGACGGTGGAAGCCGCGACCTGCTTGCGTCTTGACACCGCAAACGACTGCAATGTTTGGCTGGTCTACAAAGGCTTCACTGCCGGGAATGCGGTAACCTCTTCGGTCATTATCGACGATTGCGACAATGCGAATGTCTTCATCGAGGCCTACGGAGTCTGTTCGACGGCGTGGGTCGATTGCCAGGACGCTGCCTCGACCAATGTCAATGTTCGTGGGCTCTTCTATACGAGCGGGGTGACGGACCTCAGCCGGAACTTCGTGGACACCATCACGGGATCGACATGGTCGTTCCAGGGGTTTGACGCCTCGGCGGGGCAGTCCTGTTCCGGTTCGTCCGGTTCGGCGATCGCCGGGGATGATGTTAGCGCGATCAATGCGAAGATCGGAACAATCACGAATACAGGCGGAACGGCGACGATCGGAGCGGTTCTCGGCGATTTCGCGAATACAACCCTTCTCTCGAAGCTCAATGTCCCGACGGCGGATGCGGTGACGAATGTCGATGTCGCCGACGTCGTCGGCAACAAGACCGACGCCGCGATTGCCGATACCATCGAAGGCGGAGCCGCGACCACGCAATCCATCGTTGCGGATGTGAAGGCTGTTTTGCAGCGTCTTGGCGCCGATTCGGCGAACAACACGGCGGCAACCACGCTCGTTGCGGCGAATCGTGACGGTTCGGTTCTCGAACGTCTGGAACAGCTCGAAGCGACGGTGCAGAAGACCATTTCAAAGGTCATGACCACACCGAGCGGCGGGGCGGACGCCCTGTTCACCATTACGGGCGGCTCGATTCGTGTGGTGAGCATTTGGGGTGTCGTGACGACGGTTCTTGTCGGAGCGGCGAACGGAACATTGCAGGCAACCACGACTGACCCTGCCGGAACGACGGCCATGTCCACAACGGTTGCGATTGACAATGACGCCAAGGGGACGAGCTACACGTTTGTCGGACCGACAGGAGTTTTGACGCCAACGGAACCCGGTTTGACGATCATCGACATGGGGAGCACGACCCTCACCGAGACACAGTATACCGTCCCGATCGGAAACATCAATTTCCTGACCTCGGCAGCCCAAACGGGCGAGATTACCTGGTGCATGACCTATAAGCCGTCTCCAGCAGCGGTGGTGGTAGCAGCGTAGTAAGGGAGCGACTATGAGCGGATTTGTCATTCGTGAAGACTACATTGAGATTGACCCAGGGACATCCCGGACCGAGACCATGTGGAAGGGGTATCAGTTCGGTCGCCCTGATCTCTATTCGACGTATTTCAACGATTTTCATGACTACGTTGCCGGAGACTGGACGGTGACAGAAACGGACGGGGCGGCCACAGAAGCCCTTGCCACGGTTGCTCCCTGCACCGGTGGGGTGCTTCTTGTCACCAATACCAACGCGGACAACAACGCGGTCGTCATGCAGAAAGTTGGACATGGATTCGTCCCCACGGCGGGGAAACGCATCTATTACGAGACCCGTTTTCAGGCCTCCGAGGCGACGCAGATCGACCTCGTTTACGGACTCATCATCACCGACACGGACCCCGTGACGAGCTTCACGGACGGGGTCGCCTTTCGCAAAGATGACGGCGATACGAACATCGATTTCCTGACGGGAGCCTCTTCCGCGTATTCGACCGATGCCGGCATTTTCACCTTCGCCGCCGACACCTATGTCAAGTTGGGCTTCAAGATGACGGGGACGGGGCTTGTCGAATACTGGATCAACGACACGAAGAAGGGTTCCTTCGCGACCAATATCCCGACGGCTCCACTACGTGTCACGATGGCGATTCAGGACGGAGACACCGGAGCCGCGTTGGGCGCCCTGACCCAGAGTATCGATTACATTTTTGTCGCTCAGGAGAGGTAGAAATTACGCTTGAACCCATAAGGGTCGCCAGCCCTCTTCTTGATCTCGGCCACAGGACAGGACAACAAGGGGGTTTCTCATGGCACGAACGTTCGGAGTTAAATCCTACACCTTCACTATCACCGCCGCCGAAGTTGCGCAACCGCTCATGACGGACGCGCTGATCGACGCGGGACACCAGAAATTCACCGACGGTTTTCGCGTTGCGCTCGCTTCCGGAGCGTCGGGGCAGATCTTCGTGGGCGATAGCGGTGTGACCACAGCGAACGCGGAGCCCATCAATCCGAGCGAGGGGCTCCCCTTCGCCATTGAGCCGAAGGTGGCAAGTATTTCCGCCGTATTCGATCTCTCTGTCGTCTACGTGGCAGGATCGTCTGCCGGCGATTCGGTCTTCGTGACCTACATCTCAAAGGCGGACTGACATGGCTGGCATCTTTCGGGACAATTCGGTGTTCGGTCCTGTCTACCTGACCGAGCTGGCAAGCGGACCTGCGACGGGCTCGAACCAGGGCGCGCTCTACGCCAAGGAAGTTGCCACAATCACTGAACTTTTTTACCGCTACCCAAATAGCGGCACGGAAACCCAACTGACATGGGGTGGGGTGGGACCGCTCTGGACGCTGGTTGGTGCCGACGTCAAGCCTGCCAATGCTGCGTGGAACGTCGTCATCGACGCCGATTTGACCGTCAACGGGAGCCTGATTTTCGGCGACGCCGCGCTCGATACGATCACGGTCAACGGCGTTGCGACCTTCAACGACCAGCTCATTGTCGATTTCACCGACGCGTCGGCCTTCGTCGTCCGAAAGGATGCCGCCAGCGGCGATGTTTTCAACGTTGATACGACGAACTCCGTTGTCGGCATTACCGCTGTCACGGATATCTATGGCACGGCTCCGACGCTGAACTTCCGCGATACGGATGACGCGGCGGTGGTTCCCGAGGCGAGCGTTCGTTTGACGGTCAATCTGACGGACGCCGGGGACGGCACCGAGGATGCCGACCTCACCGTCTCCCAGATGATCGCCGGGGCGCTCACGCAGGTGATGCTGTTCGACGCAGACGGCGCGTTGGAGATTGACAAGACGACGCTCATCAAGAAACCCGGCATCGCTGCCACGTCCACCGACGGCCTTGTCCTGCAAAACACGACCGATTCCACGGTCGGTGTTCCCGTCCAGATTTCACCCCGCCTTCGCTACCACGCGGAAGTGTGGGACACCGACGGCAGCAACGACGAATTTGACTTCAAGATCGAGCTTGTCCCGACCAGCGCGGCGACTACGCTCGCCGATCTGACATGGAGCAGATCAAAGAACGGCGCGGCGTATACGACACTTTTACAGCTGGATGAAACGGGCAATCTGACAATTGTCCCGCAAGCCGCCGCACTGATGTTCGCCAATGCACAGTACATCAAAGACAACGGGAACGCGGGGTTACTGTTCTACGCCCTTGGCGGTCTGGATTTCACGCTCGGAGTGAGCTACCCGAATCAGGCGGCGACATGGAATCTTTCTCTCGGCACGAGGACTGCGGGCGCGGCGGGCGACAAGGGTGTGAGCGTCACGCAGACGCTGAACGACGCCGCGACGGCGGGTGGCGAGACCTACACGATGTGGTTCTCGAATCTCACCGAGACCAACAAGACGGGCTGGCCGACGGTCAACCTGATGGATTTGCAGGTCGATGCGGTGAGCAGGTTTCTCGTTTCCGACGCAGGTTCGACGACGATCAGTGTGAACGGCATCGCCACCACGTCCACCGACGGCCTCGTGCTCCAGAATACGACTGATAGCACGGTTGGCGTTCCCGTCCAGATTTCTCCCCGCCTCCGCTTCCACAATGAGGTTTGGGATACGGACGGAAGCAACGACACCTACGACTGGAAACTGGAAGCACTTGCGGCATCGGCGGCCAGCACTTCCACCAATCTGGAGCTGTTTTATTCCAAGAACGGCGGGGCTTACGCGAGGGTATTCGCCATCCTTTCGTCCGGTTTTTACATTGACGGGGTGGGAAGCACGGTAACGGTGAACAACCTTACTGCGCAATTAGCGCAGGCGATTGTTATGCGTGGCGCGGATGCCAATGATGCGAACGCTATCGGAATGCAGATCGGCAACACCAATACGCTTTCTACTGCCGGAGCCAAGATTGTATCTTTCTGCAACGATAATGCAATGACCGAGAAGGCAAACATCAGTTACCTCGGCGGGTTCGTTTCTCTCGGCGGTCAAACGTCCATCACCCCGACATTTAGTGTCGCATCCGCTGCGGCGGCTGTTTACGACGGCTTCACCATCCCCGCGACCACGATGACCCTGACGGGCGTCACCCCGGTTACCACCGCGACCGGCTTCAATCTCGTCAATATCGCCATTCCCAATATCGCGACCTCCGATGCACTCGCGGATGTGACAAACGCGGCGACGGTCTATATCGCCGGCGCTCCGACGATCAGTGGCGGCGGGGCGATCACAAATCCCTATGCGTTCTGGGTCGATACCGGCAAAACACGGCTTGACGGTGTTCTCGAACTCGCCGGCGACAGTATCGGCGATGTCATCCTCATCAGTGGATCGAGTAACGACGCTGCGATCAGAATCGAGAACAACATCTCCAATCTCTTCGAGTTTGGCGGAGTTGTGACTGGCTCTGCCATGACGTTTTCGATGAGCGGTCCCTCGGACGGAATCTCCATTACCGCAACGGACGTTTTAGGCGTTCCGTTTCGCGGTGTGAATAACGTCGCCTACGACGGATCGTCACCGGCGGTGGCCTACTTTACCCATAATGGTCTCAGCTCCCGAGGCCTTCTCATCACGTCATCGGCGGACGCCGGCGGCGCGAATACGTTTCCCTATTCGCTGGAAATCCAGCAGACTGGAACGAATCCGGTCGGTTATCATTACGTCGGCCCCGGAGTCGTCGCCGCCGGAAGCGGCGGGATCGCCATTCTCGCATCCGGTTCGCTTACCTATCCGAGCGCGTCCGGTAAACTCTTTGGCGGGATGCTGGCGGAGATCAATGGCGGCGTTTCCACAGGCGGTGCGGCTCCCAGCATTCCGTTCGGAACATGGACGATACTCGGCGATACCGATGCTCTCCCGTGTATTGGTCATGAAGTTGTCATGGAATCCACCATCACGACAGGATCGTATGGTTACTCCTGCTCCGCTGCGGGAGACGCTTTCAGTTTTTCAGGCCACACTTCCGGGACAGGCGCGGTTTTCGCCGGGTACCTCACCGGTTCCGCAACGGCTCGCATTCTGACTCTCGATTCGACGGGAACCAGCAGCGCTGCTGTTGTTTCGCTTGCGACATTCAAACATAAATCGACGGCTTCATCGAATGTGATCGACATCATGTCCGACGCCGATTCAATGCACATCTCCGGTCTCTCCGAAGACGGGTTAACGCAGTTATGGTACATTGATAACGAGGGGCAGGTCGGTTGCACGAACGCAACGTTTACCGAGGATAAGCTCATCGCGGGAGCGACGAGCGATGGATACTCCGCTGCGCTGATTCTCGATCCCGCCTACAACGCGGCTGCTGCGCAGACGGTATCCAGGCACAATTACATCAATGCGCGAAACGTGCAGGTCGATGCGGACGTGACGGTCACGGACGCCGCGCTCGTCCGGTTCGACGCAGCGGCGGGAACGCACAGGGCGACGGTCGGAGCGACCACGAAAACGACTCCGACGGCGGTCGATGGCTGGATCAAATGCAATGTCAATGGCACGCTTTATTATGCGCCCATGTATGTATCAACCACAGCTTAAAGGAGGTTTGCTATGCCGCCGTTGAAAGAGAAGGAGATCAAGCAGTTGGTGCTCGACACGATCATGTACACGGACGATCTGGACGACAAGGGGAGGCGCGTGCGCAGGTCGATGTGGAGCAAGAACCAGTTTCGTCCCGCGAAAAGACTTGTCAAGAAACTTGTGGAGGCGATGGAGCTTGGCACTGTTCCGAAGGACACGAAGCTGGAAGAACTGAAAAATGGGGATGTGCAGTGGATCAAGAACGCCGATTACGATGCGTCGAATGGAACGCGAGTCGTTGCCGAGCGGCATACCGACGAGGAAATCGAGATCGATCCAGTCGAGATGAAAGTCGTCAAGAGTCTCTACAAAACGCGGCAGGAATCGCCGGACGTGACGATCGAGGCGCTCGACATGTTCGAGGCGTGGCTGGAAGGGAAGCACGTGGAAAACGAACTTGCACCTGTGAAGTCCGAAGAACTGAACGAATCCCCGGCACAAGGGTGATCAGTCCTCCCCGACCGGCCGGTCCCGAAAGAGGGGGCGTTTAGAAAGAGAGGGCGACATGTCTGTTGAAATCACGGTGAGAATCAAACTGGGGGAGAAGGACTTCACGCTGACGATGGATGAGATGCGTAAACTTCATGACATATTGCAGTATTGTTTCAACGAGAGAAAAGCGGGGCTGTATCCGTATATGAGACAGTATCCGGCAGCCACAGGTTTTACCGGATTGTCCAGGCAAAATTGTACAGAGACGAATCATGCCGACGATTAAAGGTCCAATCACGCTGAAGAAGGGCGAACATCCGACGGAGTTTATCGACGCCATTGCGAAGGAAGGGTGCAAGGTGTCGATTCCATTCACGTGTAAAAGCATCGAAGTCGAGAAGAATGCGGACTTCCTGATAAAGCATACCGATCTCGGGAGAAATGCGACAATTACGCAGATGAAAAAACCATGATCGGAGAAGAGACATTCCAGTACGACGCATTGTCCCGCAGACTTGACGGTCATGGCGTGGCGTTGCGCGATATGGGGATGAAGATCGACCAGGGGTTTCTGCTGCTTGCGGAGAAACTGGACCATCTCAACGCGAAGCTGACGACTGAGGATCGACTCCTTTCGGAGCGCGTGACGAAGCTGGAGAGCGAGCGCGGATTGGTTGGCAAGGTGCTCGCCATTCTCGCCGGCGGCGGCGCGGGGTTGTTTTCGGGTTGGGTTGGGAAGCATTTGTAGGGGGAGGACGTGCCGAACGAGCTGGTGACCTTTGAGGATTTGTACGGTTCGATCATCGCCCGCGTCAAGGCGGACCCGGCGGATTCGGCGACACTCGCGTCGGTCAAGGAGATGCTCAATACCCGCTATCGGGAGATCTGTGCCCGAAAAAAATGGAAGTGGCTTCGGGATGACAGCATGTCCCTCTATCTCAACGATACCTACACGACGGGGACGGCGACTGCGACGAACGGATCGCCAATCGTAACCGGGACGGGAACGTCATGGACGGAGGATATGAAGGGCTGGTTCTTTCGTCCGACGGGAGCGAAGAACAACTACCGTGTGACGGCGGTGCAGGGCACAACATCCCTGCATCTCAATGGCCCCTATGTCGAAACCACAGCGACCGATTCGACGTACAAACTCGTGCAAGCCATGATTCCGCTGCCGCCGGACGCGGAGGACGTGGACGACATGCGAATCGATGGGCAACCGTGCCCCCTCACGAACATCGGCCCGGCGCGAATGAACTATCTCCGGCAGACGCGTCCAACCATGAGCGGTTATCCGCTCGCGTACACCATTGAAGGGACGACAACGTATTACGGCCCCATCCTGAGCGAGTTCCTGCTCGGTCACGATTTCCTGACAGGAGCCACGACGAAGTCGGTGCATTTCTTTCCCATGGAGCCGGATCAGGAATACCGGATTCATCTCGTCTACAAACGGACCGCGCCTCCCTTGTCCCTCGACACCGACGTGCCGCTCATTCCCATCGAGTATCGACATGTCCTCTTCTTCCTTGTCCTCGCGGATTGGAGCATGAGAAACGACAACGAGCAGGAAGGGAAATACTACGAGTCCCTTGGCAAGGACAAACTGAAAGAGATGCAGGTCAAACGGGAGAATTACCTCGCGGCCAAGCTGTCCGACCTCGGGGCCGACTCGCTCAAGGCATCCTCCGGCACCTGTTTTTTCAAGACCGCATCATCTGCGACCGTTGCCGACGGTCAGGCGTTCACCGACTGGGTTATGGAGGACTGGGATAATCGTAATCATTTCCTGGAGCGTCGGGTCAGCAAGACTGCGGTGGACGCGGCTGTCGAAGCCGGCGAAGTCCCGCCTTCCGGGATTAACTACTCGACCGTTCGGGTCGTGCAGGTAAGGAGGGCGTGAGATGAGGCCGGCTTCAAAGGAAATACAGCAGGCGCTGATGAATCTAGGAAATAGCTATTTTGCCAGTCCTAGACAACAGGCGCAAGCAGCAGTTGAGGTTTACGAGAAAATAACCGCCCCGCTAGAGGGAGAAATTAATCACCTGCGAGCCAGAGTAAAAGAGCTTGAGAATTTTGCGGTAGTCCGCGCCGAACTCTCAATGCTTCGCGGGGAAGTAGAAACAATCCATGAAGCCATAAAAAAGATCAGCCTCCCCTAGAGGCGCAACACCAACCAACAAGGAGCAACAACACATGAGCGACAACAATTCACTGATCATCCCCGACAAATCTCAAATCCCCGCCTTCCTGCTGAACAAGG
>Ga0076062_130_pt1 | contig 8564 bp, 5 predicted proteins | sample RifGroB1_FD_68177 | JGI IMG/M metagenome (GOLD analysis project Ga0076062, IMG submission 68177) | Parcubacteria bacterium GW2011_GWB1_56_8
CCCACTCTGTAAAGATTTCCGATTGAAGCGAGCGGGCAAAAATTTTCCCCCTCAAACTCCCCCAATTTTTGCCCGCGAGCAATAAAAAACAGAGGCCAGCCCTGCCGCCTGCTCGTTTAGAGCAGAGCCAAGCAAAATACTCTTTTCCTTTTTAGAAGAATTTTTGGGTGGCGCGCGCAAATCGGAAATTGTAAAGAGTATTTTGCTTGGTGGCGAGCGTCAGCGAGCGGCGGCGGGGTGGCTTCCTTTGTTCAGGAATTTTTGATAAAATGATTTTAAGAAATGTCGCTAATTTTCCGTTCAAAGAAGGTTCGTGCATTTTCAAACAAAGGGCACCAAATTAGACTTCCTGATTTTTTGGAAGCCAAAGTGATAGTTTGCTCGCCGCGCCTGCGGGCGCGGCGAGCAAACCTCTCCGTCCATCTCCAAAAATTTGACAAATCCTGTTTGGCGCCCCCGCCAGGATTTGAACCCGGAACCTTCTCCTTAGAACGGAGCTGCTCTGTCCATTGAGCTACAGGGGCAATATGACAACAAGAATATAGTATAGATTTATATTGCAGGCAAACTTGAAAAGTTTCTCGCGCAAGGTACACTCTACTCCATCGGGCCGTAGTGTAACGGTAGCACGAGTCTTTCTTGCCCCGCACCTTTTTCCCGGGGCATAGTGTAACGGCAGCACGAGTCCTTTGGGAGGATTTAGTCCCGGTTCAAATCCGGGTGCCCCGACCCAAAGAAAGGTGCGGGACGAAGGAGGATTTTCCGCCCGAGGCGGATCCGCCTTCGGCGGAAGTCCGGGTTCGAATCCCGGCGGCCCGACCGAGTATGGCAATCTCTATTTTGATTACTAACAGGAAAATTGGCAAGAGTCGCCTTTATTCCGAACTGAACCAGAAAGGCAAGAAGATGGTCGTACCGGCGTATCAGACGCTCCTCGCGAACGAATCCGGCTCTGCAGAAGAATTTCGGGTGACGCGAGATACGATCGTGACCGTCTTCGGAGTAAAAACAACCGGTAAATACGGCGAGAACGACGAAGCGCCTCCGAACAGATCTGACGCGCCGTATCGCGCACGCATCCGCACCGACGGCCGAAAAGGGTTCCGTTTGGAACTCTACGAACTCGGCATCGGCAAGAGACAGAATAGATCCGCACTAAGAGGCATCGGGAAGTTCATTAGAACGCATATCCAAATCCACCTTGGACCAGCAAGATCTGAAGGATGCTTTCTTTTGACCGACCGGAAGGCCGGCCGCGACAGATTTCGGCGAGCTGTCCACCGCCTCATCAGGGAGGACAAGCGGAATAGGGTTAAAAATCCAGGAAGGCTTCTCGTGAGAGTGCAAAATAGATAGCTTTTCCAAAAAACCCTGGGGCTTTGTATAGTGTGGCGGAGAGCGCGCTTAGCTCATCGCCGCCAAAGCGGGACCTCGCCATAGGCGGTGGGTGGCAGGCCTGTCAGCAGGCAGGGCGACTCGTTTATCCGCCACGTTAGATTTAGAAAGGGCGTTTAGCTCAGTGGCAGAGCGTCTTGTTTATTCCCGATTTGTCTAAAAACTCAAGCTCGCGTAGAATTTTGATAAACAAATCGCAATCCCGCTTATAGTGGGCGCATAGCTCAGCGATTAGAGCGACCGCCTTACACGCGGTAGGTCCCAGGTTTAAATCCTGGTGCGCCCACTATGTGCGGGATACCGAGTACCTGCCCGCTCGCCTCGCTGACTCGCCTCGTCTTCGACTCGTCGAAGCGGGAGCTATGGCGAAGCGGGCCGGCCCGCAGGGGTCCGGGGTTCCCGCCCAGCCGGGTTGGGCGAGGCTCGCTCAATTTTAATTGAGCGGCGAATCCCTCGAGCGCGCACCAGGCAGCAATCATATCGCTTTTGTCCATACAGTGCGGGCGAGTATAATGATCGGATGGAATTCATCGCGGACATGGAGATCCATTCGAAATACGCGCGGGCGGTGAGCCCGCAAATGGTGCTCGAGAACCTCGCGCTGTGGGGGGCGAAAAAAGGCATCGCGGTTTTGGGCACCGGCGACTTCACGCACCCCTTGTGGTTCGGAGATATAAAAGAAAAGCTTGAGCCAGCTGAACCGGGCCTCTATCGCATCAAAGAATCTTACGCATCGCACGAAGCCGCGCCGCATGATCCGCGGGCCACGCGGTTCATGTTGAGCGGCGAGATCAGCTGCATCTATAGCAAGAACGGAGCCGTGCGTCGCGTGCACCACCTGGTGTATGCGCCGTCCATTGAGGCGGCGGAGAAAATAAATACCCAGCTCGGCTGGGTGGGAAATTTGAAATCGGACGGCCGGCCCATCATCGGCATCGATTCAAAAGAACTTTTGAAAATAGCGCTCGCCGCTTCGCCCGACTGCGCGCTCGTTCCCGCGCACGTGTGGACGCCGTGGTTCGGCGTGTTCGGCTCAAAATCGGGATTCAATTCGCTCGAAGAGTGCTTCGACGAGTTGACCGGTCAGATCTTCGCGATCGAGACCGGCCTTTCGTCCGACCCGCCGATGAACTGGCGCATACCGTTCCTCGACAGCAAGGCCGTTATTTCAAGCTCTGATTCGCATTCGCTGCCGCGCATCGGCCGCGAAGCCACGATGTTCGATGCAGACCTTTCTTACGCGGGGATCATGAACGCCCTGCGCACGCGCGACAGATCCCTGGTCGGCACCGTGGAGTTTTTTCCCGAAGAGGGCAGGTATCATTATGACGGCCATCGGGACTGCAACGTGGCGTGGAGTCCCGAAGAGACAAAGTCGCATAAAGGGATCTGCACGGTGTGCGGCAAGCCAGTGACCGTGGGGGTGATGGCGAGAGTAGACGAACTCGCTGCCAAGGACCGGCCCGCGGGGTTCAAGCCGGCGTGGGCTAAGCCGTTTTATAATTTCGTGCCATTTGACGAGGTGATCGCCGAGGCGCTCGGCGTGGGAGCCGGCGCGAAGAGCGTATGGAAGGTGCACGGCGAGGCCCTGCAGCGATTCGGGTCGGAATTCGAGATCCTGCTTCGCGCGAGCGAGTCGGATCTGCGCGCGGGCCTTCAGCCCGAGGTTGCCGAAGCCGTGGTCCGCATGCGCGCTGGCAAGGTGCATATTACGCCCGGCTACGACGGCGAATACGGAAAAATTTCAATTTTTGACGACGCGGAGCGGGCGGGAGGGAAACCGCAGAAGAGTTTGTTTTAAGGCGCGTATTGGTCCCGCGCGGGAACGCGGGGTATTTGATATAATTTAAGCAATGAATCCCTCACTCTTGCGAGCTGCCGGGTTCGTTGCTTGTAGCCCGTTGTTCAAAAAGGTGGGGTGTGCCGCACTACATTATGAAAGGTCATTCGCGGAACGAGGTTGTCGCCTCATTGAGGCGCGATCTCTGAAGAGTGAGGGATGAACTTCGCGCTCGTCTACGTGGTTCAGCGGCTTTTTTCCCGCGTCGGCGACTTTTTCCATCACTGGTACGTGGACGGGTCGCGAGTGTTTTTTCACGCGTTCATCACGTTCCTTGAGCGGCTTGACCGGACATTCGCCGTGCGCATCACGATGCGGTATTTTTTCTCGCCGCTCTACAAGGACTACACGGCTCCGGGGAGGATCCTCGGGGTGGTGTTCCGTTCGGGACGGATCGTGATCGGACTTGCCGTATACGCCGCCGCGGCATGCGTGTTCCTCGTGCTCTACGGCGCGTGGCTCGTTCTGCCCGCGCTGCTCATCTTCTCTCCGCTCTATGCCGTACGAAACCAATAACCGTTCCTCGGGCCGCACGTTCACGTTCGACGATCCGCGGCTCCATATGACGGTCGCGGGCCGGCTCACGGTCCGGATAGTGAGCTATATCGCGTACCTCGTGCTCATTGCGGCCGCGTTCTCGTTCTTCATCTCGGACATCCTCTGGGTATTCTGGCTGGGATTGCTCTTGGGGCTTTTTCTTCTTGACCGGCTGGTGCACATGCGGGAAGGCGACAGGCCGATAAGCGAGATGCCGCAGGCAGATGCGATAGACCTCAGCCGCTATCTTGCGCCCAAAGCATTCACCGCGCTCGAGCACGCCTACGATCGGAGCGCGCTCCTGCGCACGGATTTTTTCCTTGAGACCGCCAAGCAGTTATTCCGGGTAGATGCGGTGCGGGAGGCCCTTCGGCGGCTTGACGTGAAGCCAAAAGAGTTCCAGGAGAAAGTTGACGAGTTTCTTTCCGGAGAATCGGCGAGGAGCGTGAAAAAAGCCGGAGAGTCCCGCAGCGACGCGGAATCGCTCGTCGTGGCCGCATTCGATTACTCGCAGAGGAACAAACAGCGCTTCATCGATGCGAGCGCGCTCTTCGCGGCGCTGCCAGCGATGCAGAACGAGTTTATGGCGCGGCTTTTCGCCCTGTTCAATATCGCGCAGGCAGACCTCGAGCTCGCCCTCATCTTCGGATCCATCCGGAGGCAGATGTGGGGAGTACGGCGCCTGCCGCAGAGTTTGGGCGGGATGATGCTTACGGGAGAGCGGCGGCTCCGGCACCGCATTATGAACCGTGCATGGACCTCGCGGCCTACGCCGACCCTTGACCGCTACAGCTATGACTTCACCGACCTTGCGCGAGAAGAACAGATAGGATTTTTGATCGGCCACGAGCAGGAATACGACCGCTTGGTGGACGCGCTTTCTCGCGCGGCAAACCCCAACGCGCTCCTCGTGGGAGAAGCTGGGGTGGGTAAGGAGACGATCATCGCCCACCTCGCCTATGAGATGGCAAAGGATCGCGTGCCGCCCGCGCTCTTTGACAAGCGGCTGGTCGCGCTCCAGATAGGGAGCCTCGTTGCCGGCGCGCCGCCAGACGAGCTCCATAAGAGGATCCAGGCCATCGTGCAGGAGATCCTCGTCGCGGGGAATGTCGTGCTCTATGTTCCCGAGATCCACAACCTCGTGCACACTTCAGGCACGGCCTATTTGTCCGTCGCTGACGCCCTTATCCCTGTTATCATGAACGACCGGTTCCCGGTTATCGGGGCAACGTATCCCCGCGAGTTCAAGCAGCTCATCGAGCCGCGGAGCGATTTCGCGGGGGCGTTTGAGGTGATTCGCGTGGCAGAAGTAAGCGAGTTTGACGCGAAGAAGATCCTCGTGTACGAGAGCCTTATTCTTGAAAAGACGTCGCGCGCGCTCATCAGCTTGGGGGCGATCAAGATGGCGGTCACGCTCGCGAAAAAGTATTTTCGCGACAAGTTTTTGCCGTCGAGCGCCGAAGAGATACTCAAGGAAGCCCTGGTCAGGGCAGAGCGGGGCGGCGAGAAGTTTTTAGGGCCCGACGCCATTGTCGCCGTCGCCGAGGAGAAAGTGAATGTTCCGATCCACGAGGCGAAAAAGGCCGAGGCGGAATCGCTCATGCGTCTCGAGGACACGATCCACGAGCGGCTCGTTGACCAGGACGAGGCCGTGAAAGCCGTCTCGGACGCGCTCCGCGTGTATCGGAGCGGACTCGCGCGTCCCGGCGGCCCGATCGCGAACTTCTTGTTCGTGGGTCCGACGGGCGTGGGCAAAACAGAACTCTCTAAGGTGCTCGCGCGGGTGCAGTTCGGTTCGGAGAAAGCCATGATACGGTTCGACATGACCGAGTATCAGGACAAACAAAGCTTTTATCGTTTCATCGGCTCTCCGGACGGCGCGATAAGCGGGGCGCTCACGGATGCGGTGCGGCAAAAACCGTACAGCGTGATTCTTTTGGATGAATTCGAAAAGGCGTTCCCCGACATTTTGAACTTGTTCCTCCAGGTATTCGACGACGGCAGGCTCACGGATAATTTCGGAAGAGTCGTGGATTTTCAAAATACCGTCATCATCGCGACCTCGAACGCGCACTCGGACATCATCAACGAGGCGCTGCGCCAGGGACAGACCATGACGGAGATCGCGGACTACCTCAAACGGAAACTCACCGATGTCTTCAAGCCGGAGCTCCTCAACCGTTTCTCAAAGATCATCGTGTTCAAAAACCTTGCGATGGCGGACGTGGAAAAGATCGCACAGATGAACCTCCGCGACATCTCGGAGAGCGTTATGGCGCAAGGGATCACGCTTACATTCGACGCGACCGCCGTACAGCAGATCGCGAAGCTCGGCTACGAGCCGGCGTTCGGCGCGCGGCCGCTTCGGCGGGCGATAGAGGAAAAGGTCCGCGCTCCTCTCGCAGAGAAAATATTGAGGAAAGAGGTCATGAGAGGAAGCAGGACAACGGTCGTGTTCAAAGATGGCGCGTTCGCATTTGTGAGCGCGGAGACGGGCAAGTAGAATGAAGCAATGAAGCTGCGCATAGATTTTGATTTTCGGGTGGGGCGGGTCGTGAAGTACTTCATCCTCGCGGACCTCGCGCTTCTCGCGGGCTGGGGGCTTGTAGACCCGGTATTCTCGGTGTTCATCATAGGGAAGGTGGAGGGCGCGACCCTTGTCTCGGTAGGCACCGCCGCAGCCATTTACTGGTTCCTGAAATCTATCCTTCAGCTGCCGCTCGCGAACGCGCTTATCCTCGGGCTGTTCATCGCGTCGCTCTCCGCGTTCGGCTTCGCGTTCGTGCGGAGCCTGTGGCAGCTCTACTTTTTCCAGGTGTTTCACTCGCTGGGATTCGCGCTCTACGCCGCCTCCTGGCCGGCGATCTTCTCGCGGCACCTTGACCGCGACCGCGTTTCGTTCGATTGGGCCCTGGACAGCACCGCGGTCGGCGTCTCGGCGGGCGCGTCCGGATTCCTCGGAGGCGTGATCGCGCAGAATTTCGGCTTCTCGGTCGTATTTATCTTGGGAGGGCTGTTCACGGCCGTTTCGGCCTTGGTTCTCCTCGCCGTGCCGGACCTGGTTCTGCCGCCGCCCAAGGCCAGCGAGCCGGTTATCAGGGACCATACTCCGACGAACATAGGGCACTAATGGCGCACATCTCGAACCAGGAAGCCGCCCGGATCCTCTCCGAGATCGCCATATATCTCGACATGCAGGATGTGCCGTTCAAGCCGCGCGCCTATGAAAAAGCCGCGCTTGCGGTAGAGGGGCTTGAGGAAAATGTGGGAGATATCTACGCGCGCGGGGGCCTCCGGGCGCTTGAAGAAATCCCGGGCGTGGGCGTCTCCATCGCCGAAAAGCTTGAGGAGCTCATCAAAAAAGGGCATACCGCATACTACGACGAGCTCAAGAAAAAGACCCCGGTTGACCTTGCGGGGCTCCGGGCCGTAGAAGGGCTTGGCCCGAAGTCCATTAAAAAGCTTTATCAGGCGTTGCGGGTCAAGTCGCTTGCAGACCTTGAACGCGCGGCCCGCGCGGGCAAGATCGGCCGCATTCCCGGATTCGGGAAAAAGAGCGAGGAGAACATCTTGAAGGGGATCGGGTTCGTGAAGCGGTCGAGCGGGCGCTTCATCTTGGGGTTCGTGATGCCCGACGTGCGGGCGATCGAGGCGCGCCTCAAAGGACTCAAAGAAGTCGAGCGCGTGGTGGTCGCGGGGTCGGTGCGCCGCCGCAAAGAGACCATCGGCGACGTGGACATCCTGATCGTTTCAAAAACACCGAGGCCGGTCATGGATTATTTCGTGAACATGCCCGAAGCGGTGCGGGTGTATGCGCACGGCGAAACAAAGTCGGCGATCAAGATCAGATCTGGCTTGGACGTGGACCTCCGCGTGGTCGCGGCAGGATCCTACGGCGCGGCTATGAATTATTTTACCGGCTCCAAAGACCATAATATCGCCCTGCGTCAGCTCGCGATGAAAAAAGGGCTGAAGCTGAACGAGTACGGCCTTTTCCGCGGCAAGAAACAGATCGCAGGCAAGAGCGAGGAAGAACTCTATACGGCGCTCGGCATGGATTACATCGAGCCCGAGATGCGCGAGAACGCCGGCGAGATCGAGCTCTCAAAGCAGCATCGCCTCCCGCGGCTCGTGGACTACCACGACCTTGAGGGAGACCTCCAGGCGCAGACCGACTGGACCGACGGCTCGGATTCTATTGAGACGATGGCGCGGGCCGCATCTGCGCGAGGGCTGAAATACCTTGCAATCACCGACCATACGAAGCGCTTGGCCATGACGCACGGGTTGGATGAGAAGCGCATCATGAAACAGATGGCCGAGATCGGCCGGGTGAATAAAAAGCTCTTGGGGAAGATCAGAGTGCTCACGGGCAGCGAGTGCGACATTCTAAAGGACGGCTCGCTTGACCTGCCCGATTCAGTGCTCTCAAAGCTGGACGTTGTGGGCGCGTCCGTGCACTCGCATTTCAACTTGTCGCGGAAAGACCAGACCGAACGTATCGTGCGGGCGGTCAAGAACCCGCACGTGGACATCCTTTTCCATCCCACGGGCCGGATTATCCAGAAACGCGACCCCTACGACGTGGATATGGAAGCGATAATCAAGGCGGCAAAAGCCGCGGGAGCCGTTATGGAGATCGATGCCTACCCCGACCGTCTGGATCTCAAGGACGAATATATCAAGAAATGCGTGCAGGCAGGCGTGAAGCTCGCGATCGATTCTGACGCGCATAGCTCCGCGCACTTTTCGTATCTTGAATGCGGCATTGCGCAGGCGCGACGCGGCTGGG
>Ga0076062_133_pt2 | contig 8480 bp, 6 predicted proteins | sample RifGroB1_FD_68177 | JGI IMG/M metagenome (GOLD analysis project Ga0076062, IMG submission 68177) | Parcubacteria bacterium GW2011_GWB1_56_8
TCCGGAGCTCGATCAGGCCTTGGTCAAACGCGCCCCGGAACTCGCTGCCGTTGTCCCGGGTAACGTTCTCGATCTTCCCGTCAAAGAGATAGTGGAGCCGCCGCAGGAAGTCCGCGGCGTTCCGGGAGCTCTTCGTGGCATACATCCTGGCAAAGGCAATCTTGGAATGGGTATCGATGCCCGTGAGGATGTAGCGCTTGGAGCCTCCCCAGTACCGGACGACGGTATCGAGGGCCACGAGGAAGCCGGTGCGCGCCTCGCGCCGGAGCTCGGTAATGCGCTTTTTGGCTTGGTTGCGCTTGCGTTTCTTGCGCAGTTTCTCGTTCTGCGCCGGATGGAAGTAGAGCCCGTGCTTCTTAATCACCCGCTGGATCTTCCAGGAAGAGAGTGCCTCGCCGTACGCGTGCCGGTAGAGCACCTTGAGCTTCTCTTTGCCGTAGCGGAGATGCCGTCGGCGCAGAGCAAGAACGCGGAACTCCTCGCGGCGGGACACCTCCCACGAGCGCGTCCGGAACGGACGGCGGCTCTTCTCTTCCAGTGATTCGAGACGATAGGGACGATACCGGCGCTTCCAGGCATAGAACGTCTTCCTCGAGATGCCGAAATACCGGCAGGTCAGGGCGGCGTTTCTGGTCTTGCGATAGTGGTCCATCCACGCGAGACGCTTCTTCGCTTCCGGGGAGAGGTGCGGCAGGAAGGCAATCGACCGGAACGCCCCCCAGTGCCGGGGATAGGTGAGGTGCATGGGGGAAGCATAGCGTCCCCGGCCGCGCCGATTAAGCCGTCCCGGAAGATGCGTCATGCGGTAACACCGAAGTGTCACCGATGTATCTCATCTTTTGCAGAAAGCCGGGGTGGCAAGCTGTCGAGAGGGGGCGGGTTTACGAGCCAATCGCGAAACTACAGCAAGAATGCTCCTTTGTTAGGGAGCAAAAGACGCACCAAAGACGAACGGTATTCTCATACGCGAAAGGATTCTCCCTGCTCGAGAGCGGTCAGCTGTCACCGCCGTCACCACCACTGCCGCCTCCTCCGCCACCATCACCTCCAAATCCGCCTCCACCGCCTCCACCGCCTCCACCGCCTCCACCGCCAGGAACATCAGCCAACACCTTTTTATCTTTTACCCTTAAAAGGCCAAACCCGACCGAGAGAATCAACAAAAGAGCGCCGAACAGCACCACTCTAAAAAGTTTTCCGAGCTGATTGGGGAGTTTCATGGATGCCTCTACGTACAGGGTAATGGCGGGGAGTCCTCTAGGTCAAGAAGCACTTATCAACACTATAGAGCGGAAATTTCCTTGTTGCGGCGGCGCGTCGAGCACTCCGGACACAGAGCGACGGCATCGTCATTCACCAAAACTCTTAACATATGGAAGCGCCTTCAGCCCGCGCGAGGAAATGGCATCAACGCGGTTTACGGATACTTCATCCGTCTTGGCGATGCGCTTCATGTCCGCGAGTATGCCCGCTTCGTCTTCTTGCGTATATCGTTCCGTGGGAATGATGAGGATTCGAAACGCGAATGGCGCATAGTGTTCGATCTGATACTGACGGATCTTATCGAAGCGGCGGTTGAATATGCCGGTGAGTCGATAAGGCGAAATGCGACTCCCATCGGGCAACATGATGGCAGAAACATCGTGGGTGCGCCCGTCGAAAGTGAATGAGGGAAATCGATCGCCGCAAGGGCAAGGATTGTCATAAAAAGCCCCGCGATCCCCTGTATCATAACGAATGAACGGCGCAAGGACGTTGTTCAGCGCCGTCACGAGAAGCCTTCCAGATTCGCCTTTCTTGAGCGGCGCACCTTGTTCTGACACGACCTCGAAGAGAACATCTTCGCTGTTTTCATGAAAGCGGCCCTGTTCGCACTGACCGGCCATGACGGAAATCTCTCGACAGCCGTAGAGATTGACCACTCGAGAGCTGGAGTTCTCAAGAAACCATGCACGCGCCTCGGTCGTAAGCGCCTCTCCGGCAAGGATGACCGTTCGGGGACGCAGCGTCACGTCATCTTGTCTGGCAAGATCAAATACAAAGCGTACCAGCGACGGGAAACCGAACACGACGGACTTTGGGCGGGACACAAGATCGTAAATTTCTTGTTTCTGTTCGCGTAAGTCGTCCACGGTTTTCGCGTAGTAATGATTGTCAAAAGAAAAGTTGGGATTCGGGCTCGGCCAAAGGTGCACCAGGGATTTCTGGGAAACATCGCGTAAGCCACCCACGCGCAATATGAGCGCCCAAAAGCGTGTCCGCAGCCGCCTATCGACAAAAAACGCCAAGGGCTCTCCCGTTGAGCCCGAGGTGTGAGACAGAACGCCGTAATGAGCAGCGAGGCGGCCATCTGTCCGTTCCTCGATTGGAATTCGACGAAGATCGTCTTTGGTCGTAACTGGCAACGCGCGGATCAGCGAAAGCGGCTCATTACTACGAAGCAATTGCGCACCGATCCGGTTCTCCCAGAACGGAACACGAGTGGCGGAGCGAAGAAGATGCTTCAATTTACGGTCCTGAAGCGCACCGAGAGATTCCTGCGACGCTCGCTTGTTCTTATAGAGAGCAGAAAGATGCAGACGCACCAGGAATTCTTCTATGCTCCGACCGCGGCCAACCCGAGGGAGACGCTCGGACGTAAAAAGCCAAGGCCGCTCCAGAATAAGCTCACGCATACCGGTTCCCATGAAGTCATCAAAAAACCGCAAGTTTCTGCACAATTGCGATAGAAATCACGTTGAGCATTGTTAGGAGCCGCTTCGGAAGCGAGGCAGCGGCAAGTTGTAGCCCGTCCTTCTCGTAGCGCATCTTTACTGGCTCCAGAGTAAACCCCAGCACGCCGTTCTTGCAAACTGCCAGCGTAAGGATGCCGCCTCCGCGGAACTGCGGACCAAGGCTGTAGAATATCAACTTGCTTCGGTAGTACCCTGCCCACTGAAGACCATGCGGATGCTGGCCCACCACCACGTCGGCTCCGTAGTCGATCGCAAGACGGGACAGCGACCTTTGGTGTTGATCGGGCCAGAATGAGAACGGCGAGCCAACATCCTCGGCTGTGTGAAGCGAGACAACGACAACGTCAGAGTCCTGCCTAGCGAACGCAATCGCTTCGCGAAGATTGTCCGCTGTCAGCTTCGCAACGCCGGTCCCGGTCCCAGAAGCATAGTAATCTTCCGGCAACAGATCGGTAAACGCCAAGAAAGCAATGCGTGTTCCCGAAGTACTGAAGATATATGGACGCAATGCATCTTCGCGGTTACGGCCAATCCCTACCGACGTTACGCCTTCCGTTCCCCTAAGAAGACCGAGCGTATCCTCAATCGCTTCGTAACCGAAGTCGGCGCTGTGGTTGTTGGCGAATGAAAGAACGAGCGGCTTAAATTGCTCCAGGAACCGAATGCCTGACGGGTCGGTGCGAAGAGAAAATTCAACCGGAAGGCCCTTCTGCCGAGCTTTTTCTCTTTCGGTGATGATGCCTTCGAAGTTGGCGAAAATGAGATCGCTTTGTTCCAAAACATCCGAGTAACCTTTGAAGATGGCTGAGCCGTACCCGTCACCGACGATTTGCTGCCATGCCTTGCCGCCGCCAAGGAGCAGATCGCCGACAACCGAAAGCCGCAACGGCACACTGCCATCGGCGCATATCTCGCGGGAATCTGACTTCCTCAATAACAAAAAGTATCCCGTTATCAACAAAACCCCGATAGTAAGAAAGAAATAGCGATACGTTCTTGCGGGCATGGTAAAAGCATGCGGTCTTAAACGCGCCGAGCGGCCCTGCTTTCAATTTTACGATGCGAGCTGCCGCCGGTGCCTGAAGAAAACAGCTGCAAACGCAGCGAGAAGAACCGCTGCTGCGATTCCAAAGTAGATCGGGTTCCTTTTGGCCGATATCTCCTTCTGCGCTTCTTGCGAGTAGCGTACGGTCCCATCCGCACTGAGGGTCGCGTACCAGGTACCCTGAAGAATATTCTCCGCATCCCGCGCGACCCTTACGACGTCGACGGAGTCGTATTTCCCCGCCGTAAGATACATGAGATTGGTTTGATCATTGTAGATCAACATGTTATACGGCCTCGCATCCGTTTGTCCCCAATACAACATATTGCTGCGTTCGGCCACTACTTTAAACGCACCCGAGGGGGCGGCGGGCGCGAGAATGGTTACGGAGTTCTCATCGCGGTGATTGATGTATACATAGTTCGTTCCAGCGTCAAAGAATATTCGGTAGGGCTTGCCGGAGACAGCGATGCTCTGGATAATCGCATCCGTATCGGGATTGATGACGAGTACCCTTTTCTCTCCTTCCACTGACACAAAAACGCGGTCAAGTGATGGCAAGTAACGCACCCAGATGGGATTCGCGCCGACCGAAATAAACTTCTCCACTTGGTTGCTGTCCCCGTCAATCACAGCGATAGAATTCCCTCCGTAGAGCGCCGTATAAATCTTATTGCGCCCTTCGTCAACCGCATTGACGAGCGGGAAGCTTGATAGCGGCAAGTCAATGGTGGCCACGACCTCGTCGTTCGCGCCATCAACCACGCTCATCTTTGCCACCGCAGCGTTCGAGTAGTAGATCCGGTTTGTTTTTTCGTTGATGGCGCCGCCGCGTGGTTGCTGCGCAAGCCGGACCGTTTTGGTCGGATAGTCGTTTCGTGCGATATTAACTACAATGACGGTATTGTCGGGCGGACTCACAGCGTAGAGCTTCCTCGTTTCAGTGTTTAAGAAGAGGTTTTGGATAGACCGCCCCGCCACTACCTTCGCCATGGGCTTCTGCGTAGAGCCATCGATGACAGTTATGTAGTCGCTTCCAAGATTCGAAACGAAAATCCTGTTCGTCTTGCTATCCACGGCGACACTTTGTGGCTTGGAGAAGAACTGCCCCGCAGTGGTGGTAGACTCCGGAACGTGGTCGCTCCTAAGCGTCCCAGCATCAACAATAAAGAAGGAGTTCGCGCTCCAATGCAAGATCAGTGCCGATTTCGTTTTTTCGGACGTAAAAAGCCGGAACGGGGACTCGTCGGTTGATTCGCTTTTGACAATACGCGCTTGGGCGACATCGTAGACAAAGTATTTTGCTTCAGAACCATTCAGGATAAAAAGCTTCTTCTCGTTATTAAGATAAGCGAGAAGGATAGGAGAGCTCGCAAAGTAGGCCGCTGATCCGAGTTCGACGGTGCGAACGGTGAAGTCGGGCGAGATAACGCTTATCATTCCCGAACTGTTGTTGGCCACGAAAACAGCACCACTCGTTTCATCGTACGCAAGCGCTCCTGGGTCATTGCCAACTTTGACAACCTGCACGACGCGCGCCGCTGCCGTGTCCACAACATAAACGTCATCAGAACCGACGTGAGAAATATATGCTCTCTGGTTGACCTTGTTGAAAATAATCACCCGCGGATCCGAGCCGAGCCTTACCGTCGCTTGCACAGTTTTTCTCACTGGATCGACAATGCTCAGGTCTTCCGACTTCCCGTTCACGACCAAAACCCTGCCATCATCGTCCATTGCAATCGCCCGCGGGAACGTACCGACGGTCACCTTGTCTTGCTTCGGTGCGCCAACAGAGAGAATGTAGAGCCCGCGTTCGCCATAGTTGACAAAGAGCGTCTTCCCGTCCGCAGAAAACTCCATGCCGGTCTTTCCCGAAGCGAGTCGCTCCTCGAGGACGTAGCTCGGCCCAGCCGTCAAACCGTCGTTTGAAACACGGTAGAACGCAACGCCGTATTGCTGAAAACCGACGCGGTGGAATATCGCAATCGTGGCATCGGCATCATTGGGAGCGGGGCTAGCAAGAATCTGAAGAGGATCCAGCGCCCCCGGGAAAGAAACGCGCGAGAACAGAAACTTCTTTTCGTCAACATTATAGGCGGAAAGCGTACCGTCGCTGTTCAGAACATATGCCGTCGACCTGATTTGATCGAACGACATATCCCGCGCTCCTTCGATTGGCAGGGAAGAGGGGGACTGGCCTACTGCTACCGACATGCCCGATAGCACGATGGGAACAAAGATAACCGCCACCATCGACATCCGAGTTAACATAGCAAAAGTATGTTTTTGCATGGCGTAAATCTCGAGAATAATCATTTCTATGATGATGGATTTCCGCTCATCATGCAAATCACGCTGTCCACATCGATAGTGCGGAGAGAAGGCAACCTCTACGACCTACGAAATGCCGCGTTTCGGTGTTAATGAAAAGATGGGGAAGTACTCCGCATAACGGTAGTCGTGGGCGCCTCTCCGGTCGGTGGTAACAAACGCGGACGAAACAATGCGAACCAGCTCTTCTTCTCCTGGAGGCGACCATTCCCGATAGGAATCCCGATCAGCGATAAGAGCCGCGTTGACGCTCTGCAAAATGGGATCCTGCATGCCGCCTTCCCGAATGAGATCGCCAAACTCACGGGCAGAGCGGCGTCGGTCGAACTTGCGGTTTTTTAAATCCGCGAAGAGCCATACCGTCTGGAGCTTCAACAACGTAAGCTTCTCTCTTTGCGTAAAAGGCCCCGCGAGCACTTCCGCGGTGATGTCCCGCAGTTTGCTCCGCAAGAACTTCTCGTCTAGGAAAAAAAGCCGGGTGATAAAAGAGCCGTCATCCCGGAGCAGGGAGCTTATTTTGCTTAAAAATGCACGCTCGTGAGCGGGGGTGACTTGATGCAGAACGACATCGCCAAGAATAACGTCAAAAAAATTCGGCGGGAGGGCCAGCTCGAGCCAATTGTCCCGTATCCACACTTCTCGCATGGGATCCACGTTGCTCGTAAACTTCAGCATCGCCGCAGGCATGCTGTACGAAAAATCGGCTACGTATACTTTTGCGCTGCCGCCCTCCGCGACAAGATCCCTGATCTCGGGGGTCGAACCCAAAACAAGAATGCGATTTTTGCGCTTGCACCGTCCTAAGAAATCTCGGTATATCTGGCCATCCCCTCTGCTGGGACGTACCGGACAAGCGGCTTGTTCCCAGGACAGCGGCTGCCGTTCCCAGTAGGCAAAGTGCGACTGCTCAAGATAACGTGGCGCTGGCTTGAAATATTTTTCGTGGATGACGGCGTCAAGGATGCGAAGCTCCTCGTTGTTGAACAAGGACGGAAATCTTGCCAGGAGTTTTTTGGTAAGTTTGTTCATTATATACGCCGCCACTGCCGCAATGCGCATTGTGGCGCTTCGGCGGCCATGCATGATAGTATCCTGACATGAAACCGACTTCCCTGAAAGAACTTGTGCGCTACACTTGGGACAGCTCAAACTTTTATCGCACATTTTGGGAGCGGCAAGGTTTTAATGCCAAAAGAGATTTCAAAAAAACGAGCGATCTGGACAAAATTCCGATCCTGACCAAAGAAGACCTCCTTGCGACATCAACGAGAGAACGGACAACGCTACTTGCGCAAGATCGCTATTACTTCGCTACGATCTCGAGCGGAACTGCCGCGCGCCCGTTGATCAGTTTTCAATCTCAGTTTTCCGCACCATCCTACTATCGTTTTATCGAAGGCAATATAAAACGTCCTTACTCGTCGGTCTTTATATTAAGACCGGCGAGTTACGCGGCTGCAATGATCGGCGCAACCGTTCCGGAAAAATACTTCCGCCCCGGTTCCATTATTTCATTGGGGGAAACGAGCGATCTCACTTCCTCAGCCACTCTGGCGCGGGAAGTCGAAGCGGACATGCTCGTGGCGCGCCCCTCTGAAGCAATACGGTTCGCTGCAGTGTTGGAGAAGCAAGGATATTCTCCATCCCGCATCATGTTGCTCTACGGCACCGGAGAACCGTTGACATCAGCCGCGACGTCTCTTCTCAAGCGGTCCTATCCCGACGCGCTCATACTGTACAACTATGCCATGACCGAAGGACCTGCCTCTCTGGGAATGAGATCGTCGCTTTGTGCCACACTCGATGCTCTAAGCCCGAGTGCGTATCATCTTAATACGCATGATTTTATCATCGAAGAGGTGAGCGGCTCGTCCATCGTAACCGCGCTTCATATCATTCCTACTCCCCTTATCCGCTACGATACCAGGGACCACATTGCGATCAAAAGGGATCTTAGCTGCTCCTGCGGTTTTCCCGTGGGCGCGGTCGGCGCGATAGGACCTCGAGTCGGCGAGCAGTCCTACAAGATCGGCGGCTACACCTTCCGAGCGGAAGAAATACGACACGCGCTCCAGAAGCTTCCCGAGTTGGTCACGGACGACTTCGTCCTCCATGTCGAACAAACGGCAATCGGCATGCGCCTGGTAAACAGTTTGCGGTTCGTCATCCGACCCGTTGGCGTTCCCACTCCCGTTCTTGCCGGTATTATCGCAAAAGTTCTTGAACGAGAGATCCACGTCACGCGCTCATGGTCGCTTGGAGATGCGATACGAAACGGCATGGTGCAACCGCTCGAGATAGATTACGACACAGCACTCGCCGGCGCGCACATTCTTCCTCCCGCGGAAATCATGGCCTCCGTCGAG
>Ga0076062_127_pt1 | contig 7839 bp, 1 predicted proteins | sample RifGroB1_FD_68177 | JGI IMG/M metagenome (GOLD analysis project Ga0076062, IMG submission 68177) | Parcubacteria bacterium GW2011_GWB1_56_8
GCTACGGACTAGCAAGCTGTTCTGTAGCTACGCGAAGGACAAGCATGCACTACGCTTACATTTTCACGTGCCCCGATCGAACGAAGTGAGCATCGGGGCTACCGTGCCAGGCGCGATTTGAGCATTCTTTCCTGCGGGTTTAATATCCCAGTATGGCCCGCCGCGCGTTATATAAATTCCTCGGGTTCTGCTACCGGGTCTTTATAAGAAAGATCCTCTTTCTTCAGGATTCAGAGGCGGCGCACGTGCGGGCGACGCATGCAGGAGAACGAATTGGGCGCTCGCCTTTCGCCCGGAACTCGCTCGCCTTTCTTTTCCGGCGCCACAGTCCCGAGCTTGCGCAAACGCTTTTCGGTCTTCGCTTTGCATCCCCGCTCGGGCTTGCCGCGGGGTTTGACTATGAAGCGCGCCTGACACAGATCATGCCCGCGCTCGGGTTCGGCTTTGGCACGGTGGGGACGCTCACCTCGCGCCCGTACCGCGGCAATCCCCGCCCGATGCTCGGCCGCCTGTCCCGCTCGCGGTCGCTCCTCGTAAACAAGGGGTTTAAAAATCTGGGGGTCGCCGAAACGCTCTCCCCTCTTCGCAATGCCTCTTTCGCATATCCGGTCGGCGTAAGCATCGGGAAGACCAACGCGCAAGACATCCTGACGCAAAAAAGCGCGATGCAGGATATTGTTATGGGGTTCAAGGCCGCGGAAAAATCCGGCGTACCGTTCGCGTACTATGAATTGAATATCAGCTGTCCGAACCTTATGGGCTCGGTCGAGTTCTACGAACCCGCGCATCTCGAAGAACTCTTGTCCGCGGTAGGCGCGCTCGGCCTCAAGCGTCCCGTGTGGGTCAAAATGCCCATCTCAAAAACAGACAGAGAAACCGAAGCGATGCTTAGGGTCGTTATCCGGCATTCTTTTGTGAAAGCGGTCGTCTTCGGCAACCTCCAGAGCTTTAGCGGCCTCCCGTGCAGGAATCGCTCGGACGAACTTATCCGGCTCGCATATAGCCGTTATGAATCGCGGCTTACAATCGTAGGATGCGGAGGCGTGTTTTCAACAGACGACGCATACCGAAAAATCACCTTGGGCGCATCGCTTGTGGAACTCATTACCGGACTGGTGTACGAAGGACCCCAGCTCGCGGCGCTTATGAATGAGGAGCTCCATCTGCGTCTCCGCCGCGACGGGCACGCATCGCTTTCTGCCGCTCGCGGGTCAGCAATATAGCCAAGGTCTGCGCGGCGCGCGTTCCTTGTTTTTACGGCGCCTCTAAGACCGCAACCAGATTTTGCATGTGATAAAGATCGCCGAGCATCCACGGCACGTCGATCCACTTGCTTAAGCTGGCCTGCGATTCCTGCGCGACATACGCCTTCGCCAAAAACACGGCGTGTGAATCAAATATGTGGTGGGAGGAAGCTTCCTGAAAACTGTTATGGTCTCTGGTCATAAACCAGTTTGGGCACACATATTGGTATTCGTTAACCGCTGCGTTGATTGTTGAGAATTGCGGACTGTTTCTCATTGCCGAGCCCAAGTCAGGAGTCATATACAGGAAGTTTCTGGTACAGTTGAACCGCCTGGAATATTGATTGATAGTAACTCCTGTCGGGTTGTCTAATCCTACGAACGGATGGTCTTTGTCAAAATTGGTCAGGCGAGTGTTAAGCACCGAAGAAAGAGAACTTGCCACACTCGCTCGTAGAGCAGAATCTGGGTTGGTGCCGGTCAGGTCGTAGAGATTCAGAAAGCCCTGGTACCCGACAATGTAATCGTTATACATGGCAGGGTTTCTCTGAATATCTAAAGCCGGAGAGGATGGCGGGTTATCAAGCGTGGGGCGGACCGCGTTGTAAATGCTCAACGCCTGCGATGGGACCAATTGTGCGTATTTCCACGCAGCATAGAATGTTCTCTGCCACGCGCCTACTGGAGTGCCTGATGTTAAGTCGCCGAGTTGAGACATACGAGTAATCACTTCAGGAGGAATAACGATCGGTTCGCGCGGCACGCCGGAATTCCAGCCGATTCTAAGGATCCTGCTGGTAACAAAATATTTTTGCCAGTAGTCGTTCAGGTACGATAATACATTTACTTTCAAGCCAGATGAAAGATATGGATATGCAACTGAAAGCGTGTACACCGTGTCTGCAGGCAGCCGGTAGTAAACCATATCTTCAGGCATGGCTGTCTGGGAAGCCCTATAATGGGTCTGCATATATGACGGCTTAAGGAACCCGCTGGTGCCCTGGGCAAGGTACGGGTCTATTATTTTTTGTACTTCTGTTTCGAGGCGCTGTGCTATCTGGGTAGCAGTGAGAGTAGCCCCCGTATTTGGCGGGTTGTTATTTATGGTAATCGCCGGAAGAGGAGTCCTGGTGGCTACAGGGCCAATCGCTATTACTGCATTTCCTCGGTGGGTGAACATGCGCTCGACCCTCTGGCCTGCGCCATTAGTAAATGCAAGAGGCACCAGAGGATTTTGCATGCCGTGATGCGCATAAACCCCGTTTCTGCTGTTTATGTTCCCCTTGAAGTAGCTATTCAAGCGTTCCAGTGCGCTAGTATAGAGCCGCCACATCAAATCATACGAGTTCGGTTCTCCTTCAGACGGAAGGATGTCATCCAGCATCGTGCTGTAATCCCAAAAGTTCTGGACGGTTGGATACTGCCGCCTGGCTTCACGGTCGCAGCAAAGGTTTATGAAAACCTGGCCATTAGCCATTGATACAATCAATGGCTCATCTACGGCGTAAGCAGCTTGGCCGACTCTCCTGAGCCATGTGGTCCCTTCTTTCCACGCAAAGATTGTTGATCTTGGAATACTTAAAGTAAACCCTTGGTAAAGGGTGTTAAAATATAGCGAAGTGCCGTCTGAAGCCGGCGGGTGCATTTGTCCGTCTCCGTTTTCGCCAGCCATAAACCACGGCAAATAGAATGGTTCGGATCCGTCATTTTTGTTGATGATCGCATAGACCCTGCCCGCTGGCATTGCTTGCATCCAGCTTTGGAAAGTGTATGGAGTCATGCCTGTAGCGGTATCCATAACTGCTGAACCAGCTGGCCAGCCGTGAGAGCCGTCACTTGAGCTTATGAAGGTGCCGGCGTAGGTCATTGTTGCGGTATTAAAGTAACCATCATAAGCAAGGCCTGGAACAGGCGCGTTGGCGTCGCCGGGATCGCTCGACAGTTTGTAGGCTGACGCGGCTGACCATACAACGTAATTTCCATGGACTACGGGCCACCAGATAACATAACGGTCTCCCGGAAGTTTTTGGGCGGTTCTCCAGATCCGCGAGCCGGTTGCGGCATTAAAGGCATATCCGTACATATCCATTGAAGCGACATACACCACGCCATTGTCATAAGCAGCTGATTGCATTACCGGTCCGCTTGTTTGGTAAGACCACACCTGTGAGCCATTTGCGGCGTTCACTGCATAAAATCTCCCGTCACGGTTGCCAATGTAGACCCTTCCGTCCGCCACTAAAGGATTAGCACTGTATCCTGCTGATGCCCCGGTAAAGGTCCAGTTAGTTGCGCAGGTTGAGGCATTAATGGCGTAGAGTTTATGGTCAAAGCCCGAGAGGTACACGACCCCGTTATCTACGGTCGGCGCGGCTACCGGAAGCTCGGTGTCAAATCTGCATACTAAATTGCCGTTTTCCGCATCCAATACAATTAATCCCTTTGCGGTTGCGACATAAACCCTTCCGCCGGAAGTTATGAGCTGGGTAGAGCCGCTGATGTACGCTTCAATCGGCCGGTACCACGCAACGTCTCTTAGCGTCGCCACGTTCGCAGGGCTCGCAGACGTGCGCTGCGGATTGGCGCCGGCAGTAGGCCAGTCCTCAGAGCCTGTTGGCTGGCTCGTGATGTTGATCGACACGGTTGCGGTGTTTGAATTGACAACGCCGTCGTTCACGCGCCAGGTAAATGAATCTGTCCCTTCGTAGCCCGCATTGGGGGTGTATGTTCGCGTTCCTCCTGTGCCCGTAAGCGTGCCTTGTGTTGGCTGCTGCAATATGGTGAACGTGTACGGTCCGGGCCCGTCAGAGTCAGTATAGGTAAGTGAAATAGTAATCTGTGTCCCTACTGTGGTGCTCCACGAACTGTTTGACGCTACAGGAGCCGCGTTTCCGGGCGATGCTGCCTGCGTGGTCGCGCTCGCAGAGGCAGACTGCGCTGACGCATTGCCTGCCGCGTCATATGCGGAGACGGTGTAGGTATAAGTGGTAGAAGCAGCAAGGCCAGTGTTTTGATAGGTAGTCGCGGTTGTGGTGGCGATCAGATTAATACTACGGTAGACGCGATATCCCGTAACGCCCACGTTGTCGGTTGACGCGGTCCAGGACAGGTTGATCTGGGACGAGGAGGTGGCAACTGCCGTAAGGCCCGTAGGAACAGTGGGCGCCTGAGTGTCAGCGCCTCCACCAGCACTTGAAATTTTAGCCGCAGTATCCGCAGCAAGCTGGCTTATGGGGAGCGCGAGCTCTCCTGCGCCGTTTGCGGTAATGTTCTCACTACCAGTAATCTGCAGCGCCGCATCCGGCTCTGCCGTATCCCACCACTCCACCGCGTACTGCGCGCCAGGGGTAAGTCCTCCGATGCTCACGGTTGCCGAGACAGGAGTTATCGCGACATTGTCTACTATATTTCTCCAGGTGTACGCCGAGTTCCGTATCCATACGTGCGCCTTCTGATTCACCAGGTCTTTTTGTCCATACGCGAGTATCCTCGAATCCGACGAAGTGGCGTTTATGTTCTGGTAGTTCCCGTTGTTCAATGGGATGCCGGAAACGAAATTATAAAATGCCTTGTACAGCGGCCGGTGGTCAAAGCCGCGCTGTGTGTTGTAGATGTGCTCATTGACAAACCAGTATGATTCTATGAGCCCGCCCGGGTTCAGGCCTGCCCAGAGGAAACTCTTCAGCCATACTCCCTGCGTATCGTTCAAGAACAGGGTGGTTGCAGGGTAGCCAGAGCCCGAGTCAAGAAACCCAGTTTCTCCCCTGATGACCGGCTTGTTCGCCCCTCCCGGGCGAAGGGCGCCGTATTGCATGCTTATCTGCTCGGTTGCAAGAGCGCTGTCATTAAAAACCGGATCAGTTGGTCCAATGTAGCGGTGTACATCTGCGAAATCCACATCAGGATAATTTGAATTTGCCCAGAACTCGGTGCGCGGGAATGAATTCCAGAACGACGTCGTTACCAGATGTTTATTCGGCGTGAATTGGTGCATATACTTCCCGAGCTCGTCCGTGAGGGTATAATGCCTTGAATTAAACGGGTCCCCTTCGTTCACCAGCTCCCATGAATGAATGTTCGTGGAATAGCCCCATCTTGCCTGCAAATATCTCCACCATGCCTGCTGGAGCCATCTTCCCGCAGTCACCGTCCTGAAATCGCCGTAAAAATTGTTCGGGTCGGACGTGCCGCCGAAGTCGCCTGCGCTGTTCAAGAGGAGCAGCGCGTAGTCGTCCTTTTCCATGATCACGGTCTTGAGGTAGATGTCGTACTGATGCGCAAGATCAAGCGCCTTATCAAATGCATATGAATTCCTCTGCTGGAAGTATAAATGATGCTCTGGACTTGATTTTGTAAATATGTTTGGGCCGTATTGGCCGCCGCCAAGATCTTCCCTTAGCTCAATGGTATCGATATACACCCTTGGCCTGGCTGTGGAAGCTCCCTCCTGCACATTCTCAAGCACTAAATAAATGTAATTGATTGCTCCTATATAGTTGAGATTGCCTGGATTCCATGTTCCTGTCAGGTATTGCCATCCGTTGCTGTCCTGCACATAGGCAGTTATTGGAGTCCCTGAGCCGCCTTCATCGCAATTGTCGCCCAGCCAGCCGCCTACCTTTGCCACAAATCCGTAATTCGGGAATGCCGCGTTCCTCGGCCCTGCTATGTTTCGTGAATCATATCTTATTCTTATCTGGTAGTTCGTGTTTGGCTTTATGGCCTGATAATTTCCAAATGCTCCTACGAACCTGCAGGAGTCATACCACTGCGTGCCTGCATCTGTATATCCCAGCATGAGCTTCATTGACTGCCCTTCTTGTGCTGAGCTGTATGTCACGAGACCTGTTCTTGGTATGTACCCGCCGTATGTGCCCCTCATCTCGTACCATGGGTTCCACGACGATCCGAAAATAGACCAGCCCGACAGCCAGAACCGTACAAGCTGTATTTTGTTCTGATCCAGGGCCTGGAAAAGAGTATTCACAGCCTGGTTGTCCGTGGATAAGCCGGAATTGATGCTCAGCGCCGGGAAATACGTTCCGTTCTCGAATTCAAAATATCTTGGGTCGCTGGCCACCTTCACAAAGCCCTTGTTCGCGGACTGCGATACGGTGAACGGCATTGGCGACGACTCCGTATACCCCTGGGAATCGCGCGCCGTGACCTTGTACTGCCAGTTTCCGGTCTGCGGCGGAGCGAACCTTATTTTCCATGCATACGCACCAGTAGGATAATACCAAGGCAAATTATTTCTTCTCTCGTCAAGAAAATACTGATAATAAAAAGCGGGAACTGTATAGGTAGTCTGCCAGTTGTCAGAGGTGAAGACGCCATTTACGGTTATGCCTGTCCCTGATTGAATGCCCGCAGGAGGATTTTCGTCGTAGGGAAATTGCAGGTTCTGGGAAACTGTGGCGACATCGAACGTCGCCTCAAATTTTTCGTATTTCGGGACCTGGCTGCCTGGATATTGGGAAACGTTCGTAGCGATGCCGGATATTGCCGGGCCGCCGCTCACAGCCGCCTGCGTGGTCGCGCTCGCAGAAGCAGACTGCGCTGACGCATTGCCTGCCGCGTCATACGCGGCAACCGCGTACGCATACGTGGTTGAAGCAGTGAGGCCGGCATCCTGATATGTGGTTGCCGTGGTGGTGGTGGCGATCTGGAATCCGCCGCGGTAGATGCGATAGCCAGAGACGCCCACGTTGTCGGTTGACGCGGTCCAGGACAGGTTGATCTGGGACGAGGAGACCGCGGTGGCCGTGAGGTCTGCGGGCACCGTGGGCGCCTGGGTGTCGGCACTAAGGGTGATCACCACGCTGCAAGCGGCAGTCACGCCTGCGCTTTGAACCGTGACGGTTGCGTTTCCGGGAATCGTGTAGGCGATGGAAAAGGTTTGCCCCGTGCCCGCATCAGGGACGCCGTAAGGAGCTGACCAAACATAGGTGCCGTCTCCGCCAAAGCCCGCGGCAACGACTGCGGCACCCACAGGAGCAGATGCAGGAGTAATGGAGCAGGCAAGCGCGCCCCGGGGAGGAGCAATCGAGAGGTTCGTGCCGATCTCAAACACCGTGGGGTCATCCCCTCCTTCCTGGGCGATCTGGGTGTACCTGCTTGACTGAAGGGATTCGGTGATCTCGTAGCCGCTTGAGCCGCACACATACACATAGTAGTGGCCCGAGGCAAACGTGTTTACGGGGTCAACGGGAAGGGCAGAGATGGGGAGCTTCACGCCGACTTCGCCTTGGGGCGTGAAATCCAACGGCACCCAGCCCGTGCCGTCAACATTCCTCAGGTTCTCGCGGGTGACTTGCGCATAGGTCGTCCAGCCAGGAGGAGGAGCAGGAGGGGTCTCGCCGTTGTCAGAAGGGACCGATACGAAAATGCGCGGCGTGGCTTCTCCGGCGCACGAGTTCTGGTAGTTGGGGCCGTCCCAGTCCGTGGGTGCGGCAAGCGTGATCGCCTGCTTCAAGGCATTGGTTTCGGTCAGGCGGCGGGCGTCGCGGGCACGGGCAATGAGCTCTGCGGGGTTCAGGATCACGATGACCGCGGTCGTGATCGCAACAAGCACGCCGATCACGATCAGGATCTC
>Ga0076062_124_pt1 | contig 7518 bp, 9 predicted proteins | sample RifGroB1_FD_68177 | JGI IMG/M metagenome (GOLD analysis project Ga0076062, IMG submission 68177) | Parcubacteria bacterium GW2011_GWB1_56_8
AGCCGAAGTGCGTCGCGAAGCGCCTCGCGTTCCGAGCGGTAGTTCCAGTACCGCGTCCCGCCTGTCGCCGGCCCTAAATTCGTGTTATGAACCGCCACGAAACTCTTGAGGCCGGTTTTTTTATCCTCAAAAAACGCCACGAGCTCGTGGTTGTCGAATTCGGGAAGGGATGAGACGGAAAATTCCCTCATGGTTTCGCGAGGATCTCCTGGATCTTGCCCGCGAGCGTGTCCAAGTCGTCGGTCTTCTCCAAAAACCCGTCCATGCCGAATTCCTGGCTGATGGCCTGGTTGTCGCCGGAGAGGCTGGGCCACGGCTCTTTCATGCTCGTGAGGAATGCGATCCGGATATTCTTGGTCTTGGGGTCTTTTTTCATCTCGATCGCCGCGTCTATGCCGGAGACGCCTGGCATATTGATATCCATAAGGATGAGGTCGGGCTGGAGCTCCTGGGCTTGCTTCACCGCCGCAGCCCAGTTCTGCGCGTCGATAACGTCGCACCCCAATCCCTCGAGCTTTGCTCCTATGATCTCGGTAAAATCTTTCTCGTCATCAACGATGAGGATAAGCGGCTTTTCTCTCATTGTCCCGCAGGGAGGAACAGCTGGATATTCTGAACCATGGCATCCAGATCGTCGGTTTTCTTCAAATATCCGGCGGCGCCGAGGTCTTTTGCGAATTTTTCGTCCGCGCTGAACTCCGCGCGCGGGTCGCCGAAATTGGTCAAAAATACCACTTTCACTCCTTTCATCGCAGGATCTTCTTTTATCTTCAAGAGCGTATCCGCGCCGCTCAAGCCCGGCATCTTCATATCCAAAAGAACGAGGTCGGGCGGGGCCGCCTTGATTTCGCGGATCCCCTCCTCGCCGCCAGACACGGTTTGAACGCGAAACCCGACGGAGACAAGCTTCGTCTTCAAGATCTCGACGAACTCCGGCTCGTCGTCAATGATCAATATAAGAGGCGCCTGTTGAGGCATGGTCGTGAATATGATAGGCTGGGACTTAACAGCCGTTAGTATAGCATATTCGCAGCTCACGTTCAACTTGTATGGTACAAAAGGTCATCCTTGAGATACGGGCAGGTACGGGCGGCGACGAAGCCGCTATTTTTGCGGGTGATCTTGTGCGTATGTACCAAAAATACGCAGGGCGGCGAGGATGGGGCTGGAGCGCCATTGACACCAATCCGACTTCGCTTGACGGCTATAAGACGTTCATCGCCGAGCTCTCCGGCGAAGGCGCCTACGATTCCTTGGAGCAGGAGTCCGGCGTGCACCGGGTCCAGCGCATTCCCAAGACAGAAAAATCCGGCCGCGTGCATACGTCAACCGCGACGGTCGCCGTTCTGCCCGAAGTGGAACCGAAAGAGGTGAAAATAAACGATAGCGACCTCGAAACAACGTTCTCGCGCGCAGGCGGTCCCGGCGGCCAGAACGTGAACAAGGTTGAAACCGCAGTGCGCATCCTCCATAGACCGAGCGGCATTGTCGTTTCTTCCCGCACCGAACGCTCACAGCACGCGAACCGCGAGAAAGCAATGGTCATCCTCCGCGCGAAGCTCTACGAGATAGAGCGCGAATCAGAGGCCAAAAAACTCGGGACGAGCAGACGGGAACAGATCGGCACAGGCGAACGCGCGGAGAAGATCAGGACATACAACTTTCCGGACGACCGCGTCACAGACCATAGGATAGGCAAGAAATGGCATCATATCGAAAAGATCCTGGACGGCGACCTTGATCCGATCGTGCGCGCCTTCCAGGGCCGTACCTGACCTCACTCAAGCCCCAGCACCGCGACGGTCTGCTTAATAAGCGCGAGGCATACCGCGGGCGGCAATAAGCTGTACGAGAGCTCGCCCTCGTCGTCTTTCACCATCCACGGCCGCTCCGTGACCTTGACGCGCTTCTCGGCCGCGTCGTATTCGTACTGATACGCCGGGGTGATCTCGTAGTCGTCAACGTATTCTTTTGCCTGCGCGACCGGAATCGCGTTTCGCAGATATACCTTGGGCACGCCGTGCAATTTCAAAAGCTGCGCCATGATCTTGCCGTCTGTCGCGAGGCGCTCTTCGAGCGGCTTCACGCCGAGTTCATCCCCCTCCTTAGACACCATTCGCGCGCTCTTGCACGAAGGACCGTCGCACATGAGGTAAAAGGCCTTCTGCGCTTCATCGAAGCCCACGTTATTCGTAGGCAAGAGGCGCATACTGCGCGGCGTCTTGCATATGGGACAGATCACGCGGTACTTGATGCGTTCGTCTATCACGGCGTTCGGCAGGCTGATGAACACAAAAAAGTCCGGGTCGTCGCGATAGCCGATAAGCTCCCGTAAGTACAGAGAATATGTCACCTGATCCATTGCGCGCGGAAAGCCGTCAACGAATATGGCTTGCCGCGGGCGCTTGCTGATCTCGTATTTGATGAGCATGACCACGAGTTCTGACGGCAGGAGAACGGCCGTACTCCGTTTTTTAAAGAAATCGAGCGTCTCCTCGGTGCTGTGAAACCCGCGGTAATTCTTGCGTACGAATTCCAGGAACGCTTCTTTCCCGGCTCTCGTCGAAAGGCCCTCCTCTACGTCGCGTATGATGTCGCCGATGGACATATGTCCAACATGCTCGGCTCCCACCACCTCCATAAAAAGCTTGGCATACGTGCCCTTCCCGGAGTTCTTTTTCCCCAAAAGATACGCCACGAATGTTCCCCCGCGCGAAAAGTACTCCTTGAGCTTGGCGATCTCTCTGCCTGCTTTGAACTCAAAATACTCCTGCCGTTCGGCCGGGTCGTTCAGATTGAACTTTTTTTTGATATCTTCCCGTTTCGTCCGGAAGATAGGAAAATTAAAGCCGCCGTCCATAACGGTTCACGCGATCGTTTTTAACCCCAGTTCGCCCAGTTGCTTTTTATCAGCTTCGGATGGCGCGTCCATCACGGCCGTCTTGCCGCCGGAGCTCGCCGGAAACGTCATGACTTCGCGGATGCTTTTCTCGCCCAGAGCGGCGTAGAGAAAACGATCCAAGCCGGGAGCGATGCCGCCGTGCGGAGGCACGCCATAGGTGAACGCCTTGAGCATATGCTCAAATTGCTTTTTCTGCGCGGCGCTGAAACCGATCAGGTCAAATATCTTCTCCTGGACCTCTGGCTGGTGAATACGGATGCTCCCGCCGCCTACCTCAAAACCGTTCAAGACCATATCGTGCTGAAGGCCTCTGACCTTGGTCGGGTCGCTATCCAAAAGCGCGATGTCATCCGGGTGCGGCGCAGTGAACATATGGTGGGACGGCGCGAATTTGGCCGAACCGGAACCGTGGAAAAAGTCGGTCGTCGTCTGCTCGGTAAAAAGCGGGAAGTCCACGATCCAGGCGAACGCCAGCTCGTCCGGATCTTTCTTGTTTTTGCGCAGGTCCGGCTTATCGCTGCCGTATTTGGACACGGCTTCTTTGTGCGACAAACGCGGCCATGGCGTCCGGGTAATTTTCTTTTCCGGGAACACCACTGTGGCCAGCTTGGTGAACAGATCTGCTGCAAGCTCCAAAATATCTTCCTGGTTCACGAACGACATTTCCACGTCCAGCTGGGTAAATTCCCCGTACGCGCGGTCGGCGCGCGGGTCTTCATCGCGGAAACAGCGGGCTATCTGAAAGTATTTCTCCACACCGGCGACCATCAGAAGCTGCTTGTACTGCTGTGGCGACTGGGGCAGGGCGTAAAACTTGCCGGGCTGGAGGCGGGACGGCACCAAAAAATCCCGCGCGCCCTCCGGCGTGGTCTTGGTCAAGATGGGCGTCTCGATCTCCCAAAATCCTTTATCCGAAAGGTAGTTGCGGATGAATTGAGTAGCCGCGTGGCGCACGCGCATATTGCGCTGCATTCTTTCGCGGCGCAGATCAAGATAGCGATACTTGAGGCGCGTTTCCTCGTTCACCTCGTATCCGTCGGTGTCAACCGGAAGCGGGAGGGCCTCTGATACGCTCAAAACTTCAAGGGTCTTTGCTTCGATCTCGTGGCGGCCCGTGGGGAGTTTGTCGTTCACCATGGCCGCGGGTCGCTTCTTTACGGCGCCTTTCACTTTAAGCACATATTCCAGCCGGAGCTCGGTCGCGCGTGCGATATCCTGTGAAAATACCACCTGCACCAAGCCGCTCCGGTCGCGGAGGTCAATAAAAATGATCTTCCCGTGGTCGCGGCGGGCGTGCACCCATCCGCAGAGCTCCACTTCTTTGCCGTCGTGCTCCGGCGTTTCGCTGGTCAATATCCTCATGGACTCTTTCATATATAAAACGCGATATGGTAATATTAAGCCAATGCTCGACTTTTCACAAATGATATTCCGGCTCGTGCTTGCGCTTATTTTGGGAGCCGCGATCGGCTTTGAGCGCGAACTCTCGGGCAAAGAAGCGGGCGTCCGCACCTCAATGATGGTCTCTGCCGGCGCAGCCATCTTTTCCGTTATCGCGCTCACGCTCCCCTATCTTGTCGCGCCCTCGCCGGAGCAGATCCCAGAGATCATAGCGCGGAACGGCGGCTTTCTTGCGGTCATCGCGAACATCGTGGTGGGCATCGGATTCCTGGGCGCGGGCATCATCCTTAAGACCGAAGAGCGGGTGCACGGCCTCACGACCGCAGCCGTGATCTGGGTGACCGCAGGCATAGGCGTCCTCGCAGGCCTCGGGCTCGCCATATTCGCAACCACGGCAACCATTTTTATCGCGGGCCTGCTGTATGTCCTCCGAAAGCTCGGCGTGACTGACCGGATACGGCCGGAAATAAATCGCTAGTCAATACCGTAAACCAAAACCGCCCTTCGATAAACTCAGGGCGGTTTTGGTATCCCGGCGTAAAGTCGGGATGCTCGGTTTTACGAACACTCGCTTACGCTCGTGAGTAAAATCGGCGCTGGCAATTCGATAAGCCGGATTCTGTTCCGATTTTGCCCGCCTGCGGCAGACAAAACCAGTGGCGGTCATTTATCTGGATCTTCGATTGCTCTCAGATTCAAGCCCTTGCGGGCTATGCGGCACTCTGCCAAAATTGTCCGATGCGAAGCGAGGTCACAATTTTGAGCACCCCGCCATCGGCGGGGCCCCGCCTCCGCCTTTCGGCTTCGGACGGGGCTCTCAATTTTGTGCTCGCTCGCGCACTCGCGAACAAAATTGGAGCACGGCCTTGCACCCAGTAAGGATTTAGCCGTTTCATCTCCGCTTTCTTATCCCTATCGCGGAGTTGAGCCAACTAGCTTGGGATTGGGCTCTCCCTCGGCTTTCGCCTCGGGACGTTTCTGCTCGCACCTCTCGCATTGCTGCGGCGGGCTGTTAGCCCGTACTATTTTAACCGTTCTAAAAGAACGAGTGGATGTCCGGACTTTCCTCCCCCCACCACTTCTCATGCTGACTCGAAACTGTTTTGAATCCGCTTCCGCAGTTCCGCATACGCATTCTTGAACTGCTTAAGCTTCCTTTCACGAGTCAGGGCGTCCTTCTTGCTGCGATAAACCTCGTAATAGATTAGCTGGAACTGGCCGCGGTGTTTTGTTGACTGATTCGCACCCGCATTGTGTTCAGCTAAGCGCCTTTTCAGGTCCGAGGTGATGCCGATATAAAGCTTGCCATCCTTCTCACTCTTCAAAACATACACGCAGTACATGAGAAGTGGTGGGGGGCGATCGCCTGAATTACCAGCGTGTATATTATAGCATACTATTCCGTAATTTGCAACAAGCAAGACGCCGCGCGGCCTTGAGGAAGCTCTCGGAGCTCAGACGGGCGCGGTCTTATCTCCACGCCCTCGCTTCCCTGTCCAAGATCTTATTTACCAAGCCGTCCGCCACCTTGTTTTCTCCGCGCACCACGTGCTCAAAGCTCACTTTTTTGAAGTCCAGCCGGAGATTCCATAGCTCCAAAAAAAGCGGCTGGAGCTCTTTCTCAAGGATTTTATATCTGCCGTTCAGCTGCTTCACCACTAATTCGCTGTCAACCTTGCATTCCACCTCTGTTTCCCTGGTCTTCTTTTTGCCAAGGATCTGTTTCAGCTTTTTCAGGGCGAAGATCACTGCCTGGTATTCTGCCTGGTTATTCGTCGCGTGGCCGATATATTCGCCGTATTCCTTGCCGCCCAGAACCACGCCGATCGCCGCAGGCCCTGGGTTGCCCCTGGAGCCGCCATCAGTATGCACAACTATCCTGCTCTCAAAAAGCTTGGCTTTCATGGTGTGATCTTTTTCCAAGGCAATGGATCGCTCGCTTTCAAAGAAAAGCCCGCTGCGCGCTTATGCCCGCCGCCACCGAATTTCATAGCGATCTTTGCGACGTCTACTGTGCCGTTCGACCGGAGAGAAACGCGCTTTTTGTTCTTATGGACGCTCCACACGATCCCAAGGGGCGGGAATTTCTCTACCAGAGCGTTGCCTATTTGAGAATGCAACAAAGGGCAATTCGCCGCACACGCGGTATGGCCCTCAAACCGCACCCTCTGCGCGGTCTCCCGGATCACCTGGTCCACGAGTTTTTTTTCGTACCCAAGAAGTATCCCTCCCTCATGAGCGTACTGTCGGCGCAGATCGGGACGTTCAAACTCACGCGCGAGTTTGTCCCACGCTGCAAAATTAAGATCGCGGGAATCTATGAACGCGCATAATTCTCTGCTCTTCGAGAGCCGCCATGTCCACAGATCCGAATCTTCAATATAGGCAATGAGCTTAGGCGTCGGCTTCTCGGGATGGAAATACTTCCAGGCGAGCACTGCGCCGGAATGCCGAAGCGAGAACGAATAATCATGGGTCGCCTTTACCGCCTTTTCGGCGCTTATATGATGATCAATGGCGGTGACGCGCTTGTTATCGCGCATCAGCTTGCGCAAAACCTCTGGCGATCTATACGCGAAGTCAATAAGATAGATATCTTTATTCACGAGGCCGGGCGGCGGAGTATCCCAGTTCGGTGCAGGGACGTAGCGCGCCCGGTCCCCGAATTTTTTCCGCGCAGCCCATGCGCCGCCAAACCCATCCGGACAATCGCCGTGGTAAATGACCACGATCTTCTCCTGTATGGAAGAACTCATATATCTGCATTATACCAAAAAAAGCGAAGGGCCTTTCTCCGAAGAAAGGCCCCATGAAATTCCGGTTAGAGGGGGGTGTTCATCCGCACCTGAAACGAGGTCAGCCGATGAGGTCAGCCGCCCCAGCGACTCACGACGCCGTCAGCGGCGCGGATACATCCACCCGCCCTCTCCGGAACGGATGCTGCAGCTGGAGACCCGGGTTGCGCATACGTAGGTGTACGCTGCGCAATGCCGGTTTTTGAACGGATTTCAGGTTATCCGTCCATGGAACAGCCCGCGTGCGCTCCTCGCCGCCCCGATATCTCTGTCGTGGGGGTTGGTGCGGACGCAAAGCTGCTGCGCCACTTAATTCCTTCCATTCCCTTAGGAAGGAATTCAGGATCCTTGAGGCGCAGACTTGTTTCCTGCCTTCTACCTCCCGAAGATTTTTCTCGAGCGCGGCCGCGGTGAAGCGAC
>Ga0076062_138_pt1 | contig 6994 bp, 11 predicted proteins | sample RifGroB1_FD_68177 | JGI IMG/M metagenome (GOLD analysis project Ga0076062, IMG submission 68177) | Parcubacteria bacterium GW2011_GWB1_56_8
CGACGCACTCGCCTGCGCGTGTAGGCAGGCTCGGAGCCCAGCATGATCGCTCGCGCCATCGACCCCGAAAACGCCTATTGCTGGCGTTGTGGCATGCCGCTGCTGGACTCGCAGTGCGGCTACGGCTACGGTGGCGGCGATGGCTGGGGCGGCGGCAGCGGCTACGGCTACGACGTCGGCGTCGGCGATGGCTGGGGCGGCGGCAGCGGCAATGGTAGCGGCAACGGCTTTGGCAACGGCGGCGGCAACGGCTATGGCAACGGCTATGGCGACGGCGACGGCGACGGCGACCCCATCCCCATCTGTGACGATCCCCTTGCCTGCGCGTGCGGGCGAGTATTCCCAAGCAATATTTCGGAAAGTATCTAATTATGTGGCAAAAAATCTCTAACTGGTTTTTCGCGCGTTTAGCGGAAATTTTCTTGCTACTCGTGCTGATTGAGATCGCAATAATCGCTTTTCGCGTTGCACATTGCGACCCTAGCAAGTAATCGCAAATTCCTGTTGACATTTGATGCAAGCAACACTATTCTTCGTTTGAGTAGTCAACGTAACCCAAACTTGGAGAGATTTTCTCAATGAGCGAGATCAAGCAACAAGTCAAGACGCTTCGCGAGGAGCGCAAGGGGCTCGTGGCGCGCCTGAAGGCACTACGGGTCGAGATCAAGACGGCTCGTGAGGCGCTACAGGCTGAGGCGCCCGCCAAGGCCAAGCGGTGCGGTTCGGTAGCGCCACGCATCCAGGCGGTGTTCGGCTTTGGGGCATTCACCTCTAGCGAGCTGGTCGCTAGGGGCATCTACGAGAAGCGCACGTCGGCGAACGTAGTTGCCTGTAACGGCGTGAAGAACGGGACGATGATCCGCATCCAGCGTGGGGTCTACAAGCTGGCTGGCGATCCGTCGGTTGCCACCCCTGCGGCGGCTCCCGAGGTGGCGGCTCCCGAGGTGGCTCCTGCCTCAGCGGCAACCACGGAGGCCGTTGCGGCGCTCTAAAGCTGTGGCGTGGCTCTATGTTCATATCATCGGCACAATCCTGGTCGGATTTATGTTCGGCTGGCTAGATGCGTGGCCGCACGACCGTAACGGCAAGATCCTTGCGGTGGTTGCGGTCGCGCTCTGGCCGGGCGCTATGTTGGCGCTCGGTGCCGCATGGTTCGGGCGCAGGCTTCGAGGATGGAAACCGTGAGAAAAGCAAAAAACCTCAAACAGGCTATAGTCGCGAGCAATGCGCTATACGGCTGGCGTTGCGGCGTTTGTGGCGGCGGGGTCTCACCTTTCGTGATGCGATGCCCGTGTGTGCCTATGCCGCAGCTACAGCCCCTTCTGCCGTTGCCATATACGCTGCCGCAATGGCCGGGGGCCGCGCCGATATACCCGCCGCAGCCTCAACGCTGGGCACCGGCAAGTCCGTTCCAGCCCTATTTGCCGCCCGCCACTATTTGCGGCGGCAGCACCGGCGCCAATCGAGGACGAATATGCAAAAACGTAATTTCGTATGTCTACGTTTAGGCGGCATATTACAAGAAGGTGCAAATTGAATGAGTGAGGAACTCGACAAATCGTTCAAAGCAGTTGATGCTTTTCTTGCTACTCCAACGAGCAGGAATCGTGGACGTGTGCTATCTCTACTGCGTGCTTCAAACGCGGCAGCGGATCGGCGTGAGGCGAAGACGGCAAAACCTCGCCCACAGGTGAAAGACGGTCGCTATCGAGTCGCCGTCGTCGCGGTGGATTCAGCCAGGATCCTCATTGGCGACCCCTGCTACGTATTGCCACCAAGGCGAGGCGCACGCCGGGTTCGCGGAATGACTTACGATGCCGCCTCAAGATCCGAGGATAGGTTTAAGCACGGATTTGGGTATATTGGAGAAGCAGACGACGGCACTCCATGTCTGGCTGTTCTTGTTCACACCTGGATTGGCGACGGTAGCTATCCACTGTTTCTCACGTTCAAGGATGGTCACGCAATAAAAATCGAGATCGATCTCGATCCACGAACTGCCGACATGACGTACGTGATCGATCCCTTGCCTACTTATGTCCCGAAGCGACGAAACGCGAAAACACCGAGTCACTAACAGGAGAATTTTCATGAAGCTAACAGTCGTCAACTCTAACACGGCGAGGATCGAACTCGACGGTGGGCACGGAAGCTCCGCCGACGATGTCGATCTCTACTATCTTGAGGGGCTCGTCGAGCACGGTCCGAAGCTGGTTCGGACCTGCACCCACCGGCTCTGCACGAAGCACTACGAGCTGATTGTCAGCGGTGCGGCAGAGGACAACACGGGGCTTGACAGGCTACTGTCGAAGCCGCTTTCGCTCGCTCGCGCCGCCAAGATCGCGGGATGCCACAAAGACACCATTCGCCGGGCGCTTAAGGCGAAGCGGTTAGTTAGCCTGAGCGAAGGCGACGTACGTGATTGGGACAAGGCGCGCAAGTAGCGGCTTGTGAAAAAGAACCCCCTGGAACTTGCGCAGCCAATTCAGGAAGCCCTTGTGTTGTTTGAGGTTTTTCGACGATTGGGTTTTCCTGCCAGTAATGTTTATTTTGTCGCAGCAGATCACTCTGGAGCGATGCAAGTTCGTGAAGGGAAATTAGCGTTTATTGCTGTTTTCACACCACATGAACTTAGCGAGCAAGAATTAATTTCTGCATGGCAAATTGCAAGCACTGACCTAATCAACGAAAATTTCGACCCCGATGGTTATCGCAAGATGTATTATGGATCCAAGACGGTCAAATACGCTCTTGTAATCGTCAAGGGAATGTTGGCAAAAGGAATGTTGCCTAGACTGGCAAACATGACACCGGCAGGAAATGCGTGAGTTACTGCTAGGTAAGAAATTTGACAAGTTGATGAAGGCAGAAGTTGCTCGCGAGTTCTAACTCTAGCTGGAGGCGCCTATGAACTGCTCTACTTGCGGCGGTAGAATGCCCGAGAGCCCCAACGAAGAATGGGCAAACCACACGGGCGGCAATTGGTCCAAGGTCAATCAGCGCGACGACTACGGTACATGTGTGTCATGTGCCGAGAAGCCAGTGGCGCCCGTCAACACGTCTAGTCCGAAAGCAGTAAAAACGGGCGAGTTTATTACCACCGTGCTCACAATTACGTGGCATGTTGCTGTAACGATCATGCTGTTCCGATGGATCGCGGGTAGCCTCTAACCTGGAGAAAATTATGCTAGTAATTGGCGAATCCATCGTATCATTTCACGAAGCATTTCCTGGTGACAACATCGAAGAGACTGTTGCCGCAATGTTGGAAAAAGCGGCCACCGAGAAGAGGCCGGTGCTTGTCGTGTTTAACGAGGTTGGCGTCGTCGCGAACCCAAACGATCAAGCTGCGGACGTACTGGCGACGTGGGAGCTTAGCGTGAATCGTCGAGGCGAAGCGTATAGGCGGTCGCCCGAAGGCAAAGCAGCCGCCAGGAAGCACGCGGTAGTCGCCAAACAAGCCGCCAAGACCGAAGCTAAAGGCGTCGTACCGTTCGCGATCAGAGATCGCAAAGTGTGGGACAAATATATAAGTAGCGACGGCTACGGCGACGGCTATGGTAGGGCAATCGTGCGTTATGCTTCGCGCTGGGCGGCGTTGATGGACGAGAAGCTAGCCAGCGGCAAGAAGTTAAAGGACATTGCCTCGCACGCTAGCCTTGTCGCCGACGGGGGAGAGGTTAGCGGTGATGGAGCTAACAAGAAAAAAGGCGTAGTAGTCAATTCTGCGATGATTACGGTCAGGATTCCCGAAAAAACGAGGAAAAGTAAGATCGTGTAACCTCAATAACGACGCAGCAATCTATTCTTTTCTTCGTCGAGAGGATTGGAATTCATGCCTCCAAGTCCGCCATCGCAAGTCGTAAGTTACGTCGGCAACGTTTATAGTGTTAGTGATGCAACGTTAATTGCTATGTCCAGTGAAGCCCACAGACTGAGCTTTAGCCATTGGCGCGAACTACGACTAGAACAAGTATGTTTTGATGACACGTTCCACGTAACAATCTCGGCACTAGCCAAGAATAGCGGCTTTTGCGTAGAACCATTTGCGAGCAGTCTCGACCGAAGAGGTTGCGACCAAGCGTTCTACGTTTGGACATTCGCGCCAGACTCGCGGGCCAATCGGGATGACCCGTGTGCCATCGTTCAAGTGTCCAAGAGCGACAAAGGCGAGTTGGTATTCATCAAGGTAGCGAGCGCCTTCCTGGAAATGTCCGCGAACGTTGCAAGCCAGTTCGCAAGTTGGTTGCCTAAACGACCGGACCCTGACGAGTCAAAGGTCAATATGTCGTTCTGGCAATACGACAAAGAGACTAACGCCCTCTCGCGACCGCGCAGGCTCGCCTGTCCTGCGTGGAGCACTATTCAGCAAAATTACCCCGTTGACGTGAGGGTGCAGCTACAACGACTCATGTCGATCAAGTCGCTTGATGGTAAAAATAAGTTGTTTTTATTGCACGGATTGCCAGGAACCGGCAAAACGTTCTTCTTGCGCGCTCTTGCGCGAGAATGGAAAGCCCACGTAAATCTTCATTGTATTCTTGATCCAGAGATGTTTTTCGGTACAGCAAACTACATGACGTCTGTAGTGCTCGACAGTGTGAATGACGACAGCGAAGATGAGGACAAGTGGCGATTGCTTGTGCTGGAGGACACTGGCGAGCTACTTGCGAAAGACGCAAAAGAGCGACATGGGCAAGCTCTGTCGCGTCTCCTGAATCTAACCGATGGACTGCTCGGGCAGGGTTTGAAAGTCGCTGTAGCCGTCACAACCAATGAGCCTATTGACGCGGTACACCCGGCGATTCGTCGATCTGGCCGGTGTCTTGCTAACGTGGATTTTAGGCGGTTCTCAGCGCAAGAAGCAAATGCTTGGTTACAATTATCTAAGTCTTCTGCTAGCGTGAGTCAGGCAATGAGTTTGGCAGACCTATACGCACTTGTCAACGGGACATTAGCGCCAGTAGAGCAAGAGATCGGTTTTGTGCAGTAAGCACAAGATCGATCCCGAGGCCGCCTATTGCTGGCGCTGCGGCGTATGGCTGCCAGACGAGGACTGTGGCTATAGCGACGGCTGGGGCGACGGCGACTACGACGGTGATGGGAGGGGCAACGGTGACGGCAACGGCTTCGGCGTCGGCTACGTCAACGGTAACGGTGGAGGCAGCGGTCATGGCTTTGGCTACGGCAACGGCGACGGCGGCGGCTATGGCAATGGCTATGGCCGTAGCCACGGCAACGGCTGGGGCGACGGCTACGACGGCCCCCTCCCCCTCTGCGACGACGCACTCGCCTGCGCGGCTCGACAGGCGGAAAATGCTTGACTTCCGATTCAGCGCGCGTCAGACTAGCGCAGGATGAATGCTAATTAGCACACTGGAGACGCGATATGCCACGAGTCAAAGCTGTCAAGTGGACGGCTATTTGCCCTAAATGCCTTGCTCCGATTTACGAAACCGAGCATGGAAAGTGGGCCGACGAAAAGCGTGAATTGCGCGAGCTACTTGACGACGCTGTTGGACATGTCAAGTTTGAGCATTCTGGATGGTCCTGTGACGCTCGCATGATCAACCTGAAAGTGACCGCAGCAAGATGGATCGTTCGTTGTGGCTGCGATCTGAATAGTTTCTTGCTTGATGTTGACGATGGCGAGCGTATTGGTACGTCATACGCTAAAGACGTTTTATTTACCGCGCACGAAAATACCCCGACTAAGCCTAGAATGACAGGTGAAGGTTTGGCCCAGCGATACGGGTCGCATCCCACTGGCGGACATGGGCCGTTGACGATTGAGCATCATGAAACTTGGAGCGCCAAGATCAAAAAATCTTGGTGGCGGCGTTCTCAGCAAGTTGAGTTTAGACGTATTACAACATTCGTGTTGTTTAGCGAAGATTTGTCAGTAGGGAGTCAGTTCATTCAGTGACATTGAGATTAGGAGTAGAGGCATTAACGCGCCTGTAGATCAACTGGCAGATCGGTCGAATTATAATCGACGGGCTCCAGGTTCAAATCCTGGCGGGCGCACTAAACTTGACATGCCTAACTCGAACGATAACTATATTTCTGTGTGGGAACTCGGCAACGAACGAGTGATGTTACTGGCCCCGCTTTACGAAGATGGCCCACGTTGGACTCAATGGACTAGGTGGTGTGCTTACAAGCTGCTAGATCCAGTGTCTCGAAGGGCGCTCACGATAAGAAAATCGTTCTTAGGAGAAAACTTTTTGCACTCATCATCAAGTTATGATACCGTCTACGAGACCGTAGTTGGATTTGCCGATCCAGAGAAGCTTAGAGCGAGTCTGCAAACGGATCATGTCTAGTCTTCAGATCGGGGAGACGGGAAAGTTACCGAAGTGAATGTGAGTATTCGTCAGATGGAGGCCGCGACTCTCCTCCGATCCCTAGAGAAGGGGAGCGTCCAGGTAGTTATTGCTGATCCACCCTACGGGATCGCCTATCACTCGAACCGCTATGCCGGGGAAAATCCCCATGCTCCCGTGGCTCGTGATTGGGACTTCCAGATTGGCCCTTTCCTGGCGATCTGCGGAGCGGCACTGTGCGAGGGTGGCGCGGCATACCTCTTCACCCGATGGGACGTCTATCCCTTGTGGGCAAGCGGCATACCGGCTTCACTCGTCTTGAAGAACGTCATCGTGTGGAAGAAGGACAACTGGTCGGCTGGAGACTTGACGGGCGACTTCGGCAACCAGTACGAGATGCTCATGCTGCTCGTCAAAGGCCGCCATCGTCGCAGGGGGTTCCGGTGGTCGAACGTCTGGGAGTTCCCGAGAGTCCAGGCGAAGAAGATGCTTCATCCAACGCAGAAGCCAGTGGGACTCGTCCAGAGAGCCATTGAGGCGTCAGGGGACGAAGGGGGGCTCGTCGTCGATCCTTTCTGCGGATCTGGTACGACAGGCGAAGCGGCTCTCGCTTGTGGCCGCAGGGTGATTCTAGGCGACATCGACCCAGCGATGGTTCGCATGACCTG
>Ga0076062_128_pt1 | contig 6861 bp, 13 predicted proteins | sample RifGroB1_FD_68177 | JGI IMG/M metagenome (GOLD analysis project Ga0076062, IMG submission 68177) | Parcubacteria bacterium GW2011_GWB1_56_8
CCTCTTCGGGGTCGATGGCGCGCAGGATCATGCGGGCTTCGCGGCCTGCCGCACAGCGCAAGCTAGCACGTCGCCGCAGAGGGGGAGGGGGGCGCCGTAGCCGTAGCCGCGACCGTTGCCGCCGCCGTAGCCATAGCCCCAGCTATAGCCGTCGCCGCGTTCGTGGCCGTAGCCGTAGCCGTAGCCGTTGCCGTTGCCGTAGCCGCCGACGCCGACGCCGACGCCGTTGCCGGTGCCGTCGTCGTTGCCGTCGCCATAGTCCGAGCCCGGCAGCCACGAGCCACAGCGCCAGCAATAGGCGGACTCGGGGTTGATGGCGCGAGGGAGCGCGTCGTCGCAGAGGGGGAGAAGGTCGCCATCGCCGCCGCCATTGCCGTCGCCATTGTCGAGGCAATCCTCGTTGTTTCCAAACTTGTAAATAGCCATAGCCATATACCCATCACCGCAAGCGTCGCCATAGTCATCTCGGGCTCCATCGCCATTGCCATCGCCGTCGCGGTCGCCGTAGCCATTGCTGTAGCCGCCGCCCCACTCCGAGCCCGGCAACCACGCGCCACAGCGCCAGCAGAAAATATTGTTGGATTCGACCACCACCGCTACTTTCGCATCAATTTCGGGTTCTTTACCGGATCAAACCGTTGCCTGCCGTCCTTCCCAAACGTGTAGATTTCGCTAACTTCACGTACTTTCGGAAAATCAGCAGCATCAGCCGTAACGTCCATCGCCTCGATAACTTCGCGAGTTCGTTGTCGCATGCGTTTATGCCAAAATTTCTTGTCGTCCTTTTCGGAGCGACACGATGTGAAACCAGCAATAGATGTGCTCCGCCGAGAACGACTCACTTTTCATGGGCCTTCTTCGCTTCGTTGACGGCAAAAGCAAGAGCGTCCAGCGGATAGACGCTCGGAAGTGGACCAGAACCAACCTGCGTAGGCGGATTCGACCAAATATTCGATGAATAGACCGCTTCGCATTCTTTCAAGCGAACATAACGCATTTGCGCCATAACATCAAGTGCGTCCTTCGCGCGATCAGGTACTTCTGGCGAAGAAATGCTGTAAGACGCATCCAAAGCAAGTTCGGGCCAAATTGCCGATTTGGTTTCGTTGAGTAGTAGCTGCGCTCGCTCGATCCTGGTCTCCGATTCTTCCGAATATGCTGGCAGTCTCGGGATCGCAATCTGCGTAAGGATCTCATGCACCTGTCCAATCGACAGGCGCGCGGCTAGCTCGCAGGACCACTCGATTGCGGCAGCCTGAGCCTCGGTAACGGTTAGCTGGTAGCGTTTTGCCATCAGGTGTCAAGAGGCAATGGCAACGACTCTTCCTTGACTGCGGGAACGACTTTGCGCTTCTTCGGGATGGGCGGCGATGCTTTCGGCGACATCTCGCAATAATCCACGAAATTTTTGATCAGCATCCGGCTCTCGTTCGTGAAATCACTATTCTCGAAGATGTAATCTACAAACTTTGCCCTTAGTGACTTTCGCATGACTTTCTCCAGGTTGGGGCCTTGACTGCAACGCGCAACAAGTATAAGATGAAATGTGGAAAAAAGTCAATCACGAAAGGATGAGCAATGGACCCTGACGCAATCTCCCAAGAATTTCGTAATCGAACCGCTCGCGACGTCCGCAATGGGTTAGGGCTCCCGAAGGATACCGGCATCGACGAGAAAAAACTGTGGGCACTACGTTTTAATCGCGCCAAGGCGACACCGGAAGAGGCGCAAAAGCTCAAAGCCTGGATGGCAGAGCATCCAGTAGTGGCCACAGTTGCGGCAACACCGACAGTCACAGCTAAGCCGACAATGCCGCCCGCCTTGACGACCGTAAGCGTGACAACGGAGCCAGCTATAGCCGCGCCAATAACACCAACAACAGTAACGGATCTGGGACCTTTGTCTGGGGCGCAACGAGAAATGTTGCATTTGCTTGACGACTTAACTTGACGCTAACGCAAAATATGTTTCCGATGCTTGGCCCGACCATCGGAGTGGAAGTCAGATTGTCTTGGCGACGACGCGGAGGCGGAGCGGGATCGGCAACGGTTGGTTCGTGAATAGCGGCAAAAGCATCTGGATGGCATGGGGGTGTCGGGCCGTGAGCCGTTGCTCGAAACATGATCAACCATGATCATGTTTCGATTCGCGCTTCACCGGGGCTTGCGCCTGGGCCGAAGCCCCTGCGTCTTACAGCCTCTCCGCGCGCGTTTTGCGTCTCCGGCCAACTGGCGGCGACGATTCGTGCGGATCCCGAAGGAGTCCGCGAAACTGCTTGGCGCGGTACTGCTGCGCCCTTGTGCCCGACTGCGGCGGTGCGTAGACTACGGCTTGAGAAGGAGCGCCAGGGCGAAGACAAGTTCGCAACGCCTAGCGTGCTCGGTGCCAGCAGCACTGTCAAGCATTTTTGGGAGGCGGCGGGAGGATCATGATGCGAGCCATCGCGATGGCAGTTGGAAGCCCCCTCTGCGGCGACGCCCTCCCTTGCGCCATCAACCCCGAGACCGCCTACTGCTGGCGCTGTGACGTGCGGCTGCCGGACTCGGGCGACGGCTATGGCGACAGCTACGGCGACGGCTATGGCGACGGCTACGGCGACGGCCGGGGCGGCGGCTACGGCAGCGGCGGCGGCAGCTACGGCGACGGCGACGGCTACGGCAACGGCAACGGCCACGGTGGCAGTAGCGGCGTCGGCGTCGGCGACGGCGGCTTCGGCAGCGGTAACGGCGTCGGCGACGGCCACGGCGCCTCTCTCCCCCTCTGCGACGATGTGCTAGCTTGCGCTGTGCGGCAGGCCGCGAAGCCCGCATGATCCTGCGCGCCATCGACCCCGAAGAGGCTTGCTGCTGGCGTTGCGGCGCGTGGTTGCCGGGCTTGGAGTATGGCAGCGGCTACGACAGCGGCAGCGGCGACGGCTACGGCTACGGCGACGGCGACGGCTGGGCCAGCGGCGACGGCTGGGGCAACGGCTCGGGCAACGGCTACGGCAACGACGGCGGCGGCTGGGGCGGCGGCTGGGGCGCCCTCCTCCCCCTCTGCGACGACGTGCTCGCTTGCGCGATCCGGCAGGCAGGCGAAACTTTTTTCGACCAACCTCCTGTACGTAGTACAGGAGAGTAGCTGGAAACTGGGGGCTACGGCACAAAACCCTTGACAGGAAAATCGCCTCTGGCGTATCGTTCTTGATACGCGGTCGAGCGCGTACTCTTTCGGCTCCCCTGGCCCGCAAGGGCCAGGGGGGGGTGCCACTCGAAAGCCCAAAGGGAAAGAGACTCGACGGCGAGCAACCCAGGAATACATTGCCGAAGGACTGAATATGTCCCATGTGCGCCCTTCCCACAAAATCCAAACTGAACGCACCCGCTACATGGATCCACGGGATCTTAAAGCGTATTTATGCTTATGGCAATTTACGCCAGAAGAACTTACCTGCGGAACAACATCAAGATTAGCTGATGCACTAAATATTCACCGCGAAACAGCCGGATTTATCCTCAAGCGGCTCGTGGACGACGGCCTTATCAACCGACGTGGCAAGCACGGCATCCAGCTAGTCCGGTTCCAAGGGCGGAGCATGTTCCACGCCCACGGGGATGACCGCGGGTGCCGCGGAAACTATCGGGGGCCACTCCCAGTGCCCCTTCCCCCAAGAGCGAAGGTCACCGCTGCCGCGAGTATCCTTCCGGCGAAAACGCCAAAAGCGAAGATAACGGTCTCCAAAGGCGCATTCCGTAAGGCGATGACGACGTTTTCTGGCAAAAGCAGGCCCGGAGGAAAGCCTGTGGAAAAGTCGGCCCAATGTCGGATCCCGCCCGGCCCGACATTTGAGGTCAAAGAATCCCCGGTAAGTGGACGATATTGCTACCGAATGTCAGAGATAGTTTGTGCAGCAAGTGCGTCTCTATACTCTATTAGTAATTTAAATAAAAGTAATAGAGTAGTAGAGTGTAGTAGAAAAGTAGTAGATAGTTATTGTAGTAGAAATTCTAAAGTAGAATACAGCAGGGGTTGTGCCAGAACTATGTTTCCACTAGGACAACAACTTTCCCAAGCCATACTAAAAGTAAGACAGCAAAAGACTGGTGTTGAGATTGACCGATTTAGCAAAGTAGCAACTAGACATATCAAGAGGGCAGAACGACAATTAATCGAAGCAAAAATCAACCCTTGCTATTTTGAAGATTTTGTCCGCTTTGCCGACAAAGAAGCAACTTGTCGCTCTGACGGCAAGTTAACACTCTGTCCAATGGCATTTCTGGACCAAGAAACCACTATCGGGTACTTCATCGGGAATTTTAAGAATACACACATTAACCAAGCAGCGGTAAATCGAGAAATCAACAAACTGGAGCCAGCCCTGGCGGACAAACATAGATATTTTGTTAAGCATTTTCTTGATTGGTTGTTGAAGGAACCCGCCAAAATAATTACCTACGATTTTCCAAAAGAGAAGTTTTGGGTCGAAAAGCTAACGCCCCGGATCCCGGTCCTGCGAACTCCGCCTTATGTCCTATGGGCGAAAAAGAACAACGTCCCCGTTACCCCGGAGGAAGAAACGTGGTAGGCGCTATCGTTACTACGTTTGGTGGACGTTACCGGATTCCGCGCGGCTGGCCGCCCCTCTGCCGGGTTTTGGCGGCTGCCCCCACGTCGGGCCGCTCTGGTCGGCAGACCGCTCCAGCGGCTCGGTTAGGTGGCCGCATTCTGGCGCCCACGGGTCGCCGATGAGTTCGGTTGACATTCAGCTCGAACGGGAGGTGCTGTCGCAGTCGCTTCGGGACACTAGTTTTCTATCGCAATCTTCGCGTATTTTGCAGCGTTATCATTTTGTGGATCCGCTGCATCGCTGGATCTGGACTCAGCTTAAAGATGTGTGGGACTCGACGCGCGAAGTTCTATCGGGATCGGTCTGGAGGGCTCGGTTAGCGAAGGATTTTTTGGCGGATCCTGTTAAGCTAAATGGACACCAGCAACGATTGCTGGAGCTAGTCCGCATGAGCATCGTGTCGCCCCACGCAGCATTGGGGGAGATCGCTCGGCTTGCGAAGCTCGCCGAGTTAAGAAACGGCGGTCTTGCTGCCTACGAGCGGGCGACGAGTGGCGATGTTGTCGAGGCTGAGAAAGCGTTGCAGCGCATGTCCGAGGCTACTCGCCAGATGCACGGCGACGAAGAGGAGGAGGACTGGCTTGCGGATCCGGCCAAACCCCCGTCCTGTGCTGGCTCCATCGAGCGGATACCGCTTCCGATCCCGACGTTGAACAAGCATATTGGCGGTGGCGTGTTCGCAGGGCACATGGGGTTGATCCTCGCAACGACGAACATTGGTAAGAGTGCGGCACTGGTCTCGTTTACCTATCACGCGCTTGTTCACTCTACGGCTGTCGTGTTGCACCTTGCGACAGAAGAGACGAAGCACGAGCTGTTTAGCCGGTACGACGCTAGGCTGTCTGGCTTTGATCGCTCTAGGATCCTAAGCAACGACCTAGAGGCGCACGAGCGGTCGCAATTACTAGCCCGCAGGGCTTCTAGGGCTAGCGACTGGAAGGGGCGGCTGAACGTATTGTCCATCGGGTCTGACGTTGACGTCGGTAAAGTTGAAGCCCACGTCGAGGCGGTTCGGCTGAAGAGCCCTGGGCGGCTGCTGCTTCTCGCGATGGATACGGGTGACGATCTACGCCCAGCCAAGCCGACAGGCTCGTCCTGGCAGGACCAAGGTGAAGTGTATAAGCGGCTCAAAAACTTAACGCAAGAACCCCGACTAGCCCCGCTTGTCGTGTGGGTCACGACCCAAGCGGGCCGAGAGTGGGAGGGTAAAGTCCCGCCCGCCCGCGCGGTTTCCAAAAGCTACGATAAGGCCCGAAAGGCGGATCTTATGGTTGCGTTGAGCGCAGGCGACAGCGAAGCGTCGGGCATGCTTGGCAAGGGCAACACGGCCATCGACGCGACCATCGTGAAGAGCCGATTGGGTCATGTGAAGTGGTTCAGGGTCTCATTGGAGGCGAACATGGGCACGTCCGTCTTTACGGAGCACGCGAGCGGCGGTGGCTCGTTTACGACGGACGAAGAAGAGGAATACGCTTGATCTCCCACGTCGTCGAGGGCGAAGAAGCCTACTGCTGGCGCTGCGGCACATGGCTGCTAGATTCGCAGTCCGGCCACAGCAACGGCATCGGCTACGGCGGTGACAATAGCGACGGCGACGGCTATGGCAACGGCGACGGCTTCGGCAATGGCAGCGGCAACGGCTACAGCTATGGCACCGGCTGGGCCGTCGGCGACGGCTTCGGCAATGGCGGCGGCGACGGCGACGGTAACGGCTACGGCTGTGGCGACCACCTTCCCCTCTGCGACGACTCGCTCGCCTGCGCGTGCAGGCAGGCGCAGGGGCCAGCATGATCCCCCACGCCATCGACCCTGAGCGAGCCCACTGCTGGCGCTGCGGCACATGGCTGCCGGACTCAGCGACGGGCAGTGGCGACGGCGATGGCTCCGGCTATGGCCACGGCGACGGCCACGGCAACGGCGACGGCGACGGCGACGGCTGTGGCGACGGCGGCGGTTGGGGCGACGGCTACGGCAGTGGCAACGGCAACGGCTGGGGCGACGGCTACGGCAGCCCCCTCCCCCTCTGCGGCGATTTGCTCGCCTGCGCGTGTAGACAGCCGGGGTGATCCTGATCGATCATGCTTCGAGCAACGGAGTTTCTAGTGTCCTTCAACATATCTGACTATGTTCATGACAATCTCGACGTCGTTCGAGTTGCCGAGAGTACGGGCTCTGGCGGGGAGATTGTTTGCAACTGTTTGTTTTGTAGCGGGAATCAGAAATTATGGGTTAACGAGTCGAAGGGTCGATGGATT
>Ga0076062_129_pt1 | contig 6794 bp, 5 predicted proteins | sample RifGroB1_FD_68177 | JGI IMG/M metagenome (GOLD analysis project Ga0076062, IMG submission 68177) | Parcubacteria bacterium GW2011_GWB1_56_8
GAGTCCAAGTTCACGCTGAATAGCCCCTACTTCCTGTGCAAAATTTGCAGAATTTGCATTGAATCGACGTAGGCGCTCTGGCAAATCACGCATCCGATATGCCTTACCGGCAGCTTCCCTATTGCTTCTGATGCTATCAGGAGATATCGACACAATCACGGCTTATACCTCCGCCATAAGGCGGTAGAATTGACGATTCCAGGCTAGTTCCCGAAGCGCATACTCTCGGCCCGCTTGGCCAATTTTCTGCCGATATTCCACGTCGCAAAGTAAACGTTCGACAATGGCCCTAGTTTCAAACGCCGATGATGAGGCCAGCACATTGGCTCCATCTACAAAACCATCCATATACATACCAAACGTCCGAGGCCAAACTACCGGAATGCCGCACGAGAGGGGCCGGGCTAATTTCATGCCATACCCACCATGTCTCCAATTCCAGGAAATCCCAACATAAACCTTGCAGGCGGAATAAACAGCCGGATAGTCGCCACAAGCAAAGTGCCCACGATACTTGTGCCTACCGGCCGTGTATCCAGGCCAACCATGATCCTCCTCGTCCGACCCCCAAAAGTTAATATCGAGATCCAAGAGCGGATCAAGCATCATGTGTATGCAATCAGCCTTCAGGGGGCCATACGCACGTAAACAGCTCCACTTGTTGAGGGGGGCATCTCGCTCAGATTCAGCACAACACGCAAAATGGCATCGTCCATCTGAGACAAGATCGGACCCGAACCGCTTGTCAGGAACTAGATCCTCATCCCTAAGCGGAAGACACCCAAACGGCATATAGTGAATAGTTGATTCGGGAAATGCTTTTTCGTATGCCGCTGTTTCAACACGGGCGTTAACCGCAATATGCTTGAATCCATGGCACCCCTGAATTCCTTGCAGAAGCGTTGGACCCTGCTCTGACGGCCAAGCAATAACCTTGTGATTCCTAAATAAACTCTCAAAAGCCTTACGGGCTACGCCGCTTAGCCAAAACGGCCACCTAAAAATATACAGATCGGCGCCCCATGCCGCTGCTTGTTCGAGAACATCAGCTATAGATTGCTCCGACCTCTCCCCGCCCCTAGTCCAGACATGCGCTGAAGAGTTTTGCGCCTCTTTGTGCGCTACATCAAAAATCCTTACATCTATGTCTTGGGCCAAACGCGGGAGATACCATAGATCAGTCTCCATCTCGCTAGTCCACGCGATCCAGCCAATGCGAAGTGGTGTAACTCCCTGTTGCGGGCTGATCGGAGCCGGTTCCCAGATCCGCTCATAGTTCTCAGAACGACAGTATGGGTGCCCCTCTACAAAATATCTACCATTGTCTAATGGCGAAGGGGTGGCGGGTAATGGTTGGGGTATAACTTGCAATGGCTGAAGATATAATCGCTTCAAAGTGACGCAATCAAGAACACCAGTCACGCTAATACCCATAGCCGCTTGATAGTCCGCTACCGCCTTGGCAAACTTCGGAGAGCGAGCCCCGTAGATCCTAAGCCACGACGGCAAGTCTCTCACTCTATACCCCTTGCCCGCTTGTTCCACGTTGCTGCCGATGGCTGTTTGTATGTCAACATTAGGCATAAGCCCTACCTATTATTCCTTCCTGGCCTTGAATGTCCGAAACAGTCCATGGTTCCACGTAGTTGCCTTATCAACCCTCAACCCAGCACTCATAAGTAATTCCCTGCCCTCTACCTCCGTATATGGCGCCGCATATGGCGCTCCAGCCCCGTCCGTACACCACGCGAACGCTTCATGCTCTGTAATGCCATGTTTGGCTACAAGGCTCTTGATCTGCCCCGCAAACTTCCCCCACAACCCCTCTGTGTATAACATCAAATAGCACACACCACTAGGCTTTAATACTCGCGCAAACTCGGCCACAACTGGATCCGGCTCAGCGATATGATGCACCACCCCATGACTCGTAACGACATCGAACGATTCAGACGCGAACGGTAACAAATTACTAACAGTAAGATGCACAAACGACGGCATCACAAACTTCTCATCCGGCTGCACAATCTCGCCAAATCGACTAGCGGAAACTACAAGGTTCTCTGGCACAATGTCACAGGCCGTGACTAACGCTCCCCTGACGGCATACGATCTTGCGTCCGAGCCCCCACCGCAACCATATTCCAGTACCGTCTTGCCGCCATACATCCCGAACTCCTGCACTCCTGCATGCTCAGGATAATACCCCTCTTTGTCAAACGGATACGAGCCAGCCTTTTGCCAATGCCTCAGCGACCGCTCGCGATACCCAATATCATTAGGCGCCACAACATCATTAGTGAGCGTTTCCGCAACCTCACCAGAAAATTCTACGCCCATCGGCAAAGAGATCGCAACGGGATTCACCACAGGAGCTAGCTTTTCCGCCTCATACAATTCACGACTCAGGCTACTATCATGAGCAATGGTGCTGTTGCTATGCACTCCCGACGCACCATGCGGATCGCATCGCCAAATCGAGTCGGGCTCCAATCGAGCGACCTGCTTTCGCATTTGCTGGCAGGCTTCTATTTGCGGATCGACAACTAGCTTGCCGTCGAAAACCCCACGCCATGCAATCTTGGCCTCACGAGCGATCCGTTGATTTACCAACAAGTCCTCCATATTCTTCAAGCCAGAATCGCAGAAGTTACCATGCTGCCTGTGTATTCTAGCAAGCACGTCGCTACGTACGGCAATATTGGCCCATGAAGCGGTAAATCCACCAGCGGCGAGCTTGCTTTGAGTTTGATCGCTCGTATCTGGCGGCGAGCAAACCTCTGCAAGCTTCCCATTGCGAAGCACTACATAAGGCCCGAAGCAGGCTTCGTGACTTTTCAGAACTTCAGCGTCACGTTCTAGCTTCTTGGGGAAGAAGTAATCGTCAGAGCCCAGCCTCGTCCAGTATTCGCAACGCTCAACGGCAATCGCCATGCCTACTTCGTTCATCGCAACGCCACCGCGATTCTGCGGGTAACGAGCGTAGAAGATCCTCGGATCGCGCTCTTGCCATTCCCGCATCACGGTCGGGGTATGGTCGGTCGAGCCATCGTCCAAAACGAACGCAACCCATTTCTGGTACGTTTGGTCCAGCAACGATTGCAACGCTCGCGGCAACGTATCGGCACGATTGTAGGCAGGAACGATAACCGCAAATGTCTCAGATAGCTTCTTCAAATTTTTCATCCCCAAAATTATGTCAATCTCGTCTCCACCAAACGGCCTTGGTTTGGATCCAATAATTCTAAACGCTTCAGGCGGCAAAGCGCTGTCAGGCACTCGACGAAACGTGGCATCGGCAAATCTAATATGGCGATCCACACCTCCAAGACCACCATAATACTGTATCGCCTTGAACACAAGAGATTTTCCTACATTCCCGTAGTGAATAATCTCGAATGGCGCCTTCCCTATGCTGCCTTCCTCCCTATGCGTCTCCACCATCGACACGAACCGTTGCGGTACTTGGGCTCGATGTGTCCCCCTCCTCACGTCGAACTTCAGCCGTAGATCCCACCGCCATAGCTTCAAGTACCAGCCATCGTCAAACCCGTCATCCGTCCGAGCCCAGCAAGTATTCCGCCACAATTGCGTATAATGAAATCGCCAAGCGGACTCGGGCCTCTTGATGGCGTCGGCGGCGAAGTCGCGCAGGCTAGCGGTGCCAGCGGCGTCCAAGACCTCATCGCCATCGACCCAGTACACCCACATAGGCTTAATGTTACAAACAAGACCGAGCATTGTCTGCTTGTGTTTAAGCTCATCGCGAAAATCCGATTTATCGGGCGGAACGCGAATCAACTGCGACATTGGAACGTACTTCTGCAATTCTTCGTACGTCCCGTCCGTACTGCCATCGTCACACGCAACAATCGTGTCTGCTACTTTCGATAAGTTGGCAAGACACATATGTAGATTACCGCGAAGGATCTCGTCTTTGACTTTGAGGAATCCGCAAATGAGAGGGCGGGACACGAGAAAGCATTCTGCCGCTAGCGAACGGCGAAAGCAAGCGATTTTTTCTACTTGGTGGAACCGACAACGCCAAGCACAATTTCGGCAACGTCGAGCAGCAACTCAAGCGGGCGACCGGGCGCAGCGAGCTTCGCGAGTTCGATTGCGACGCGAACGTGCTGGCGAAAGCCGAGTGGGGGCTGCGGAACAGCAAGTGTCGGGGCCATAGGGGCTTCGGGGACGGGGCTCGTAGGTGCCGATGGGGCGGGTGCGTCCACCTTCGGGGTTTTGGCCTCAATAGGCACACCCCCGCTCGGATCGGGAACATTCACCAACAAGGGAGCGAGCTTAACCCCGTCCGACCTAATCGCCGTGACCATATATTGCCCATAGCCATACTTCGGAACGTAACGCTTTTCTACGAACGACTCCACAGAGGGAGTGCCCACACAGTCCGCCGCCGCGCATTCGTCGATAGGGTGCCAGCCCTCTACCCCATTGACGTCCTTCCGACGTTCAACCAAAACACGAGTCGGCCCAGTGGTATGTCTCGACTTGCAACGTTTCTCAGCTTCACGGCGCATGTCAAATGCGAATGCGCGCAAGTTATCCGCTCCGCCTACCAAGCATTTCGTGCTCAACACTTCAAGAAAGCGTGCGGGATCGATGTTCGCACGCTTTGCAGTAACTTCATGGGGCTCTCCAGAAGCAACACACATAAGCCACTTCAAGAACGTGATGTTGTCGGGCCGGGGATGCGACTTCGCTGGGTACGCACGCTGATTCGCGATGTCTGGATCTGCCGAATCTGCCGAGGCGAGCGCAGGCGCCGTACGAATGAACTTCGGCGGCTCCAACTGGTCCTTGACTGCACGGGCTACATCGGACCCGCGCCTCATGAAAGCGCTATGACTCATGCGAGCGCGAGCCTCATACTCCTTCATCCTGCCTTGGAGCAGAGCTTCAGCCTTAATGCGATCCGCCAAAAACCAGCGAGACACCCCAAGCCCTTTAGCCATGGCCTTGATCGATGCGTCGCCAGCCAAGAACAACTTCAGGTTGTGCGCATACGGCCGAGTGGGCTCGACAGACCTAGGAGCAGTGGGTGCCGCAACCGACTTCGGCTTCGTGCGCGAATGGACGACATGAATCACGGGGCGGGGCGGAACAGCCTGCTTGCGCCAATGGCCCTTGTTGATCTTGGTCTGGAGGATCATCTTGTCCAGCATGCCAAGTTTCTTTGCCTCACGGAGCATTAGCTCCTTGGCCCACGTATTGCTACATCGTAGCTGCGCCGCAAGATCGTCGATCCTAGTTCCGCCACTGAGGTACAGATCGAGGGCCGCCCTAATGTCCTCGGTCAAGCACCGCTTGGCGGACTCGGGCGGTTTCGCTTGGGGGACAAGAGGCGGGGGCGGCATCATTGCTGGCGCCGACTCGGATACGTTCGCTTCTGGTTTCAAATGTGCTGACGACATCACAGCCTCCTCCATAGGTTTAAACTCGACTTGCTGCCCAGCCAGATCCTCTTTCAACGACACAAAAGCACTAGGCTTAATTACGCCGTAACGTTCAAGTGCTAATTTCGTACGTGCGAATCCAGGAAACACTTGATATAGCTTAATTGCTCTCTTCTCGGCAAGAGATTGCGCTGCTTGGAACATCGAATGCGAACAAACTCGCGCCATTGCAAGAACGGCCTCAATATTCTTTGGCTCTCTTGCCGTGTCGTGATCCGTCTCCCAGGTGTAATTCGCAATCACACCAAGCAGTCCGAGCCGATCTAACAAAGCAACATTTTTGCGCGCTCTTCCACCAACGAAGAGAACGCTAGCGGGTTGTTCTGGCGAGGCCGGGATCAAAAGTTTGATCCGGGTGAGAGCACGCGAAATATATCAAGTTCCACTGCCGCCAAACTACGTGCTGTGCTCTCCGCCGCCTTGGCGTGCGATGCGCGAATATGGCCTACGGCTTCACTAATTTTGCTCAACATTCCGGTCAGTCGCTCGACTTCGGCTACCTTGGCTGAGACTATTTTTGGCAGTTCTTCGGGTTGGCACCTTAAGTTTCCCAAGGCAACGGCAATGCCTTCCAGTAACCTATACCATTTATTAGCTTCTTCTCTCGCATCGCTCATCTCAGCACCTCCAGATGCTTAATTCGCCCGAGCACAGCATTAGCATAGCGCAAATTGCTTTTTGTGTCAAGCCCGTGATAGCACCCCAAAACGCCATTAATACTCTTGAATTTCTTGTGACATCTAGCAAGAATTTTCGCCGCAGTCGTAACGGCGATTTCGTAAGTTTCAAGCTCGTCACATGTTGGGCGGCCCCATGCTTTCACTGGCAAAACCTGCCCAACGCCACAACCAAAGCCGTGTCTAGGCGGCTTCTCCATAAGCCGACCCTCTTGAAAAAATATGGATGCCATCATAAGCGCAGATACACTATTTAGCTCTGCGTGCATAACGGTCAATTTTGCGAGGCGTCGCAAGTCGTCGTCACTAACACGATGCGTATTCCACGCTAAAAACAACGACAGGATTAGTTGGTTCATGCTGGGCTCCATGTTTGCCAAACGGCGCAGGCAAGCGGATCGGCGCAGAAGGGGAGGGGGTAGCCAAAGCCGTCGCCCCGGCCGTCGCCGTCGCCACAGCCGTTGCCACAGCCGTTGCCATAGTAGTCGCCATAGCCGTAGCCGTAGCCGTCGCCGTAGCCGTCGCCGTTGCCGTAGCCGTTGCTGCCGTTGCCGTAGCCGTCGCCGCTGTTGCTGGGCGCCAAGCCCGGCAACCACGCACCGCAACGCCAGCAGTGGGCGGTCTCGGGGTCACGGGCGTAGGC
>Ga0076062_139_pt1 | contig 6453 bp, 8 predicted proteins | sample RifGroB1_FD_68177 | JGI IMG/M metagenome (GOLD analysis project Ga0076062, IMG submission 68177) | Parcubacteria bacterium GW2011_GWB1_56_8
CGCCCCGGATGCCGCCCAGCGGGGGACGAAAGTCCCCGTCAGCCAGTCAGTGAAAAACCGACTGAACCGCGACGTGTGCGGGGTCCACGATTGTCGCTGCGGCGAAGTTGTGGCAGTCGAGGATCCGCCGTACTCGGGGCGGTTCTTCGTCTTCGTCCCGGAGTCGGGCGAGATGCGGGGTAATTACCCGCAAGATTAACAAGCGTGCAGGGGCGGTCACCACGACGCCCCACCCGGACAGACGGGGGCTGGAGCCACGGGAGGCCAGTCGGCGAAACAGGGATAATAAGGGGGAGAGATGAGAACCGACAAAGAAAAAATGGAAGATTTTATCGTCGAGGACGACGCTGAGAATTCTCTCGGGGAATACTGGGCTTCCGCGGCGGCGGCAACCCTGGAGGACGCCGGCCGGGACGATGACTGGGAAGATTTTCTGGAGTGGATCCGTTGCCACGGATCCGCAGAGATTTCAAAAATGGCAGACACGGCGGAGGTTTATGCCGCCGCCGCCGAGGTAGTAGAAGTTTATCTCGCGAATACGTAAAGGAGATGGAAAAATGAGACACCTTGCAGGAACGCTCCCGGAACGCGACAATCGTCGTCGCCATCCGGCAGTATATCCGGCGGGAGGAATCCCGCATCCTGGTTCGACCGGATAAAAGCATCGACGCCAAATAATCCACAGCCCCAGGGTGCTCCGGCGCTCTGGGGCTTTTTATGTTTTAGGCGTTTCCGACAATCCCCGCTCCCAGAACAGGCAGGTAGCGCCCCGGCTCACCGTAGGAGATACTGTCTGCTGTGCCGGCCCCGGCATGGGCAGGCAGGGATGCAGCCGCCAGCATTCGCCTTCCCAGGAAATGTCGGGATCGGGCATGAAAAATTTGCACCAACCACAAGTCCGCAAACTCATGCGTTCCTCCAGTTCGGCGATTATCTCCGCCCGGCGCGCCTGCCAGGTTGTAAACAGGGTATGACATTCGGCGCATAGACAGATCAGGTCGGCGTCGTCCTCCTCACCCCATACGCCATAGCATCGGTGATGCACCTCCAGGGCATGCGGGCTATTGCACGTCTGGCAGCGGTGTCCCGCGCGAGCCAGGATGCGGAGGCGAATGGCAGCCCAGACAGGCGAGCGCAGATAGTCGGCATAAGTGGCGTAGGTGGCGTAGGTCATGACGTTATGCCCTCCATAGCATAATCTGACTGTTTTTCGTTCCGGGTGTCGGCGCGAATGGATCATCAGGATCATGTCCGACTGGCAACCTAATGTTTTTCGCTTCTGACAACACTTCGTGAATTTCTGACGCGACGGCGTTTTTCTCTCCAAATGGGTCCATGCGTTGCAGACGCCGAAAACGGGCGTCTAACTCTACCCACCGACAGAAGAGATTGCAGAACCGGCGTTCGGAGTCGATTTCTTTTGTTTTTTGCATTAGTCCATCCTGCCTTTCCGAATAAATCCGCAATCTTTCTTGCGTGCGCGCATGCGCTGAGTTACTAGTCGGTACTACAAAACACTAGCGCGCGACCCCTTCCGAATAAATCCGCAATAAATCCGCAGAGGTTGCGGATTTATTTTGCCATGTGCCACAACGACTTATCGAATAAATCCGCAAATCCGCCAAATCCGCATTACTCTCTATTGTTTTTCTCTTTTTTCCTCTTTCTCGCTCCCGCTCCCGTGCTGATTTATCGGATTTATTATCTATGTATATGGTAAGTATAAGGGAGAGTAAGAGTAATAAATCCGCATTTATTGCGGATTTATTATGCATAAATGCGGATTTATTCGCCAGACCGTCTTGGGACGTCGTTTCGTGGCGATTTTCTCCGCGATGATGATCTCCAGCCGTCGCAGCGTAGCCAATGCCCTGGCAATGGTATCCGGCGATTTATGGCCGCCAAACATATCGTTAATCTGGGTTTGCGTCATCCCATCCGGCGCTTTTTTCAGAGCCGCGTGGATATGGTCCGCCACCGAGTCGCCGATTTCCGTTCCGAAAATGTGCTGCGCCGACCGGAATGCATATTTCCAGAGATTGTATGCCGCATCCAGATGCTCGATGCGAATCACCGGAGAACAGTCAATCACGGCATACAGTAGCGCGAGCCGCATGGTATGTGCTTCCGCTCGCGCCGTGATTGCGCCGAGCATGCCAGGCAGATCGGCGGATAGGTCCGGGTATATATCCCGCCAGTATTGCGCGGCTTCCTCGTCGCGTTTTATCTCTGTGGTTCGGCGCGCAAAAAGAACCGCCTGAATAATCCTATGCACCACAGAGTCCATATTTTCATCATAATATTTCCCGCCCTCCGGCAGTATTTTCGACCGCTGGACGCAGATCCAGAGAAACCGATTTCCGAATCCATTGGCATATTCGGTTTCCGTCAGATGTTTTTTTAGTTCGTCGCGCGTGCAGTGTCCGACGATAGATATGTGCGGCCGTTCGGATTTCACTCGCGAGTTTTTCGTCAGCGCCTCCAGCGGCCGGCCGTCCCATGCCATGCGGAGAACCGGCGACAGGGTATTGCCCTCCCGCCCCATCACTTTTAGGACGCTGGCGAATTCCCCCTCCTCGACCAGCAGACGCTTATCTTCGACGCCAGGGTCGATCACGACTTCCTGCGTGCCACCGCCATCTTTTTCTTTTATTACCTGCTCCTCCGTCACTTTATCTCGGACGTGATATATGATCCCCTCGCCCGATGATAGGCCGCTCTTGATGCGTGCCACTGTGAACCAGTCATCCACCTGCGCAAATAATCGCCGGACATATCCCGCAGAAGTGCCTTTGCGGGCTTTTCCGGTTTTCCCGACGATCACGAGGGACTCGTTTGTGTAGTGCCGGTCCGCCTCGACAGAAAAATAAGCGCATCGGTTTATGGCGCTGCCGAAATATACCAGAAACTGCGTCAGCAGAGCTACGGGATCCGCCTCCGTATGGGGCGCGGTGATACGGCAGAAATCACCGGCCAGACCGTAATACACGGTATCATCCGGTGGATCGGGGAACGGGTCGGATTCTAAAACGGGGAATTCCGGGGCGTCGTCTGCGTCATCCGGGATTTGGGCTTTGCCATTATTTCGGGCGGCGAGGATCGGGGGGATAGACAGAGAAGACAGATCACGGGGTTCTGCGATTCCGCTATCCAGTCCGCTTTTTATGGTCCGGCGGATTTCGGTTTCCTCCAGTCCGATTTCCATGGCCGCCTGCTGGAGTTCCGTTTCTACGGTTTCCCGGTCGAGTGCACCTGCGCCAACGAGCGTCCCGAGCGCAAAAGCCGACCGGTTGAGTTGGTCGTTTCGTCCGGGTTCTGCGGACACCACAAGAATTTCTATTTCCGCCGCAAGCGCTGTCTGGATATAAGAAGAAAGTTTTTTGTCCGGCGTGTGCGCGTGTGGGGCGACCCGTGTTTCTTTTGGCGGACGCCGTGAGGTAGTCCATCGCTCCAAATCGTCCAGGTTGTAGAGCGTATCCATTTCGCTCCATACGAAATGAACCAATGGGAAATCCGGCGCATATTTCGGCTTATAATTTCGCGTTCCTGGCACACGCAGCATCCGTGCCAGATCTTTTGCGCCGGGATCGCCGCCCACGATATGCACCCAGGCGTCCTGTATGTGTATCGCCCGCTGTCGTTCCTCTTCCGTAGTCAGAAAAAACGGATCACGCAGCAACCAGTACGCATGATACCCGCCGCCTGAGTCGATCACAACAGACGGCCGGTTCCTCTCCTGTTCGAGCCTGTCCAGGATCTGTGTTTTTTGGCCGGAATCATGGGCGTCGAATTCTGCGAAAAGACAATTAATCGCGGCTACGCTCTCTTTCGTGGAGCGTCCTTTCCGTCCACGTTGCTCCGCCGATGGATGGACGCCGAAATAAATGTTTACGGTTCCGATGGGCAAGGCGGCGGGTTTCGTCGTCGGCCACCAAGATGATGTTTCGCCGGGGAGAATAAACCAATATCCCCACGGGGCGCCGCGATGTAAGTGTGATAAAAATTGACGTGATTGATCGGATAAAACAGGTCGTGCAGGCATTTTCCACTTCCTTCCGTGATAAGGTTGGGCTGGCCGGGGTGATCACGGCACCCCGGCTTACCGCAATCGTGGCAGTGAACCACTCATAAAGATATGGTTTCAGAACGCGGAGTCAAGGGGTTTCCGCCTCAATTTTTCTTAGGGTTCATGTCCTCTTTCCGGTCCCGCGCTGGTCGTGTCGTGTCCATACCGGCTGCGCGCATCTGGGCGCAATGGATGCAGGTGTCGGGGTCGCGATCATGGACGCAGAATGGCAGGATGGACATCGGCGCGACGCCTGCCTGTGCCGTGCTCGGCACGGCAGACAGGTCAACCGGCGAAGGCTCACGAACGATGTCCTGTAATCCGGAACCGGAAATACCCCCTGCCTGCGCCAAGCGAAACGCGGCAGGCAGACGCCCAGTCGGATTGATCCGGTTATGCTTCATATTGCACCGGATGCAGTAGCCCGTTTTGTTCGTCTTCCCGATTTTGCCGCCGCATTCGCCGCATGCCGTTGGCACGGGCTGCGCGGGGACAGACTCGCCACGATTCTCTTTCCGCCACCGAGGACGCGCAGCCCGTGCCTGTTTCATGGCGCATGCCGTGCAGTGCCCGGTTTTGGATGACGCGGCGATAGGATTCCCGCAGACGGAGCACGCTTTATTTTTCATCTGCGGAGCATGTCGTATATCCCGTATATGCTCCGGCGTTTCCTCATATACCACATGCCCATTTTCAGGACGTGCTCCCGCTTCGAACAGCGGCAGCGCCGACCGGATAAGCGCTTTCAGCGCCCGCAGCGTTGGACGCGAAACTGAGTGCTGGATGGTGATAGTGATGTCGATATTCATGATTCCCCCCTTTTCCACCTCGGCCGCCGGTTTTCCATCTGCCCGACGAGCCGCCCCTGCCTGCGCCGTTGGCACGTCCGGATCACGCTCATCCTACCACGTGTTCCGGTTCTCGGAATAGTACGAGTTGAAGCGGCGTTGAAATGGTGATTTCGATGTCGATCAGGCTGCCCGTTCCGCTTACACCCCCGACGGGATCAGGATAGACCCCCGGCCCTCTGCGGAAAGTTCCGGGTCGAACGGGACCAACTTCAGAACCGTACCATCTTCGCGGAGATCACAGGATTTTACTTTCGCTGTAATCTGGATCATTTTCCCCTCCGTTGTTATACCTGCGGACAGGGATGGGCTGCGCCGCAGGCTACGCATGCCACAATGCCTGCCGGGTCAGGCGCTCTCGCCGGGGTCGATCATAGGCCCTCCTCTCATAGTATCTGATAAGGCTGATGCCGGAGTCGAACCAGCGTCTCCGCATAGGCATGCGGTGCTCTCCCGTTGAGCTATTCAGTCTGGTTGGCTTAGACTATATGCCGGGCGGCGTAATATTCCCGGCTTTGACCGCCAACCAATCTCGATAATCATGTATTTTCCCGGAGGTTTCCCGTCCTTAGGCCTCTGGCCTCCCCGCCGGTCTAGAACCCGCAGGTGACTGGTGCGACCTCCGGAATTCGCATGGCAGGCCCAGCGCGGCTAGGCCCCACAGCCTCCGCGCTGGTACACTGGTTTCGACGCTCGGAGAGGAGTACCCCTTGCACCTGCCAGCTACCTGCCATTGACGGGCAGAAAATCATCCAGCGTCGACACGGTTCCCTCCGAGGCAGCCGCTATTTTACGCATGGACGACAGACGAAGATCGACGCCCCCGTGACCCATGCGCCACTCTATCTGGCGCAGCGTCGCCGGGCGCATGCCAGCCCGATGACAGAATCGCGTGATGGACCCGTGGCCGGAGAGCCGCAGGGTGTTAATGTAAGTTTGTAATTTCATACTCATTAATATACGATCCGTGACAACGATGTCAATATCTTTTTTATTGTAACGCAGGAAAATGGCTTGACAAAGCGTGACAATATGTGTATATATAGTATAGATAATTCACTCGCACCCACCCAAAGGAGACTGAAATGACCGCTTCAAACGCCTTCACCCCGACTGGCATACCGCGCCGCAGGTTATCCGATCGGACGCCCCGTGAGCGCCTCTTGCGGCGCATGGCGCAAGACCGGCGGGAACACGTCCGCCCGATGCCCATGCAGGAACTCGTCATCTGGATGGCCGACCACGTCGACGCCCTCGAGGCCGATCAGAACAACGCCAGCGCTGAGTTCGTGCTCGGCGTCGAGTTGAACGGCTGCTTCCCGGCGTATCTCCGGCAGGCCATCAATCCCCCCACAGTGGAGAGCGGCGAACGCTTCGGCCGCGTGTTCATCAGGTTCGAGTATTTCAGCGGCCGGATCGTCACCGTTTTTCCGTCGTAATCACTCGGGGCGGCCAGGTGTGCACCCCATCGGAGGGGATATGAAAAAGATCGAATCGTCCGAACGTTCGACCGGCATGGGCGCGACTCGTTACACCGCC
>Ga0076062_131_pt1 | contig 5935 bp, 8 predicted proteins | sample RifGroB1_FD_68177 | JGI IMG/M metagenome (GOLD analysis project Ga0076062, IMG submission 68177) | Parcubacteria bacterium GW2011_GWB1_56_8
GACGTAAACCATGGATGAAGCGACAACGAAAATAGTGATGACGGGTCTGACGGTAGCACTCGGCGGCCTCATGCCGGCGCTTGCTATCGGACTGTTGAGCGCAAAAGCAATGGAAGCCATCGGGAGAAACCCCGAAGCAGCCGATTCTGTCCGTACGACGATGATTTTGGGCCTTGCATTTGCGGAGGCCATTGCGATTTACTCATTAGTCATTAGCCTTATTATACGATTCGTATAAGGGGCATGACTTGTAGGAAGGATCTGTATGGAGCAATTAGGTATCGAACCAAATTTGTTGCTGGCACAAATCGTGAATTTTCTCATTATTCTTTTTGTGCTTTCAAAGCTTCTGTATACGCCGATCCTTCGGATGCTGGAAAAGCGGAAAAAAGAAATCGCGGAAGGGCTTCGCCTCACCGAAAAAATGCGGGAGGAGGAAGTTGCCATGGAGGAGAGAAAAACCAGGCTTCTCAACGAGGCGCGCAAAGAAGCCCGAAACATCATCGAGGAAGGCAAGAAGGAAGGCGAAGGAGCCAAAAAAGAAATCATTGCGGCGGCGGAGGTGGAGGCGCAGGAGATTCTAAAAAAAGGGAAATCCGACGTTAGTGACCTGCGCCGGCGCATGGAAAAAGACGTACGAAAAGCCGCGGTATCTATCGCCACGGCTATGACCACACGGCTCGTTTCGTCGGCAATGTCGGCGAACGATCAGCATAAGGTGCTGGCGAAACATATAAAGGAATTAGAATCCATCAAAACGTAAACGCATGAAACCATTGACCAAAGATGCACGGGGATTTATTGAGGGTGTCACCCAATACATTCGCCGCGGGGAACGCGCCAAAACGGTGTTGCCAAAAGTGCAGTCCCTGTTTGCCAAAGTGACCGCGCAAGCAAGACGGAGCCGGGTAGCAGAGATTACGTCGGCAGTCCCCCTCACCAACCCCGAGAAATCTGCCATAGCGCGCGCGTTGCCCAAGCTGCTTTCGCATGACGTCGAGTGTCAGTATGCAGTAGATCCCGATCTTTTGGGCGGTCTGACCATTCAAGTTGCCGATTGGGTGGTAGATTCCAGCTTTCGCTCACAGCTGGCGACTATCGCCCAGTCGCTCGAACGGATATGAAAGATGATTTTACGAAAGACATAGCAAGCGAGTTGGTAAAAAAAATTGAGCGGTATGCACCCGAGCTTTCTGCCCGAAGAGTCGGTCACGTGCTGTCCGTGGCCGACGGCGTAGCCCGCGTCACCGGTCTTCCGCAGGTGGCCGCCATGGAGCGGGTGGAATTTGCAAGCGGTGTCGCCGGACTTGCCATCAATTTAGAAGAAGATACGATCGGAGTCATCGTGCTGGGCGATGACCGCGGGATTCGTGAGGGAGATGAAGTTGCCGCGACGGGCGAGTTGCTGCACATGCCGGTCGGAGATGATTTTTTGGGTCGCGTCGTGAACCCATTAGGGGAGCCCGTCGATGGCGGGGCTCCCATCAAAACAAAAACGTTTTACCCCATCGAAAAAATCGCCCCTTCGGTTACGAGCCGCAGGAGCGTAAAAACCCCACTGCAGACGGGTATCAAAGCGATTGATGCCATGATTCCGATTGGCCGCGGACAGCGCGAGCTCATCATCGGAGATAGGAACACCGGGAAAACCACGGTGGTCGTGGATGCCATCATCAATCAGAAGAAAGAAAATGTCGTTTGCATTTACGTCGCCATCGGACAAAAAACGTCGCGGGTCGCACAGATCGTGCATGATCTGACTGCCGCAGGCGCCATGGCACACACCATTGTGATATCAGCAACAGCGAGTGACCCGGCGGCGCACCAATATTTGGCCCCGTACGCAGGATGCGCGATGGGGGAGTATTTCATGGATTTAGGGCGCGACGCGCTCATCGTGTATGACGATCTTTCCAAGCACGCATGGGCGTACCGGCAAATTTCTCTGATTCTTCGGCGGCCCAGCGGTCGCGAAGCGTACCCGGGAGATGTCTTTTATCTGCATAGCCGTCTTTTGGAGCGTGCGTGCCGTCTGGATGAAAAGCACGGCGGCGGATCCCTGACGGCCATACCGATCGTGGAAACCCAGGCAAATGACGTATCGGGATATATTCCTACCAACGTGATTTCGATTACCGATGGGCAGATTTTCCTGGAATCGGACTTGTTTAACGCAGGTCAGCGGCCGGCCGTCAACGTAGGAATTTCCGTGTCCCGTGTCGGCGGTGAGGCACAAATGAAAGCGATGAAAAAGGTAGCGGGGACGCTGAAACTCGATCTGGCGCAGTACCGGTCGCTTGCGGCGTTTGCACAGTTTAGCTCTGATGTCGACGAAGTCACCAAAAAGCAAATTGACCGCGGCGCGCGCATGATGGAGCTTCTCAAACAGGGTCAGGGCGTGCCCATGCCGGTGTCGCTGCAGATCGTGAGCATTTGGGTGGGGACCAGTGGGTATGTGGATGACCTGCCGGTTGCGGACATCGGTCGCTTTGAAAAAGAATTTCTCGCGTTTGTAAGCGCGCGGCATAAAAAAATACTGGCTGCGATCGAAAAAGAAAAGGTTATGACTGCAGACATTGAATCGACGCTGAGGACCGCAGTGACAGAATTTAAGAAAAGCTTCACCTAGTATGGCAAATATTAGATTTATCAAAAATCGCATACGGAGCGCCAAAAATATATCGCAGATCACCCGCGCGATGGAACTCGTCGCGGCCTCCAAAATGCGTAAGGCCCAAGCCGCCGCCGCGGCTGGCAAACTTTATGCGGCCAAAATCCGCGACATGGTGAGTGCGCTCTCATCGCGTACCGATAGCGCCCATCATCCGCTCCTTTCTCCGCCTGCGGCGGGCGGGAAGCGGTTTGTGATTTTGATGTCGACGAATAAAGGGCTCTGCGGCGGCTTAAACACGAATCTTTTCCGCTTTATGGCGCAGGAGTATAGCGACACGAGCGGCTGTACGTTCGTTTCCTTCGGCAAAAAGGGCACACACTTTCTCACGCAAATCAAAGGAGAGCTGAAAGCAGATTTTTCGGAGCAGGTGCCGTTTGTTGATTCGGTGCCGGCCGTCACAGACATGTTTACCCGGGAATACCTTTCGGGGGCAGTCTCGGGGGTGGATCTTGTGTATAACGAATTTGTTTCTGCGCTCACCCAGGTTCCCGTCAAAAAATCCATTTTACCGCTTGCTATGGAAGACGCGGAGACCAAAGCCGCTCTGCCTACCGGGGAATTTCTCATAGAACCGTCTATCCCGGAGGTGTTTGATCGCCTGTTGCCGCATTATCTGGAAAATCAAGTCCGCGATGCCCTGTTGCAGGCAGAAGCAAGCGAGCATTCGGCGCGGATGGTCGCTATGCGAAATGCCACCGATAACGCACTTTCGTTCATGGATGAGCTGACGATTCTGTATAATAAGGCGCGCCAAGAAAAGATTACGTATGAAATTGCCGACATAGTGACGGCAAGACTGGCGACAGAATAACGCATGCATTTTTTAGGGAAACCTATGGCACAAAGACGCAAAAACAAAAAAACTCAAGAGACCGTAGCGCCGCACGGGGCGATTGTACAAATTATCGGAGCGGTCGTCGATGTGCAGTTTTCGGGAGCGCACATTCCCGCCATATACGACGCGCTGCACACACGAACGGGTGAGAAAGGGGCGCTTCTTGTTCTTGAGGTTGCCGGGCACATGGGAGACGGCCGTGTGCGCTGCGTCGCCATGGGCCCCACAGACGGTCTCAAACGCCAAGATGCCGTCGTATCGACCGGCGGCCCCATCCGCGTCCCCGTGGGCAAAAAAACGTTGGGAAGGCTCTTTAACGTCATAGGTGAAACGATCGATGACCAGGGCCCCCTCACGGGTACGAACATGCATCCTATCCACCGAACTGCGCCGCCGCTTACCGAGCAAAGCGGCAAGCGGGAGGTTTTGGAAACGGGTATTAAAGTGATTGACCTCATCGCACCCTTTGTCAAAGGCGGAAAAGCCGCAATCTTCGGGGGTGCCGGCGTGGGAAAGACCGTGATGATACAGGAGCTTATTCACAATGTGGCGGAAGTACACGGCGGCGTGTCGGTATTTGCCGGCGTCGGAGAGCGGTCGCGCGAGGGAAATGACCTTTGGCGGGAAATGAAGGAATCGGGAGTTATCGACAAGACAGCGCTGGTGTTTGGCCAGATGAACGAACCGCCGGGCGCGCGGCTCCGCGTCGGACTCACCGGGCTCACTATGGCGGAATATTTTCGTGATGAGGAGGGGCAGGACGTACTCCTATTTATCGACAATATTTTCCGTTTCGCGCAAGCGGGCAGTGAAGTATCCGCACTTCTGGGCCGGATTCCTTCCGCGGTCGGCTATCAGCCGACGCTGGCTGCGGAAATGGGGGCGCTGGAAGAGCGCATCACGTCCACCAAAAAAGGATCGATTACGTCTGTGCAGGCAGTGTACGTGCCAGCCGATGATTACACCGATCCGGCGCCTGTTGCCACATTTGCTCACTTGGATGGCACCATTTCTTTGGAGCGTTCGATTGCCGAACAGGGGCTGTTTCCGGCCGTGGATCCTCTGGCATCCAACTCGCGAATTCTGGAACCCGCGATTGTGGGACCGGAGCATTATGACGTGGCCCGTGGCGTGCAGAAAATACTGCAGCGGTATAAAGATCTCCAGGATATCATCGCCATTTTAGGCATGGAAGAATTGAGCGATGAGGATAAAGTGGTGGTTGCCCGCGCAAGAAAAATACAGCGGTTCCTCACTCAGCCGATGTTTGTCGCCGAGCCCTTTACGGCGCGATCCGGCAAATACGTGCCCCTGCGCGAAACCGTCCGCGGTTTTCGGGAAATCCTCGATGGTAAACATGATGGGAAAAACGAGCAGGCGTTCTACATGGTGGGCGGGATAGATGAGGTGAAATGATTCGAAAACGAACTACTTCATCCTGAGCTTGTCGAAGGATCCTTTTATGAAATTATTCCATTTAGATGTCATCACTCCACAACGAAACGTGTTTTCCGAAGAAATTTCTTCCGTCGTCGTGCCGACCGTCAACGGCTCCATCGGCGTTCTGGCCCTCCATGAGCCACTTTTTAGCGCACTTACCGAGGGGGAGATCAAAATAGCGTCGGGTGGGAAGGAGTATTTTTTGGCAATAGGCGGCGGATTCATGGAGGTGACCAAAACAGGGGTGTTGATACTGGTATCCCGCGCGTTTCATGCCCATGAGCTCAATGAAGCGGAAATTAAAAAAGCTCAAGCGGCGGCCAAAGAGGCAATCGCCAAGCGCGCAACGGGAGAAGAACTTGCGGCGGCACAAGCGATTTTTCGCCGATCGGTATTGGAACTCAAAGTGCTTCACCGCCGCCGGCCACATACCCCTCTCTATCCTTCTCATTAAGTTTTTTTGTTGACAGAATTCGTGAGGTGGGTTACACTTTTCCCTACATCATGAACGTTTCCCAGGTCATGAGTAGACGGCTCGTCACGGTTAGCCCGAATGCTTCATTCCGGGATCTCTGGAGATCGATTTTTAAACACAAAGTCAACGCGCTCCCCGTAGTCGACAAAAAGAAAAATCTTCTGGGCATCGTGACGCGTGAGCGCCTCCTGGAGCGCGTGTACCCGGATTATGGGGATCTCTTTGCCGGCGGGGACCTGTTTCCCGATTTCGAAGATATTGAGGCGAAGCTAGGAGAGCGTGTGAGTATGAAGGCAAAAGACGTGATGTCTCCATGGGTGATTTACACGCAGGAAGATACGCCGATCCTGCGCGCTCTTTCGCGGATGATCGTCCGTCACGTCAATCAGCTTCCGGTGGTATCAGCCCGCGGCACGTTGGTGGGTATGGTGACCAAAGGCGATATTTTTTACACCCTTTTCCGTCGGCATTTTGCCAAAAAGGGAAAGCGGGCGCGATAGGTTTTCCATTT
>Ga0076062_137_pt1 | contig 5914 bp, 10 predicted proteins | sample RifGroB1_FD_68177 | JGI IMG/M metagenome (GOLD analysis project Ga0076062, IMG submission 68177) | Parcubacteria bacterium GW2011_GWB1_56_8
AATCTCACCGGCGCGAGGATTGTCGGGGGGGCGATCATTGAGCCCATGCTGAACATGACATGGGATGGCGTTGCAAAAGCCTACGAGAAGGTCGCGAAAGAGGGTGACATCCCTGCGGCCTTCGAGGGAGCGACGGAAGCCGGTGTTGGAGTGTTGGGCGTTTTCGGCGCAGCGAAGGGGATGAAGCGTCCTCTTGATGCGGCGACCGCCAAGGCGCGCGCCATGCAGGAGTTTCTCGTTGCGGACGACCCGCCGGTGTTGACGCCTCGAGTACGGACGTTCGTCCCGGAGGGGAAAGGCATGGCTGCATTCAGTTACGAGCCTGCACCCGAACCGTTCGGATTGAGATCGAAGATTACCCCGAAAAAGACGGTGACAGCTCTTCGGAAGACCGTGACAGAAGCTCCGCGCGCGGCGAGTGAGATTGAACTTGTTGAAGGCACAGGGCCTGTTTTTTCCGAAGCGGCTCCGTGGTCATTTCGGGTGAAAGAAACGCCTGACGTGCTTGAACAGAAGAGACTCAGCCTGCTTCAACAAAAAGTCGGGCGTCTGTCGCTTGAGCAACTCCCGCATGAGAAGACAGTGGAGACCGCCGAAACCACAACGACACGCGCCAGGGAGATTGAACGCACGGCAGCAGAATATCCGCAATACTACCGCGCGCTCGCCGAATCGAACAAGGAGCTTGCCAACGAGGCATCGCCGCAGGGAGAGCGGGTTGGATTGTCGGAGAACGCGACGGCGACGATCGAGGTCAAGGCGACGCAGGTGAAAGGGAAAGGGGCGGCGACCCTGAGAGAGTACATCGAGGATCGTGCCACGACCGAGATCGATACGGGGATCGACATGGTGACCAATCCGGCGCTTGCCCGCGACATTGGCGGCTTCATGGGCAAGTGGTTCAAAAACACCTTGCGGGTCGCGGACGAAGCGGACAAATTTTCGCCCGAGATCGGGGACAACGTACGCCGCTTGCGGGATCGGACCATAGAAGCCGCCAATGTCTCGAAGCGGCGAGTCACCGAGATGCAGGAAACGAATCGGGACTACCGGAAAACCCTGAAGGCAAACGTCCGATTCGGCAAGCGAAAGCAGGCGAACGCGAACCTCTTCCTGTGGCAGGAAGGAAAGATCAACGACGCGCAACTTCGGCTTCGTCTTGGCAGGGAAGCAGCCGATGCCCTCAAACCAAAGATGAAGGCACTGCGGGGGACGCTCGACGAACTCTTCGCCCAGACGAACAAGTTGCGTGTTGAGCAGGGACTCGAAGCGGTCCCTGAAATCGAGAACGCGCAGAACTACTTCCACCGGATATTCCGTGTTGGCGGGATGGGGTTGTGGGACGTCCTGACGAAGGACTTCGATGTCAATCCCGTCGAGCGCCCGTTCTCCGAATATGCCGCGAGCTCAAAGTATCCGCGTCTCAACAGTCTCCTGCATCGATCGAACATGGCGGGTTATATACTCGACCCCATACGCGCCGCAGCCATGTCTACGCGCAGGAGTTCATGCCGATTGCAAAACAATACGGGCGGTTCAAAAACGCCGTTGCGGAGGCGATGCTGAAAACGGGAGACGGAAAAGGGCTTGTGGAATGGCTCGAAAACCAGAGCGAAATCCTCATGGGAAAGAACGACAAGTTCGATCAATCGGTGACAAAGCGTGTCTTGGGGCAGCGGGGAAAGATGCTCTTGCGATACGTGAATCATAGGACCTCGCTATGGTTTCTCGGTGCGACTGCTGGCCTCACGCTGCCGGTCCAGCTTGCGTCCACCTTCGTTGCGCTCGCCAAGGGACCGCGAGGTATTCCGGCGGGTGTTGTGAGAACGATCGCATCCATTCCCGACATCGTCATGGACGCGCCCTCGAAAGCGTGGGAGCGCTCGCCGTGGGTTCGTGCCCAGTTCGAGCGCGCCAAACCGGCCGCCCCCACCTTTGGGCAGACAGCCGAGAATATCGGTTTTCGTTTGTTTGGCATCTTCGAGCGGACAGCGAAAGAGGGGGGTTGGAACATCCTCTACAGCGACGGCCTGCGCAAGTTCGGAGGGAACGTGGAAAAAGCCGCACGCTATGCCGACGAGTGGGGATCTCGAACGATGGGAGAGCGATTGCAGGGAATCGAACCGCAGGCGTTTGGCAATATCGTCTTCGATACGGCGCTCAAGTTTTTCGCGGAGCCGGCGAATACGGTTCAACTCCTCGGCCACGATTTTGGTCTATCGCCTTCGCGCCTCATCAATCTCATCAAGCGCGGGCGATGGGAGCAGCCGGAAGTGTTTGAAGCCATGAAATATTTCGCCGCTTCATATGCCTTCAATACGATGGTGCAATACTTCGGCGGCTACCGACCGACGCTCGATCCCATTGGCGCATTTCAGACCGCATTTCACGAACCGGACGAACCGGACGAGAAACTGAAATTCTACAAGCGGACAACGGGACAGAAGCTCTTTCAGGCGGCTGCCATGATGGCGACGAACATTCCCGTACTGTCGCAAGGTATGGGGCTAGCCTTCGGACCGGAGGAGATGAGAAAGTACACGGGCCAGTCCCAGACATGGCTTGGTGGGCAGGGGCTGCCGCAAGCGTCAATGATTCGGCAGGTTCTCAAAGAACCCACCCTCGCCCCTTTTCTGTTTTCTCCGGCTGGAGGAGGGGCACAGGCCGCGAGAGCGATGAAGGGGACCCGGCTCTTGAGAAACTACCGGGGCCCGAAGATGACAGCAGGAGAAAAACTACAGACGATCGTCATGGGACCACAGGCGACCGGGAAGGGGCGGGGCGCCTACAACAAACTCCTTCTCCGTGAACGGCAACAGCGGAATGCGGAGAGAACTGAGGCGGGATCGAAGAGGATGCGGGAAGCTCGCAGGCAGAAGGGGTCATTGTGGTAAGCGATCTTGCACTTGGGAAGCCCGAAGGGATGAGCGATGATTTTTCGCAGGCAGGGCGACGTGGTGACATGGTATGACGAGACAAGCCTGGCATTTCATCTTGTCGAAGAGGATGTTGAAGAGGTCATGATGCGGATGCTGGACAGGGAGCTCATGGAACTCATGATCCGTTTCATGTTCAATCGCGGGTATATGAGCGACAACTGACGACCATGAAAATAACGGAACATTTCATACGCGAAGAATTCGACTGTCATGACGGAACGCTGTATCCTCCGCAATGGATCGTGTCGAGGCTTAAACCCCTGTGTCTTGCCCTTGAAAGAATACGTTTGCTCACGGACAAGCCGACCCACATCTCGTCTGGGTATCGCACGCCAACGTGGAACAAGAGTGTTGGCGGCAAGTCGAAGTCCATGCACCTGCACGGAAAAGCCGCCGACATCCAGCAGGGTGGCATGACGCCGAAGCAGCTCTACGACGCCGTGGAGCAACTCATTCGCGAAAAAGAAATTTCACAAGGCGGACTTGGATTGTATCCCCGGTTCGTCCACTACGACCAGCGCGGTTATAAAGCCCGCTGGAAAGGATAGGGGGCGCTATGATCGCACAGGCATTTGATTTGCTCGCAAGGTACTTCGACAAGATTCCGCTTCTCAACAAGCTGAAAGGCGCGCGCACGCTGATCGGCCTTGCGGGGCTTGTCGTCGTGCATGTCCTGCAATCGCAGGGAATCGGCGACGTGAAGCTCATGAGCGAAGTCCATACGGGCCTGCTCGCCTTCACGGGGCTTGCGCTTCTTGCCAAGGGTCGCGAGTGACCGGGCTCATCACGGCGGGTGTTCTGCTCGCGTTCGTCGTGCTGGTCCTGTGGTCGATGTACAGGCATGGGCGCAACGACGAGCGGAACGATATCGAAGCCTCCGCGCTGAAAGAGGCCCAAAAGGTGGAGGAACGTGCGAAAAAGAAATGGTACAAGTTGGATCACGATCTCCAGTCTCGTCGCGCTACTGCTCGCCAGCTGCTCGCGGACTATCTGCGCACCCGCAAAGGTGGCGGCCCCGACGAACCCGTGCCCTGAAATCTCGGACCTGCTCACGCCGTGGCAGGACCGGGACGAACGAGACGGGATCGATGGGGAATGTGTCGAATTGGTGGACCGTGAGGAATGTCTGGTGAATTGGATCGAGCGGTATCAGGCGGTGGAGATCTGGAAATGACCCGCTAGTCTTCATTGCCGATCCCTTTCACCATGGCACGGAAGAGTGCGTAGCATGATTCTTCCACGTGCTTCGATCCGGCTCTCATAACACACACCTGCTCTTCATCCCAAAAAACAACCACGGCTTTCCTGAATGTAATCTCTCCGCTTTTCAGCCGCCGGAGCGCCTCCTCAAAGAGCTGCTCCGGCGACCAATGTCGCGCATCGTTACTCATCTCGATCAGATTCACGATTTTATCGCCCATGGGGTTCCTTTATCTGAACGTTGAACGTCTCGAACGCCTGCTGTACGACCAGGCTTCCGTTTTCCCATGCCGTTTGAGGAATCGCTACAGATGGGGCCTGATGATGCGTCCGCACAACCCATTTCCGATAAGAATGTTCTACCGTCCATTGCGGACGCCACAGCAGCGAGAAATCGTCTTCGATGGTTCCATACATCTTCGGATAGGCGATGTGTCGTAAGGGCGTGACGCTGAAGGGAACCCATAAACGGGTGGCAGTGGTGAAGTAAATATTCACATCTCTTCCTTCTCACTGAAAACATGCCAAACAAGTCCACCCCCCATCTTCGGAGAATAAACGACTGTTCCCACGTGGCAGGGAGTACATGAATTAACATGTCCCCCGGTCGGAAGAACCATGAATGGCCTGTGATACTTTGGTCTCATCTCGTCTTCCATCACCCACACGTAGATTTCTTCATGTTGGTTCCCTACATGGAGAATCTTTGACCCCGAGTGCATGACAATGGAACTTAAACCGATGGACGGAACGCGATACTTGTGAATCTTCATGGTGCCACTTTCAACTGCTTTTCATAGATTTGTATTTTCATGGGGATCTCCAAACCCCATTTCGCGCAATAGATCAGGACGTGAAGCTGGTTGCTCCTGTCGAGGGCGGCATATGCGTCTTCCGGCTGGGAATGGATGATGGATAACTTTTCATCAATGTATTGTGGCGCTGCCGTGGCCCATCCATGCCCATGATGATCCATGAGAACAAAGAAACATATGATCGAAAAAGTGTTCATCTTGCACCTCCACATCAACGTTCAGTGAATGCCATGGCATTCACTATTTCATGACCTCGCATACCTTCTGACATGCGAAATACGAATATCCGTCCGCCTGACAACTGTTCATGCACTTTAAATAGTCACTAAAGAGCGATGGTTGTGTCGGCATCGTATTGCCGTAACGACCGTATGCGAATCCCGACAGAAAGACGCCAAGGACCAGCACAACCTTCACTCCTTTCCAGAACCATGTCATGTTGAGCCGTTTGCGTGTGCATTCCTGATAAAGTCTGCTTTCATGACTGATGCGATGTCTTTTCATTTCGACCCCCCGTTTGTTGTTTCGTCAATGAGATCGGTGATATGAACCCCATCTCTCCGTTCTTCGTCCGTGAGTTCTGCGTCGTCCACGTTTCCTTCTGCGTCGTCCACGTTTCCGGAGATCCCCGATACATCCCCGGAAATCCCCGACACGTTTCCGGAGATCCCCGATACATCCCCGGAAATCCCCGACACGTTTCCGGAGATCCCCGACACATCCCCGGAGAGCTCCGTCACATTCCCGCAGAGCTCCGACACATTCCCGGAAATCCACGACACATTCCCGAAGAGCCCCGACACATCCCCGGAAATCAACGACACATTCCCGTAGAGCTCCGTCACATTCCCGGAGAGCTCCGATACATCCCCGGAAATCAACGTCACATTCCCGGAGAGCTCCGATACATCCCCGGAAATCAACGTCACATTCCCGGAGAGCTCCGATACATCCCCGGAA
>Ga0076062_132_pt1 | contig 5755 bp, 5 predicted proteins | sample RifGroB1_FD_68177 | JGI IMG/M metagenome (GOLD analysis project Ga0076062, IMG submission 68177) | Parcubacteria bacterium GW2011_GWB1_56_8
AACGACGGCAAAGACCGTGAGCCTTCAGAAATACGTTCGCGCCGCAACGCAGGTGGCAACCAATATCGTCGCCGCAACCGCCGCGACAGGCGAGGTCTACCTCACGGTGGAAAAAATCTGATGGCACAAACCGAGCTCGAAATCGTAAAAGACTGGTTCAACCTGACCCGCGTCGGGGAAAGCAACTGGGACAACCTGCGCGTTCCCCTGCTTGAGTGGGGCTACAACGTCAACCGAAACTTCGAGCAGGTGTACAAGGACGCCTTCGGACTCGGCTACGATCTCAATAACGACGGCGCGCCGAACCTCGCGACAGACCTTCAAACGCAGATCAACAATCTTCTCTCCGGATCGTCCGAGCTGCTCGGAACCACATCCGACACCTTCGAGATCAATACGGACGGATTCGGGGCCCGCTTCGACACCACGGGCCTGACGGTGACGAGGGTTGTGACCTTCCCCGACGCTGCGGCTCAACAAATGGTCGGGCGAACCGCGACGCAAACCCTGAGCAACAAAACGCTCGACGAAACGAACGTCGTTCCGAAGTTCTTCTATGGCTCCGAGCATATCGATGCGAACGACTACACGCAGATCATCTGGAAGAATCAGCGCGCAAGCCCGACCATCACCCTCGTGCTCTTCGGCGAGGAGTTTCACCGAGCGCACTACACCGAAATGCCTTCGCACACACATTCGGGTACGACCCTCTCTTCGTTGACCACGCACGACCACACGTTCAGTGGCACAACGAGCGGGCAGAGTGCCACGCATACGCACACAGGAACATACGGTGGAACGACTCCAATTATAAACCTTGAGGATGAAGACGGGAACGGAAACTTTGGCCGCACCCAGGTATTTGGTGGTGGAGAATACGGTATGTCGAAGGATGGCTCTGTGCTTGCCGGCGGAAAGTTTGTTGTGCCTGCCCAAGTCACAAGCGTTTCAGGGACTTCAGATGCAAATTCCGTCGATCACACGCACACGTATTCCGGGACGACAGCGACAACGGACCTCGCACATACGCACACGTTCACGTCCGATGCGACAGGAACGACGACGACGGAAGCACTGACCGCCGCCGAGAAAACCTTCCTGAACGGCATGACCGTTTTCGTCGATGGCGTCGATCAGACGGCGGCGATTCTTGCGCTGGCGGACGCGAACTATGTCGGTTTGTTTGCGGCGTTCGGGGATGGCACGGGAGCGCACCGCCTCAACAATCTCGCGCTTGCCGACCCCGGTCCGGGAACGGGTGAGATGGACATCAGCTCCCTTGCCACGACAGCGGCGTTTCACCGGATCGAGTTCCGGCAGGGCGCCGCTGCGGGAGGAAAAATCAACTGGCTTCTGGAGGTGGCGTGACGACGACAGACGAAAAAGCGGGGAAGTTCCTTCCCTACAGTGTCAAGGTGACCTTCGATGACGATTCGACGACAGTGTATTCCGTTCGGGAGCATTGTTTCCTTCAGGACGGGCAATTCTTTTTAATCAGGCTGGATGTCGGGACGTGGACATGGATCAGATGTTCAATCATAACCAGTATCGATTTCGACACAAATTGGTCGGAAATCGTCGATCTGAAAAAGGTGGGATGTCTTTCCTAGGGAGACGTTGTGCCAAAACCGAAGCTTGGAAGTGGCGGACGATTCAAGGCGCTCAAAAAGAAGCTCTCTCGCAAAGGGGCAAAAGACCCCGGAGCCCTTGCGGCGTTCGTAGGCCGCAAAAAATACGGCAAGAAGCGGTTTCAAGCCATGTCGGCGAAAGGAAGGCGCAGGGGTTCATGATTCGATCCTACCGGGATGCGGACTACGACGACGTTTCCCGATTGCTGTCGCAGTGCGGCCTCATGGCGCCAACGCGATCCGAATTGATGTCAAACCATTCGCTGGTCTGGGACGTTGACCATCGCGTGATTGGATTCGTCTGGGTGATCCGGTCGCCGGAGAGTGCGACAGCGTACATCGATCTTCTCTGCGTCGATCCCGATTACCGATTCAAGGAGGGGAAGTCGGGGAGAAGCATCGTTGCGCTGCTGCTCATGAAGCACTTGTTGGCCACGCTCGCTTCGCTCGGAGTGACGCGCATTGTCGGCGTCGTTGACCGCGAGTCGGTGCCAGGCCATGCGTTGCTGTCGATCTATGCGCGCTTGGGAATGATGGTGTGCGACCAGTACAGCTATTGTTACGGGCAGGCGAATGAGATATATTCGAGGGTAAGCGCGTTATTCGACGCGAAGAAGGCAGAGGGGCAAGTATGCTGAGTGCAGGCAAATCACAAACCGCGAAGACGAGCATTCCGGAGTGGAGCAACAGCGAACAGGCTCTCTACGAGGACCTCTTCATGTCCGATCTGATGCCAGCCTCCATGGAGCAGCTTGGTTTCAAGACGGAGAAAACCGAGACGACGTGGGACGGGAGTGACCAGCAGAAGTCGTTTGCAGACCGACGGGAGCGAACCCAGGAACAGCTTGCGCAATACAAGGACGTTCGCATGCCGAGCGAAGGAACGCTGTTGCAGCGCAATCGCCTGAATCAGGAACTCGCCCAGATCGACCGTGAAGAAACGGAGGCGAAGGACAACTTCGAGCCGGAAGTCACATGGGACACCCGTCCGGCATACGATCCCCGAACCGAGCAGATCATTCGCGATAAAGGGATCGGTTCCGCAGAAGCGAAAAACGCAATCCTGGCTTCGGAAGAATCCGATATTCAACGCTACGAAAAGACGCGGCAACTCGAAGACCTCTCGATCGACAGGGCGATGAAAGTGGTTTCGGGAGACCTGAGCCTCAACGAAGGGGAGCAGAAGTTTTTCGATCAGGTCATCGGGCCCCTGAAGGAAGCCTACGGGAACACCGTCACCTATCTCAGGGAATCCGCCGACGAGATGGGAAGCGATCTCAACAAGGCCGTCGATGCTTTCGTGGATCAGGTGGGGCAGACAAAGATGAGCATGTCGGATGCCATTACCGAAATCGAAACCCGCGTGAAAGACACGGGACAAACGATGTCGGAATCGCTCAAGGAGAGTATCGAGCTGTCGAAGGCGCAGGCGAAGATGGGTCTTGAGGACTTCTCGCTCGAAACCCGCCAGCAGCTTCAAAATCAGGCCGCCTCTCTCGGCCGATCCGCAACCGACCCGCGCTTCATCAAACAGTTCGGGAAAGATGTGATGCGAGAGATGGAAAGACAGAACCTCGCCTTGTCCCAACAAGAGGTGCAAGGCAAGATGGCCATTCAGGAGCGAACGGGAACAGGCCTTGAAGAGGCCGCGAAGATGCGCTTTGGGGTCGAGGAACGCACCGGACAGCAGCTCGAATCCGCGACACAGCAACGCCTCGGTATCGCCGAAAACGTCGCCGGTCTTCGCACAGAAGCGGCGCGCGCGAAAGGGGCGGGTGGTGTTTCCGTCGCCCAAGCTGCAGGCAACCTTCGCGGAACACTCGCCTATGGACTCGCGCCGCAACAAATAGCCGCAGGACTTGACGTTGCCCGCTACAACCAGGCCCTGAAAGCCACGGAGGCACAAAACGCACAGGCAGCGTCGAACATGCCCTTCATGGCGTCGCAATACCTGCAAAAAGAGAGAATTGCCCAACCGACAACAACGACGACGCAGGGCTTCGGTGCCATGGACGTCATCGGCGGACTCGTCGGCACCGGATTGCGTGCAGCATCCGTCGCGAAAGGATTCTAAACCATGCCGATCCTGCCCTCTCCACTTGATCCCATAAACGAAGGACTCGATGCGTTGCGGCAATCGGTGCAATTCGAGAGTACGATGGACGAGAAGAGAGCCGAACGCGCCGCCAAGGAGGCGGATCTCATGCGCCAGCAAGCGCAGCGCGACGCCATTGCGGAGGAGGTGTTAAAAAGCCCCGGCATCTTCCGATCACCGGAGACTGCCGCAGCCATAGCGAAGCAAGACCCGGGGGTGGCGATGAAGCTGTTGAAAAGGGAAATAACTCCGGGAGAAGGCTTGGAGATGTCGAAAATGCGATATGCCGAAATGGCGGTGAAAATAGGGGCTCAAATCGTAGATGAAAAAAACCAACTGAAGCAGCTCATGGATAAAGGCGCTTCGCCGGAAGAGGTGAACGCAAATCGGAACAAGATTGCAACCATGGGACAACAGGGAGCACTCTACTCCATCCTTGGAGGGATTGCGTATTCCTACGACGCCGTTGGTAGTATGGGCTTCATCGGGAAGAATCTCACCGAAGCCGCGCAGACTGAAATAGTGTCCAATGCGTCGCAAGAGATCTCAAAACTCAACAAGGAGATCGCGAACGTTTTCAACCCGGAAGAACTCCAAAAGGCTGTCTTCGAAAACGGAACCGTGATTGGAAGTGCCGCGATGCAGACATTGACCAGGATGAACAGCTCCTACCTTAAAGGTGGAGGGAACCAGAACATGATCGGGTATCTCGTTCAAGACATCAAGGCGAGCACCACCGAGCAGCTCGAAGACGCGATTCGGGAAGCTGGAACTCTCACCCTGTCTATGAGGAACCAACAGGGGGAGATCGTCCCCGACAAAACGACCGGAGTGCCCGTCACGGTGGAAACGCCGCTCACCCCGATGCAGCAAATCTACGCTGCGGCAGAACTGACGAATCGTTATATTCAACGGACCGCAAAGAACGGCGGTGCCGTGAGCACGAGAGACAAAAAAGATGAAGCGAACACGATCAAAAACATGATGATGCTGTTCGGGCAAGGCGCACAGCAAAAGGAATCTACCGGCGAAACCCGCCTCAAACAAGGCGCAGCAAACGCACCACCGCCTTCCACTCGCGTGAGCAAAACGCAGGAACCGGAAGATATGCGCAAGGTTGCAGCGCCATCCGCGCGCACAGTGACCAAGGCCGATGTGAAACGCGCACAGGCGATTGCGCGAGAGATAAAAGCAGGGAAGCGCGTTTCAGCAAACGACAGGGCGTTTGCATCCCGGATCAGCGAAAGCCTCGATTAAATGGCACAGGACTCGTTCGACAAACTGCTTGCCGCAAACCCGGATGACTACGGGAACGAGCGAGCAACGCCAATCGAGCCAGCCAGCGAGCGAGCAACTCCGGCAGAAGCCCCCGCCGGGACGGACTTCTCGAAGCTCGAAGCCGTCAATGCGGACGACTACCCGGAGGAAGAACCCTCCTTTTTGAACCGTGTCGCCGAACGCCTTCCGCCCGTTGGCGAGGCGCTCTATGCTGCCAGCCCCATTGCCGCAGCGGAGACCGCCGGTCGCACGTTCAACGTCGAGTTCGGAAAACTCATGGGTCTCTCCGGCCTCCCTTCCCGCATTGAACAGGCGACGGGCTTTGGCGGCTTGCGCGAGAGCGCGGAGTTCCTGACTGCCCAGCCTCCGAGCACGCTTGAGCGGCGGTACAATGTGGATATTGCGCAGGCCATGGGAACACCGCTTGCCGATCCCGAAACCCTGCGGGACGAGGTGAAGAGCGCTGTCATCGACTGGTTCAGCGCCGGCAAAAAAGGGCGGGAAAAGAGCATGGCGAGGCGCGACCCCGTGAATCTCGCAATCGCCAATGTGGTTGCCCCCCTGGCGGAGTTCGCGAACTCGATCGCCACCGGCGATGGCGCCGCGATGATGCTGGCGAGCATGAATCTCACCGGTGCGAGAATTGTCGGGGGGGCAATCATTGAGCCCATGCTGAACATGACATGGGATGGCGTCGCGAAAGCCTACGAGAAGATCGCGAAAGAAGGTGACATCCCGGCGGCCTTCGAGGGAG
>Ga0076062_133_pt1 | contig 2378 bp, 3 predicted proteins | sample RifGroB1_FD_68177 | JGI IMG/M metagenome (GOLD analysis project Ga0076062, IMG submission 68177) | Parcubacteria bacterium GW2011_GWB1_56_8
CGCACCGTTCCCGGGTAGTTTCTTTGGCCATCCGCGCCCTGACAGGCGAGCGTGTAGAGCGTCGTTTCCTGCGGCTGTACCTCGCGGTTGCCAGAGACGGGGTTTACCGAACCTATCCCTTGGTCGACCGAGCAGGAGTCAGCGAACTGGCAGGACCAGGAGAGCGTGGCGGTCTCGGGAAGGATGATCGAGCCGGGATTGGGCGCGAACGTGCACTGCGGCACCTGGATGACGGTCACCTGAACGGCATCAGAACCCTGGCCGCCGGGACCGGTGCAGGTGAGCGTGTAGTCATACGTGCCGCGAGGAACGTCCGAAAATCCTTCGGAGCCGCTCACCGGCCTCGCGCCACTCCAGGCGCCTGAAGCGGAGCACGAGTCGGCATTGGTAGAAGTCCATGAAGCGGTGTAACCGGCAAGCGCCTCGAATGAGAGCGGGCCGTCGGAGCCGTTCACCTTAACATCCACCGTCGGAGCAGGAGGGGGAGGCCCGCCAGGACCACCTGGGCCGCCAGGGCCGTCACACTCACCCGGGAAATGTTCAAAACCGGATTCGCATGAGGCGGGAATCACCGCGCCGCCCGCCGCGCCGCGAGGAGAAAATGAGGAAAAGCCGATTTCGGAGCTAAGCGTGGCCGGGGCGGAAAGATTGCCGCCAAAAACAAGCGCTGCGGCGATCACCGCCACGCTTACCGCGTAATGAGCAGTTCGTAGCCCCTTCGTCATGCTTGTTGTCTGCTTTCACTATAGCGCCTTCAAAAAAAGATTGAAAGCGGCACAGTTATCCACCACTCCGCGCCAACGCCAGATTGCGCTCGATCACGTTCCGCATCTCAAGAAGGCCCTTGGCGTAAAGCGCGGGGTCGTTGCCGGGATACGCCCTTCCCCAGTCGGCGGGGGTAAGCGTTTGTGCGGCCGCTTGCGCCGCGAGCAGGGCCTCCTCCGCCTCCTTCTTTTTCCCCAGGTTCAGAAGCGCCGTCCCCCGGCTCAAGAGCAGCCACGAATTGCCGGGATTATGTTCCAACCCGCTCCTCGCCGCTTCTTCGGCACGAACAAAGTCGCCGCTTGCGAAGTACGCCCACGCAAGGTCGTTATGCGCCGCCCAGCTCTTCGGGTCCCATTCCAAAAACGCAAGAAACTCCCGCTCCGCAAACTCATGGTTTCCGGAATAGCCGTAGATCAGACCGAGCAGATAATGCGTGCGCTTAAATTCGGGATGCAATGCAAGTTCCTCGTTCGCGAGTCGAAGCGCATCGTAAAAATTGCCCCTTAAAAAAGCGATGCGGGAAAGCTGATAGCGCGGCCCGATCAGCTGGGGATCGATGCGCTGCGCCTTCTTAAACGCGCGCTCCGCGGCGTCCAGGTCGTACGCGCCTCCGTTGAAAAAATAGTTGCCGATCTCGAACGCGAGCGCCGCGTCGTTATTCACCAACATGGCCGCAACACTGGGCATGGAAAACCGCTGCAAAACAAGTTTTGCGAGTATATCTTGGGTTGTTATGAAAAAAGTACCCAGAAAGATTCCAGCAAGAAAGATGGCCCAGGATTTATTCACGCTATCCACTATAAATGAAAACCCCGGCAAGGTCATGGTCGAGCCATGTCCCTGCCGGGGCGCGCGCCTGCGAGTTCGAGCCTAGGCGCCCCTTCCCGAGGTTCGCTTAAACTCGAACGTTCCGCTGTCGAACTCGTTCTTGTACGTTCCCTTGAGAAGGAGTGGGCTCTCGAGCCAGAACGTCATCTCGGAGCCACCGCCGCCGATACCACTCGAGGCGGCATCGATGACGATCTTGCCGTTCTCGATCCTTCCGATCGAGAGGGAGGAGAACTCCGGCGCCGGCGGCTTGGGAACCTGGAACATGATGATCGACGCCGTGGGAACCCTGGCACCGAGGTCCACCTGGATCAGCGCCAGCATCGGCGCCTTGTCCCGATGCGCCTTGTCGGATATCCACGTACCCGCCCAGGGGCCCTCAAAGAGCTTCGGGTCGAAACTCTCCTGCCCGAACGCCAGCGGCAGCGCCAGGAAGGTGACGACGAACACGAGAGAGAGCAGAACCGCTACGGTCTTCATTGCCGTCTCCTTATCGTCTCTGGGAGATTCAAATATGTTCTATAAAAAGGATAGCACACTTACTTGAACTTGTCAAGAAAGTGTGCTGGATGGGGACATCGGTAACACCTTTTGGTGCTTGTAATGGTACTCGACCGGTACCTCGTAGCCAAGGGCTTGGTGGGGACGATGGAAGTTGTACTCCACCAGCCACTCGGTCAGCTTCTGGTTAAAGAGCGCGCAGTCGGTCACCGCGTTTCCGAGGGAAATAAACTCGTCTTTGAGGGTGCGGTTAAACCGCTCGTCCATCGGATTGTCCGTCGGGG